>Ga0163154_10000046_pt1 | contig 163875 bp, 166 predicted proteins | sample OliLakLV19MP9P1_FD_148649 | JGI IMG/M metagenome (GOLD analysis project Ga0163154, IMG submission 148649) | Freshwater microbial mat bacterial communities from Lake Vanda, McMurdo Dry Valleys, Antarctica - Oligotrophic Lake LV.19.MP9.P1 | ecosystem: Environmental > Aquatic > Freshwater > Lake... | reverse complement strand
GCTGACAGCCGTTGGCAGAGTCACAGCCGTTACGGAAGCCGTCACTAACTGGACATTTAAAAAGAATTATAAGCTACAGTCATCTTCGGGCAGCCCCTTCCAAAGAGGCTGCCTTTTTCTTTTTCGCCGTTGGTTGCGGCAGCGCGCTGTACCCTACAGACGAGGATAAACCATCCAAGAATGCTTGCGCGCTTTCCACAATCGCTCGCAAACGGTCTTCGTCCATCTTCTCCAGAACCCTATACATTGGCGCAAGCCGCTGATTGCCTCGCAACTTGTCTTTATTGCGCGCCAGAAAATCCCAGTACAAGTAGTTGAACGGGCACGCGCGCTCACCAATCTTCTCGCGAACATCGTAATGGCAGCCCTTGCAATAATCGGACATCTTGTTGATGTAAGCGCCACCTGCCGCGTAGGGCTTGGAGCCAAGCAGCCCCCCGTCAGCGAACTGGCTCATGCCGAGCGTGTTCGGCAACTCGACCCATTCATAAGCATCGGCGTAAACAGCTAAGTACCATTCGCAGACGAACGCCGGATCGACACCCGCAAGCATTGCGAAATTGCCAGTCACCATCAATCGCTGGATGTGATGTGCGTAAGCCTCCTCCCGAGTCTGGATCACCGCTGCGCGCACGCAAGCCATCTCGGTCTCCCCCGTCCAATAGAAATCCGGCAAGGACCGCGACGCGCCGAGATAGTTCTGGGTCACATACTCCGGCATTTTCAGCCAATAGATGCCGCGCACATATTCGCGCCAACCGATAATCTGGCGAATAAAGCCTTCCACGGCGTTCAGCGGCGCTCGCCCGGCCCGATACTCCGCCTCTGCCTGCCTGCACATTTCAATGGGATCGAGCAATCCAGCGTTTAGGTACGGCGACACCACGGCATGGTATAAAAACTTCTCATCGCGCAGCATGGCATCCTGGTAATCGCCAAAGTGCGGAAGGGCGTGCTTTAAGAATCCGTCGAATGCGGTCTTGGCGTCAGCGCGCGTGACGGCGAAGCCGAACGGCTCCAGATCGCCGAAATGATTGCCGAAGCGAGCCGCCACCAGCGTGAGCACATCCCGTGTGACATCATCCGGCTTGAACCGCGCGATGTCTGGCATAAACAGGTTTGATTTTGCAGGTTTGCGGTTGTGCTTGTCAAAATTCCATTGCCCGCCCACAGGCTGATCGCCGTCCATTAGCAGGCGTGTTTTTCGGCGCATCTCGCGGTAAAAATACTCCATGCGAAACTGTTTGCGGCCCTCGGCCCAAGCGGCAAACTCATCGCCAGAGCAAATGAACCGATCATCCGGCAGGATGTGCACTGGCAAATCGAAAGCGGCATTCCAGGCGTGCATCATCTCTAGCACGCGCCATTCGCCAGGCTCCGTTACCTTGATGCGCGCCACGTCATGACGCTTAAGCGCGCGCCCAACCTCTCCGGCGAATGAGCCTGAGTTGCCGCTAGAATCCAGTTTGACATAGTCAACGCGCCAGCCTTCCCCTTCAAGCTCCTTGGCAAAATGGCGCATTGCGGAGAAAATAAAGGCGACCTTTTTCTGGTGATGCCGCACATAGGTAGCCTCTTCGACAATCTCCGCCATCAGGACGGTGTCGCGTGCTTTATCGGCGCCGGAGAGCGACGATATACTGGAGGAAAGTTGATCGCCGAGGATGAGAATCAGGGAAGACATTGTGCGTGCAAACTCTTAATAGATAACAATGCATCGGATTACGAAGGTTATGCTTAGAAGGATCGCAGGCTCAAACCTATCGACGCGAGCAGTCGCAGCACCCAATCATATGTGTAGATTGAGGACGGAAAACCTAATTATACCTAAAGCAATCGTTAGCTCTTCCCAAAAGCCCTTTGCGAACGAGTATTTGTCTTGCATCCAGTATTGACCTTGCTGTCGCTGGCTTTTTTTGCGAATTAGCAGACGGTTGTCCTCTGCTTTCACCGCGTCTCGACCGACCTCTTAGAATCGGGCGACACAACTCAGGTCAAAACTCGGACTTCGCTGCGCCGATAACCATGCCTGTTTAAGACGATAAAGCACTCGCTTTTAAACGAACCGGCTACCGGCGCCTTGCATCGCAGGCAAAGACGGGGATATGTTGTCGTGCCCTTACATTGCGAATCGTTCGCACAGTGTAGTCAACACCGTCATACTCAACATTCGGCGCTACTACGGCTATGAGTTCAAATTCCTTTCAGGATCAGGCGCGCGTCGCCATTGCATCGGTCGGAACGGCAAGCCGCACCGCGCTGCATTATGCTCTGCGCTCGCCGGTTTCGCGCTGGTTGTCCGGGCCTCCCGCCGCGCATCACCTCCTTATCGTGCCGCAGGATTTGCGCACCGCCGATCCGAGTTTTGCGAATGAATTGAGCGATGGCTACTTCGGCCTCGCTGGCGCCGTCGCTCTTACGGGCAGCGAGTCCCCTTTTTCCATTACGCCACCGAGCACGGCGTGGCATCGTGAACTTTACGCCTTTTCCTGGGTGCGAAATCTGCATGCGGCGGACGGTGAAATCGCGCAGGAGAGGGCGCGCGCCCTGCTCGCCGATTGGGTCGCCCTCGGTCGCTCGGCGCCGTCCATTGCCTGGGACGAAGATGTGGCGGCGCGGCGCGTGATTTCGCTGTTGTCTCACGCAGGGTTTCTGCTTGATGGCGTGGACGCCGAATTTTACGACTCGTTCATGCGGGCGCTGACCGCAGAACTTCACAATCTGACCATCACCCATGGCGGGCGGGCGCACGGCGTGCCCAGGCTGCGCGTTCTAACCGCCCTGTTGCTTGCAAGCCTGTGTATAGCGGAACAGCAAAGTTTCCTCCCATCCTACCTCGCCAATTTCCAAACCGAACTTGAGCGGCAAATTCTGTCCGATGGCGGGCATATCTCTCGCAATCCCGGCTGCCTTATCGACATCCTGCTCGACCTGCTGCCGCTCAAACAATGCTTCATAGCGCGCAAAATGGAGCCGCCGGACTTTTTATACGCCGCGATCAACCGGATGCTGCCCATGCTGCGCTTTATGCGGCTAGGCACAGGTTTGAGCCGGTTCAACGGGATGGGCGAAACGCCGCTCGATTTCCTAGCCTCAGTGCTGGTCTACCATGATGAGGCATACAAGCCCGTAACACAGTCAGCCCCGTCGGGATATTGCCGACTTGAGCGCGGGCAGACTGCGATCTTGGTTGACGCCGGGACGCCGCCGCCCCTGTTAAGCAGCACACTCGCCCACGCTGGATGCCTCTCGTTTGAGATGATCTCCGGTGGCGAACTGATAATCGTCAACTGCGGCGCCCCTCGCAACACGGAAAGCGATTGGAGCGTCGTATGCCGTTCAACGGCCGCACACTCGACGCTTACCATCAACGACTTGTCATCATCGCGGCTGATAACATCGCAGGCGCAAACCGAGGGGCGTGAAGCACATTTATTGTCCGGGCCAAAAAGCGTGCGCGCCGAGGTAATTGAGGAACCGGACGGCGTTGTTATGAGAGCCGCTCACGACGGCTATCGAGATCGCTTTAATGTCAGCCATCGTCGGCGCGTCAAGCTGTTCGCGGACGGATTGAAAGTGGAGTGTAGCGATCAATTGGCTGGCCCGTCCGGCAAGGCGCCGTTCGGCATCCCGGGCGCGACATTCGCCATCCGTATTCACCTTCATCCAGCAGTCGCGGCCGTTCGAACAGCCGAGCCGGGTGCTGTCGTTTTGGCGTTGCCAAATGATGACATGTGGCGATTTACGGCCAAAGGCGCCCAGATCGATATAGAGGAAAGCATTTTCCTCGCCGATCCGATTGGCCCGCGCCGGAGTCTGCAATTGGTCATGACCGGCCCGTGCGCTAGCGACACTCAGGTTGTATGGACGCTCTCCAAAGCCCCGCTATCGGCGCAAAAACCGTTCCTGTCGTTACCCATTGAGCTAGATTTGGAAGACGCCGATTTTGACGAGGACGAGTAGCAAATGAGCGAGCCACAAATCCGGTTTGCGCTGCTTTCTCTATCCGACAAAACCGGCGCCGTGGAATTTGCGCGCGCGTTAGCCGATCTTGGAATAACACTTGTATCGACTGGCGGCACCGCCGTGTTGCTTGCAAACGCGGGCCTGGCCATTGTCACCGTCGAAATGTTGACTGGCTTCCCTGAAATGCTCGACGGTCGGGTAAAGACGCTGCATCCGCGCGTGCATGCCGGTTTGCTCGCAGCGCGCGGCAATGCCGAACATGACGCGGCCATGGCCGCAAACGGCATCGCTGAAATCTCGCTTCTGGCGGTAAACCTCTATCCGTTCGAGGGGACGGTTGCGAGCGGTGCAGGCTACCATGATTGTGTCGAAAACATCGATGTGGGTGGCCCTGCAATGATCCGCGCGGCGGCCAAGAACCACGACCGGGTGACTGTTCTCACCGATGCAGCGGACTACCCGAAGGTGCTGGCGGAAATCGAAGGGTCGAGCGGATCGACCACCCTCGCAACACGGCGCCATCTGGCGGCCAAAGCTTTTGCGCGCGTAGCGGCTTATGACGCTGCCATCGCCGCATGGTTTGCTAGTGAGCTGCGCTTTGAAGCCCCGCAAAGGTTCACCCTGTCCGGCTCGCTCGTTAAACCGCTTGTGTATGGGGAGAACCCGCATCAACGGGCCGCGTTTTACGCAACCGGAGAGCGGCGCGAAGGTGTCGCCACAGCGCGGCTCATCCAAGGCAAGGAGTTATCTTACAATAATATCAACGATACGGACGCCGCCTTCGAGCTTGTCGCCGAGTTTCCCGCTGAAACCGGCCCAGTGACCGCCATCATAAAACACGCCAATCCGTGCGGCGCCGCGCGGGGGTTAACGCTGGCGGAAAGTTATCGCAAGGCGCTGGCCTGCGACCCCGTAAGTGCTTTTGGCGGCGTTATCGCGCTTAATCAGCCGCTCGATGAAGAGACCGCGCTGGAGATCGTAAAGATTTTCACCGAGGTCATCATTGCGCCAGGCGCCAGCGACGCCGCAATGGCGATCCTTTCGGCTAAGAAAAATCTGCGGCTCTTGCTAACTGACGGCGTCCCGTCTGCGCGCGCAGAAGGAATGCTCGTCCGAAGCGTGTCCGGCGGCTTTCTGGCCCAATCTCGCGACAGCCGCGTGGTGAACGACCTCGATCTGAAAGTCGTGACCAAGCGCGCCCCATCCGACCAGGAACTAACCGATCTGAAATTTGCGTTTTCAGTTTGCAAGCACGTGAAATCCAACGCGATCGTTTATGTGAAAAATGGTGCAACCGTCGGAGTTGGCGCCGGGCAGATGAGCCGTGTGGACAGCGCGCGCATCGCCGCCTGGAAGGCTCAGGACGCGGCAACGACCGCCGGGTTGGCGCAACCTCACACCAAAGGCGCAGTCGCAGCTTCCGACGCCTTTTTTCCCTTCGCAGACGGACTTTTAGCAATAGCAGAGGCAGGAGCGACCGCAATTATCCAACCCGGAGGCTCTATACGCGACGCTGAGATTATTGCGGCGGCAGACAATGTTGACCTCGCCATGATCTTCACCGGAACACGTCATTTCAAACATTAACTTGCATACAACTTTATAAGCAGCTTGTTTTTTACTGCATTGTTGGTTTGTGGCCTTAATTTGGTCATATCCTGTAACGCAACTACAATACTTCGTGTATTTTCAATCTCACTCAAGCTTTCGCTCAACGGCGCTCATCACACAGTTCTGCATTGGATAGCCAAAATGACTTTCCGCTTGGTATTTCTGCTTTTTGTCACGTTTTGCAGCGCCTACGCCAGTAAGGCGCAAGCGGCGCCCGGAGACGACAAAATTACGATCGTTCGGCTTGCAGCGCGCGGCGGCCAGGTCATCGGAGCGGCGTCCGGATGTCGCGAGATTGCGTCCTCTCGAATAAAGTCGATGAAAGACCGTGTCATCGCCCTCATCGAGTCATCCGCTGTAAGAAGAGAGGATGTTACTTTTCTCATAGAAATGTTCGAGAGTAGCTATGCGGCTGGACAACGGGCCATCACGACTACGCAAGTGGTTTGCGACGCCGCTGAGCGCGACTTCGCCGCCCTTGAGCGTTCGACACCGCAGCAGCCCGAGCCGGTAGCTGTGCCAGCGCCGCAGCCGCAGAAAGCTTCGCCTTCAACGACAGCAGCAATTACAGCTATTCCGGCGACTTCAATTGTTCGCGGTTTGACGGAAAAAGAAATCCGTTTCGGCATGGCGGCCCCTCTTTCCGGCTCCGCCAAGGAACTGGGCACGCAAATGAGAATTGGCGTTGAAACGGCTTTTAACGCCGCCAACGACGCGGGTGGCATTCATGGGCGACAGGTTAAGCTCATCGCGGCGGATGACGGGTACGAGCCAGTCCGCACCGCCGAGGCAATGAAGCAATTGTATGAAAAAGATCAGGTATTTGGCATTGTCGGTAATGTCGGAACACCGACGAGCGCCGTCGCACTCCCTTACGCTCTTGAACGCCGTATGCTGTTTTTCGGAGCATTCACTGGCGCTGGTCTGCTGCGGAAAGACCCGCCCGACCGCTATGTTTTCAATTACCGCGCCAGCTATGCTCAAGAGACTGAGGCTGTTGTCCGCTACCTGGTTAAAGTGAGACGCATAAAGCCAGAACAGATCGTGGTGTTTGCCCAGCAGGACTCGTTTGGCGACTCTGGCTTTGCAGGCGTTGAGAAAGCGATGCGCAACCTGCGCGGCGGCGACGCCGGCGTAACCGTGCGTGTTGGATACAAACGAAACACCCTGGATGTAGACCCCGCGATCGCGCAATTAAAATTACAGCCTGGCATACGCGCGGTCGTCATGGTGGCGACTTATCGCGCCGCCGCCAAGTTTATCGAGAAAACCAAAGCGGTTTTTCCGCAGCTCATATACACAAACGTTTCGTTTGTCGGAAGCACGGCTCTAGCGGAGGAGCTTTTGCTATTAGGGCCCAAATTTACGACGAACGTAATCGTCACACAGGTCGTTCCTGCGGTGAACGATTACTCGTCAGTTATTCTCGACTACAAAAATGCTCTTGCGAAATACTTTCCAGGAACACCACCGGATTACGTTTCACTGGAAGGTTATATTTGCGCAAGCGTCTTGCTAGAGGGCGTAAGGCGCGCCGGGCCTCAGATCGATACTGAAAAACTGGTCGAAGCGCTGGAGAGTATGAAAGACTTCGACATGGGGCTAGGCGCGCTGATAAACTACAGCCGCAGTGAGCATCAAGGCTCCCAGAGAATTTGGGGGACACAGCTCGACGAAGCAGGAAAATATCAATCCATCGATTTGCAGTAGGTCATGTCGGAAATAGTCGTCGCAAGCTTTTACAAATTCATTGCGTTTGAAGACACCACCTCTGTAAAAGCGCTTGTGGAAAACGCGGCGATTGCGGCTGGCGTATGCGGCACAATTCTGATTGCGCGCGAGGGATTAAACGGCTCGATCGCCGGAGCACGGATTGGCGTTACAACTGTGCTCGCCACGTTGCAAGCTTTGCCGGGATGCGCAGATCTGGAACATAAAGAGTCACTCGCCGAAAGCCAGCCGTTCTACCGTCTGAAAGTGCGCCTGAAAAAAGAGATCGTGACCATGGGGGTGGCGGACGTCGATCCTGCAGCGATGGTCGGAACTTACGTCGAGCCTTCGGACTGGAACGCGCTCACCGCTGATAACGATATGGTCGTTATCGACACCCGCAACGATTATGAGGTACGGGTTGGCACATTTCCGGGATCAATCGATCCCAAAATCGGGTCGTTTCGTGAATTTCCGAAATGGTTCGAGCATTTCTCTAAGGACGGGGCGCCGGCAAAAGTTGCGATGTTTTGTACCGGCGGCATCCGTTGCGAAAAGGCGACATCGCTACTTAAGTCGCTGAACATTCCGCAAGTTTATCATCTGAAGGGCGGCATTCTGCGGTATCTCGAAGTGGTGCCTGAGGATGAAAGCCTGTGGCGCGGCGAATGCTTCGTATTCGATCAACGCGCGGCGCTGGCGGCAGGTCTCCAGCAGGGATCGCATGAATTGTGCTACGCCTGCCGCAATCCTGTAAGCGCCGCCGATAAGGCATCGGAAAAATACGAAGCGGGGATAAGTTGCCCGCATTGCCACGGCCAATACAGCGATGAGCGGCTTGCGGCGTTCAGGGAGCGCCAGCGGCAGATCGAACTAGCGAAGCGCCGGGGCGAGCGTCATCTCGGAGCGAAGCCGCTTTCGCGCGCAACGGATAACTCAACGGATGCGGACAGTGACGCGCTGCGATTGCCCATTCGCGTCAATCACGGTTAAATTCGCGAACCCCTTACCACCCGGCGTCCATGCAAGTTGGCGGCGATGCGCATCAGATTGTGCGGGCGCGTCGTCGATCAGCCATGTAAGCGGCAACGCTCCGCCCTCCGCTTTGAGAATGACAGGCAGCATCGCGCCTCCTATGTCGTGAGGGATTTCGATCTCGGCATTGTTCGGCGGAAACGCGATGCGAAGGGCGGCCTGCGCAGCGTTTGCGTCCCCTACCGCAGCGTCGGGCTCACGAAAACGGGCGAGTGGCGGCGCCAGTCCATTCGCACCAGCGAGGATTGCTGACGCGGGCGCTGGCTCGAAGTGCGCACGATTCGGCGAGAGTTTGGCGAACATATCGAACACGACAGGCGCGGCGGCGGTGAGACCGGTCAAACCAGGCGTTGGGGACGCATCTGCCCGGCCCACCCACGCAGCAACAATATAGCGGCCATCATATCCCGCCGCCCAGGCGTCGCGGTAGCCATAAGATGTGCCGGTTTTGAACGCGATGCCGCCGAATGGAGCGTTATGCGGCGGCGGCGACTGGCGCAGAATATCCGTCACATACCACGCCGCTAGCGAGGATAGCAGGGACTGAGAAGTCGCGACCGCCGTGTCGGACTCTGGCGCCAAAGCCCTTGCATATCGCAACTCTACGGGTTCGCCCCCGCGTGCGAGGGTTGCATAAAGCCCGGTCAGTTCCTCCAGAGTAAGCCCAACCCCGCCGAGGGCTACCGATAAATTACGTGGTATGCTGGCTTTCACGCCTGCGCGGCGAAAGCGGGCCGAAAGTTGTGCGGGCGTTACCGCCGCCAGCAGCTTAACGGCGGGAATGTTAAGCGAAAACTGCAGCGCAACGGCTGCCGTTACCTCGCCGCGATAGGTTTTGTCAAAATTCTCTGGCCTATAACCATGGAAGTAGGATGGCGCGTCGTTGATGAGCGTTTGCGGGTGGGCGTGGCCATCCTCGAACGCCAGACCGTAAATGAACGGCTTGAGCGCGGAGCCAGGCGAGCGCACGGCGGCAGTCATATCGATCGAACCTTGCCGATCAGTGTCGAAATATCCGGCGGAGCCAGCATGCGCCAACACCTCGCCCGTCGCGTGATCGGCGGCGATGATTGCAGCGGATAGTTTTGGCCCGAGCGCTGCGGCCTGACGCGCCGCTAGAGCTTCGGCCGCTTCCTGCAAAGCTTTGTCGAGCGTAGTGCGAATCACGTTTTCGCCCGGCCGCTCGGCGATCAACCGGTCTGACAAATGCGCGGCTAGTGCGGGGAATTCGCGCCGAACTGTAGGCAAAGGTTGCGATTTCGCCCACTCCGCATCGGCCGTCGAAATCACGCCTGTTTGCGCGGCGCGGGTCAGCACCAGATTGCGGGCGCGCTTGGCCGCCGCTTGGCTGCGGTCGGGCCGACGGGCCTCTGGCGATTGCGGCAGCGCGACCAGCAACGCCGCTTCATGGATGGCGAGGCGTCGCAGCTCTTTGCCGAAATAGGCCAGCGACGCCGCGCGCACACCCTCAATATTGCCGCCGAATGGCGCAAGGCGCAAATATAGCTCTAGGATTTCGCGTTTGCTGAACCGCGCCTCAAGCTGGCGCGCGCGGATCATCTGGCTGATTTTAGCAGCGCCCGAATGCGTCGGCGAACCACTGAGCAGCCGCGCCGTCTGCATTGTCAGCGTCGACGCGCCCGACACTGTGCGCCGCTCACGTAGCATTTGCCAACCGGCGCGCACGATTGCGAGTACATCCACGCCGCCATGTTCGTAAAAGCGCTTGTCCTCGAATGCGAGAAGCATGGCGAGATAACGCTGATCGACGTCTGGCGCAGTTGCGGGCAAGCGCCAGCGGCCCTCCGGCGTTGTGTAGGCGCGCAATAACTGCCCGTTGCGATCAAGCACGACACGGGAATTCGCGCTTGCCGCATCCAGATGCGGCGGCCCCATGCACCACGCCGCAAAGACTACCGCCCCAACGATCAGGATAAGCACGCAAAACACGCTGGCGCCCACCTTGATGATAGCTGGCAGCCAAGGCAGGCGCGTGCCCGTTTTTTTCTCCCCCCGTAAAGAGAAGGGCTGAGGCGAGGGTCGATCCACAAATCTGCCCATCGCGCGCTTCCGCCTTTACTTAGCAATCTCGACACGCGCCGCCGCCGTCCGGGCGAAACGCTCCGGGCGATACATATCCTCGACAGTAGCGCCGGGGTGCAGATAGTCCCCCGGCGTCAAAGCGCGCACGACATAAGCCAGCGTCATCTCCGCCGCCTTCTCGCGCGCCGCGTCCGTAAAGCTGAAGGCGGCGACGAACTTATCGTCACGGAATTGCGTATGCGCAGGCGTTAACTCGGTTTTAAGCCACGAGAACGCTTTCAGGTCGGCGCTTTTCAAAAGCTTCGGGTTCTCGATCTCAAACCCGGCTGGCAGCCTGTCCTCGATTACGATATGCCCAAGCATCGTCTCCGCTTCCGTGACCTTGAGCACGACCACGAAGCGGTCGTTCTGCATGGCTTTAGCGAGGCTCGCCGCCTTGCCGTCCGGCGTGAAAATCTGGCGCTCGATGGCGAAGCCATTGGCGGAGGCGGGCTCCGGCTGCGCGCCCGAGCCGCTGACGATGATCGAGGCGGGGATTGGCTGGGCGCCTGCGTTGGTGATTTTAATCGGTGTCGCGGCAATTTGCGGCGCTGTCAAAATACGCTGCACTTGCCCCTTTTGCGCCACGCCGTTTACAGCAAGTAAAAGGCCCTGGTTGTCGTCGATTAGCGCCTTAGCCGCGAGCAACAACCAGGCGTTTTCCTGCGTACTGGTATAACGCGAAAGGTCACGAAAGCGTCGAACGTTTTCAACTACGCCGGGGACTGCGCTCGCCATGGTTCCGCTCTCCGAAATGAGCGTCAAAGTGGCAGCGCTGTCGCGAAGCGATGTGCCGAAGTCGGCGCGGGTGGCGAGGAAATTGGCGTCTGGCGCAGGCTTTAGCGCTTCCAGCGAGGCGGCGAAGGCGCGTTCAGCGCGCTCTTTGTCGCCATACATGGCGAGCGATGCGCCGAGCTGGGCTTTGGCAAGCGGCGTCGAGAAAGCGTCGAGTTTGGTGTCGGTATAATAGCGCAGGTCGCCGATCACGGTGCGGCCTGAGCGGGCGAGCACATAGAGCGCATAAGCCAGCTCCTCGCCGCCAGACTCGAATTCCTCAGCCGAGTTGACGCTGTTTTTCAGCCTGTCGAGTGCGGTTTCAAGCACGAGGGCGGGAACGGTGTGGCCCTTCTCCTTCGCCCGCGAAAGGAAATCCGTCACATAGGAGGTGAGCCACACATCTCCGTTGCCGGCCGACCAAAGGCTGAAGCTGCCGCTGGAATCCTGGAGAGCCGCGACCCGTTCGATCGCTTTGGCGATGCGATCGTTCGCGCCCTTCTCCCCGGCAAGACCTGAAGCCTGAGCCACCTCGTTAAAATACAGAAGCGGAATGGCGCGGCTTACGGTCTGTTCGGCGCATCCGTAAGGATAACGGTCAAGGGAGAGGAGCAGGCCGGGCACGTCGAACGTTGCGCTGCGGCCCGCATTCACCGTCACTTTCACGCTGGATGGGATGAGGTCGGCGATCAGGTTTTGGCCGATAGTGATCGAGCCGGTGTTGGCGGCGAGCGTCTGCACCGTGCGGCGCGTCACGTTCGGCGCAGGCGGGGCTACATCGAGCCTGAAGCTGCGCTCCGCCTTGAAGCCATCGGGACCTGAGAGCGTCACCGCGATGGTGCCAGAGCCAATGTCGTCACCAGAGATTGGCAAAGTCAGGCTAACCCGTTCGTCAGCCTGGAGCGTTATTTTGCGCGGCTCGGCGTTGGCGAGTTTAATACCGCCCTCAACAGTTGCGGCGAGTTCATAGTCGCCAGCGGCGCCCTCCACGTTATGCACGCTCACCTGCATCTCGGATTTGTCACCAAGCGTCAAGAAGCGCGGCGGCGTCGCGGCCAGCACGACAGGATCGCGCACGATCACGTCCTTCACCGCATGGCCGATTTTATCGGCGCTCCAGGCGGCGGTCATCACGCGCAGCGTGCCGTCAAAGGCGGGAACGTTGAAGCTGACCTCGACCTCCCCGCTTTCGGGTATTTCGACGATGCCGGAGTAAAGCGCGACTGGCTCGCTGTTCAAGGGGCGACCCTGGATGCTCATGCCGCCATCGCCGCCGGAGCGGATCGAGCCGCGCACGCCCTGCATGCCATCGATGAGGCGGCTGTACAGATCCCGTAACTCTATGCCCAGTCTACGCTGGCCGAAGTAATAGGCGTCTGGCTTGGGCGCTTTGTAGCTGGTGAGGTTGAGTATTCCGAGATCAACCGCCGACACCACGATGTGGGCCTTCTCGCCAACGCCGAGACCGGTCAGCTTAACGGGCAACGTCAGCACTTCATTGGGCCGGGCGCGTTCCGGCGTTTTTACCTCCACCGCGATGGTGCGCGCACTTGTGTCGAGCGCAAGGTATTCCACACCAATGGCGCGGCCTGGCATACGCCTGGCGGTTTCGTCCATCGGTCTGAACAGGATCGCGGTCACGTAGGCGCCAGCGCCCCACTCCTTGTCGACGGTGAACGTGGCCTCGCCGCCCTCCGCCGTAACGGGGATTGTTTTCATCGCCAGCAGCTTGTCGCTGACCACGGAGACGACAGCCTGCCCCGCCATGCGCGGCTCGATGCGCACTTTCATTTCGTCGCCCGACGCGTATTTTTCCTTATCTAGCGCGAGATCGAGGATATCCGGCTTATCGGATGTCTCGGAAACGTACCAGCCTGAGGTAAAGTTGTAGCTGGTGAATAGCCCAGGCTGGTTCGCCGCACTGACCTCCAGACGATACGAACCGCTGTCTAGCGCTGTCTCGATCCGTCCCGGAACTGTCTCGTTTGTGTCGATAACGCCATTCGCGATCTTGCGGGTGTATTGTACGACTTCGTAATCCCAGCGACCGTCACGGTTGTACCACTGGAAACGCGAGTCGACCTTAAACGCCTCCCATTTGAGGCTCTTCACGGCGATAAGTTTGCCGTCCGGATTGGCGGCGATCACGTCGAACTGCGCGGGCTGGCCGTTGGCAAGATGGTTATCGGCAAAGGCCGGTTTTACGCCAATCGCAACGGCTCGCGCCTTCACCGGAAGCGTTACGGTTTCCTCGATGATGCGTCCGGACGGTTCACGCAGGCGGATATTGGCGCGTGCCTCAAGCGGTTGTGCAGTGTCAGGCAAGGGCGGAAGCGCCGCTTGGATGACCGTCTCGCCGCTGGCGTTCGTTACCGGCAAATTGGCAAGCGGCTGGCGCGTCTGCGTCACATCCTGACCGTCAACGCCGAACACATAGCCGGGGTGCTTAGCATCGCCGCCTTCGCGCTTGGCGACGACGATCTCGCCCTCAAGCTCCAAACTGGCGGCTGGCGCTCCGTAAAGGTATCGCGCATTGACGCCAATTTCGACGGGCTGACCAAGGGTGGCCGCGTCGGCCTTCGGCTTTAAAGTCATCTCAAGCCGCTCAGGCGTGTAATCCTCCACGAGGAACGAGACCTGACCAACTGAGGCGCCTTTCGGATCGGCGTGCGCCGTTATCCGCCACGTGCCGGTCATCGAGGTTGTGGGCACCGAGAGCGAGAGGCTGCGTCCGCCTGATCCGCCGTCAGCAAGCATTTGCGATTTATACTCAACGCCATCCGGCCGCATGATTTTTATCGTCAACGGCAACTCAGCCGCGCGAGCTGCACCGTCGCGCAGGAGCGCCGTCAGGTACACGGTTTCCCCGGGGCGGTAAACGCCGCGCTCGGTGAACAGCATCGCGTCGAGAGCGCCCGGGTTCTGCCGCCCGCCCACGCCACGATCAGTCAAATCAAACGCGGATTTAGTGAGGTCGAGGAAGCCGTAATCATTATCGGCCCCCCGCACCACGAGAAGCGCTGGAGCCAGACCGCCCACGCCGCGAGCCAGGCCAGCGTCAAACTTCGCATAGCCTTGAGCGTCGGATTTCAGCGTCGCAAGCACTTCGTTGTTGCGGGCGACAAGACGCACTTCGACGCCCTCGGCGGGGCCACCCGTCGCAAGCGAGCGGACGAGCGCGTGCACGCCGTCCTGGGCAGACATCGCGGTTAAACCCAAATCCGACACGACAAACCATTGCGTAGCTTTGTCCGCCCATTCCTCGGCGCTGCTGCCTTCGGCTGTCGCCACCATCACGTAGAGGCCAGGCTTCAGATTGGGTAGAAGTTCATCGATAGGGAAAGCGGTCGTGATCTCCTCGTTCAGCGCCGTTTTGACCGGCATCGAGCCAGACCAGAGTTTCTCCCCTTGCTGGTCGCGCAACTGGTCGGCTTTATATCCACCAATTGCGTTGGCGAAATCGCCGTCGATCACCTCGTTGGCAAGGCGGCGGTCGCCGATGTGATAAATCTCCGCGTTAACGCTTTTGGTGTTTACCGTAACCAGTGGCACGCCCTGTTGACCGGTGCGGGGAAGCACGTAGTTACGCCCGGTGAAGCGCACCAACGGCTTGCGGTCGCGGATGTATATCGTGAGGTCGAGCGGTTTGGCGAGCGGCTCCTCCGCGATAGCGGACGGCAGACCGCTGCGTACCTTGAGTTCATAACGCTCTCCATGCCGCAAATCCTCGACGCAAAGCTGCTCGTTCTGCGCTTTCACGGCAGGGGCGGGCGCGCCGTTTACGGTCACGAACTTGCCAAAATCGCTCTCGGCTTTCGATAATGGCTCTGAAAACTGCAGGCAGAGGCGCGGCAATGCGGCCTCGCTGTCCACGGTGTAGTCCAGCATCCGAAAGCCATGCTCGGCGACCAGGGTATCGAAAGCGGCTTTGATGACTGTGGATGGGGCCAGTTTCAGGCTGGTTCTGTAGGCGTCGATAGCTGCTCGCCACATCGAACGCAAGGCAAGGCTCTCGCCGAGAGCCGAGAGCGCGGACGCTTTCAATGCAGGCGTCTTGGCGCGTGCATATGCGAGATAAGCGGTCGATGTAGCGGAGCGCGGGAAACTCTGCTTCTCGTTTGCATCGCTGGTCTGGATGGAGAGATAGGCGCGGGCGAAAGCGAGCCACACATCGGCGTTGGCTTTGTCCAGCACCACGGCAGACGCGAAATGGCCAGTGGCGCGGCGCGGGTCTTGCGCTTTCAGAGCTGCGTTGGCTTTCGCGAGCCAGCCCTTTGCGTCAGAGCCGGACGTCGGCCATTGCGTTTTGAGGTAATCCTCATATTCGAGCGCCGCTCGCTCAACCTCGGCGTTGAAAAACGGCTTTTCCTGCGACTTAGCGGCAAAGGCGAAAATGAAAATAATGGCAAGCGACGCAAAGCAACGGAACGCGGTTTGCATGATCACCCCTTGGACTATCGCCTTATTTTGGCGGAACATTATAACGCTCAGATACTCAAACTAACTTGAAGACTTGCTATAAAGACTTTCGTGACTGCGTAGCAGACAAAACGCAAATACGTGTCAAATTCATGAATGGCCGTTCTAATTCCGCATTTGAAAAGGCTTTAAAGCTTGTGAGTTTCGGGGATAAGGCACATCGGCATTGACATGCTGTAAATTGCGCGGTTAGTTATATCAACCTGAGATTGCAGAACAGGTGATGTTGACGAAAACGGGTTGGCCTTTAGCCCTAATGCCAAACCTGCCTTGCCCAGCAGCGGCCTGTTCTCGTTCGTCACTTGCTTCCGGCGCATCTTTAACGGCTTGCCCGAGCCAATAAAAACAGCGCACCCGTCCTAGACCGGTTTGTTTTGCATATCAGGCCGAAGCGAACTTCAGAGTTTCGTCTGTTGACGCTTCCGGTTGTCCCGCCGGAAGGACAACTCCTAATCTTCCTGTCCTATATTATCCTCTATTTGTCAGGGACGCCATAATGAGCCGCGCGCTCAAGTGGCATGATTTTAATGCATTTCACGGAACCGCGCGATGCGTTTTTCGTTACTTCGGCTTAACGCACAGGAGCAACACCATGGCCATCTCAACCCTTGACGATCTTTTTCTTCATACACTTAAAGACATTTACTACGCCGAAAAGCAGATTAAAAAAGCGCTGCCAAAAATGACGCGCAAGGCAAGTTCGCCAGAACTCGTGAAAGCGCTTGAGGCTCACCTCGAAGAAACCAACGATCAGATCGAAACCCTGCAAAGTGTTTTCGAAATGCTTGGCAAGCCCGCGCGCGGCGTGAAGTGCGAAGCGATTGAAGGCATTCTGGAAGAGGCCGAAGAAATTGTCAGCGAAGTGACGGATGAAAAAGTGCGCGACGCCGCGATTATCGCATCATCGCAGGCGGTCGAGCACTACGAAATCTGCCGTTATGGTTCATTGGTCGCTTGGGCAGGCACGCTTGGTCATACTCAAATGGTCGAGCCTTTGCAGAAAATTCTCGACCAGGAAACTGCAACCGACGCCAAGCTCAGCATGATCGCCAAGTCAACCGTAAACGACATGGCTAAAAGTGCAGAGAAAACGGACGATATGGATGATGAAACGTCCGAGGACATGGACGAAAAGCCCGCTAAAATGACAGGCGGCAAATCTTCCAAAATGAGTGAGCCTGCATCTTCAAAAAAATCCGGAATGAAAAAAGCCAGCTAAACTCTGCATTCCGTTCTAGCGTCTATTCGGTTTGGATGGAAATAGGGTGCCTTATGTCATGGCCGGGCTTGACCCGGCCATCCAGTGCTTTTATTTCAACGCAATTTGGTGCTGGTTGGCCGGGTCAAGCCCGGCCATGACTCAGTTTCGTAATATTCGCATACTAATTTCTTGCTTTCAGGCGCGGTTCATCCGGTTATCGATCAGATCGTTAACGACCGCAGGCTCAGCCAGCGTCGAGATGTCGCCGAGATTTGAAAAGTCGTCTTCCGCGATCTTGCGCAATATGCGGCGCATGATTTTTCCGCTGCGCGTTTTTGGCAACCCGGGCGAAAACTGGATCAAGTCTGGCGCAGCAATCGCGCCAATTTCCTGGCGCACCCAGTTGCGCAGTTCAGAGCGCAACTCTTCAGTCGGCTGTTGCCCATGCATCAGCGTTACATACACATAGATTCCCTGGCCTTTGATGGCGTGAGGATACCCAACGCACGCCGCTTCAGCGACCTTGGGATGCGCGACGAGCGCGGATTCCACCTCAGCCGTGCCCATGCGGTGCCCGGAGACGTTAATGACGTCGTCAACGCGGCCGGTGATCCACCAGTAGCCATCCTCATCGCGGCGGCAGCCGTCGCCGGTGAAATATGTGCCGGGATAGGTCGAGAAGTATGTCTGCACGAAACGCTCGTGGTCTTTGTAAACCGTGCGCATCTGCCCCGGCCAGCTATCCGTGATGACCAGATTTCCCGAACCCGGGCCTTGCATAACGCGGCCTTCCTCATCCACCATCGCAGGCTTTACGCCAAAGAAAGGTCGCGTGGCGGAGCCGGGTTTCATCCTGGTCGCGCCGGGCAGCGGAGTGATAAGGATGCCGCCGGTCTCCGTTTGCCACCATGTGTCCACGATCGGGCAGCGTCCATCGCCAACCACGTTGTAATACCACTCCCACGCTTCCGGATTGATTGGCTCCCCGACAGAACCAAGCAGCTTGAGGCTGGCGCGACTGGTTTTTTTAACGTGCTCATCGCCCGCGCCCATGAGCGCGCGCAGAGCGGTCGGGGCGGTGTAAAAGGTGTTGACTTTGTGCTTGTCCACCACGTCCCAAAAACGCGACGGCGTTGGATAGTTTGGCACCCCTTCAAACATTAGCGTAATGGCGCCGTTGGCCAACGGGCCGTAGACGATATAGCTGTGGCCCGTCACCCAGCCTACGTCCGCCGTGCACCAGTAAACATCGCCCTCTTTGTAATCGAACACGTATTTATGCGTCATTGCAACATAGAGCAGGTAGCCGCCTGTCGTGTGCAAAACGCCTTTTGGCTGGCCGGTGGAGCCTGACGTGTAGAGAATGAATAGCGGATCTTCCGCGTCCATTGGCTCGGCTGGGCAGTTGGACGACACTTTCTCCATTTCCTCATGCAGCCAAACATCTCGGCCCTTCGTCCAAGCGACCTCGGCGTTGGTGCGCTTCACGACCAGCACTTTCTCAACCGTCGGGCACTTTTCCAGCGCTTTGTCGGTATTGTCTTTCAGCGGCACTTTCTTGCCGCCGCGTAGACCCTCATCGGACGTGATGACGATGTTGGAATCGCAGCCCTGGATACGACCCGCGAGGCTGTCTGGCGAGAAGCCTCCGAACACGATAGAGTGGACGGCGCCGATGCGCGCGCAGGCAAGCATGGCGTATGCGGCTTCAGGGATCATCGGCATATAAATGGTAATGCGGTCGCCTTTTTTGGCTCCTAGAGACTTCAACACGTTCGCGAACTTGCACACCCGCTCATAAAGCTGACGGTAGGTGATTTTCAGATCCATCGACGGATCGTCGCCCTCCCAGATGATGGCGATCTGATCGCCGCGATCCAGCAGATGCCGGTCTACGCAGTTTTCGCACACGTTCAGAACGCCATTCTCGAACCACTTGATGGATACGTTGTCGGGCGCGAACGACGTGTTTTTCACTTTGGTGAACGGCGCCATCCATGTCAGCCGCCGTGACTGCTCACGCCAAAACTTGTCCGGATCGGCAATGCTGGCGAGATACATATCGAGATATTTGGCGTCATCGAGATGCGCGGATTTGGCCCACTCCTCGGAGACGGGGTATACCTTAACCTCGGACATTGTATTCCTCCCATTTTTGTGCCGATTGATCGCATTATGTCGAGCGTTGCCATGCGCTGCAATAACGCCATTGGTGGTATCGCGGGTAAGAGAATGAAGCGATCCCGCGCGTGCGCATTCGCCGGCTAAAATTTGCTTTTTACCTTTTGCGCTTTCCGCAGTATTTGTCTGTCACACGCCACAGAGCGCGCACCCATTAAGACTTAAGGCTTTAGAATGAGAGGGGTCGAACAAGATGTAGACCAGCGCAAACCGGGTGCAATCTATGTTTGCTCATTCGCGGGCCTTGATGACGCTGTCGCTCTATCGAGCGGCACCTATCTCGTCTCACTTATTAATGCGCAAATGATGAGCGAATTAAAAACCCCCAGGGGTATAGACCCCGCAAGGCATCTGCGGCTTATCATGAACGACATCGAGGCGCCTCAGGATGGGATGATTTTGCCCAACGCCGCTCATGTCGATCAACTGATTGCTTTTGCCCGTGAGTGGGCGAGGCAGGCGCCGCTGCTGATAAATTGCCGGGCGGGGCGCAGCCGCTCGACCGCCGCCGCCTTCATTATCGAATGCGCGCTTAACCCAGATATGCTGGAAGACGATATCGCTGCCGCTCTAAGAGCGGCGTCTGGCACCGCCCAACCGAACCGCCTGCTTATCAAGCTGGCGGATGAGGCGTTGAAACGCGATGGACGTATGATCGCTGCAATCGAACGTATTGGCGCTGGCGATGCCGCGCACAATCACGTCTTCCGCCTCCGCTAAGTTTAGCCAGCAGTGGCGAATGACGCTTCAATCTCGGCAAACTGTGCATCCACCGCACGGAGCTCTTCCGCCAGGTCGAGCAGGCGCTGCATGAGCTTGTCCGAGAAATGGCGCGCCATGGACGGGTCTGCCTGCATGACCTGGTACAGACCCTCGCGGGTTATCGCAAGACAGCGGATACGTTCTGTCGCGACTACCGTAGTCGTGTATGTCATCTCGACAAGCATACCAAGCTCGCCAACCAATGCGCCGGGAAGCAATGTCTCGATTGCATGACCGATGGTTGCGGCGCCTTCGCTAGTCGCTTTGCCTGAGAGGATAATATAAGCAGCGTCGCCTGTAGCTCCCGCTTCGACCAGCTTTTCGCCTGTTTCAAAGAAGGTTTTCTTGGCTTTCACGATAATTGCTGCAATTTGCGGCTGCGCAAGGCCTGCAAAAATCGGAATACGGCTTAAAAGTTCAAAGTTTGCATCGATCGACATGGACGCTCCGCTAACTGTGACTCCTTACGCAGCACAGGGTGAACGCAACACACAATTGCAGTGTCCAATGAGTCGGGTCACTGCGGCAACTCCATATTTGCTAGCGAAGCGTTTTAGGGCACAAGTTTGTAGCCGCCGGTTTCCGTGACAAGCAGTGCGGCGTTCGACGGGTCTTTCTCGATCTTCTGCCGCAGCCGGTAAATGTGGGTCTCCAGCGTATGTGTCGTAACGCCTGCGTTATACCCCCATACTTCATGCAGAAGCACTTCGCGAGATACGACTTTTTCCCCAGCGCGATAGAGATACTTAAGGATCGAAGTCTCTTTTTCGGTAAGCCGGACTTTGCCGCCCTTTTCCGCGATCAGAAGCTTTGAGGATGGCTTAAAGCTGAACTCGCCAATGGCGAAAACAGCGTCCTCGCTCTGCTCGTGCTGTCGCAACTGCGCACGGATGCGCGCCAGCAGCACGGCGAATTTGAATGGCTTGGTGATATAGTCGTTGGCGCCTGACTCAAGCCCTAGAATTTGATCCGAATCTGCCGATTGCCCGGTCAGCATGATGATGGGAATCTTCAGCCCCTGTTTACGCAACAGTTTACACGCCTCGCGGCCGTCCATATCGGGCAGCCCAACGTCTAGCAGCACCATATCGACGGTTTCCGATTTCGCCGCCGCTACACCCTGGGTCGCAGTCGAAGCTGTAGCAACTTCGAACTCATCATATAATGCGAGCTGTTCGGCGAGCGACCCGCGCAGATCGTCATCGTCATCGATGATGAGAATTTTTCGCGCCATGCTCATGAGGTGCTCCGTCAAAAATTTGTTATATTCACCGGCCTGATTTAAGCAACGTTGTGGATCGAGGCAATGGCGGGTTTCCCGATAGCCGCCAACGTTGGACAGCTTATGCAGATACCACTATCTACCAGATCACCCAGAGCTTCATCCGGTTTCGTAATGTTCAGCCCGTTAAGGCTAAAGTGCGCGCTAGGCCGAACCGGCGTAAGCGTTGCAAAATTTGAAGGCGATGGCGCTACTCCCACAGGCCGGTTCAGGCTTTTGCGTGTCTATTACCGCCCCGATCGGCTTTCGCGTCCAAAAACACAAATTCCGATCTTCGCACTTCGCTCAACAGACGGCTGGTGCGACGCTTCCGGCGACCGCAACTATAATCGCCATGTCCGGCTGCCATATCCCGCCAGCCACGAGCGGCTTTGGCGCGCCGACAGCCTTTATGACATAATCATCGTAATCGATTATAACATTACGCAGCGCATACAGATGCGCGGCAGCGCGATTTTTATACATGTGGCAAGGGCGGGTTATAAGCCCACATTGGGGTGCATAGCTCTCTCGCGCCCCGATCTGCTCAAGCTAATTGCGCTATGCAATTCTGGAACCGAAATCGAAATCGGCCCCGTCTCTCAACGAGGGCGGCGCGGATTGAGATAAAGATCGACCTCATGGGAGTCGAGCGCGGGTGCCGCTCCGTTTTTCATCTGATCCACTAACGCGCCCACATGCTTTCGCGCGCGGGTGTTATAGCGCAACATACCGCAGAACAATTGCAGCACAGTGTTGAGCTTCGGGTTGTCGTGCGCCTTGTCGATGTCCACATCCCAGCGCCCGCCGATATCGATAATGCGGCCGTTCAGGTGCCCAATGCGCTCGCCGCGCTGATCGTAAAGCGTGAAGTCCCCGCCGATGTCGATCCAGTCGCGACGCAAGCGGTAAAGCTTCGGCTCATTACCTTCCAGAATGAAGAACGAGAATTTCTCCGGCACCAGCGGCCATTTGCGGGCGGAGCGCTCAACGTCGATAATCTGCTCGTGCCCCGACACGTTCACGGAGAACGCCGTGACCGGAAATCCGCCAGCGCCGAAGGAAAGCTGCAAGCTGCGCCCTATGAGCAAGTCCAGAGTGCCCCGCCATGTCATTGACGGTGAAAACAGCTTGATGACCAGGCGCCTATCCGCAGGGTTCTCCGCTTTCCAGAGGCTTTCGCGATAGGAGAGTAACCCGGTGCGCTCGCCGTTTTGCTTGATTTCCCCAATAACGTCACTGTCAGCGGTGAACTGGCGCGACTTGGCCCGGTGCCTCGATTGCCGAAACAGCCCGAACTCCACATCGTTCAAATCTGTCCACCAAAGATCAACCGTGTATTGCGTTGACGCCGCTGCCGCCATAACTGCCCCCTCATTGCGAATCAATAAAAGAGTTTTGCGGTATGTACGGCGTAAATCCAGCAATGCGATCCCAAGTCCACAGACATTGAGCGAAGCCAACATATCGGTTATATTGAGAGTATGAACCAACACTTGGAATCCGCGATCCCCGAGCCGATAGTTTCGGAGCGTCAACGCAGAAGCACGCGCGCGGCTGAAGGACTAGACCGGCTCGCCTTCACGGCTGACGACCTGTTTGCGATGGTGAAAGCAGGAATCCTGAAAGAAGATGACCGCGTTGAACTCGTTGATGGTGAAATCGTTGTCATGGCCGCAAAAGGCAATCGCCACGAGCTTGTTAAATTTGCTCTCCTTAATTTTCTTTATGCCCAAAAACCGGACAATATTTCTGTGATACCCGAGACGACTTACCGGTTTAGCGACAGCGTTGTGTTGGAACCGGATATAACTCTGTTTTGGCGCAGCGCTGGGCTTGCCAATCTGGCGCCGGATAACACCCTGCTTATCATCGAGGTGGCGGACACCAGTTTGCGTTACGACAAAAAGCGCAAGGCCGCGATCTACGCGCATTACGGGATCAAAGAATACTGGGTGGTCGATGCGGTGACATTGACGACCGAGGTTTTCAAGGAACCCAGCCCCGAGGGTTACAAAAAAATTCAGGACAAGGCGGCAGGAGATTTGCTTACCCCCGAAGCCGACCCGTCGCTTGCTGTGAGGCTTGCAGACCTCGACCTGCGTTAAGCTTCCATGCCCCCGTCCACGTTGATGGCGGCGCCGGTGATGTAGGTTGAGTTCGGCCCCGCTAGAAATGCGACCAGATCGGCCACTTCGTGGGTTTTTCCGTAGCGGGGAATGGCGAGACCGGGGATGAGCATCGGGGCGAAATCGCCAGAAGCCGGGTTCATGTCTGTGTCGATAGGGCCTGGCTGCACCACGTTCACCGTAATGCCTTTTGGCCCGAACTCACGCGCCCAACCGCGCGTGAAGCCTTGTACGGCAAACTTGGTCGCGGCATAAAGCGCCCCGCCATTAAACGGAACGCGCTGACCATTCACCGAACCAATCGTGATGATGCGGCCACCGTCGCCGAGATGTTTAGCGGCCTCACGAACGCCCGCGAAAACGGCGCGGACGTTAATATCAAACGACTTGTTATAAACCTCATCCGTGACCTCGGTCACGGGAAGTAACTCAAATACGCCCGCGTTGTTGACGAGAATGTCGAGCCTGCCGAAATGAGCGGCGGCGTCATTAACGAGCTTGGCGACCTGCGCGCTATCGGCGGCGTTAGCCTGGAATGCGACGGCATCGCCGCCGTTGGATTTGATCTCCGCCACAACGGCGTGAGCGGCGTCTGGCGAAGCTGAATAGCTAAGTGCGACCTTTGCGCCTTCGCTCGCGAGCTTTTTCGCGATCGCTGCGCCAATGCCACGGCTGCCGCCCGTGACTAGCGCGACTTTTCCTTGTAGTTCCTGATGATGCGACATGACGTTTCTCCTTCTGTTAACTCAGATTGGCGTCATATGCCTCCGCTACTCGAAGAGTTCAAGATCATTGAACTGTTGTATTTTTGCGCCGCTTAGGCCACGTTACCCGCTATGATGTGTTTTAACCACCCAAACGCCGCCGATATTCGCCTTGAGCGAGTGCTTTATGCGCTTGGCGACCCGATCCGGTTGAAAATTGTCGAGAGTCTGGAAAGGGGGGCGGAGCTTGCTTGCTCCAAAGCCTCGTGCGGCCTCGACCTGGCGAAATCCACGCAATCGTATCACTTCCGTATATTGCGTGAGGCAGGGATTATTCGCACCCGCAAAGCGGGCATCTATTACATGAACAGCTTGCGGCGGGAGGATTTGAACGGCAGGTTTCCAGGTTTGCTAGACGCGGTGCTGGCGGCGCAAAAAGGCTCTGGCGAGTGTGCGCCACCAATGGATAGCCCGGATCAGTGTTAGAGCAATTAACGCTGTTGCGTCGGCGCCTGGTTCATAACCATTGGATAGACCAAAAAGCCGAGCAGCACGCCTAAAAAAGCGCCGGCAGCCGCACCCACTACAAAAGCCCAAGCTTTCCGCATCGCATGTCCCTTTATATCAGCCTCCCGCGTATCGCGGCGAACCGTGCGGCGCAATGCTGTTGCGCATGGGGTGGGCCGATTACTGCGCCGATGTGGCGCGGGCGCCGAAAATCGCCGATCCGATCCGGACATAAGTTGCCCCCATCGCGATGGCGGTCTCGAAATCTGCGCTCATGCCCATGCTGAGTTCGCCCAAGCCAAGCCGCGTTTTCAAATCCGCCAGCATCTGGAAATGCTGCTCAGAATCGTCCTCGGCGGGCGGAATGCACATCAGCCCCTCGATACGCAAGCCAAGCTCACCCTGGCATCGGCGCACGAATGCCTCAGCCTCGGCGGGGAGCACGCCCGCCTTCTGCGGCTCCGCTCCTGTGTTGACCTGCACCAGCAAGCGCGGCGCGCGACCCTGCCGCGCCATCTCAGCCGCCAGAACTTCGGCGATCTTGGGCCTATCCACTGTATGGATAACATCGAACAGCTCGACAGCCTCGCGCGCCTTGTTCGATTGCAGCGGGCCGATCAGATGCAGCTCCAAATCCGGAAAGCGCTCTTGCAATGGCGGCCATTTGCGCATCGCCTCCTGCACGCGGTTCTCACCAAACAAACGCTGCCCGGCCTCAATGACCGGCAGGATTGCGTCCGCCTCGTAAGTTTTTGAAACCGCGACCAACCGCGCCGCGCCGCCCGCACTGGCCAGCCGCGCCTGCACCGCATCATAGCCGTTGGTCATGCCGCAAATCTCCGGGCGCGTTCTTGACGTTGCAAAGTTTCGACGCTCTATTAGGCCGAAGTTTTCCATGCTCGGACTTGATCCAGGCATCTATAAACTGTCAGTCTGCCGGTTTGGATTGTTGGGTCAAGCCCGGCATTGACGCATTAGGATGAATCGATGGCCGCAGAACGTTATAATGCTCCCGACCGCGAACGCCATTGGCAGCAGGTCTGGCGCGTGCAGGAAACTTTCGAGACGCGGCGCGACCCCGCCAAGCCGAAATACTACGTGCTGGAGATGTTTCCGTATCCGTCCGGACGCGTCCATATGGGCCACGTGCGCAACTATACAATGGGCGACGTGGTGGCGCGCTACAAACGCGCGCGTGGCTTCAATGTGCTGCACCCCATGGGCTGGGACGCTTTCGGCCTGCCCGCCGAGAACGCGTCGATGGAGCGTGGCGTCAGCCCGAAGGGTTGGACATATGAGAACATCGCCGCCATGCGCGCGCAGTTGCAGGGTCTTGGCCTATCGCTCGACTGGAGCCGCGAACTCGCGACCTGCGACGAAAGTTATTACAAACAGCAGCAGAAGCTGTTCCTAGATTTTTACGCCAAGGGCCTCGTTTACCGCAAAAAGAGCAAGGTGAACTGGGATCCGGTGGATAATACCGTACTTGCCAACGAGCAGGTGATCGACGGCCGCGGCTGGCGCTCTGGCGCGCTCGTCGAGCAGCGCGAGCTGGAGCAATGGTTCTTCCGCATCACGGATTACGCAGAGGATTTGCTTGCTGGGCTGGACACGCTCGACCGCTGGCCGGACAAGGTGCGGCTTATGCAGCGCAACTGGATCGGCAAATCCGAGGGCGCCCGGCTGCGCTTCAAGCTGTCCGGCGAACCGCTGCCTGGCGGCAAAGGCGAACTGGAAGTCTACACAACGCGGCCCGACACAATTTTCGGCGCGAGCTTTCTCGCTATCTCGCCCGGCCATCCGCTAGCGCTCGTGCTGGCAAAGAAGAACCCTGCACTTAAGGACTTTCTGGCCGAGTGCGCGCGCATGGGCACGAGCCAGGAAGAGATCGACAAGGCGGAGAAAAAGGGCTTCGACACCGGCGTGAAGGCCGCGCATCCGTTCCGCACGGGCGCGAAGCTGCCGGTTTATGTAGCGAATTTTGTGCTCATGGAATATGGCGCGGGCGCGGTTTTTGGCTGCCCCGCGCACGATCAACGCGACCTCGACTTCGCCAATAAATACAAATTAAAGGTCCGCCCCGTCGTCATCCCACAGGACAAGGACGCCACAAATTTTAAAATCGCGAATGAATCCTACACGGGCGACGGACGAATCGCGAACTCGATGTTTTTGGACGGCATGAGCGTGGACGCGGCAAAAGAGGAAATCATCCAGCGCCTCGAAAAGAAAAAGATCGGCAAGCGCGAGACCAACTATCGCCTGCGCGATTGGGGTGTCTCCCGCCAGCGTTATTGGGGTGCCCCGATCCCAATGATCCGCTGCCCGGAATGCGGCGTCGTGCCCGTGCCGGAGGCGGATTTGCCCGTCACACTGCCCGACGACGTAACGTTTGACGCGCCCGGTAACCCGCTCGACCGCCACCCGGCCTGGAAGCACGTGAAATGCCCAAGCTGCCAAGGCGCGGCCCAGCGCGAGACCGACACCTGCGACACCTTCGTTGATAGCTCGTGGTATTTCGCCCGATTCTGCTCGCCGCACGAGGACGACCGCCCTGTTGACCCCGAGGCGTGCGATTACTGGCTCCCCGTCGATCAATATATCGGCGGCGTCGAGCACGCGATTTTGCACCTGCTCTACTCGCGCTTTTTCACGCGGGCGATGCGCGATTGCGGACACCTGAACCTTGCAGAACCGTTCGCCGGGCTGTTCACGCAAGGCATGGTCATCCACGAAACCTATAAGGACGCGGGCGGCAAATGGCTATCTCCCGACGACATCCGTTTCGCCGACAATGGCGGCGAAGGCGAGCGGTGCGTAACGACGATTGATGGAGCGCCGGTGGAGATCGGCGCGCCCGAGAAAATGTCGAAATCTAAGAAGAACGTTGTCGATCCCGCCGTTTTTCAGGCGCACTACGGGGCCGATACGGCGCGCTGGTTTGTGTTGTCGGACTCACCGCCCGAACGCGACCTGCTGTGGTCGGACGATGGCGCGCAAGGGGCGTGGCGTTTTATCCAACGCGTCTGGCGCATTGTTGAGGACGCGGCGGAAAAAGGCGCGCAACCGGATGCGAAAAAACCGCCGGAATTCAGCGCCGATGCGATGGAGCTGCGCCGCGCCGCGCACCGCGCGCTTGATAAGGTCGCCAAAAGCATCGAAGGGCTTGGTTTTAATCGCGCCATTGCGGCATCGTATGAGTTTGCCAATGCTTTCGCTCCTGCGCTGCAAAAATCGAACGATGACAGCATGAAATTTGCGATTCGCGAGGCGGCAGAAATCTTCTCGCACATCGTCAACCCATTCATGCCGCATTTGGGTGAAGAATGCTGGTTGCGGCTCGGGCACAACACTTTGCTGGCAAACGCGCCCTGGCCGGACGCCGACCCTGCTTTGCTCGTTGACGACACTGTGACAATCGCCGTACAAGTGAATGGAAAACGCCGGGATGAATTGGTAATTGCGCGCGGTGCGTCGCGTGAGGATACAGAAGCCGCAGCGCTGAAGCTCGACAGCGTCATTCGCGCCATCGAGGGGCGGCCGGTGAAAAAGGTTATTGTGGTGCCGCAAAGGATCGTCAATGTCGTTGCTTAAACTGATACGAACATTGGGCGTGGTTCCGCTACTCGCAGCAGCGAGCGCTGGCTGCGGTTTTCAACCTTTGCATGGCCCAACAGCAAGCGGCGGCAGTTTAAGTGACGCCATGAAGTCCGTTGATGTCGCCCTAGTTCCCGGGCGTGTCGGTCAGAAAATCCGCAATGAGCTGTTATTCGCAGCTCAAGGCGGAAACGGTGATGGCGGCGTAAAGCAGAAATACAAACTCGAAATCACCGTGAAGGAAGAGCTGCGCAACACGCTAGTGGGATTAGACGGCGATGCGCAGGGCCAGATCGTTGAAGTCAACGCGGATTTCAAACTGATTAATCTTACAGACAATAAAACCGTGTTTACTGGTAAAGCGGCCGGTCGTGCTGCTTATGACAAGGTCGACTCGGTATTCTCGGACGTGCGCGCCAAACTCGACGCAGAAAACCGTGCAGCACGCACGATCTCCGAAACGATCAAAATTCGCCTGAGTGCCTATCTTTCCGGCAACGCATAAACAAACTCGCACTTATGGTCGCGATCAAAGCTGACGATGTCGCCCGCGCAGTTCGAACTCCCAAAGACGACACTGGCGGCTATTTAGTTCACGGGACTGACCCGGGACAAATATCGGACTACGCGCGCTTGCTAACGATAAGCCTTACCGCCAAGTCGAGCCCGCCTGGCGAAATACTGAGACTGAGCGAACAGGACATATCTCAAAGCCCTGGCCGCATAGGCGTTGAACTCAACACCATCCCCATGTTTGGCGGGCGGCCAGTCATCTGGCTGCGGACGGCGCAAAATTTGCCGCTCGACGAAATCGAAGAGTCGCTGCGCACCACGCCGCCCGCCGCATATCTCGTCGTTGAGGCGGGCAATCTTCCGAAAACCTCCAAGCTCCGCCAGCTTTTCGAGAACGCGCCACGCCTTGCGGCGCTGCCCTGTTATGGCGATGACGTAAACGGCGTTTCGGCCATGGTGGAGAGGCAGGCCGCCGCAGCTTCCCTCAAACTGTCGCCGGAAACCGGGAGGCTGCTGAAGGATGTGCTGGGCTCAAACCTTTCAGTCGCGCGCGCCGAGATGGAAAAGCTCGTTCTTTTCGCTGCGAAAGACGGAGAGATCACACCCGAGACCATCGAAGCGGCTGTTGGCGACGTGCTCGAAGGCGCGACTGACGCTGTTATCAACGCCGCGTTTGCGGGAGATGCCGCCACCGTTCTATCCGAGTTTGACAAACTCGTAGGTGCAGACGTGGCCGCGCAATCGATGGTGAGCCTGTTAAACATGCACCTGCTTCGGCTTATGCGCGTGCGGGGCGCCATAGATGCCGGAGAACCGTTCGCCATGGCCATAAAGAAACTACGCCCACCGCTTTTCTTCAAAGCCGAGCGTGCATTTTCATCGCAAATTCGATTATGGACTTTTGAAAGGCTTACTAAAGTAAGCGCTCTATTACAGCAAACGACGCTATCAAGCCGCCTCAACGCCGCCATAGAGCAGGCGATGATAGAGCACCTGCTTCTTCACATCGCCGAAATGGCTCGCGAGCTAAAGCCGGGCCGAGCCGCCTGAGGCTTAACGGCTAGCGATAAGCCGGCCCCGCACAGCCTCAAACTGGTCGAGCGTTTTGTAGCGGATGATGATTTCGCCGGTATTGTTGGCGCCGGGTAAAATCGTCACGGCAAGCCCCAGCGCGTCACACATTTCGCGCTCAACGGCGCGTGTGTCGGCATCCTTTGTTATCGGCGCAGAATTGCCACCGGAGCCGCCGTTTGACGCTGATGGCTTCTTAGCCTGAAATAACGCCTCGACATCGCGTACGTTCAAGCCGTCTTTCACAATCTCTCTGGCGACAGTCTCCGCATCCTCGCGACCGACAAGTGCGCGCGCGTGTCCGGCGCTCAAATCGCCGTTCCGCACCAGCTTTTGCACGCTGTCCGGCAGCTTCAGCAACCGCATCGTATTGGCCAGATGGCTGCGGCTTTTGCCGATGATGTCCGCCAGTTCTTCCTGTTTGTAGCCGAAACGGCTGATAAGCTCGCGGTAGCCTGTCGCTTCCTCGATGGCGTTCAGGTCAGCGCGCTGCACGTTCTCGATAATTGCAATTTCAAGCGATTCCTGATCGGTCAGCGCCCGCACTATGACAGGGATAAGGTGCATCCCCGCTTTCTGGGCCGCGCGCCACCGCCGTTCGCCCGCGACGATCTCATATTCGGCACCCATAGGCCCGATAGGACGGACAACGAGCGGCTGCACCAGACCGCGTTCACGGATCGAGGCGGCCAACTCGTCAAGCTCCGTTGCATCGAAAGTTTTGCGCGGATTGAATGCGCTGGGCTTTACCTTGTCGATGAGAACCATGCGCTGCTCACCCTGGTTGGGGAGAATGCGCCCATTGACCGGCACGTTATCGCCAATCAGCGATGCAAGGCCGCGGCCAAGGCGATTTTTCTGAGCAGCCGATGGTAAAGATGCGTTCATAAGTCCCCCGCAGACAAAAAGGCGATGCCTTCAAATTCAGTATCGAGACGCAAAATGATGTTAGGCGGCGTTCGCTTTTTCTTCGCGGCGAATGATCTCAGCCGCCAATTCCGTGTAAGCGCGGCTACCGGGGCTTTTTACGTTATAAAGCTGCACGGGCTGACCGTGTGACGGCGCCTCGGCCACCGCCACGTTGCGGGGAATAACCGTTGAGAACACCTTTTCCTTGAAGAAACTGCGCACCTCGGTCGCTACCTCGTCCGCCAGCTTCGTGCGGCTGTCATGCATGGTCAACACCACCCCGTGAATTTCGAGCATCGGGTTCAGGCTGGCGCGCACGAAATCGATCGTCTCTTTAAGCTGCGTGATCCCTTCGAGTGCGAAAAACTCGCATTGCACAGGAACCAGCACTGAGTCCGACGCCGCCATGGCGTTCAACGTCAGGATGTTAAGCGAGGGTGGGCAATCGATCAGCACATAAGCGAGACGGTCATTCGCAGGGCGATCCTGCTCGGACGCCTTTAGCGACATGATGGCGTCGCGGAGGAAGTACGCGCGATTAGGCGCGGCGGATATCTCCGGCTCCAGACCCGCCAAATCTCGGGTAGCAGGAGCGACGTAAAGGCCGGGAATCATCGTCTCCATCATCGCCTGCTCCATGGCGGCGGCGCCCGCGAGCACGTCGTAGGTGGAAACTGGCCGGTCATCTTCAGAAATGCCAAGCCCCGTGGAGGCGTTGCCCTGTGGATCGAGGTCAATCACCAGCGTCTTTTGCCCGGCTGTGGCCAGCGCCGTACCCAGATTAATCGCCGTCGTGGTTTTGCCAACGCCGCCCTTCTGGTTGGCGACCGCCAGCACCCGTAAGTTTGAGTATGTTGAAGGATACCTGCTCATCGCCGCCCACCCCTATCTAGATTCTAGATTCCATATCTTGATGATTTGACCCTGACTGTCAGTCCGGGAGGCGGAGGTTTTCCACTGAAAGCGCCATTGCTTTTCCGCTTCGGCGACTTCTACCAGCGCATCGCGACCTTTAAGGAACAGCCCGGCCGTTTCACGCACGAAAAACGATTGAGACAACGCGAGTAAACTTGATAACGGCGCCACGGCGCGGGCGCTTACAACATCCATTATTCCAATTTTCGCCGTAGCCACTTCGATGCGGCAATCATGCACAACCGCTCTTGCGCCCGTCTGCCGCGCCACATCGAATAAAAACGCGCATTTCTTGCTATTACTCTCGACAAGATGCACTTCGCGATAATCCTGATTCGCGGTCATGATGGCAATGACTAGCCCAGGAAAACCGGCGCCTGACCCCAAATCGACCCATTTTTTCGCATCCGGAGCCAATTCCGCCACTTGGGCGCTATCGGCGAAATGCCGCCGCCAGACATCATCCAGCGTCGAGGGCGCTACGAGATTGACCGCCTGCTGCCATTTCCGCAGCAGCGCCTCGTAAAGCTTGAGGCGTTCGAGTGTTTCACGTGAAACGCCGAAGTCGCGCGCAAAGTCGTCCGGGCCGTAGCTGCGGCCCTGCATTAAGGTAGAAAATCCGCGACCGCCGCCTTCAATCGCGGCGGATCGAGGATAAGCGCGCCTTCTCGCTCATGAATATGCGTTTCAATGCGGCCGTCGGCTAGGCGCTCGTGGTGGGTGAGAAACCCGTCTTCTGGCTCGACAGCGAGATAATGGCGAACGCTTTCGAGTTTGAAATATCCGGCCAGCTTGCGGCCCGTGTACGTCGCCTCGGAAGATGGAGAGATCACTTCCACGACAATCACGGGGTTTGGCAAAGGAAGCGCGTCGCCGCTTAGTCTCTCGCCGCAATACACCACCGCATCTGGCTCGAATACCGTGCGTTCGCCGACCGCCACCGCTATGCCGTCTGCGAGAACTTGGCAATCTAATCCGGCGCTCTTTACCTCTGCAAGAAGGGCTATGGCTGTTTTTAGTTTGGCTCGGAAGTGGCGGGTGCGTTCTGCTGGCATCTTGACAGGCAACCCCTCGTTAAGCTCATAGCGGCCCGGCTGGCTCATCGTCCAGTCGAGAAATTCCACGACACTCATGCGCTTTATTGGCTCGCTCATGACACGAGCTTATCACGGTCGCTTATGCGGTCAAAGCGGATGGCGCGCGTTTTAAGTGCGAGGCAAGCAGCATTAGCGCGGCGGGGGTGACACCTTCTATTTGCGCGGCATGGGCGACGGTCGCCGGGCGCGCGCGTTCAAGCTTTTGGCGCATCTCATTCGATAGGCCCGCAATCGCAAAGCTGAAGTCGCGCGGAATGGCGATTGCCTCGTCGCGCCGCAGCGCCGCCACGCTCGCATCCTGGCGATCAAGATAGACGGCATAGCGAGCGTCAATCTCAAGCGCAGATGCCACGGCGGGATCAATTCCACCAAGCTCAGGCCAGATAGCGCACAAGCGGTGGAGGCTCACGTCCGGGAAGGCGAGGAGTTCGTAAGCCGTGCGGCGGCGGCCATCGCGGTTGAGGTTAAGACCGTGTTGCGCCGCCTCCGCTGGCGTTAGCGCTAGCGAGCGGAGCATTGCCGCGCCTTCCGCGCGTGCTGCATGTTTCACGCCGAAAACTTGCGAGCGATCCGGCCCGACGCACCCAACTGCTTCGCCAACTGCGGTCAGGCGCTCGTCGGCGTTGTCGGCGCGCAGCTTGAGGCGATACTCGGCGCGGCTGGTGAACATACGGTATGGCTCGGAGACGCCGCGCGTCACCAAATCGTCGATCATGACGCCAAGGTAAGCGTCGGCGCGTGAAACAACAAACTGGCGTTGACCACCGCCCGCCCGCAGCGCCGCATTAACGCCCGCGATCAAACCCTGCCCGGCCGCCTCCTCATATCCCGTTGTGCCGTTGATCTGCCCGGCTAGAAACAGTCCGGGCAGTCGCTTGGTCTCTAGCGTGGGAGTCAGCTCGCGCGGATCGACGTAATCGTACTCAATGGCGTAACCGCAGCGTTTGATGGCGGCATTTTCCAGACCGGGGATGGTCGCGATGAACGCGCGCTGCACATCCTCGGGCAATGAGGTGGAGATGCCATTCGGATAAACGGTGTCGTCGTCCAGCCCCTCCGGCTCCAGGAATATCTGATGCGCCTGCCGGTCGCGGAAACGCACAACCTTATCCTCAATGGAGGGGCAGTAGCGAGGACCAACGCCGGTGATATGCCCGGCATACATGGCCGAGCGCTCCAGGTTGGCGGCGATAAGCTTATGCGTTTCCTCGGTCGTATAGGTGATATGACAGGGAACTTGCCGCGTCTCGATGCGCGTCGTCATGAACGAGAACGGTACGGGTGGATCGTCGCCCGCCTGCTCCTCCAGCCGCTCCCAGGCGATGGTGCGGCCATCGAGGCGGGCGGGGGTGCCGGTTTTCAAGCGGCCCATTTGAAGGCCTAGCGCGTAAAGACGGTCGGAGAGCCCGATAGACGGCGCCTCGCCAATGCGGCCAGCGGAGACCCTCGCTTCGCCGATGTGGATGACGCCTTTCAGGAACGTGCCCGTTGTGACCACGACGGCGGCGGCGCGATACTCGGCGCCGCCTTGAGTAACAACTCCAGCGACTGCGCCGTTCTCGACGATTAAATCTTCAACCGGCTTGGAAATCACTTCAAGCCCTAGAGTGGCGCGGATTGCGGCCTGCATTTCGCGGCGATAAAGCTTGCGGTCGGCCTGCGCGCGCGGCCCCTGCACGGCGGCGCCCTTGGATTTGTTCAGCATGCGAAACTGGATGCCCGCCTTGTCGATAACGCGACCCATCAAGCCATCAAGCGCATCGACCTCGCGCACCAGATGACCTTTGCCAAGGCCGCCAACGGCAGGGTTGCACGACATCTCGCCGATGGTCTTAAAGCTGTGCGTTATGAACGCGGTACGGGCGCCAATACGCGCGGAGGCGGAGGCAGCTTCGCAGCCAGCGTGCCCGCCTCCAATAACAATAACGTCGAAATGAGTGTTCATACTTCGCAAGCCTGTGGGGTTTAGCGCGAAGATAGTCTTCGCGCGGGCTTGCGTCAAAGCCAGTCTGCCTAAAAGGTCAATCTTTCTTATTGGCCTTTTTCGGCGCCGACTTTTGAGCGGTTTCGGGTAGTTTGGAGCGTTTTACCGACGCCATGTCGTCCAGTTCCTTCTCGCTCATGGATTCATACATCTCTTTTGACGCGCCCTGAAGATCGGATGGCTTTTCCTCCCCGCGTTTGGCGGAAAGAGCTGCGCCCGCCATCTGCTGTTTTTTTGACTTTGCGGGCATCAGTCTGCAAAACCATGAGGGAGAGGTAATCGCAGTTTGCGGGCCGCAGTATCGCCTCGCAGCTTGCGCAGATTGAACGGTGTTTTGACATTTTCGGCTGCACAGGAAATCTTGCGAAACTTGCTGTCGCCGCCCTGAGACAGAAGAAAGTCGCGAACCGATTTTGGCTTTTGTATCTGACCTGTAAGCATATCGATCTCCCTTGATTTGCTGGGAAACCACAGTGATTGAATATTGGTTCCAAGCCGCTGGGATGTCACTTGCCGATACAGAACTGCGAGAAAATTTCGCCAAGCACATGCTCCACATCCACACGGCCTGTCAACCGCCCAAGCGCGAAAGCCGCAACCCGCAAATCTTCCGCTCGCATCTCCACGGCGCCCGTATCGCCGTCCAGAAAGGCCATCAGCGCCGTGTGCGCCGCTTGCAAGGCCTCCCGGTGACGGGCGCGCGTGATGATGGCGTCCTCGGCTCCGCCCGCCAGCCGCCGGGCCTCTTCGGCGAGCCGCTCCACAAGACTTTCAATGCCTTCTCCGCTCAGAACGGACAGTCCAAGCGGGTACTGTGCGGGCGCAAGGTCGATCTTGCTATTCGCCTCGACTACTTTATCGCCGAACGCTGTAATTTCTTTCGGCGGCGGCGATGGCGTGGCGGCGTCCGAAAGCCAGATGACCAAGTCTGCCTCAGTAGCGGCGGCGATGGCGCGGCGTATGCCTTCACGCTCCACTTTGTCTCCTACGTCTCGTATGCCCGCCGTATCTGCAACAACTACCGGGTAGCCTCCAAGATTAAGCCGCACTTCGATGACATCGCGTGTGGTGCCCGCCTCCTCGGAAACGATGGCCGCGTCGCGGCCTGCAAGTGCGTTCAAAAGGCTGGATTTGCCCGCGTTGGGCGGCCCGGCGATGACGACGCGCAAACCATCGCGCAAAATCTCACCTCGCCGCCCGTCCGCGAGATGGCGACCGATATCGGAGGTTAGCCTCATTACCACAGGGTGCGCCGCGGCGAAAGCAGCCTCGGGAATGTCGGCTTCCTCTGAAAAATCGATTGCAGCCTCCACGGCGACCATAGCCCGGATGATCTGCTCACGCCAACCATCAAACAGAGAGCGTAAAGCGCCGGACGATTGCCGCAAAGCCTGCGCGCGCTGCGCCTCAGTTTCGGCGTCGATGAGATCGCCAAGACCCTCAGCCTGGGTAAGATCGATTTTGCCGTTGTCGAACGCGCGGCGTGCAAATTCCCCTGCCTCCGCCATCCTTAGCCCGTCAATGCCCGCAAGTGCCGTCATTATGCCTGCAATTACTGCGCGTCCGCCGTGGACGTGCAACTCTACAATATCCTCGCCGGTGAAACTTGCCGGAGCTGCGAACCAAAGCACAAGCGCGCGGTCGAGTGTTTCACGTGAAACAGGGTCACGCAGAGTTTGTAGCGAAGCGCGGCGAGGCTTGGAAAGCTTCGCCCCAAGCGTGGTGACGACGCTCAATGCACGCGGTCCGGAAATACGGATTACGGCCACTCCGGATTTACCCGGCGCTGTTGAAAGAGCGTAAATGGTCGATTGCGAAGACATGGGTTCCTGAAGACAGTCGCATTGAAAGCAACTATAGTTTGCTCTAGCCGTTAAATACGACGGTAATTGATGAGCGCGGCATGACAAAAAATCAACTCACCAACGAGACAAGCCCCTACTTGCTGCAGCACAAGGATAACCCGGTGCACTGGAGACCATGGGGGCCGGAAGCGCTTGCCGAGGCAAAGGCGGTAAACAAGCCGGTGCTGCTTTCGGTAGGCTATGCGGCATGCCACTGGTGCCACGTCATGGCGCATGAGAGCTTTGAGAACGATGCCATCGCCGGGCTGATGAATGATCTGTTTGTCAATATCAAGGTCGATCGGGAAGAACGGCCGGATGTGGACGCGCTGTACATGTCCGCGCTGCATCACCTGGGCGAGCAGGGCGGCTGGCCGCTCACGATGTTTCTGACGCCGGACGCAGAGCCATTCTGGGGTGGGACTTACTTTCCGCCCGAACCGCGCTTTGGCCGTCCCGGCTTCCCGCAGGTTTTGCAAGAGGTTGCCCGCGTTTTTCGTGAGGAGCCGGAAAAAATCCAGTCCAACACCGGCGCGCTCGGCAAGGCGTTGCGCGAGAGCGCATCCACCGCACCTACTGCGATCACCATGCCAATGATTTCCGACATAGCGAGCCGCATGGCAGCCGCGTTCGACCCTATCCATGGTGGTTTGCAGGGCGCGCCCAAATTCCCCAACTGCAGCATCCTCAATTTCGTCTGGAAGGGCGGCTTACGTTTCGGCCACGCGACTTGCACCGACGCGATCGAGAAAACGCTGCTACACATCAGCCAGGGCGGCATTTACGACCATATCGGCGGCGGCTTTTCACGCTACTCGGTAGACGCTCGCTGGCTTGTGCCGCATTTCGAGAAAATGCTCTACGACAACGCCCAGCTCATCGACCTCATGACCGAGGTGTGGAAAGAGCGCCGCACGCCGCTGCTCGCCATCCGCATCGCCGAAACTGTCGATTGGCTCATGCGCGAGATGAAAGCGCCGGACGGCGGCTTTGCGTCCGCGCTCGATGCGGACTCAGAGGGAGTCGAGGGCAAATTCTACGTGTGGAGCCGAGCTGAAATCATCGCGGCGCTAGGCGAGGAAGATGGCGCCTTTTTCTGCCAGGTCTACGACATTAGTGAACACGGCAACTGGGAGGAAACTAACATCCCGAATCGGCTCAAGTCGCTTGAGCTTCTGCCGGATGAGGACGAGGCGCGGCTCTATGCCCTGCGCTCCAACCTGCTGGCCAAACGCGCCCTGCGCGAGCGCCCGAGCTGGGATGACAAGGTTCTGGCTGACTGGAACGGGCTTATGATCGCCGCGCTCGCCAAAGCTGGGCAGGCTTTCGAACATCCTGAATGGGTGGATGTGGCGAAAAGCGCCTACGAGTTCGTCAAGCTCCGCTTGGTGAAAGACGGGCGGCTAATGCACAGCTACCGCGCGGGTCAAGCCAAAACCCCAGGCGTTGCAACCGACTACGCCAACATGATCGCCTCCGCCATCGCGCTTCAGCAGGTGACAGGCGATGCAGCTTTTCTTGCCGACGCAAAGAGTTGGACGCGGACGATGGACGAGCGCTATACGGCAGAGAGCGGCGGCTATTACCTTTCGGCGGACGACACCACGGATGTCATGATCCGCACCCTAGCCGCCCACGACGACGCGACGCCGAACGCCAACTCGATCATGCTTGCCAATCTCAACGCGCTGTACCTGCTCACCGGCGAGGAAAGTTACCGCGCCCGCGCTCAAAAACTCTACGAGGCTTTTTCCGGCGCCATCGCGCACCGCTTCGTCAACCACTGCGGTTTCCTAAATTCGCTGATCGACGTCATCGAGCCGAAGCTGATCGTCATTACTGGCGCGGAAGATGAAGCAGGCATGCCGACGATGCGGAACGCGCTTGTACGCGCATCGCTCTCTGGCGCCGTCATACACACTTATCGCAGTGATGAAATAATTCCAGAAAGTTCACCCGCAGCAGGCAAAACCTCCATCGGAGGCAAGGCGACGGCGTATATCTGCATTGGACAGACCTGCTCGCTGCCCGTTACAGATGCGAACGATCTTGCCTCGCAGTTACGACCCGACCAAGATAAAGCGGTCATTCGCTGAATGTTTCAGATTGTAATCCAGCTCAGTGAGCTGGATTAGGTATTCATCGACTCGAAAAAGTCAGCGTTATTTTTCGTGTTCTTTAGCTTGTCGAGCAGGAATTCGATGGCGTCCATGGAGCCCATCGGGTTCAGGATGCGGCGCAGTACGAACATCTTCTTTAGTTGCGGCGCGGGCACGAGCAACTCCTCCTTGCGGGTGCCGGAGCGGGCGATGTCCATGGCGGGGAAGATGCGCTTATCGGCCACTTTGCGGTCGAGGATGATTTCCGAATTACCGGTGCCCTTGAACTCCTCGAAGATAACCTCATCCATACGGCTGCCAGTGTCGATCAGCGCCGTCGCAATAATGGTCAGCGAGCCGCCTTCCTCGATATTGCGCGCCGCGCCGAAGAAACGCTTCGGGCGTTGGAGTGCGTTAGCGTCCACGCCGCCGGTCAGCACCTTGCCAGAGGACGGAACCACCGTGTTGTAGGCGCGGCCAAGGCGCGTGATCGAGTCGAGCAGGATGACGACATCTTTCTTATGCTCCACAAGGCGCTTGGCCTTCTCAATTACCATCTCTGCCACCTGAACGTGCCGCGTCGCCGGTTCATCGAAGGTGGACGACACCACCTCACCCTTCACCGAGCGCTGCATGTCCGTCACCTCCTCCGGCCGCTCGTCGATAAGCAGCACGATCAGGAAGCATTCCGGGTGGTTGGCGGTGATGGAGTGCGCGATGTTTTGGAGCAGCATCGTCTTGCCGGTGCGCGGTGGGGCGACGATCAATCCACGCTGCCCTTTGCCGAGCGGCGCCACGATATCGATAACGCGCCCGCTCTGATCCTTCAACGTGGGGTCAAGCAATTCCATGCCCATCCATTTCGACGGATAGAGCGGTGTTAGGTTATCGAAGTGAATTTTGTGCCGCATCTTCTCGGGGTCATCGAAGTTGATGGTATTGACCTTGAGCAGCGCGAAATAGCGTTCGCCCTCTTTAGGAGAGCGGATTTGCCCCTCGACCGTGTCCCCAGTGCGTAGACCAAAGCGGCGGATTTGGCTGGGACTGACGTAAATATCGTCTGGGCCGGGGAGGTAGTTGGCGTCCGGCGAGCGTAGGAAGCCGAAGCCATCTTGCAGCGTCTCCACCACGCCGAGACCTGTGATCTCGATATCCTTCGCAGCAAGCTGCTTAAGAATGGCAAACATCAGCTCCTGCTTGCGCAGCGTTGAGGCGTTTTCAACCTCCACTTTCTCCGCGAAGCTCAACAGCTCCGTGGGAGACTTATCCTTCAATTCTTCGAGTTTCATATCTTGCATTTGGGGGTTTCTCCGAAACGCCTCATCAAGCGGCCCTTAGGGCAGGCGTGATCTAAGCGATCGCGACGTGTGGGGTGGGACATAGATTGAACAGCGGATAAAACTGAAAACCCTGTAAAAGGATCATGCAAAAATCATTCAGACGAGAAAACGAATTAAGTGCGTCTGAAATTCTATACGCTAATAATAGCAGAAAGTTCCGCCTACCGGAAGTTCAACTTAAAAAAAACCAAGCGCATAAAAAACTTTAAAAAGGTTTAACGATTACGAGAATAACGATGAAAACCATAAGGACTGGCGGAACTTCATTCGCCAACCTGTAAAACTTTGGGGAACGGCGATTTTCGTCGCGCTCGAACTCCTTACGCCACTTCGACAGCATAATGTGAAACACTGTCATCGCGACAACCAGCGCGATTTTTATATGAAGCCACCCGTTACCGCTTAGGCCCAAACCGTCGGGGCCAAAGACAAGATACAGCCCAAGCACCCAGGTGGCGATCATTGCCGGATTGATGATGATGCGCAGCAGACGGCGCTCCATCACTTTAAACGTCTCCGACTGTGGCGATCCTGCCGCTGCTTCAGCGTGATAAACGTAAAGGCGCGGCAGGTAGAACATGCCCGCCATCCAGGCCGTAACCGCAATCACATGGAATGCTTTGATCCAAAGGTACATGCGCAAGAATCGCCTTCGCCGTTTCTGTCGCCTCCGTTAGCCCCCTTGGCGAACAAGCGCAATGAGTTTCTCCACGTGTGCAATAGGCGTCTCGGGCAAAATGCCATGGCCGAGGTTAAACACGTGCGGTTTGCCGCGTAGCGTATCGAGAATACGCCGGACCGCATCTTCCATCGCCGCGCCGCCCGCGATAAGCGCCAACGGATCCAGATTGCCCTGCACGGCGCACTTGCCCGCAAGTGCGGCCATGGCGCCCGGTGACATGGTGGTGTCGCAACCGACCGCATCAACGCCTGTCGCCTCGACAAACGCAGCGTAATATTCCCCCGCGCCGCGCGGGAACCCAATAACGGGGACATCCGGATATCGCGCTTTCAACCGTTTGGTAATCACGGCGGCAGGCGCCTGGCACCAGCGCTCAAACTCGGCCTGCGGCATCACGCCCGCCCAACTATCGAAAATCTGCACGGCCTGCGCGCCCGCCGCGATCTGCCCGCAGAGGTACTCAACCGAGGTTTCGATCAGCACGTCGATCAGCGCCTGAAAGCTTGCCGGGTCGCGGTACGCCCACAGTCGCGCGGGGGCCTGATCTGGTGTGCCGCGCCCTGCGATCATGTAGGTTGCCACCGTCCACGGCGCGCCGCAAAAACCGATCAGCGGCACGTTGGCGGGAAGCCCGGCCCGCACCAGGCTGACGGTTTCATAAATCTTCTCGAACACCGAACCCGTCTTGCCAGGGTCGAGTTTGGCGATGGCGGCAGCATCCGGTAATGGCGTGAGGCGCGGTCCTTCGCCCTCATGAAACGACACGGCCTGACCAAGCGCGTCTGGCACGACCAGGATATCCGCAAACACGATGGAGGCGTCGAAGCCGAACCGTCGGATCGGCTGTAGCGTCACCTCGGTGGCGAGTTTCGGATTGTAACACAAATCGAGGAACGATCCGGCGATGGCGCGCGTCTCCTTGTACTCGGGCAAATAGCGGCCGGCCTGACGCATGATCCAGATTGGTGGCGGGCTGACGGCGTCACCCTTCAACGCTCGCATAAAAGAGGCGTCCATCGCCGGAGTTACTCGCTCATTTCCGTCCAAAACATCTCTCCCTTACAAAAACCAATAAGGATTCTTTCTTATTTGATTTTATTGTTTATTGGCGCGGGGATATGGATATGACGAAGATCGTCGTTTCATCAACAGGTTTTGCACTGTGGCTCGGTTCCTACGATAAACCGACACTCAGGAAAGCCGCACTCGCGAACTCATTTTTTACCCGTGATGGCGCCTCAGGCTTTTGAATGCTGCCGCTCTTGTAAGGCAAAACGACTCAGCTTTTCGGGTGGCTTTTTAAACACCGTTGACTTTGGCTTCTCCGCGATTCTGGGATAAGCCTATTATTCGCTCCACACGCGCTCCAATGTGGACAACTAATTGCTTGGCGTGGAGGACTCGGGAGAAAAACCGGGCGCCGCGCCATCGCCTGCGGATAAGTCAGAGGTTATCCACCGATATGCCGGACGCCCCGACGAAGTTTTACCACCTGCATATGGTGTCCGACGCCTCAGGCGAAACGTTGCTCGCTATCGGCAAAGCGGCGGCGGTGCAATATAACAGCGTAACGGCGATCAAGCATTTGCACGCCATGGTGCGCAACCGGGAGAAGCTTGACGCGGCGCTCGGGGCTATCGAGGCGTCGCCAGGCATTGTGCTCTATACGATTTTCAACGCTGACCTCAGCCGCGAGATCGAGGCCCGCTGTCTTGATTTAAATGTCCCCTGCGTCCCGGTCCTCCGCACTGTTCTCCAAACGCTGGAGACTTATCTTGGCGCGCCATCAACGCCGGTCGTCGCCGGGCAGCACAATTTGGACGCGGAGTATTTCCGCCGCATCGAGGCGATGAATTTCACAATGATGCACGACGATAGCCAGCACACGGTCAATCTTGGCCTCGCCGACATCGTGCTAGTTGGCATCAGCCGTACGTCGAAAACGCCGACCAGCATTTATCTCGCAAACCGTGGGTTCAAAACTGCGAATGTGTCGCTTGTGCCTGATATGCCGCTGCCGCCTAACCTGGAGTCGCTGAAAAAGCCGATGGTCGTCGGGCTGATCGCCAGTGCCGAACGCATCTCGGATGTGCGCCGGAACCGTCTCCTTGGCATCGATGCGACAGCGCTCGACCGCTACGTTGACAAGCGCACCATTCTGGAGGAAATCGCTTTTACCAAGCGCGTCTGCGCCCGCAACGCCTGGCCCATGATCGACGTGACGCGCCGCTCCATAGAAGAGACTGCCGCAGAGATCATCAAACTCGTGGACGAGCGACGCGCAAAGGGCAAGGTCGATGGATAAGTGGCCCAGCCTGCAAAATCCGGTAGGCGGTCTTATCCTAGCGTCGCTAAGTGAAAGCCGGAGGTCGATGCTTTCTGCGGCGGGCCTTAACTTCCGTCAGATTGGCTCAGGGGTCGACGAACATGCATTGCGCGCCGAGCTTGAAACCGCTGAAGGCTGGACACCCGCAAGAGTAGCCCTCGCTCTGGCGCGCTCCAAAGCTTTGGCCGTCAGTGCAATCGAACGAGATGCGCATATCATCGGAGCCGATCAGGTGCTCGATGTGAATGGCGCAATCTGGGATAAGCCGGGCAGTCGTGATAAAGCGCGGGAGCAATTGCTGGCGCTTAAAGGAAACGAGCATAAGCTGCATTCTGCGGTCTGCTTTGCGCTTGCTGGCGAGGTGGTTTGGGAGGCTGTCGACACCGCTCACATTCGCTTTCGCAATTACTCTACGGATTTCGTCGATCGCTATTTGGCTCTAGCCGATGACAGCTTATTCAACTGCGTTGGCGCCTGCCAGATCGAAGCGCTCGGCGTGCATTTGTTTGAGCGCGTGAGCGGCGACTTTTTCACTATTCTCGGCCTGCCGCTCTTGCCGCTCCTCGGCTATTTGCGCGAAGCCGGTCTGATTTTAAGGTAGCAACGAATGAGAAAAGCCTGCGTCATCGGCTGGCCAATAACGCACTCGCGTTCGCCGCTTATTCATGGCCACTGGCTCCGCGTTTATGGAATTGAGGGAGATTATTCAAGCCAGGCCGTGCAGCCCGAGCATTTCCCGCAGTTCCTGAACTCGCTCGCTGCGTTCGGCTATTGCGGCGCCAACATTACTGTGCCGCACAAGGAAGCTGCGTATCAGATCGCCGTGAGGCGCGACGCATCGGCGGAGGCTGCGGGAGCTGCAAACACGATATGGCTGGAGGACGGCGTGCTGTGCGCCGCGAACACCGACATTCACGGTTTTCTCGCTAATTTGGAAGAGCAGGCGCCGGGATGGGATGATAGTCGCGGGGTTGCCGTGGTGCTCGGCGCCGGCGGGGCGGCACGGGCAATCATTCGCGGGCTCCTCGACCGGCGATTTTCGGCCGTGCGCGTTATAAATCGCACGCGGGATCGGGCGCGGGAGTTGGCGGATAGGTTCGGGCAGGCGGTGCAGGTGTTCGATTGGGAGCGCCGGAACGAGGCGTTTGCAGACTGCGAAGCGCTCATCAACACGACCGCGCTGGGCATGATTGGACAGCCTTGGCTTGATATCGACGTGAGCCGCCTTCCTGAAGGCACCGTCGTGAACGATATCGTTTATAGTCCGCTGGAAACGCCGCTTCTGCGCGACGCCCGCGCCCGTGGCCTGCGCGTGGCCGATGGTCTCGGTATGTTGCTGCATCAGGCCGCGCCTGGGTTTGAGCGATGGTTCGGCGTGCGCCCCGAAGTTACGCCGGAGTTACGCGCACTCATCGCGGCCGACCTGGAGAAAGCGTGATGCTTATCGTCGGCCTAACCGGCTCCATTGGAATGGGCAAAACGACAGCGGCTAACCACTTGCGCGACCGCAGGTTTCCCGTTTTTGACTCCGACGCCGCCGTGCATTCGCTCTACGCCCGCGAGGCGGTAGCGCCTATTGAAAACGCTTTTCCCGGCGTGACGTTGGGCGGCATTGTAGATCGCGAGAAACTGAGCGCCGCTTTGCAATTGCATACCAACGGTTTGAGGAAACTGGAAGCGATCGTGCATCCGCTTGTCCGGCAGGCGCAGTATCGATTTTTGAAGGAACTCAGTTTATTAGACGCTGAAATCGCCGTTCTCGATATCCCTCTACTTTTCGAGACGGCGGCGGAAACGCTTGTGGATGTGATTATCGTCATGAGCGGTCCCTCGCACATTCAGGAGGCGCGCGTGCTCGCCAGACCTGGCATGACCCGCGAGAAATTTGAAGCGCTTTCCGCCCGTCAGACGCCCGACGCAAAAAAACGCGAACTTGCCGATTTTGTTGTGAACACGGGCGGCGAGATTAACGAAACGCGCGCACGGCTGGATGAAATTATGGCAGATTTAAAAGGTCGATTCGGCAGCGCCTTTGCGCGGTGGCGACTTATAATTGGAAATGATTGAGGCTTTACCGTTTTATGCGTGAAATCGTTCTCGATACAGAAACGACGGGTCTTGACCCCGAAAGCGGTGACCGCCTTGTAGAGATTGCCTGCCTGGAGTTAATGGATCGCATCCCCACTGGTCGCGTCTGGCATTACTACGTGAATCCGGAACGCGATATGCCTCATAGCGCATTCGCGGTGCATGGTCTTTCGTCCGTTTTTCTCAGCGAGAAAGCCAAATTTGCCGAACTCGCGCAGGATTTCCTCGACTTCATTAAAGACTCCAAGTTGGTCATCCACAACGCCGCGTTCGATATTAAGTTTCTTAACCACGAGCTGGCCCGCCTTGACCGTCCGCCACTAAGCTTCGATCACGTAATTGACACGCTCACTATCGCAAAACGAAAACATGCGGGCGCGCAAAATAATCTCGATGCGCTGTGTCGCCGATATAACATTGACAACCGCAAGCGAACAAAGCACGGCGCGCTGTTGGACACCGAGCTGCTGGCCGAGGTTTATCTTAATCTGATCGATGCCCATCAGGCCGGTCTTGACTTTGGGCGAGCGGCTCGCTCCGCAGCCCAAGCTCAAGTCGCTGCGGTTTATGCGCGCGTCACCGTTCTCGCGCGCCGCCTGACGAATGAGGAGCTAGAGGCCCATACAGCCTTTGTCAGCGGCTTTAAGTCGCCATCCGTATGGGATCAGTATCTTTAATCTCGCTACTCGGCAGATGCAGCCTGCTGCTTTTTCATGTTTTGGCGGTAAAGCCCTGCAAAATCGATAGGGTCGAGCAGGAGGGGTGGGAAGCCACCCTCGCGGGTCATGTCCGCAAGTATTCGGCGCACAAAGGGGAATAACAATCCGGGGCATTCAACGTACAGAAAAGGTTGAATTGCGTCTTTAGGCAGGTTTCTAAGCCTAAAGGCGCCCGCATAGACAAGTTCGACATTGTATAAAAAGCCCTCATCGCTTTGAGCTTCACCTTCTACACTTAAAGAAACCTCAAAAATCTCTTCCTTCATAGTTTTAACGATAACATTAAAGTTGACTTTTAGGTTTGGATTTTTAATCTGTCCGCTCAAAACATCAGGCGCATTTGGGTTTTCAAAGGATAAATCTTTAATATATTGCCCGAGTACATTGACCTGTGGTTGTTCATCCTGGGTTTTTTCAGTTGTGCCAGCGCCATTATTTATCGTTGATTTATTCACCGGAAGCTCCTTGCATGAGACGTTCTGCTGGCGCGAAAGTGCGCGCGAATGGTTCTGATACTGGCTATCACGACAGCGGGAACTGGCGCAATATCGGCTGGCGTCACTTACGCATACGGATAAATTGAGCTATGCTTGAAACCAGCTAGAGGTTTGACCCGTTTACAAAGTCTCGCATTCATGACCGGGAACACTTATATCAGTCCTAACGAATGTTCGTTTTGACCCACTCTTCACCAAAAAGCTGCACCTGATGGATGATACTCTCGACATTACAACGCTGCTGTTTCTGATCGTCGCAGTGATCGTATTTCTGCGGTTGCGCAGCGTGCTTGGACGACGCACTGGCAATGAACGCCCGCGCATGGATCCCTATGCAGCACCCGGGGGAAATAGTCCCGCAGCTAAGGAGAATGTTGTCACTTTGCCTCGTGGTGAACAACGCATACCCAAGGATGATGGCGAATTTGTCGAAACGTTTGAAGGTCGCTTGCGCAACATTGCGCCCAAAGGCAGCGATCTAGCAAAGAAACTGGAAACCATCGCGCGGGTTGATAATGATTTCGATCCCTCGCAGTTTTTGAATGGCGCCAAGACTGCTTATGAAATGATCGTGACAGCGTTTGCAGAAGGCAACCGCAAAACGCTCAAAAATCTTTTGAGCCGTGAGGTTCACGATAGTTTCATTGGTGTGCTGAACGAGCGGGAGAAAAACGGCGAAATTATCGAGTTCAAATTTGTCGGTATCAGCAAAGCTGACATTCTTGACGCCGAGATGGTTAGCCGTAATGCCCAGATTACATTAAAGTTCGTAAGCGAGCTGATCTCGGCCACGCGCGGCAAGACCGGTGAGGTTGTCGAAGGCGATCCTAAGAAAGTTCGCGATGTGACCGATATATGGACGTTTTCAAGAGACCTGTCCTCACGCGATCCAAACTGGAAATTGATCGCTACGGAAACCGCCAACTGACCAATGGCTTTGTGGGAGTGGCAGCATAATCAAGGCGCAAAGCGACAGAGCCTAAACCTTATGCCTGTCGATTTCCAGGATATAGACGGCTGGACGGACGACAATCATGCTAAGGCGTTAAACGCGCTTAAGAAGTCGGCGAGCATTCAAGCCAGCGGCGATAGGCCATTTAAATTTGTCCAAGCCGCGCTCGAATGTGACCCGAAATGCGCGCGCGCATTTTTTGAGCGGTATTTCTCGGCGTACTCAGTTGCCCCACCCCAGAATGTTGGCCTTTTGACGGGCTATTTCGAGCCTGAGCTCCAAGCTGCAGATGCGCCATCGCCTCATTATCCCCAACCCGTCTATTCGCGTCCCAACGACCTGGTTTTAGCTGGGCCAAAAGACGCTATTTCGAAGCAGCAACCTCCTCTCACGGCGGGGCGGCGCATCGACGGTGAGTTGCAGCCGTATTTCACACGTCGGGAGATAGACGCGGGTGCATTAAACGGACAAAATTTGGAGATTGCCTTCGCCGCCGACCCCATCGACCTGTTTATCATGCATGTTCAGGGCGGCGGTGTTTTGCAGTTTCCACACGGATCGCGCCGCGTCACTTTCGCAGGTAAGAACGGCCATTCATATACGTCGATCGCCAAGCGCCTTATAGAGCGGGGAGAGCTGAACGCAGGAAATGCGAGCCTCGACACGTTGCTGCAATGGCTTCGGGCAGACTTGGGTCGCGCGCAGGCTTTGATGAGCGAAAACGCCTCGTACATCTTTTTTGAGATGCTGCCCAACGGCGCGGACGCCCCCACAGGATCGCTCGGCGCTTCGTTAACCACTGGCCGCAGTCTCGCTATTGACCCAGGATTTCATACACCCGGTCTTCCCATATGGGTGTCGGCTCCCGATCTGACGTTCGATGGAGAAGCGTTCGCCCGCTTGATGGTTGCCCAGGATACCGGCTCGGCCATTCGTGGTGCAGCGCGCGGAGACGTGTTTTGCGGAACGGGAGCGGCCGCCGGACGAATTGCCGGCAGTATTAAACACAATTGCACGTTTTTCGTGTTAACTCCAAAGTCAGAATAGCGCTTGCGTATTTGGAAGGAAGGCGCTGATGAGCGAAGGCAACCGCCGCCGCCCGCGAACGCTAAATGAGGATGAGGCCGCATTATGGGAATTCGCCATGCGCGGCGCTAAAAGCCTGCGCCCGCGCGAGCCTACCTCGCTTCTCGGTATAGATGATGAAGACGTTGTTCGTGCGGTAAACCGGCTTGCAAAAACCGCATCTATCGCCGAACAGTTGCAAACTCCAAATCCTGCGCCTTCCAAACCAAAGCTAACGGCTGTTGAAATCGCCGAACTGGATCGTCGACAAACCCGTTTGATCGCCACGGGGCGCGCGGCTATCGACGCCCGGCTTGATCTGCATGGGATGAGGCAACAGGAAGCGCACGCGGCTCTAAAGTCATTCCTGCATTCTGCGCAATCGCGTGGTGCCCGGGTCGTTTTGGTTATCACCGGGAAGGGCGGTCGCCGCAAAACCAGCGAGCGCGAGTTTTTCCCTTATTCTGACGATGAGCCGGGTGTTCTGAAGCGATTGACGCCGCGCTGGCTGCAGGACGCAGATTTGAGGCATCTGGTCGTGAGTTTTGGCGCATCCAGCGCGCAGCACGGCGGTGATGGCGCTCTCTATGTCAGGTTGCGCAAACCCCGCTAAATGCGGCTCTGTTCAAAATGGACATGTGTTTGCCGATGTACTTCCCTATATGACATGTTCTTGCCAAGCAAAAATTAATAACTGGAGACACAATCATGAAGACATTTATTCGCTCCGCCGTTTCGGCGCTTGCTTTGGCAACGCTTATTCCGACCATCGCATCGGCCGAACAGTGGGAGCTGCTTGGCTCGCGCGAGGTTTCGCTCGATGCTGAACGCGACGAAATCAAAGTTGGCCGCAACGAAGGCAAATACAAGAAAATCCAGCTTCGCGTACGCGGCAACGACGTTGAGGTCCTTGACCTCAAAGTGGTATACGGCAACGGTCGCGTGGATGATATTCGCGTCCGCGAAAACATCCGCCAAGGCGGCGAGACGCGCGGCATCGACCTTAAAGGCGACAACCGTGTCATCGACCGTATCGTTATGGCGTACAAGCGCCCGGCCAACGGAAAAGGCAAGGCGACTGTCGAAGTTTACGGTAAGTAAGGCTGGTCTGCGAATTTAACATGAGGCCGCTATCTTCGATGGCGGCCTTATTTATTGACGCACGCGCATCGTCTCGCGTTGACCTTGCGCGCATCTGACTGTATGCGTTTGTTTTGGCGCAACGCGAGCTATTCGCCGCGCTTTAACCGCTGGCTAAGGCAAATCTCGTATTTGGCATTAAAGTCTGTGAACTTTCACAGCGCCGACAGCCGCGAACAGAAGATAAGGACTATGCCATGTATGCTGTCATCAAGACGGGCGGCAAGCAATATCGTGTTGCGGCCGAAGACACCCTCATCGTAGAAAAACTGGCTGGCGAACCCGGCGATGTTATCGAATTCGGCGAAGTGCTCATGCACGGCGCGGACGGCGAACCGACAATTGGCACGCCTTTCGTCTCCGGCGCGATGGTCTCCGCCGAAGTGGTCGAGCAGGGCCGCGCCGACAAGATCATCATTTTCAAGAAGAAGCGCCGCCAGAACTATCGGCGCCGCAACGGCCACCGCCAGGACATCACCACGGTGCGCATTCTTGAAATTCTGATCGACGGCAAAAAGGCGAAGCAATCCGCCACCCCGAAAGCCAAAGCTGAAACCGCGATGGCAGAAACGCCAAAGGCGAAGCCGAAAAAAGCGCCCGCTTCCGATCAGGCAGTAGACGCCTCCGCCGAGCCGAAACCAAAAGCGGGCAAAAAGCCCGCGAAGCAATCTGACGAATAGGAGCACCAATCCATGGCAACCAAAAAGGCAGGCGGCTCGTCCAGGAACGGTCGCGACTCAGCCGGGCGGAGACTGGGCGTTAAAAAGTCCGGCGGATCGCACGTGATCCCCGGCAACATCATCGTGCGCCAGCGCGGCACGACCTGGCATCCCGGCGACAACGTCGGCATGGGCGTCGATCACACGCTGTTTGCGAAAGCCGAGGGCGTGGTCGAGTTCAAGGAAAAGCGCAACGGCCGCACTTTCATTTCGGTCGTTCCGGCGGAAACCGGGAAAGTCTGACCGGCATCCGGCATAGGCTTTCATTTTGATTTGGAAGCTCGCGGGCAATCTCGCGAGCTTTTCTGTTTGAGTCAGGCGGAGCAGAGTTTTGCCCCAACCGGTGTTGACAACCAAGCGACTGATCTTGCGCCCGTTTCGCAGCGGCGACGCGCCTGTGATTGCGCGTCTGGCCAATCATCCCTCCATCGCAGAAATAACGGCCACTATCCGGTATCCTTACCCCGCCCTCGACACTGTGCGTTTCGTCCGCTGTATGCTGACGCGCCCCGAAGATGCGACAAGGGGGCCATTCTTGTTGACGTTGAAAAGCAATCCTTGTTATGCAGTAGGGGCTGCGGGGCTGCATACAGGAAAGCACGGCTACCTGATTGGTTATTGGGTTGGGGCGGCGTTTCGCCGACGCGTATACGCCAGTGAGGCGGCGCGCGCGCTGGCGCAGTATGGTTTTGAGACCTTGGAGCTGCCCGTCATCGAAATTTCATGCCGCACCCATAACCATGCTTCAAGACGTATTATCGAAAGGCTTGGCGGTCGCGGGCCGAAGTTGCGAATGGGTTGGTCGCGTATGTTGGGGCAAAAAATGCCGACGCTTTATTATGATGTAACGCGCGGTAATTTTCTCAGCAGCAACCGCCTTAGGCTCAGCCGATGAGCGTGCTTATTATCGGCGTTATCCTGCTTGGTTTGGCCGCTGTCGCCCCGCAATGGTGGGTGAAATCCACGCTGCGTCGGCATGGCGGCGACCGGCCCGATCTGGGCGGCACCGGCGGCGAACTGGCGCGTCACGTGCTGGATGAAATGAAGCTCAACCATGTAGGCGTCGAGGAAACCGAAATCGGCGACCACTATGACCCGGACACAAAAACCGTGCGGCTTTCGCGTGATAACTTTGGCGGGCGTTCGGTGACAGCGATTGCGGTCGCCGCGCACGAGGTCGGCCACGCCATGCAGGATGCGACGGACTACCGCGCGTTTCGCGCCCGCACCGCCATCGCGCGGCAGGCTGTCTGGATTCAGCGCCTAGGTTCCGTGGTGATGCTGCTGGCGCCGCTCGCCGCCATCGCATTGCGCGGTCCGGGCGGCTTTATTTTGGAGATTTTGGCGGGTCTCGCGATTTTGAGCATGAGCGTCGTCATGCATCTCGCGACGCTGCCGGTCGAGTTCGACGCAAGCTACAAACGCGCGCTGCCTTTGCTGGAAGCGGGTAACTTCCTCCCGCCGGAAGATATGCCCGCCGCGCGCGAGATATTGCGCGCCGCAGCCTTTACATACGTCGCCGCCGCGCTCATGACTCTGGTCAACGTCTTTTACTGGCTCCGCGTGCTGCGGCTTTAAGCAACGGACTATTAGGTTTACAAACTCCGTCATTGCCGGGCTAGACACAGCAATCCAGTTTTGTGGCTGGATGCCCGGGTAAAGCCCGGGCATGACGGCGGAGATTAGGACTATGCAAATTAAAACTGGAAAACAATCGGCGCCAAAGGTCGGATTTGTCAGCCTTGGCTGTGCGAAGGCGCTGGTCGATAGCGAGCGCATTATCACGCGCCTGACAGCAGAGGGCTACGCGATTGCGCCCAGCTATGACGGTGCAGATGTTGTAGTCGTTAACACTTGCGGTTTTCTCGACAGCGCCAAGGCTGAAAGTCTTGAAGCTATCGGCGAGGCCATGGCGCAGAACGGCCGCGTGATCGTGACGGGCTGCTTCGGGCTGGACAGAAAAGTGCTCGAGACTTACCCGGACGTGCTCGCCGTCACCGGCCCGCACCAATACGATGCGGTGATGGACGCCGTTCATACCGCCGCGCCTGCGCCGCACGCGCCGTACCTTGACCTCGTGCCGCGCTCCGGTCTGCGCCTGACGCCCTCGCATTATGCCTATCTGAAAATCTCCGAGGGCTGCAACAACAAGTGCTCCTTCTGCATTATCCCCGATTTGCGGGGCCGGTTAGCCAGTCGTCCGGCAGGCGATGTGATGCGTGAGGCGGAGGCGCTGGTGGAAGCTGGTGTGAGCGAGTTACTCGTTGTCAGCCAGGATACAAGCGCTTACGGCGTCGACATCAAGTTTGCGCAAAGTAACTGGAATGGACAGGCGCTGAAAGCGCGCTTTTATGAACTGTGCGAGGCGCTCGGAAATCTCGGCGTGTGGGTGCGGCTACACTATGTCTACCCTTATCCGCACGTGGACGAAGTGCTGCCATTGATGGCTGCGGGCAAAATCCTGCCTTATCTTGATATTCCGTTTCAGCACGCTAGCCCGAACGTACTGAAAGCCATGCGTCGTCCAGCCGCCGCCGAGCAAACGCTGGAGCGCATCGCGCGCTGGCGCCAAGCCGTACCCGACCTCGCAATTCGCTCTACATTTATCGTAGGCTTTCCCGGCGAAACCAGTGAGGACTTTGAAATCCTTCTAGCCTGGTTGCAAGCGGCGCGACTGACCCGTGTTGGCTGCTTTAAGTATGAGAATGTCGATGGCGCCCGCTCCAGGGACTTGCCGGGCCATGTACCGGATGAACTTAAAGCGGAGCGTTATCACCGTTTCATGGAAGTGCAAAAGGCCGTAAGCGAAAGCGTTCTTTCAACTCGAATTGGACGTACACTGGACGTGTTAATCGATGAGGTGGACGAAGAAGGCGCAACTGGCCGCTCAGCCTGGGACGCGCCTGAGATTGACGGGTGTGTATTCCTCAACGGCGAAACCGATCTCCAGCCTGGCGACATGGCCAAAGTAAAGATCGATTACGCAGATGAGTATGATTTATGGGGAAGTTTAAGTAATGACGATTTAGATCCGTCTAACTAAAACGATAGCAGCAACGATGCCCAGAACTGAAAGCTTTAACGGATTTTGACGTACAATCCTAGTTACTTCACGTTGAGCATACTCGATATTTTCGCTACTTGTAAGTTTGCCAATGGCAGCCGTTGGGTTACTCAAAAAATCATCACCTTTGGAGTGTGATTTTCCAGACATTGCATAATGTACGATAAGTCCACCGGCACCCAGAAGCAGAGCAACAATAAATGCAGCGCCGGCCGGACCTCGTGACGGACTCAGTCCGTAAAATATGGCTATACTTACAAAGATTACTGCAAGCAGAAGTAGCAAACCAACAATAATGCTATTGACCACATTCTGCATCACATCTTTAGCGGCTGACGCTGCTCTCGCTGCTCCAACCGCAGACAGTAGGGCACCCCACATTGAACATTACCGGCTTAAAATTGCGCCAAAGATGAAACCAACGCCAACTGCGACCGCAGCGGCCGTTAGAGGGCTTTTACGTATTGCGGCTTCCAGATCATGCATTTTTTCTTCCGCCATTTCCTTAGCCTCGGACATCTGATCCTGAGCAGCACTTTTCAGATCGCGGGCACCACTTTCAGCATCTCGTTTCATATCGCGGCCCATGTCCTTAGCTTCACGGCCCATGTCTTTCGCGCGATCTTTATAATCTTCAGCCATCGTCATCTCCTTAAGTTTGATTACCGACAACGAACGCCGCGAACCTCCATAAGTTCCGGCCCGGCAGGTCTAGCTGCGGATCATTGAGTTGATTGTGCGCTAGGAGTAAGCTCGCCCCATGACAGATTTACTTGACGAAGCTATCGCTAAAATTCGTCAGCTTTGTCCCGAGCGGCAGGAAGAGGCCGCTTTAGCGCTCCTCGCCATCGCGGATGAAGACAAGATATACCATCTATCAGCGGAAGAATACGCCGAGGTTTTTGAAGGATTGGCTGAGATCGAGCGCGGCGAGATGGCTACAGGTGAGGAAGTTGAGGCCGTAAAACGCCGCCACAGGCTTTTGTGAAAGTCCGCTACTCCCGCCGCGCATTGGCGCAGTTGGATTATCCTGTATCGATTTTGAGAAGGAAAGCCCTAGTTCCGCAGTAGCTATTAATGTCAAAATAGATGCGGCAATTGAAAACCTGAAATGTTTCCCCCAGCTTGGCCGCCGAACAAATGAAAAGAGTGTTCGCGTAATTATTGAGGCAAAATATCGCCACCGTATTTTTTATACGGTGCGAGGACGAAGTTTTAATCGTCCGAATTCTGCACCGCTCGCAAAAATAACAGATCCAAATTGTGCATGACGGAGATGAACGCGCCTCGCCTGCGGCGCGAATCGCTTAGTTTGCGCCAAGGTTAAGCGGGGGCGGGCATGGCGAATTTTAATACGCATCTGGCGGTCGGCGCCGTGGCGGCGGGGCTTGGCGCCACAATGACCATGGCGGCGGGTGTCGTGCCGCAGAACCAGCTTTTGACGCTCACCATGGCGGGCATCATCGGCTCCGTACTGCCGGACATCGATCTGGAGAAGGCGACGCCGAGCCGCATGCTTTTCTCCGGTCTTGGAGTTGTATTTGCCTTCATCGTGCTGTTTCAGTTTAAGAAAGAGTATTCAATCGCCGAACTCTGGGCGGTGTGGATCGGCGTGTATGTGTTCGTTGGATACGGCGTTTTCGCCATCTTCCATTGCCGCACAAAGCATCGGGGAATATTCCACTCGATCCTGGCTGGTGCATTTTTCGCCGCGCTGACCGCGACCATCTTCGATCAAGCGTTTAACGAAGACCCGGTTGTTGCCTGGTTCGCAGGGCTGTTCGTGTTCGGCGGTTATATCGTGCATCTCGTGCTCGACGAGATTTACTCGGTGGACTTTGAAGGCCATACAATAAAGCGATCATTCGGTTCAGCTTTAAAGCTTATCGAACATCGCTCTATGCGAGCCACAATGGCGATGACGGCGGCGTTTTTGATCGTCGCTATCGCCGCCCCGTCATCCGAGCGCTTTTTCTCGATCGTCTCTGCGCCGAACGTTTACTCGTTCCTGCAGAAACGGATGTTGCCCGAAGACAGGTGGTTTGAGATGAAAACCGAGCCGGTCGAGAAACCTCCTGTCGAAACGGAGGCCAACATGCTTCCGCAACTCGCGCCGATGACGCCTCCGGAAAACTCCGCGAACGGACAAATGCAGTAGTTCAGGTTATTTAGGCAGTCTTCACGCCGCAGGCGAGGCATCGATGGCCCCGCCTGAACGATAGCGATCAATAGCGGCCGTTGCCATTATAACCTTCGCGATGACCATTTCCGTTTCCGTAACGGTCATCGCCATTCTCTTCATAAATTTCCTCGCGCTGTTCGTATGCGCCGCCGCCATATTCGCGCCTGCCGCGTCCACCACCATTTTCGTGGAAGTATTTATTGCGGTGAAGTTGCCGTGACCCGTGGCCGCGATGTCCACCAATCTCATCGAGACAATAACGCGCTACAAAGAGATTTGCGAAGCGCGGCGACAGAATGCGGCACCAGTGGTAATAATCGCATACAGCGGTTATCCGCGTGTCGGCGCGCACGTGAATATTCGTGCGGAAACCAGGCGCCGGCCGGTCGCTGACGATGGTTGGAATGTTGACGAAATATTCTTTCGGATAGCCATTGTGGCCGTTGTGATACCCGCCCCCGCCGCAGTATGGGCCTCGGCATCCGCCTGCGCTAGCGTCGTGAGCGCCGAACGCAAACGTCGGCATCGCAATCAATGCCGCCATTAAGTAAGATTTCATTTGGGTTACTCCCGCTGCAAGAAAAACTCGCGCACCAACGCGCTAGGGACAGGGTTGCGCCCAAGTCGTTTTAATTTTCTTAAAATTATACCTACTTTGCGTTCATGCTTAACAGAAGGTAAACGGAGGCAGTATGGAAGCTCGGCTGACAATTGTTACGCTTGGAGTAGCGGACATCGCCCGTGCGACGGCATTCTATGTAAAACTTGGGTTCAAGCCGTCATCAACCAGCCAGGACAGCGTGACGTTCATGCAAGCGGGGCCGCTGGTTAATAGCCTTTTCGGCGGCGCGAGATCGAGGAGGACGCAAGCGTAGGCTGCGTCTGGACGGGCAACGGCGGCATAACGCTTGCTTATAACACTGTGAACGAGGCGGAAGTCGATAGCGTGATAGCCGAAGCAAAAGATGCGGGCGCGACAATCCTTAAGCAACCGCAGCACGCGTTCTGGGGCGGATATCATGCCTTTTTCGCCGATCCTGACGGTCATGTCTGGGAGATTGCGCATAATCCGTTTTTCGAGATGACAGCGGATGGGGCCGTTAAACTTCCCGATTAGGATCGCCGCATCAGGCCCGCGAGCAAAAGCCAGCATATGAAAGTGCCTGCAACACTCATGACGACGAGTTCCTGCGTTCCGGGCTGGAAATTGATAAGCGTTTGCGCCTGAAGGATGTTCAGCGCCAAGAACGCAAGTCCAAGCCCACCCAGTATTGCCAGTGCGACGCGAAACAGAACTGCGCCATTTCCCGGCTGTTTTTGCCCGCCTATCGGCGGAAATGGCTTCATCGGCGGCATTGATTGCGTCATGCCCTGTTCCTTGCGGTTGCGCCCGCGAAAATACTCAAGCAGCAAAGCCACGATAAGCCCGCTGGCCACGGATAAAAGCAGTTCCTGCAGCATAAATAGCTCCTTAAAATTTCACGTAAATCCCTTATGATTCGGAGATAAAATATTCGAAAGGTTATTTGTCTGCACAAAGACACTCCGCTTCTCTTCGTCTATGGCACGCTGATGAGCCGTTCGGCGCACCCCATGGCGTCTCGTTTGCGCGTCATGGCCAAACTCGTTGCGCCTGCAAGCGTTCCTGGGGCGCTTTACAATTTCGGCTATTTTCCGGCTGCGATTTTTGACCCATATTCCCGCAGGCGTATTTACGGTGAATTGCACCAACTTAACGCGCCGCAGACAGATTTTAGAGTTTTGGATATTTATGAAGGATGTTCACCCGGCGACCCCCACCCGTGGCTTTACCGGCGGCAGATTGTTGCAGCGCAACTTTTATCAAACCATAGCGTTTCAGCATGGATTTACACCTTGATTGAGACGCCGCATTGTAAAGTGCAAATCGCTACCGGACGATATATTGCGCGCAATGCAAAGTTAATGAGCGGGCCGCTGAAAAGAAGCGACTGAGCCTTTTCTTGAGACATAACGCATATTGCGTTAAACCAATTGAAATGGCTGTCGGCTCGATAGCCCGCCCACATGAGAAGAGCTATGCCATCACGCTTAATCACGTCGATTATCTTGCAAACGCTCGAAACCAACGTCCGCTTCGCCCAAAATCTCACCGATTTCGTTGCCGGTGTTCAGAATATTCACAAAGCTGAGGCGAGGCGCGAAACGGAAAGGGCAACCTCCGCCGCCGGTAACGTTGGTGCAGCGCAAGATCCAGGAAAATTCGTTTTCCGTTTTGGCGGTGGTACGGCTGATGGCTCGGCGGGAATGCGCGAACTGCTGGGCGGCAAGGGCGCCAACCTTGCAGAAATGTGCAACCTCGGCCTGCCCGTGCCGCCCGGCTTCACCATCACCACCGATGTATGCTCGGCGTTTTACGCCCATGGCCGCAACTTTCCGGAAGGATTGGAGACGCAGGTTAAAGGTGCCCTTGCGTTCATCGGCAAGACTGTCGGCGCTAAATTCGGCGATGCTGAAAATCCCCTGCTGGTATCGGTGCGCTCGGGCGCGCGCGCGTCCATGCCGGGTATGATGGATACGGTGCTCAATCTCGGTCTGAACGATGCGACGGTAGAAGCGCTGTCCGTCAAAAGCGGCGATCGGCGTTTTGCTTACGACAGCTATCGCCGCTTTATCCAGATGTATTCGGATGTCGTGCTGGGCGTCCCGCATCATGTGTTCGAGGACATCCTCGAAAACTACAAAAAACTCCAGGGCTTCGAGCGCGATACCGATATGAGCGCCGCCGACTGGCAAACCGTGATCGGCAAATACAAGGACGCGGTCGAGACTGAACTGGGCCAGGCGTTCCCCCAGGATATCCATCAGCAGCTCTGGGGTGCGATTGGCGCGGTGTTCTCGTCGTGGAATACGCCACGGGCGGCCACATATCGCCGCTTGCAAAATATCCCGGACGAGTGGGGTACGGCGGTGAATGTGCAGGCGATGGTGTTCGGCAATCTGGGGACGACAAGCGCGACCGGTGTGGCTTTTACCCGCAACCCGTCCACCGGCGAAAACCAGCTTTATGGCGAGTTCCTGGTCAACGCGCAGGGCGAGGACGTGGTCGCTGGTATCCGCACACCGCAGAACATCACCGAAGCCGCGCGTATTGCCGCTGGCAGCGACGAGCCGTCGCTCGAAGCGCTGATGCCAGACACTTTCGCGGAGTTTCGCGCGGTGTGCAACCGGCTGGAAGCGCACTATCGCGATATGCAGGACATAGAATTCACCATCCAGGAGGGCAAACTCTGGCTCCTGCAAACCCGCTCGGGCAAACGCACGCTCCCTGCCTCCCTGAAAATAGGCGTCGAGATGGCGGAGGCTGGGGTGATTTCGCGCGAAGAGGCGGTGGCGCGGATCGATCCGCTGCAGCTAGACCAGCTTCTGCATCCAACCATAGACCCCGACGCAGAAAAAACGGTTATCGCGGTTGGCCTTGCCGCATCGCCTGGCGCCGCGTGCGGCGAGATCGTGTTCGACCCGGATGAGGCGGCGAAATTGAAAAGCGAGGGCCGCACGGTTATTCTCGTGCGGTCGGAAACCAGCCCGGACGACATCAATGGCATGGATGCGGCAGCGGGCATCCTCACTTCGCGCGGCGGGATGACGAGCCATGCGGCGGTGGTTGCGCGCGGCTGGGGCCGTCCGTGCATTAGCGGCGCGTCGAGCGTGCGCATCGACTACGCCAAGGGTGAGATGACGGCGGGCGGGCATACGCTCAAAGCTGGCGACATTATCACCATAGACGGCTCCACCGGCGAGGTCATTCTGGGTGAAGCGAAAGTGCGCCAGCCGGAAGTCACCGGCGATTTTGCCAAGCTGATGGGGTGGGCCGATGGAATGCGTCGCATGAAAATCCGCGCCAACGCCGAGACTCCGCGTGACGCCGCTCAAGCGCGCGAGTTCGGCGCCGAGGGCATCGGCCTCTGCCGCACCGAGCATATGTTTTTCGAGGGCGAACGCATAGTCGCTATGCGCGAAATGATTATGGCGGGTGACGAGGCCGGGCGTCGCACAGCACTGGCGAAAATCCTTCCCATGCAGCGTCAGGATTTCGTGGAGCTATTCGAGATTATGGCGGGCTTCCCCGTCACCATCCGTCTGCTCGACCCGCCGCTGCACGAGTTCCTGCCGCACGACGACGCCGAAATCGCCGAGATGGCGGTGGCGACCGGTATCGACGCAGGCAAGCTGAAGGCGCGTGTGGCGCAGCTTACCGAGTCGAACCCCATGCTCGGTCATCGCGGCTGCCGTTTGGCCATCACCTATCCGGAAATCGCCGAGATGCAGGCGCGCGCCATCTTTGAGGCCGCGATTGAAACCGGCGCTAAAACCGGACAGACAGTTGCGCTCGAAATTATGGTGCCGCTTGTCGCTATGAAAACCGAACTCGACATTCTGCGCGACCGAATCGTGAAAGTGGCCAATGACGTAGCGGCGGAAAAAGGCGTCCGGCCGCAATATCAGATCGGCACGATGATCGAGCTGCCGCGCGCAGCGCTCCAGGCTGGCAAAATCGCCGAGACCGCAGAGTTTTTCTCGTTCGGCACTAACGATTTGACGCAAACCGCGTTCGGCCTCAGCCGTGACGACGCCGCAAGTTTCCTCGGCCAATACACTGCTAAGGGAGTCTTGAAGCATGACCCATTCGTGACGCTCGATCAGGAGGGAGTAGGCGAGCTTGTCGCCATCGCCGCCGAACGCGGCCGGAGCACGCGCCCTAAAATAAAGCTCGGCATTTGCGGCGAGCACGGCGGCGACCCGGCCTCAATCGCGTTCTGCGAAGGACTGGGCTTGGATTATGTGTCCTGCTCGCCCTACCGTGTTCCGGTGGCGCGCCTTGCCGCCGCTCAGGCCACCCTCTCGGCACGCAAATAAACAATAGCATGGGTGACGGTTGCCAACATCCAGGCTTTGATCTTGCAGACATCCGGGTCGGTGGAAAACGGACCATGGCCGCCGCGCTCGCGTTCATCGACCGTGAGGAACGCGCTGGCGATATCAACGATTTGCTGGACGCCGCCTATCTGTTGCCGCGAGGGAAGGTGCTCGGGCTTACCGGCCCGCCGGGTGTTGGCAAATCGACCCTCATTAACAGCCTGATTCAGCAGTTCAGGGCGCGCGGCTTGACCGTGGGCGTCATCGCCGTCGATCCGTCGTCGCAGATAAGCCGTGGCGCGTTGCTCGGCGACCGCGTGCGGATGCGTACCGACCCGGAGGATCAGGGCGTGTTCGTGCGCTCGCTCGCCGCACGCGGGCGACTGGGCGGCCTTTCGGAAATCGCCTTCGCCGCTACGGTGCTGATGCGCGCGGTGTACGACTGGGTGTTCGTGGAAACCGTGGGCGTCGGGCAATCGGAGGCGGATATCGCCTCGGTCGCCGACACGGTCGTTTTATGCATCCAGCCCGGCTCTGGCGACTCCATGCAATTCATGAAAGCGGGGATTATGGAAATCCCACACATCGCCGCTGTCACCAAGGCGGATGCTGGCCCCGCCGCATCGCGCGCTTTGGCGGAGTTGAAGGGCGCGCTCGGCCTCGCATCTGCGCCTGATCCTTCATGGGAAGTTCCTTGCCTCATGGTTTCCGCCGCCAGAAACGAGGGTGTTTCCGAACTTATCCAGTACGTCGAGCAGCACGCCGCCAAGCTTTCCAGCACCGGCGAACTGGCGCGAAAACGGCATCGTCAGGCTGAAATGTGGTTAACCGCGATGATCACCTCCGCTTACGGGCGCCATGGCGCAACCCTGCTAGGCTCAAGCCTGAAATTCGACCCCGATCAGGCGCCGTTTGGAGTCGAAAGCCGCCTCGCCTCAACGCTGCGCGTCACTCGCGTTTAGCGTGCAGACTTATTTTATCCACAGTCTGGAGGATTATCAGCAGAGCGGGCGTTGTCGTGGTGCGCATCCGAAAGCGGCTGGTAACTTGGTTTTAACCATTTTCGGTTCAAGTTGCTGAAAGATGGTTAAAGCAGTGTTCTGCTTTGTGGCGGCAACGCCTGAGTTTGTTGAGTAAGCGTAAAGAGGCTGTAATGCATATTCGCTCCGCGAATTGGATGACGCGGCTACCGGCATATGTCGGCGTCGTGGCGCTTATCGCATTCGGCTATTTCGCGCGCGACACCGGCCTTATCGACAAGGCTTTACTCCTCAAACAGCAATTTTTCCCCGGCAGTGAGACCGTACTTGTGTGGCAAAAGCCAGTTAACGGCTCCTTCGGCGGCCATATTCCAACACAAGCCAACCATCTTTTTTCGGTAAACGGCAAAGGACCGAGGGCTGACAGATTCTTTGATGCGGCTGAACACAGCTCGCCAACCCGGCGCCCGCAGGTCATGGCTGCATCAATGACACCCTTTCTGTCGGAGCCTGATCCGATAGACGGTTACGCCGTGAATAGAAATCTGAAGGGCGGGCGCGATGCGGTTAAAGCTGCGGCGCCTTCGCATGCACAACCGGTTGATGCCGCCCAATCGTCATCGGCTGACCGCGCTACAGCCGCGCTATTTTTTGTGTCGTCGTATGCTTCGGCAGGAATGAAGGCTGCTGAACCAACGACCGAGTTGCCCGACGCAGGTGACAAAGAGCGCTTAAAGGATACCGCACCCGAGGGCTCCGAATGGCGCCGTCTTTTGCAGGACGCTCGGATGTCGCCAGAGGACGCCACCATCTTCGGCGGCCTGACCGAGACTGAATTTCGCAACAAAGAAATGCATTGCATGGCGACCGCGATTTATTTTGAAGCGCGCGGCGAGCCAACCCGTGGGCAAATGGCGGTAGCCCAAGTCGTCATGAACCGAGTGCGTACCCCGTTTTATCCGAAAACGATCTGCGGGGTTGTTTATCAGGGCAGCTTTAACCGGACGGGTTGCCAGTTCTCGTTCACCTGCGATGGTATTGCCGACCGCGCAACGAACAAGGAGCAGTGGGCCAACTCGATGACTGTTGCACAGCAGGTTATCGCGCGCAAAGTTTGGGTGGATGAGGTTGGCTATGCAACGCATTATCATGCGACCTACGTCAATCCAAAATGGAAAGCGCTGGTGAAGCGCGTGGCGCAGATCGGCGTGCATATCTTTTACAAGGCGCCATTCGCCGATCCGCAGTTGGCATACGCGAACACGCAGCCATCCTAGAGCCGATTGTTAACGGATCTCCGTCATGGCCGGGCTCGACCCTGGCAACTAGCTTCGTTATTCGCGGGCAACCCTGTCTTTTTGGATGGCCGCGTCAAGGCCCGGCCGATGACGAAAGGGAATTCTGCTCTCTAAGACGGAGACACTCTAAATTGCCGGGCATTCCCCATGACGCCATGCGGTTGAGCATACCGCTGCATCCGCCACGAACCGGCCGAAGTTTACGCCCAGCGCCGACAGCGTGACGCCAAACGCCACAAAAAGGCTGGCTGTCAGCAGGATGGCGGGAAGATACCAGACGCGCATAAGGCGGGCCGCTTGTGAAACGGTTGCGATCTCTGCCGCCGTTGGCGTTACATACGGATGCTCGGTGATGATCGCGGCCTTTTGCGCCGCGCCCGGTGTAAACCGCGTCAACACCCCCGCCAGACCCAACGCGATATGAATGAACACAGGCGCAAGCGGCGTTAAAATCATGCAGGTGACGAACAGCCCGCGCGTCCACGGCGCCTGCACCGCATTTTCCGCAATGGCGCGCCATTCAAACCCGCGATGACCAGCGAGGGAGAATATGCCGTTAATCAGCTCAAGCGCGTTGGCAAGTAGTACGGCGAGACAAACCGCCAGAACCAGCGCAGCTACGGCGGCGGCAACGGTAAGCCCGACGCCCGTGGCGATCCCCGCCCAGCCATGCTCGCTGATGCGTGCGACCTGCGACAGATATCGCGCGCTGGCCCATGACAGCCAATCAATAGCAGCGTTCGCAAGCGGTATCATTACGAAAAACAGCAGTAGCACGAATGCGAATTCACTCGCGATGGCAAACACCAAACCTGCAATTACGCCAACCGCAATTGCGAAATAACCGGCTCCCGCGAACGCGAATGTAACAGCTAGTGCAAACGCCAGGGCAAACGAGACCAGCACCGCAAGCGCCACCGACCCGGCGCCGTAGAACTCGGATGAGATTACCGTGGCGAAAATAAATGCAATGCCGAATGCAGTGACGACGGCCACGCCGCTTAACGCCAGCTTTGCAGTCTGTTCCGCGATGTCCGGATCGCCGCCAATACGGCCAAATAAGCGCTGCGCGAGGCGTACCGAAAGCTTGAGCAGAAAGTATGCGAGCACCCCGCCAACAAGAGCGGACGCCAGAAAAGTCGCAAACTCCATATTTGTCAGCGCGCCGGACTGGACGCCATTGACCGCCAGAGAGAGCAGGAAAATCGACACGGGATATATAAAGGCTATCGCTAGACAACGTTCAAATGCCTGCGCCGACAAGGCGGGACCGAACCATGTCTCGCACCAGCCGTTAAACCGGCGGATGGCTACGCGGTAGCTTTTAAACGGCGCGGCAAGTCCTAATCTGGCGCGCAGATCGAGCCGGTCTTCGTGATTGCCAAGTTGGGTGGCTAGCGGACGGCTGGGAAACGGCAGCAACAGGGCAAGTATCGCGGCGAGCAATGCGGTCAAGGCTGTCGTGGGGCCGACAACGCCCCAGCCCGGCCAAGCGATCAGCTTGACGGCGACCGCCGTTGTGTCCATGCCTCTGCCCCCAGCCCTAAACTCGAACAGTATCCTGCAAAATGGTTCGCGCCGTTGCAAGCTAACTGTAGCCTCGCGCAAACTTCTGCTCGCAACTAAGGCCACATTATCACATAGAACTAGGTGGCTGGAGGAGTGTGGCAGACGGCTTCGATGTTGTGGCCGTCAAGGTCGCGAACAAACGCGCCGTAGTAATTTGAGTGATATTGGAGCCGCACACCGGGCGGACCATTGTCCGTCGCGCCTGCTTCCAGTGCGGCGCGGTAAAATGCGTCCACCTGGGCGCGCGTTTCGGTGCGAAGAGCGAGATGCACGGGCGGCGTTGTTTTGCCTTGCGCGGAAATCCAGAAGTCCGGTTTGCCGCGGCGGCCAAAGCCACAAGCGGCGGAACCGGTTGCCATCATCGCCGCCGGAACATCCATAAGCATGTCGATGTCCAGCTGCGCCAGCACTTTTGTGTAAAACGCCTTTGCTCGCTCGTAATCACTAACGCCGAAGCCAAAATGGTCGATAATCATTGCGATGCCGCTATGAGTAAGGCGGAAACATTAGTTGCGAAGCTCCAGCAGCCGACGGGCCACCACCTGCGCCTGAATTTCAGCCGCGCCCTCGAAGATGTTGAGGATGCGCGCGTCGCATAGCACGCGGCTCACTGGATATTCCAGCGCAAAACCGTTGCCGCCGTGAATTTGCAGCGCGTTGTCGGCTGCCGACCACGCCACGCGCGCGCCAAGCAGCTTGGCCATGCCCGCCTCGACGTCGCAGCGGCGATGCTGATCCTTCTCGCGCGCGGAGAAGTAGGTGAGCTGACGCGTAATCATGATTTCCACCGCCATCATCACGATCTTGTCGGCGACGCGGGGGAAGTTGATGATCGGCTTGCCGAACTGCGAGCGGTCCCTCGCGTATTTGATCGCCAAGTCCATGGCGGACTGCGCCACGCCAATCGCGCGAGCGGCCGTTTGAATGCGCGCCGCCTCGAAGGTTTGCATGAGCTGCTTGAAACCCTGCCCCTCTTCGGCACCGAGCAGGTTGGCGGCCGGAACCGGGTATTCGTCAAACGAGATGTCGTATTCCTTCATGCCGCGATAGCCGAGCACCTCGATCTCGCCGCCGGACATGCCGTCTGCGGGGAACGGCTTCTCATCCGTGCCGCGCGGTTTTTCCGCGAGGAACATCGAAAGGCCCTTGTAGCCCGTTTCCGCAGGATTGGTGCGGGCGAGCACCGTCATCACATCGGCGCGCACCGGGTGCGTGATCCAGGTTTTCTGTCCGGTAATCGTGTAGTTCTCGCCGTCCCGCACTGCGCGGGTCTTGAGCGAAGCAAGGTCGGAGCCGGTGTTCGGCTCGGTGAACACGGCGGTTGGCAGCATCTCGCCACTCGCCAGCTTTGGTAGCCAATAGGCTTTCTGTTCGTCCGTGCCGCCGCAAAGAATAAGCTCCGCCGCGATCTCCGTGCGCGTGCCAAGCGAGCCAACGCCGATATAGCCGCGCGACAGCTCCTCCGAGACGAGGCACATGGCTTCCTTGCTGAGGCCGAGCCCGCCGAATTCTTCCGGTATGGTCAGCCCGAAGATACCCAACTCGCTCATCTTAGCGATGATTTCGAGCGGGATGTAATCGTTCTTCAGGTGCCATTCGTGGGCGTGCGGGTTTACCTCCGCCTCGCAGAAGCGGCGCATCTCTTCGCGCATCGCCTCCAGCGTGTCGTCCAGGCCGCTATCGCCCGCGATGGAAGTGGGGTCGAGGTTACGGATGAGGCCGATTACGCGGGCGCGGATGGCGGGCGTGTTGCCCGTTTCCATCAGATCGCGGCCAGCGCCATCAAGAAACTGCTCAATATCGTCCTGCGTCAGCCCCAGCGCGCCGGGCCGAACAATTTCGGTCTGGCTCATAGGGATGCCGCCAGCGATTTGCGCAACATATTCCGCGCAGCCAATCTGCACCAGCAGCCGCTCCAGTTCGCCAAAGCGGCCGTCCTGTTCCAGACGCGCGGAGTATGCCGCCATCTGCTTTAAAGACGCCGCGTAGGTCGCCAGCCACGCCAGGCCGTGGGCTGCGTGCTGTTCACGCTCCAGCGCATCCGCATCGATACGGCCATCTTTAACAACTTTTTGCGCGAGATAAGCCGTGGCTTTGGCCAGCAGGGTTTCGCCCGCAGCCGCCGCTCCCGTGGCAAGCGCCGTTACGCTGGACTTTTCGTAGCTGGCGACAGACCGGTGCAGTTCAGCGGCTAGGCTCATGGCTCACTCCCGACATGGTTCAGTTCGCTTACGCAGCGCTTGCCTTTCTGGTTTGCGCGGCTTCAGTTTGCTGTCCGGCGTTATTGCGCAAGTCAAATTTTTTGACCTCTTGCGCACTTATCGCGCGCCGCGCGATGAACGCCAGCACATCGAGTTTGTGTGCCGCGAGATAATACCTGTTATCGCGCAACTCCGATTCGATTTTTGCTCTCAGCGACACAATCACGGGCGCAAGACCAATCAACCTTTGCGGGGATTTATCCGCTTCACAATCATGCGAACTATCGCCATTCAAGACGATTTCCCGCAGCTCGATAAGCTTCTGGCTTACCATATAGTATGTGTTACCGGTCAACTCCGCCTGTGCTTCAAGCGCGGCATGGGCAATGGTGGCAGCCAGAGCGCGATCGCTCTTCGTCATACGGAATGCTCCTGTAATAGCTGCCACTCGACCGCGCGCCGCTTATGAACGGAACCGCGCCGCCGACATCTCCATGGCGTCCTCGAACGTCCTGATACCCGTTGCAGGCGCGGAAACAAGAACCGCCATGTTGCCTGGGCGATGCTCGTTCTTCATCATCCGCATATGCGCCTTGGGAATGTCCGTCCAGGGCAGGACTTCGGACATGCACGGATCGATCCGGCGTTCGACCATGAGCCTGTTGGCCTGGCTGGCTTGCAGCAAATTTGCGAAGTGCGACCCTTGCACCCGCTTCTGATGCATCCAGAGATAACGCGCGTCCATGGTCAAATTGTAGCCGGTGGTGCCAGCGCAGATAACCACCATGCCGCCTCGCTTTACGCAGAACAGCGACACCGGGAACGTGCTCTCGCCGGGGTGCTCGAACACGAAATCGACGTTATTGCCCTTGCCCGTATGCTCCCATATGGCGGTGCCGAATTTGCGGGTCTCCTTGAACCAGTCCTGATATTCGGGCGTGCCGACTTTCGGCATCTGGCCCCAGCAATTAAAGTTCTTGCGGTTGATGACGCCCTTGGCGCCGAGTTGCATGACGAAATCACGCTTGTCGTCCTCGGAAATCACCCCGATTGCATTGGCGCCGCTTGTCGCGCAAAGCTGGATGGCGAACGAGCCGAGGCCGCCGGACGCACCCCACACAAGCACGTTATGGCCGGGTCGAAGCACGTGCGGGCGATGGCCGAACAGCATGCGGTAGGCGGTGGCCAGCGTTAGCGTGTAACACGCCGCCTCTTCCCACGTGAGGTGCTTCGGCCGCTCCATGAGCTGGCGATCCTGCACACGGCAGAACTGCGCGAACGAGCCGTCATGCGTCTCATAGCCCCAGATGCGCTGCGAGGTGGAAAACATCGGGTCGCCGCCGTTGCACTCCTCGTCGTCGCCGTCGTCCTGGTTACAGTGGATAACGACCTCGTCGCCGACCTTCCAGCGCTTCACCTTCGAGCCGACCGCGTAAACGATGCCGGACGCGTCCGATCCTGCCACGTGGTACGGCTGCTTGTGGCTATCGAACGGGGAGATGGGCGTGCCGAGCGCGGCCCAGACGCCGTTGTAGTTGACCCCTGCCGCCATCACGAGCACGAGCACGTCGTGGCTGTCGAGTTGCCAGGTGGGCACCACCTCGACCTGCATGGCGGTGTCCGGCGGGCCGTGGCGCTCGCGGCGGATCGCCCAGGCATACATGTTTTTCGGCACATGGCCGAGCGGCGGAATCTCGCCGACTTCATACAAATCCTTGAGCATGGGCTGTCCGCCCTGCACGCTCGCCAGCGCTGTTTCGGCCATCAAATTTACTCCCTGCTCAGGCTTTCGCTCGTTTCAAGCCAAAATTGGCGGTGGGCCTCCAATAGACCCACCACCAATTCAATGCCCATATATCACTATCTTTGTAGTACAAAGGATAGTGATATAATGATGAATGGTTCGCCATCTTCTCTCGCATTGCAACAAAATTTTGCATCGCACCAATTCCGGCTGTTTCTGCATCTGTCAGCTCATTCACTGCTCACCATCCCCCGCGAATGCGGTATCCAGTTTTATGCGCAAAAGTGGGCGCTGCACCGGATTCCCCGTTCGCGCAAAAGGCGGCGGCGCGCTTGATGCGGGCGGGGCGATCTGATAGCCTTATTTTCTGCTTAGGAACTGAGGCATTATGAATGAGCGTTTGGACTGTCGATATTAAGAACTATTCTCAAAATCATCGGCTTTTCATAGCCTCCGCCGCATCATTAGCTGTCATCGCGCTGTTCACAGCTTTTATCTCGAACCGGTCCGGCGGGCTTCGTTCGGACATGCTGGGCGGCAATTATTCCTCTGCCTACTCGCGCCTGCTCAAAGCCTCGGAAGCGGGAGACGCTACGGCGGAAAACGCCATCGGCAATATGTATTATCTCGGCCTCGGCAGGGACCAGGATTATAAACTTGCGCGCGAATGGTATTTCAAAGCGGCCCTCAAGGGTAACGCGGCCGCGTGCGTGAACGCCGGGCACCTTTATAGCCAGGGGCTAGGTGTGCCGAAGGACATTATGCGCACTTACGGCTGGTTCGTGCACGCCAAGAAAGCGGGTAGCAAGGAAGCAGACAATTACCTGCGCGAGATTTTGGGCGGGTTTGAAGTGGTGCCGAACATGATGCAGCGCTCCTTGGAGCTTTACCCCACCGTTGCGGCGCTAACGAAATGAACACCCTTGACGCCAAGCCCGCCGACTTCATTTATGTCCACATCTGGCTCATACTGTTCGGCGTCATGCTGTTCGGCTTGTTTATCGCCTACGATATGAATTTTATCCGGCTCATGCTGCAGACGGACAGCAGCTATTTATCGGGTGCCAGCCTGCTCGTCTTCCTGGCCGGGTCTATTTATGCTTTTTATCATATCGTACAAAACTCGCGGATGATCGCGGCGGCTGAAGCCAATAATGCTAAAAGACCGCTTGCTGCTGGCGGGGCCAGTTTACTCGGGCAATATCTGAATGAGCGCTCGCGGCCGCAACCCCGACCCGGTCACACACCAGAGCAGCCTGCCGCCGTTATCGAGATTTACGCCGACCGTTTGCGCGCGCCTGTCGAACTGGGCTGGTTCATCATCGACCTGCTCATCAAGCTTGGCCTCATCGGCACCATCATCGGCTTTATCATGATTTTGCTTTCGCTCACCACCGGGCCGTTACCGGGCGCGAGCGATATCCAGAAGCTGCTTACGACGCTCGGCGGCGGCATGGGCACCGCACTTTACACCACGCTCGCCGGCCTCATCACCGCGAGCCTGCTGGCAATGCAGTATATTGTGCTGGGACGCTGCGTGGAACGGCTTATCGGCGCGATGATGAGGCTTGACGACGCGAAGGCCGCACGATGAGCGCCTCCCATCCATGGCGATAAAGATCGGCCCTTCGGGCGGCGGCATGCGCAACCGCCAATCCGACGTTTTCACGGATTTGCTGTTCAACATTCTCCTCGGCGTGATGATTCTGTTTCTGATCGCGCTGGCCTACATTCGCCCGGAAGCGGCGAAAGGCAAGATCGACCTCGACGCGCAGTATCTCATCACCATAGCCTGGCCGGACGGCAACCCGGACGATGTAGACACCTGGGTGCAGGACCCCACTGGCGAGGTCGCGTGGTTCAAACGCAAGAACATCGGCCTGCTGCATCTCGACCGCGACGACCGCGGAATGCGCGAAGACACGCTTGTTCTCAATGGCGAGAAAATCGAAAATCCATTGAACCAGGAAATCACGACCATTCGCGGTGTGGCGCCGGGCGAATACACGGTGAATGTGCACTACTACGAAACGGAGACAAAAAACCCCGTCGAAGTGTCGGTGCGTCTGGCGCGCGTGAATCCGGTTTTTGAAATCGTCTATTACGGCAAAGTCACGCTGGCGCAAAAGGGCGCAGAGGAAACGGCGGTGCGTTTTACCATTACCTCCGACGGCGCCATCACCGAGGTGAACAAGTTGGCCAAATCACTCGTATCGTTCATCAATCCTGACAAATAAATAACGCTGCGCAAAAGCGGCATTCAAGGGAACGTCTATGGAGAGTTTGGGTATTGCGGGTCTCATCGCCGCTTACGTGACCCTGGCAATCATCTTGCTGAGTCTGCACCTTTACACGTCGCTGACATGGTGGATAAAGGCGCCTGCAATTCTTATGGTTACGGGTTTTTATTACATTAGCTATGTTTCTTTCCCGCAATTGCTGGGCTGGCCCACGCCTTACGGTTTGCCAAAGCGGATATACGTCATCGCCGTCACGGTAGAAGAGCCGAACGCCATCTATATGTGGGCGCGCGATCTAAGCTTGGGTCTGCAGGTCACGCGGCCCCGCTCATACAAGCTTCCGTACACAAAAAAGCTGCATGAGAAAGTGGAAAACGTCACCCGCAAGCTGCGCCGAGCCATTCCCGTCATCGGTGAGATCAGCGGGGGTAACATAAGTTCGGATGGTGGAGAGGGCGTTTTTTCAACGCCCTCAGACATTGACCTCAACTTCATCGACGCTCCCGAGGCGCTCATACCCGGCAAAGAATAACGATATTCGTTTTAACGATTACGGTTAAAATCAAACCGTGAATAGCAATCCCGGCTTGGCAAATTGCTCTTGCCGCCAATCGCGTTAGCCAGCGCCTCGCTCAGGTTCGCGTCCGCGTCCTTGGAGTTTACGCCAACCAATATTAGCGGGCGCTGAAAGCTAGTGTCACCCGCTTCCACCACTGTCGAGCAGGTCTGATATTGACCAAGATTAAGCGTCCAAATCGGCGTTTCCGGCGCGACAACGGTCGCCAGCCAACCTGCAGAAACTTTGGAGCGCGCATCGGCCCTCGCGATCTCGGCCTCGCTCTGGCCCTCGCTTGAGGCTGCTCCAACGGCGATGACATCGCTCGCCTTGGTTAGCACGTCGCGCACTTCGGGAAGGAAAATCGCGGCGAGCAGTTCAGCCTCCGCAAGCGTTTGCTGGCCTTTGACCACTTCGGTCGTGCTGCCCTTCACCCAGTTATAATCCTTAGTGAGGATCAACACGTCAAACGCCGCTTTGCGCCCCTGCGCATCGACGCCCTGGATAGGAAACACCACCGTATCGCCTTTGCGCTCGGTCACGACGGCGACCTTCTCAACGACTGGCTCAACCACTGTCGGCGGCGCTGGTTCAGGCGCAGGAGCGGCGGTCTCCACAATGGGTTTAGGTTCGATTAGCCACGGATCGAAGTAGCCTGGCGATAGCATGAGCGTCACGCCCGCCGCCACCGCCGACAGGAAAATGACCGAGCCGACGGTCCGTGCGAAGTTGTTCCACCACCAGAAGAAACCGTAGCGGTCGCGCTCGTCTTCTTTTTCTTTCTCGCTGCGAAACCCTTCATTCTGATTGATCTTCATAACCGCCCCCGATTGTTAAACCCTACGCAACTGACTATGCCCGGCGTGCGCGTCCCGATGCAATTCATGCACGGCGCTACAAATTTATCATTTTTATCCACAAGGCCAGCGACAAAGCAATTACGCCGAGTAAAGTTTACCGCAAAGCGTCGCGCTTCGGCCACGGCGTCAAACCTGCTAGTATCGAGAAATGGCGTCTAATGTTGTAAGATTACCGTGATATAATTGCGACTGTTCTAGCTTGGAGCACGGGTTCTCAACGGCGGTAGGCTATAGAATTATTGACCCCGTTCACCGGAAAATTGTCGCCGTACAGGTTGCGCACCAAAAGCTGCAAGCTGTCCAAATCGCGGTTGGTTTCAGCAACGGCGGTTTTCAGGATCGCGGTAGCTTCCGCCTCAACCGAACGGCCGGATTTTTCCGCACGCGCCTCAAGCTCTTCCACAACTGAAGCTGGTACATCGTTTAAAACAAGGTTCATAGCATCATTCGCTCTATGCCGCTGACGACAATGATGGCTTATATAATACAGGTTAACAAGTTTCCGCCACTCGGTTATCAAAGCCTTCAAAATCCAGATAAAGAGCGCATCCATGGCCACGCCGCAATACGTCTTCCAAATTCATAAGCTCTCCAAAGCCTACCCGGGCGGCAAGCAGGTGCTGAAGGAGGTATCGCTGTCGTTTCTGCCGGGCGCGAAGATCGGCGTCGTGGGGCTGAACGGCTCGGGCAAATCCACGCTCATGAAGATCATGGCGGGGATGGAGAAGGATTTTCAAGGCGAGGCGAGACCCGCAGACGGGATCAAGGTTGGCTATCTGCCGCAGGAGCCGGAACTTGATCCGAGCAAGGACGCGCTCGGCAACGCCATGGAGGGAGTGGCGGAGAAGAAGGCGCTGCTCGACCGCTACAATGAAGTGGCGATGAACTACTCGGACGAAACCGCCGACGAGATGGCGCGGCTGCAGGACATCATTGACGGGCAGAATTTGTGGGATCTGGATGCGCAGGTCGAGCAGGCGATGGACGCGCTGCGGTGCCCGCCCGGCGACGCGGATGTGACCAAGCTCTCCGGCGGCGAGAAGCGCCGCGTCGCACTGTGCAAGCTGCTACTGTCGAAGCCCGATATCCTGCTGCTGGACGAGCCGACAAACCATCTGGACGCCGAGACGACCGCTTGGCTTGAGCGCTATCTGAAGGACTATGCGGGCTGCATTATCCTCGTCACCCACGACCGCTATTTCCTTGACAACCTCACTGAATGGACGCTCGAGCTGGAGCGCGGTCACGGCGTGCCGTACAAAGGCAATTATTCGTCGTGGCTGGAGCAGAAGGCCAAACGCGCGGCGCTGGATGAGCGCGAGGAGGCGGGCAAGCAGAAAACGCTCGCGCGGGAGCTGGAATGGATCAGGGCGGGCGCCAAGGCCCGGCAGGCGAAATCCAAGGCGCGCATCAAGGCTTATGAGCAACTGGCGGAGGATGCAGCGAGCCGCGTCGATATGGGCAAGGCTCAGATTCAAATCCCCGCTGGCCCGCGCCTTGGCGGCGTCGTGATCGAGGCGAACGCGCTGACCAAAGGCTTCGCCGACCGGATGCTGATCGAAAACCTGAGCTTCAAGCTGCCTCCGGGCGGCATCGTCGGCGTCATCGGGCCGAACGGGGCGGGCAAATCTACGCTTTTCAAGATGATTGTGGGGCAGGAGAAGCCGGACTCGGGCGCAATCCGCCTCGGCGAGACGGTGCAGGTCGGCTATGTCGATCAGTCGCGCGCCAGCCTCGACCCGAAAAAGAACGTGTGGGAGGAGATTTCGGGCGGCCACGACATGATCATGCTTGGCAAGCGCGAGGTTCCGAGCCGCGCCTATTGCGGCTGGTTCAACTTCAAGGGCGGCGACCAGCAGAAAAAGGTCGGCCAGCTATCGGGCGGCGAGCGCAACCGCGTGCATCTCGCGAAAATGCTGCAATCCGGCGGCAACCTGCTGCTGCTCGACGAACCGACGAACGATCTGGACACGGAAACGCTGTCATCGCTGGAAGCCGCGCTTGAGGATTTCCCCGGTTGCGCCGTGGTCATCTCGCACGATCGCTTCTTTTTGGATCGGTTAGCCACCCACATTCTCGCCTTCGAAGGCGATAGCCACGTGGAATGGTTCGAGGGCAACTTCGCGGAATACGAAGAGGACAAGCGGAGGCGCCTAGGCGACCACGCCACCGACCCCCACCGCGTCACGTTTAGGCGGTTTGAGCGGGGGTAAAGACATGGCCGATCCATTTACAATCCGAATTTTTGTCCCAGATGGAGACCCAGAAGGCGTCAGAATTATTGATAAAATGAATTGGACGGGTACTGGAATTTCATTCCCAAGGATAAAGTGGGATGAAATCAAAACCCGTCCAGCGCTTCAACGTGCCGGAATTTATATCCTCACCGGGTATTTTAATGATGATGACTTGCCGACGCTCTACGTCGGCAGGGCCGAAGTCATCTCCACACGAATAGATGTGCATCAAAAAGAAAAGGTTTTTTGGGATCGAGCTATAGTCTTTACTTCAAACAGCGGCGGTCTTAATCAAGCTCATGCGATGTGGTTAGAGTATTCCCTTCTAAAACGAGCCATTGAGACAAAAAGATGCCGTCTCGAGAATGCTAATTCCCCCCAAGAGCCTTCTCTTTCAGAAGCAGAAAACGCTGATACAGATTTTTTTCTCAAACAAATTTTGCAAATATTACCGCTAGTTGAGCTTCGAGCTTTCGAGTTTGCAAAACCGGTAGCTACCCCTCATACATCTTCATCACAGCCAAGAGACACAGAAAATAACCATGAAATCGACACTATAATAGTTTCCGCGAGAAGCGAGGGATTTGAAAGAGTTTTTATTAGAGAAAATGTTTGGTATGCAGTTAGAATATCAGGCGGAATGTTAAAAAAATAAAATACATAGCAGTCTATCGTACGCAGCCTACCTCCGCGATAACACATGTTGCTCCCATAGATCGAATAGAACCATACGGAGAGGAAGGAAAATACAAATTAGTCTTCTCCAGTCCTGCTCAGGAAATAGGTCCAATCGGAAACGCGCCTATAGGCTCAATGCAAGGCATAAGATACACAAATTACCAAAAACTAAAGAATACAAAAATATTTAGTGATCTAATTTAGTATATCAAATTTTCACGACGCTTTTCTGCGGGCGATCTCGGCGCGGGCGGCTTGGGCGAGAAAGCCGGAGCGATTGTTGCTGATAGTGTCGATTTCCGATAGCAACCCTTCATCAAGCGTCACGTTCACGCGCTTGACTTTGCCGTGCTGAATGATTGGCGCAAGCGTAACCGCAACCGTGGACGCATCATTCTGCGGAATGACGTCCTGAAGCGAGGATGGTTCTGGCAAAGCGTCGCCATCCGCCGCCATCATATCCGTATGGCCCGACAGAGCTTCATGTGCGTTCAAAATGGCCTCCTCAATCGTCACGCCCGCAGTGACGCATCCGGGGAAATGAACCCCGAAATCGCTATCGGCGTCTTTGTCTATGACTGCGGGATAATAAACCTTTGTCATTTCTCTCAATCACAATGCTTACGTCAAATTCAAGCCAGACGCTTTCTCAATACTCGTCAGCGTTTTTTGATCGGAAAGCGCTTTTCGATATTGCCTAAACATGTCGATAGGGTCGACACGTCCAGGAAACATGTCGAAAAAAGGTGCAATTTTCGAGATATCATTGCGTCGATGACTAGAAAGAAGCTCAAGACCGATGGATTTCCGGTTGAAAGGCGAGGTGGGAGATTAATCAATTGCGTTAAATAGAGGAGACGAACGCGCTATGAAGGTTTTGGTGGAGCCAAGCGGGATCGAACCGCTGACCTCCTGCATGCCATGCAGGCGCTCTCCCAGCTGAGCTATGGCCCCAATGCCGACGCAGCGGCAAGTCCCGTTATCTAAACCGGCCCTTGAGGGCGCGCAAGCGAAACCGCTCACACCGCCAGCGCCCAAAAACTATATCTCGTCCTCGGACGGCTTTCCGCCGCCGACAAAGCCGCTGACGTCGTCCTCCGACTCGTCCTCGTCGGCGAGGAACGTTTCGTCGTCGTCACCGCCAGAATCGATTTCGGCAGTTTCATCCTCGATTTCGACCAGATCGTCACTCTCCAGGCCAGACACATCGTCGTCGTCACCAGCTTCGACCTCACTCAGCGGCACAAACTCAATACCCTCGGCGGCCTCAGGCAGCACCTCATCATCAACCACCGGCACAGGCGCAGCCTTGGGTGCGGAGAAGGCAGACCTCGGGGGCGGAGCGACGCGAATCTCAAACTTCGTCTGGCAGATCGGACATATGATCGGATCGCGGCTCAAATCGTAAAATTTGCTGCGGCAGTTTTGGCAAACGCGCTTTGCGCCGCGGTCAGCTTTCGTGGCCATCGGCCGTTATCTTCCTGTCATTTTGGGAAACTGAGTGTTTTGTAGTCACGGATGGCGCGCCGTGTCAAAGCCAAATGCGGCGTGTGAAGGGAAATTCGGCCCGGATCGATTGACAGGTTTGGGTTGGACTTGCTCTATAGGCGCTTTCTCGAAGTCTCAAAATGAGAGCGCCGTTTCATGGCCCATGACGAAACATTTGCACGCCCGCTCACCAGCGCCATGTCCGGCCCTTTGCATGGACGCATCCGCGTGCCGGGCGATAAATCCATTTCGCATCGCTCGCTCATTCTTGGCGCGCTGGCGACAGGCGTGACAACAATCACCGGCCTTCTTGAGTCCGAGGACATCATGGCGACCGCTCAGGCGGTGCGCCAACTCGGCGCAATTGTCGAACAGCACGGCGATGAATGGCATGTTTACGGCCGTGGCCTGGGCGGTCTGACGGCGCCAGCCGAACCCCTCGACATGGGCAATTCGGGCACCGGCGCACGGCTCATGATGGGCGTCGTCGCGGGGCACGATATCGAGGCGGTTTTCACGGGCGATGAATCCCTCTGCCGCCGCCCCATGGGTCGCGTGCTTTCCCCATTGAAGCAGATGGGCCTGCAACTGCGTGAGGCAGGGCAGGATTTGCTGCCCCTTACTCTTATCGGCACCGACATGCTGGCGCCGATCGTTTATGAGCTGCCAGTCGCCTCCGCGCAGGTAAAATCTGCGGTGCTGCTTGCAGGCCTATGCGCTGCCGGTGAGACGACTGTCATCGAGCCTGAGCGAACGCGCGACCATACAGAGAAAATGCTGACTCACTTTGGCGCGGAGCTAACAATTGTCGATAAGCCTGAGGGGCGTTTCATAACGGTCAAGGGCCGCCCGATCCTGACTGGCCAGCCTGTGGTGGTTCCGGGCGATCCAAGTTCAGCGGCGTTCGCCATTGCCGCCGCCCTGATTTGCCCGGACTCGGACGTGACCGTCGAGAATGTGCTGATTAACCCCACCCGGACCGGATTCTACGAAACCCTGATCGAGATGGGCGCTGATATCGCATACGAAAACGTGCGCGATCATGGCGGCGAGATGATCGCGGATATTCGCGCTAGGTATAGCCGCCTGCGCGGCATTCGCATTCCTGAAGAGCGGGCGCCGGTGATGATCGACGAATATCCGTGCCTTGCCGCCGTCGCCTCGCTCGCGGAAGGCGTCACACGCATGGAGGGTCTAGCGGAGTTGCGCGTCAAGGAAAGCGACCGGCTTGCAGCGATGGAGGCAGGTCTGAAGGCGTGCGGCGTTGACGCAAAGAGTGAGGGCGACACTCTGATCGTCCGGGGGATGCCGCAACCCCCTGGAGGGGGCTTTGTACAAACGGAGATGGATCATCGCATCGCGATGACGTTTCTGGTTCTCGGCCTCGCCTCGGCGACGCCGATCACCGTGGACGACACACGGATGATTGCAACGAGCTTCCCGAGCTTTCAGCCGCTGATGACCAGCCTCGGCGCAAATTTCAGCACGCAGGAAAAGCGATGATTATTGCAATCGATGGTCCCGCCGCTTCTGGCAAGAGCAGCCTCGCCGCACGAATTGCATCGCATTATCAGCTTCCGCATCTGAACACAGGCCTGCTTTACCGGGCAGTTGCGCGCGACTCGATGCGCAAGCAGGGCGAGATCGAAATCCAGACTGCTATAGAAGCCGCTTCGCAGCTTGAACTAGATACGCTTTCCGATCCGCTGCTGCTTGAGCACTCCCTTAGCGATCCGGCATCTGTGGTCGCGGCTATACCGGCGGTGCGTCAAGCGCTGCTTGAAGTGCAGCACACTTTCATATGCAAGGCGCGTGACCAGGGGGGCGCTGTTATCGAAGGGCGCGACATTGGCACGGTCATTTGCCCGGATGCCGAGCACAAACTTTACATCACCGCCACCCCGGAAGTGCGCGCAAGGCGTCGTTACCTGAACGAGTTCAACCGCACAGGCGCCGCTGAAGAAGCCATTATTCTCGATCAGCTCGTAAAACGCGATAAACGCGACGCCTCACGCGACAGCGCGCCCCTCACATGCGCCGCAGACGCATACTTGCTCGACACAACAAAATTGGATATAGAGGCTGCACTTAGCGTTGCTATCGACTATATCAATCGTCAACACGCACAAACTGATTGAAGGCCGTTCATCGAAAAATGAGCGCGTCGTCAGGCAGTTCATCTTTTTTGATTTCCGTCCTCTCATGCTGGCGTCTCCGGGCGCATCCTGCATTTTAGGCCGGTAAGACTATCGAGCAGCACCTTAAGTCGCGGGGCGTAAAGTGCTTTGGCATTAACATTTTTAGTTTAACCAGGCCGGCCCCCTGCAACTAACCGGGCCAGCTCAGGTGAACAGGAGTTTGAATGATTGCGACGCAAACGATAGAGCCAATGAAACGGGAGATGAATCCAACATCCGAAGATTTCGCAGCTCTTCTTGAAGAATCCTTCGAAACGAACGGCATCGACGAAGGCTCAGTTGTTAAAGGCCGCGTTGTCGCGATCGAAAAAGACCTCGCTGTTATTGACGTAGGTTTGAAAACCGAAGGTCGCATTCCTCTTAAAGAATTCGCGCTCCCGGGCATGAAAGCGACAATCAAAGTTGGCGATGAAGTCGAGGTGTATCTGGAGCGCGTGGAAAATGCGCTCGGCGAGGCGATGTTGTCGCGCGAGAAAGCAAAGCGCGAGGAAAGCTGGACGCGGCTGGAAGAAAAGTTTAAGGCGAACGAGCGCGTTGACGGCATCATCTTCAACAAGGTGAAAGGCGGCTTTACAGTCGATTTGGATGGCGCCGTGGCGTTTCTGCCAGGCAGCCAGGTGGATATCCGCCCAATTCGCGACATAAATCCGCTGATGAACGTGCCACAGCCCTTCCAAATTCTGAAAATGGATCGCCGTCGCGGCAACATCGTTGTTTCGCGCCGCTCGGTGCTTGAAGAAACGCGCGCGGAGCAGCGTTCGGAAATCGTCGCCAAGCTTGAAGAGGGTCAGACGGTCGATGGCGTAGTGAAAAATATCACCGACTACGGCGCGTTTATCGATCTCGGTGGTATTGATGGATTGCTGCACGTGACGGACATGGCATGGCGCCGCGTTAACCATCCGTCGGAAATTCTGAATGTCGGCGACACCATCAAGGTACAGATCATCCGGATCAACCCGGGTTCGCAGCGCATCTCGCTGGGCATGAAGCAGCTTGCGTCCGACCCTTGGGAAGGCATTGAGGCGAAGTACCCAATCGACGCTAAGTTTAAAGGCTCGGTCACCAACATCGCCGATTACGGCGCGTTTGTGGAGTTGGAGCCGGGCGTTGAGGGCCTCATCCACGTCTCTGAAATGAGCTGGGTGAAGAAAAACGTGCATCCTGGCAAAATTGTCTCCACCACCCAGGAAGTCGAAGTGCAAGTGTTGGAGGTCGATCCGGTTAAGCGCCGCATCTCACTTGGGCTGAAGCAGACGCAGGAGAATCCGTGGCACTCTTTCGCCGAGAGCTTCCCGAAAGGAACTGAGGTCGAGGGCCAAATCCGCAACATCACCGAGTTCGGCTTGTTCATCGGTCTGGATGGCGGTATCGACGGCATGGTGCATTTGTCCGACCTGGATTGGTCAACGCCTGGCGAGGAAGCTATCAAAGCTTACAACAAGGGCGACACCGTTAAGGCTGTTGTGCTGGAAAGTGATGCGGAAAAAGAGCGTATCAGCCTTGGCGTCAAGCAGCTTGGCAGCGATCCATTCAAAAGCGCGACCGATACGCTCAAGAAAGGCGCGCGTGTAACCTGCGAAGTCACAGCAATCAACGACGGTGGCGTCGAGGTGAAAATCACAGGTACGGAAATGACGGCGTTCGTCCGCCGTGCCGATCTTTCCCGCGATCGTGGCGAGCAGCGTCCAGAACGCTTCTCCGTTGGCGATGTTTTCGACGCGACGGTGACGCAGATCGACAAGGGCAGCCGCAAAATCGGCGTTTCTATCAAAGCGCTGGAAATTGCTGACGAAAAAGAAGCGGTCGCACAATACGGCTCGACCGATAGTGGAGCGTCGCTTGGCGACATTCTCGGCGCTGCTTTGAACCGCGCGCAAGAAAAAGACGATAAAACTTCTTAAGCTCAGACAGGGTTCGGGGCGGCATTGGCTGACTCCGACCCTGTCTTCCGAATTGGATAAAACACGCTGATGACGCTGGATGCAGATATTATCGTCGAACGGCGTCGCCTGAAGCGGCGGCTTGTCTTCTGGCGAACGGGGGCCATTATCGCGGCCGTCGCATTGGCGGCGATCCTCATTGCAAACCCGCAAGGGGCAGGCTCCCCCGATGGATTTGCATTCGGGCAGCACATAGCCCGCATTACAATCAACGGCGTTATCACCGACAGCCGCGACCAGCAGAAGCTGCTTGAAAAGCTGGCTGACTCAGAGAACGCCAGCGCTGTCATTGTGCACATCAATAGTCCTGGCGGCACCACCGCAGGCGGCGAGATGCTGTACCGCGCCCTGCGCCGTATCTCAGAGAAAAAGCCTGTCGTCGCAGTGTTTGGCACTGCCGCAACATCGGCCGCTTATATGGCTGGCATTGCAACCGACTTTATCATCGCGCGCGGCAATACGATCACTGGATCGGTGGGTGTCATTTTCCAGTGGCCGGATATGTCTGGACTGCTCGATAAAATCGGCGTGAAGGTTGAGGAGATTAAAAGCGGCCCGCTCAAGGCCACACCTTCACCTTACAGGCCTACCGATGAGGCATCCCGGCAAGCCTCACTGGAATTGGTGATGGAAGCGCAGACATGGTTTCTTTCACTCGTAACGGAAAGACGAAAGCTCGCACCTGACACCCTGGAACAGGTTAAAACGGGGCGCGTCTTTTCCGGCAGACAGGCTGTTGGCATGGGTTTGGTGGACGCGCTTGGCGATGAAATGGACGCGCGTGAATGGCTCGCACGCAATCGCGATGTCCCGCAATCGACCAGAATCATCGACTGGGAACCCGAAAGTTCAAGCGCCTACAGCCTTATTCGGGTCGCTGCGGGAGCATTTAATGCAGTAATTGGGGGATTATTTGATGAATCCCTTGTTTTTTTTAACGAAAACGCTTCCCTAGCCGCCCAGAGGCTTGACGGCCTTGTTTCTGTTTGGCAACTTCAAAAATCGCAATAAGTACAACAACATGCCTTCATAAGAGGCAGAAAGGGAGGCTTGATATGATCAAGTCAGAACTTATCGAAAAAATTTCCGAGACCAACCCGCACCTTTTGCAGCGCGATATCGAGAAAATTGTGAATGTTATTTTTGATGAAATCACCGAAGCTCTTGCACGGGGCGAACGTGTTGAATTGCGCGGCTTTGGCGCATTTTCCGTCAAGCACCGCCCTGCCCGCACGGGCCGCAACCCGCGCACCGGCGAGGCTGTCGATGTGGAAGAAAAATATGTTCCTTTCTTCAAAACCGGCAAGGAATTGCGCGAGAAACTAAACAAAAACTTTACCGCAGCAAAAAAAGCGGCTCCAGCAAAAACTGAAGCGAAAGCGGCATCGACAAAGGCCGAGCCCGCCAAAGCCGAGCCCGCCAAGGCAGCGGCAAAAGCTGAAACTCCATCAGCCAAGAAAGCTGCTAAAAAATGACGTTCAAGACGGCTGACCGGTGTGAATTGTGCATTTGCAAGGCTGAAAGGATTTTTCAGTGACGAGACTTATCCGGTTCGCCGTCTTGGCGCTTGTGACTATAGTGACGCTTGCGCTTTTGGTCGCTAATCGTCACTTCGTAACTTTATACCTCGATCCGCTGTCGCCTCGCAGTGTGGCGACAGCTATTGAACCGCCCCTGTTTCTCGTTATTCTTCTTGTTATGATTACAGGGGTCTGTCTGGGCGCTTTCGCCGTATGGATAAGCCAGGGCCGCTGGCGTCGTCAGGCTAAACTTCGCGCCGCCGAATCTATCAAGTTAAAAAGAAGTCTGGCTTTGCTTGAAGTGGAACTTGCCGAGACGAAGAAAGCGCGTCCAACGATGACGGCCAAGGTCTTTGGCTCCTATCAGGGATTGACCCACTAGACGTTGTGAGCGAGTACCTCAGTCATGGGCGTCGAAGTCAAGATCTGTGGCGTTAAGTCGCCTGAAGCGCTGAATGCAGCCATTGATGCTGGCGCAGACTACGCGGGCCTCGTGTTTTTCCCACCCAGCCCTCGCTACGTCAACCCTAAAACTGCGTCAGAACTTGCCGCTATCGGCCGTGGCAAGATCAAGATCGTTGCGTTGTTCGTCGATCCTCACGAGGATGAACTCGACGCTGTTCTGTCCATCGTCAAGCCTGACATCATCCAACTGCACGGCGCCGAAAAGCCCGTCGATGTGCGCGCCATCCGCGAGTGGAGCGGGCTGCCCGTGGTGAAAGCCATCAGCGTGCGCGATGAGAATGACGCGCTGTCCGCCCTCGCCTTTCGCGGCATTGCCGATTTCATCCTGTTCGACGCCAAACCCGCCCCTTCCTCGGAGTTGCCTGGCGGCAATGGCGAAACCTTCAATTGGCGTGCGATCGACTGCGTGGCGACCGAAATCCGTTTCATCCTCTCCGGCGGTTTAACACCAGCAAATGTAGCCGAAGCGATTGCGGCGACGGGGGCAAGCGCCGTGGATGTGTCATCGGGCGTCGAGCGCTCCAAGGGCGAGAAAGACCCCGCCCTCATTCGCCGTTTTGTCGAAGCCGCCAAAGCGGCCGCATTTGAGAAAGTATGATCGCCATGGCTGACCGCACGCAGGCCGCGCCAAACAGTTATCGCACCGGGCCTGACGAGCGCGGCCATTTCGGTATCTTCGGTGGCCGCTATGTGGCGGAGACGCTGATGCCGCTGGTGCTCTCGCTGGACGAGGCTTACGAGGCCGCCAAGCGCGACCCGAGCTTTCAGGCGGAGGTCGATAATCTCAACACCTATTACACCGGCCGCCCAAGCCCGCTCTATTTCGCCGAGCGGCTAACCGAGCATTGCCGGGGCCTTTCGCCAAACGGCGGCGGCGCGAAAATCTATTTCAAGCGCGACGAGCTGAACCACACCGGAAGCCATAAAATCAATAACTGCCTTGGCCAGATTTTGCTCGCCAAGCGCATGGGCAAAACCCGCATCATTGCGGAGACCGGCGCTGGCCAGCATGGCGTGGCGGTTGCGACGGTATGCGCGCGCTTCGGCCTACCGTGCGTGATCTACATGGGCGCAACCGACATCGAGCGGCAGAAGCCGAACGTCTTCCGCATGAAGCTGCTTGGCGCCGAGCTGCGCCCCGTAACCTCGGGCAACGGCACGCTGAAGGACGCCATGAACGACGCCCTGCGCGATTGGGTGGCCAATGTCGAGGATACGTTTTACATCATCGGCACGGTGGCGGGGCCGCACCCATACCCTGCGATGGTACGCGATTTCCAATCCGTCATCGGCCGCGAAACGCGCGAGCAGATGCTGGCGGCGGAGGGACGGCTGCCCGATACGCTGGTCGCATGCATTGGCGGCGGCTCGAACGCGATGGGGCTTTTCCACCCGTTTCTCGATGATCGCACGGTGAAAATCTACGGTGTGGAGGCTGGCGGCCACGGTTTGGACGTCGAGAATGGCCACGCGGCGTCGATGAACGGCGGGCGCCCCGGCGTACTGCACGGAAACCGCACCTATCTGCTGCAGGATGCGGACGGGCAAATACTGGAGGGCCACTCGATTTCGGCCGGCCTCGACTACCCCGGCGTTGGCCCTGAGCATGCCTATCTGCGCGACACCGGCCGCGTGACCTATGTGGCGGCGACCGACAAGGAGGCGCTGACGGCGTTCCAGCTCTGCACGCGGCTGGAGGGCATCATCCCCGCGCTCGAACCCGCGCACGCCCTCAGCTACGTCACCAAGCTCGCACCCACGCTGCCGCAAGACGACCTGCTCGTCATGAACCTATGCGGCCGCGGCGACAAGGACATCTTCGCCGTCGCCGGGCATCTGGGTATGGAGATTTAGTCTATTATTGGATAATGTGTTTGAACTCAGTAAGCACAAATTGACGTTGCTGACTGAACCAAATTTCTATTTGTCTAATCCTCACCTCATATGCCTCTGATTCACGTTTTGGGTTATTCTGCAACCTGATTAAACCTATGATATCTCTGATATTTAAAATCATTTCGTCCAATTTCGTCGCTATATTTGAGTTGCAAAACATTTGCGCGAGTGTATTGGACTCCTCCAAACTATGTAGCGTGGCAATCCATGCATCGGCTGTGTCGGCATGAAAGCGAGTTGCATTTAACATAGATTCAAAAACTGGTAATCGTTCTGATAATCGTGAATCCGATCTAGCTAAACGTTGGATTTGAAGCTGTTTCCAGCTAACCAACAATGCGAAAGAGCTAAAAATGATGGAAAGAGGCGTTAAAGCTGATTGAAGCCATTCAAGCATATGTACCCCCAATTGTTCATGGAAGCTTGGATGAGTCGGATTGCAAAATCATTTGAATTAGAAACCCGCGTGGCGCTGGTAACATTCGTCACGGCGGGCGATCCGGACTATGCGACTTCGCTCGCCATTCTCAAGGCGCTGCCGGGCGCTGGCGCGGACGTTATAGAACTGGGCATGCCGTTTTCCGATCCGATGGCGGACGGGCCGGCGATCCAGGCGTCGTCGATGCGAGCGCTCGCGGGCGGGCAGACGATGGCCAAAACGCTGGACATGGTGCGCGCCTTCCGCGAGGGCGACGCCACAACGCCCATCGTGCTGATGGGCTATTACAACCCGATTTACATTTACGGCGTGGAGCGCTTCGTGGCGGATGCGAAAGCGGCGGGCGTCGATGGCCTGATCGTGGTGGACATACCGCCCGAGGCCGACGACGAACTCTGCCTGCCAGCCCGCGCCGCCGGCCTCGATTTCATTCGCCTCGCCACGCCCACCACCGACGACAAACGCCTACCCGCCGTGCTCGCCAACACCGGCGGCTTTGTTTATTACGTGTCCATCACTGGAATTACCGGCACGCGTGCGCCAGATATTGCTGAGGTTGCAAGGAACGTGGCGCGCATCAAGTCGCAAACCCCCCTCCCCGTCGCCGTCGGGTTTGGCGTCAAAACGCCCGAACAGGCCGCCGCTATGGGGAAAATCGCCGACGGAGTGGTCGTCGGCTCCGCCATTGTTAGCGCCATCGCCGACAGCCTCGATGCGGACGGTTGCGCCACGCCGTTAACCGTGCCGAACGTTTTGGCGCTTGTGTCGGAGCTGGCAGCGGGGCTAAAACAACCGGTATAAAGTCTTAAGGTCTATAGTGTCATCCCCGCGAAGGCGGGGATCCAGCGATGCGAATACAAAAAGTCTGGATGCCCGCCTTCGCGGGCATGACAAATGGGCGCGGGGCGACAAAGCTTTAGAAGGCGCATTTAGTGAACTGGATCAATAACGTCGTTCGCCCGAAAATTCGAGGTCTATTGCAGACCACGAAAAAAGAGCTGCCCGACAATCTGTGGGTCAAATGTCCTGAAACCGGGCAAATGGTGTTCCATAAGGATCTGGAGGCGAACCAGTTCGTCATCCCCGGTTCTGGCCATCATATGCGCATGGGCGGCGAGGCGCGCCTTAAAGCGTTTTTCGACGGAGGCAAGTTTGATAAAATCGTTATGCCTGAAGTCCCACTCGACCCGCTCAAATTCCGCGACGAAAAGCGCTACCTCGACCGCCTGAAAGACGCCAAGGCGAAAACTGGCATGGAAGACGCAGTTATGGGAGCTTACGGCTTTCTGGACGGCCTTCGCGTCGCTGCCGCCGTCCAGGATTTCAGCTTCATGGGCGGTTCGCTCGGCATGGCGGCGGGCGAAGCGATTGTCACCGCGATGCTGAAAGCCGTCGAGCTTGGAACGCCCTTTGTGTTTTTCGTCTCCTCCGGCGGCGCGCGCATGCAAGAAGGCATTCTCTCGTTGATGCAGATGCCGCGCACGACAGTTGCCGTTCAGGCTTTGCGAGACGCTGGCCTGCCTTACATCGTTGTCATGACGCATCCGACGACCGGGGGCGTCACCGCATCCTACGCCATGCTGGGCGACATTCACATCGCGGAACCTGGTGCGCTTATTGGCTTCGCAGGCCCCCGAGTAATTGAGCAGACGATCCGTGAGAAACTGCCAGAGGGCTTCCAGCGCTCGGAATATCTGCTCGACAAAGGCATGATCGATCTTGTCGTGCACCGGCATCAATTGCGCGAAACCCTAAGCCGCATTTGCCGCACGCTGACATCGGCCAAGTCGCAACGCGCCGAAACCAAGTCGGCCAAGGCGAATAAAAAAGCGCCCGCGCCTGTCGCTGACACTGTTACCGTCACGGAGCCTTTGCCGCGGCCGCCCGCCGACGCACCCACCCCATCGACGGAGCCGAAACCTGGTTTGCCAGCTATTATCGGACACAAACCCTCCGACGCGCCTGAGAAGTTAGCCAACGGCCTCGACCATGACTCCCTAAATCCAGAGTCGCCACAAACCTCATCGAAGCTCGCGTCATAGCAGTAGCCTATCAATAAGCTTGTCATGTTTGCGTCATCGCCGTTAGGCTGTTGGGCGAGGAATACTATCCCCTATAACGCAGGATTTCTAATACGTGCCTATCCAAGCTAGTTCTGACGTGCTGCAGGCATTCGAGCGACTGCACCCGAAATCCATAGATTTATCGCTTGATCGCGTGCGACGCCTCCTGGCCGATCTCGGCGATCCACAGGATGCCTTGCCGCCGGTCATTCACGTCGCCGGCACGAATGGCAAAGGATCAACCGTCGCGTTTATGCGAGCGATTATTGAAGCTGCTGGATACCGGGTGCATGTCTTTATCTCCCCGCACCTCCGGCGTTTTCACGAGCGCATTATGCTGGCTGGCGACCGTAGCGCCGCGCCCATTGACGAGGCTTCGCTCGTAAGCGTACTGCGGCGCGCGGATGCCGCAAATGCCGGAGCGCCAATCACCTTTTTCGAGATTACCACGGCGGCGGCGTTTCTCGCGTTTTCCGAGCACCAGGCCGATGTGCTGATTCTCGAAACCGGCCTTGGCGGACGGCTGGATGCGACAAATGTCGTCACAAATCCAATGATGACGGTCATTACACCAATATCCATCGATCACACGGGATTTCTTGGCGCGACGCTCGCGGACATTGCGGGTGAGAAAGCTGGAATTCTCAAAGCGCGCACACCCTGCATCGTCAGCCGTCAGGAGGAGGAGGCGCTGGATGTGATCGCCACGCGCGCGGCTGAAACCATCTCTCCGCTATGTATCGCGGGGATGGATTGGGACGCCTATGAGCAACACGGCCGACTGGTTTATCAGGATAAATCCGGGCTCATCGATCTGCCAATGCCACGACTTCTCGGCCGTCACCAGATTGACAATGCCGGGGCGGCCGTAGCCGCTGCGCGCCGTTTGCCGGGTTTCCGTATCACGGAGGAGCATCTGGCGCGTGGCCTTACAACCGCAGTGTGGCCGGGGCGGCTGGAGCGGTTAGGGCCGGGCGCGCTGTACGCTCTAGCGCCTCCAGGCTCTGAAATCTGGCTCGATGGCGGGCATAATCCTGCGGCGGGTGAAGCTCTATCTCGCGCGCTTGCCGATCTGGAGGATCGAGTTTCATGCCCACTTCATTTGGTTGTCGGCATGATGTCCACCAAGGACGCTGGCGGATTCTTGAGTCATTTTAAGGGCCTCACTGAATTCGTCGCAACGGTTTCGATTCCCGGCCAGAGTAACGGCTATGAGGCGGCGGAACTTGCGGCCATGGCGCGCAAGCAGGGGCTGTTTGCGGAGCCTGCGACCGATCTGGAAGATGCTTTTGCGATGAGCCGGGGTCTGGCGCGCGGGCCGGTGCGGATATTGATTACCGGATCGCTTTATCTAGCGGGGCATGTAATGGATGCGCACGAACACGGCCTGGCTTCGACGTAAAGTAACCTCAGGCGGCGCTGCGTTCACGCGGCGTTAGAGCCTCCATGACTGAAATGTTGACGGCTTGCGCGGCTGGCGAAAGTACGCCATGCGCGCCGTAAACCGTAATTTCTACAACAGGCAGCGGGGGCAACCCGTGCGCGCTGCCCAGCACTTTCATGCCGGGCATTACCGACGACGCCGCAATTGCCGCAACTGCCAGGCCCTCCGACACAGCGGGCAGGAGGCTTGCGAGGCTCGGGCTTTCGTATGCGATGCGGCTAACGAGTTGAGCGCGGCCCAGAGCATCCAGCGCGGCGTCGCGGAAGGGGCAGCCGGGCGAAAACATGGCGAGTGGTAACGGCCGCCTCGCCGCCAGCTCCTCGGATGCGGATACCCAAAGCAGTGGTTCGCGCCGAACCGTAACGCCGCCCTGTAGGCCCGGAAGCCGCGTCACAAGCGCCAGATCGAGCTGCCCCTTATCCACTGCATTAACCAGTTCAACCGACAATCCGCAACGCACCTCCACCTCGATATTGGGGTGGCTAACGGCCAAGCGCCGTAGCACGGCCGGCAGCATGAACGCCGCGTAATCATCCGGCGTGCCAATGCGGACGCGGCCTTCCACATCGGCGCCGCGCGTGCGCGCAATCACTTCGTCGTTCAAAGCGACGATGCGCTTGGCGTGACCCATCAAGCGCTCGCCAGCAGGTGTGAGAGTGGCGCGTTTGCGGTCGGCGAACAGGCGCGCGCCAAGCGTATCCTCCAGCCGCCGGATTTGCATGCTTATCGCGGGTTGCGTGCGGTTAAGACGTGCCGCTGCGCGGGTGAAGCCGCCATCCTCAGCGATGGCTAGGAAAGCGCGGAGGCAGCTCGGGTCGAGATCAATAATCATGGTTTGTGATTTTCATAATAAAAACTATGCGTTTCCGTGATGAACAATACACAGCTATCTGTATTTGCGCAATCGCTGGAGATGCACCATGACAACCGCCGCCATTCCCGTTTCGCCACTGGCGAACGCATTGCCTAAAGCGCTCTTGCTCATCGCGCTTGGCGGGGCCCTCACCGGATTTTCACCTATACTCGCCCGGATCAGCGATGTCGGGCCGCTTTCGACTGCGGCATGGCGCATGGCCTTTGCAGCACTGGCGCTTGCGCCGCTGCTCGCAGTTAAAAGCACGGCGAAAACCTCACTGTTGAGCAAATGGCCATTGCTGCTTGCTGGCCTGTTCTTCGCCATTGACCTCGGTTTCTATCACTGGGCCTTGCAGCTCACTAGCGTTGCGCATGCAACACTGATTGTGAACATGGCGCCTGTGGTGGCGCTGGCTGCGGGCGTTTTGGCCTTCTCCGAGCGGCTCGGTAAACTAAAGCTTGGCGGCCTTATCGTCTCGATCGCGGGCGCGCTTTTGATGACCACCGGCCGCGCGGACGTGTCAGGAACTCTGGAGGGAAACACGCTCGCGGTCGCGGGCATGTTGGGTTATGCGTTTTACCTGATCGCAGTAAAGCGAGCGCGCGGTATGCACGACACGGCGGTCATCATGGTGTGGTCGTCTGCATCCGCCGCATTATTGCTGTTTATTGGAGCGGCTCTTGCGGGTGAAATCATCATGCCGCAATCGGCTGCCGCGTGGGGCGTCGTCATCGCCATGGGCCTCATTACCCACGTCGCGGGTCAGGGCCTTGTTGCGCTGGGTATGCGAGACGCTCCAGTCGGGCTGGCGGCAATCGTGCTTTTTACGCAGCCAGTCATGGCGGCGCTCGCGGCGTGGGTGGTTTTTGGCGAAACCATGGGCGTGGCCGAGTTGTGGGGAGTGGCGCTGGTTCTGGGAGGAATTGCGCTGGCAACGCGGTCGCGTCAGTAGGGTGAGATAGGAGAGCGGTCATATCAATATGACCGCTCAATGTTTATCGAACGTATGAGCCCCATTTTGGGTCACCTTTGTTCACTTCACGTTTCACGGATACTTTTCCGTCGCGATAGGCGTTAATTTCAAAAAACTTGTTGTCTTTTTTGCCCAGCAACTTGAAGTGCTTCTTTTCAGAAGCGGGGTCCGCTAGAACTTCATAACCTTCCTTCACTGCGAAGCCTCTTGCCTCGGTTGCGCCAAAGACTGCTTTTTCTTTTATCGATCCATCGCGGTGAATATCAATCTCGAAGGGCTTGTTGTCCTTCATGGCAATTGTTTGAAAATGCTTTCTCTTGGGCGTTAAGTTGCCAGTGATTTGATAGCCCTTATCAGTTGCAGTTTTGCGCGCGTCGTCCGCCGTAAATGGCTGGTCTTTTTTCGGGTCTTTGCCAAGGATCCATTCGACCCAGCCGACCTTTTTGCTTTTCATCTCGTAAGTTTTGCCGTCGGACAACGACACGCGCTTTGCTTTCACATCATGTTTGCGTCGGTCGCCAATGACGGTGATTTCGTCGCCAGTCCGGATTGTAACCTTGCTTGCGCCTTTTGCGCCCAGGTCGACCAATGATCTTTGACCATTGGCTTCAACGACGATGCGCGGACCAAAGATATCCGTGATCTTGCCCTTCAGTTCAATACGCTCGGCTTGGGCCATGCCAGCGCCAGCCGCAAGAAGAACCGCGCCTGCGATAAATGATTTTACGGTGCTCATAAGGATGCCTTTTTTCAAAGCCGCAGTTATTCTCGCGGCGCATCCAAAACGCATAAAGTCGTTAGCAGTTCCTAACAAGCGACGAATGTAATTATGCTTTATTCAGCCGGGCGATAAGGCTTGAGGTGTCGTAGCGGGCGCCGCCCATGGCCTGGATTTCTGCGTAAAACTGATCGATCAAGGCGGCGATTGGCAGGCTTGCGCCATTGCTGCGAGCCTCATCGAGGCAAATCGACAAATCTTTGCGCATCCAGTCAACGGCAAAACCGAAATCGAATTTGCCCTCGTTCATGGTGCGCCAGCGGTTCTCCATTTGCCAGGATTGCGCGGCACCTTTCGATATGGTGTCGATCACAGCCTCCACGTCAAGGCCAGCTTTTTGCGCGAAATGCAGCCCCTCCGCCAGCCCTTGCACAAGGCCCGCGATGCAAAGCTGGTTGACCATTTTGGTCAACTGTCCAGACCCGGCAGGCCCCAGCAGTTTTACTGCGCGTGCGTAGTGAGCGATCACCGGCTCCGCCCGCTCGAATATCACGGCGTCGCCGCCAACCATGACTGTTAGCGCGCCATTTTCAGCGCCAGCCTGTCCGCCCGATACCGGAGCATCCAGAAAGCCAGCGCCGCGATTGTTGGCGGCCGCGTGCAGCTCCCGGGCAATGCCGGCAGACGCGGTGGTGTTATCGATAAAAATTGCGTCAGGCTGCAGTGTATGAAATGCGCCATCATGACCTGTCGTCACGGTGCGTAGATCGTCGTCGTTTCCGACGCAGCAAAACACAAACTCAGCGTCGTTTGCCGCTTCAGCGGGTGTAGGCGCTGCTTGACCGCCGAATTTTTCCACCCATGCCTGGGATTTGGCGGCATTGCGGTTGTAAACAACCACATCATGCCCGCCGTTGATACGGATATGGCCCGCCATCGGAAATCCCATCACGCCTAGACCGATCCACGCAACTTTGCTCATGTCCGTCTCCTGAAAGCTTTATCCAGACTAAGATTTTATCTGATTTGAAACGCAAACGCGACTTTAACTCAATACGGCATGACTGATGTTGCGCTAAGGCGCCGTCATCAGGCCAGAAACGAACGCTCCCACTCTAGCGCCCGCTCGTCCCAGGACTTTAGTCCAGGATCGGCCATGGCGCTGTTGTGCTGGGCAAACCACAGAGCGTCGTCGCGCAGGAGAGATAGAGTGCTGGCGGCGAATGCTTCTGCTGTTTTAGCGATGAAGCCAGTTTCGCCTTGCCGAACACGTTCGGAGAGCGAGCCGTGGCCGCGTGTGACGATGGGCAAGCCGCTCGCCGTCGCCTCCGATGCGGCATTGCAATAGGTTTCATCGCGATGACCGGGACAAAGCAGGACCCTCGCGGACTGCAATTCGGCGACAAGTTCGGGTTGGGGAAGTCCGCCGCGCAGCACGACTCCTGCGTCGCGGAACGCTTCCACCCACCCCATTGATGCACCGCCCTTTGGCGAGAACACATGCAACTCGGCGTCAGGCATTTGCGGATGAATTGCACCCTGCCAAATATCCAGAACCCACTTCAGACCGCGATAGGGCTGTGAGGTGAATAACGCCCGGGGCGACGGCGCGGCGTTGACTATCGCAGCGCGGCGAAACATGTCCGGCACGCCATGTTCTATGATGCGGCGACTTCTGAATGGCAGTGCCGCGGGCGTCGAGGCTTTGTGGGAAGCGCTTAGGAATACTCCGTGCGGGCGATAGCGCAAAAGCTGCGCCAGCAGGTTTTTTTTCCAGATTTTGGACACAGCTATCGGGTTTCGCGACCACAACACCCGGTTTTTGCAGGGTGAATGCGCAAACAGATCGACGGCGTTATTTACGATGACGGCGTCAGATGGGTTGACGGCGCATTCGCCGAACGGGCGCCAAGTCACGCCGTTATGCTCGAACTGCTGACCCGTAAGCGAGTAAACCTCGACCCTGTGTCCGCGCCGCGCTAAAGCCTCCGCAAGATTGACCGTGCCTGCCTTGATACCGCCGGTTGAGACTTCGCGGACGCTGCGTCCGTCGAAATCTTTTTCCGTGAAGAAGGCAATGCGCGTCATGCTAATTCACTCCGTGATGTAATGGCACGCATACCTAGAATTTGCCGCCATCGCAAAGCGCAATCGACGTTAATCGACCAAATTTGCCTTGGCGACTTTCAGCCATTCCTTATCGGTGGCGGTCATGATTGCAGGTTTGGCGTCACCCGCGCGGATAAGGCTCTGGAACAGCGCACGGGCGCGGGCTGGATCGCCAAGGAGAATTGCAGAAGGCCGAACCGAGCGCGCGCTTCCAGACCGGCGTAATAATCGTTCAGCGCCTGATACTCAATAACTGCAGCCTCGGTTTTACCCTGCACTTCTAAAGCGCGGGCGTAAATGAGGTGCGCTTCCTGATGGTTCAGATCCGGATGAGCCTCGCGCATTTTGTCCAATATGCTTTGTGCGGAGGCTGGATCACCGCCGCCGAGGTGCGCCCGTGCGAGGCCGAAAAGCAGTGCCGGATCATCAGAGAACACGCCTGTCGCCGCCGTCTGGTAAAGTTTGATGGCATCGACCCACATGGATTTGCGCTCGCATTCCTCGCCAAGCGAACGCTTGGCGTCCACGGAATCCACGAGTTCCGCTGTGGCGAGGCGGCGCTTCCATTCGCCATCTGGGTTCAGAATGTCCCCGATGCCGCCGGAAACCTGTCTGACGCGCCGAGTGTTCGCCAGTTCCGGAACCAGCTCGAAAAGCACGTAAGCCAGTGAGCCGACCACGGGTACTAAAATCAGAACATACATCCAGAATTGCGGACGCCCGGTTTTCATGGCATGCACCGCAAAGCCAATCCCGATCAGTAAATGCACTGCTGCGAGTAAAGGCATGACAACCCCCATGCTTGTGACAAGCAACGGGACTTAAACAGCGCCTTACGGCTTCGTCAAGCGAGCCAGCATCCCCGTGCGCGCGCAACGGGCGTTTTTACATTCGATTGTGGCAACCGCTTCCTACATATCGCGTCCGCCGGGACGGTCGCAGCGCCACTTGATAATGCGCCAGCCTGGATGCTCGCCAGCCCACTGCGCCGCGTGGAGTATGGACACCGCATTGCACTGCATTGGATTGCTGGTTTCCACAAGCTCAGGGAGCCGCTGATCCATGCACCGGCTTGGTTCGGATATCAGACACACGGAGAGAATTATTTCCATATCTTTACCTCCTTGTTTCGAGCGGACAATCCGCTACAAAATAAGATAATTATAAGAGGCAAGATCGGCGCCAGTTGGCGACTGAGATCAGAACACCGCACTCACAAGAGGGTTCCAAAAATTTCGCAAGAAAAATGCTGCGTTGCAGCATAATTTTACACGCCGCCTATTGCATGTTTAGCCCAGCGCTAACAAAAAAGCGCTCTTAGATCAGGCGAAGGTTACTTTTTAGGCAATCCCTTGCCTTGGCGGCATTTATCGGAGCAGAATTTGACGTTCTCCCAGTCGCGCGCCCATTTTTTGCGCCATGCAAACGGCCTGCCGCATGCCGCGCAGGGTTTCTGCGGCAGATCGCTTTTCTTAACGCCTTTTAGCATTTTTCAGAGCTATGGCTGCGAAGCGGGTCGCGCCACGTTTTCGGCAGCGCGGGTATTTCAGCGGGCAATCCACGCTTTTTATGGCGGCGGTCTGAGGATTGCGGCAGCGGGCATATTTTTTGGGGCAAGCCGCTTTGGACGCCACGGCGATCCGCAGTAGTCGGCATCGAAGCTGTTTTGGATCGCAGGATTTCGCGTCGTCTGAGGTAACCAAAGCGGCGACCGGCGTCCGGCGGGGTTTGATTAGCGCCGTTACCGCTATTTCTTCCGTTAACAACGGACATTTGGCGGAGGCAATACGATCGCGCCCACGGATATGACGGCGAGTTGTAAAACCATATTGCTCGCCGCACAAGGTTGCTGCTGGTGGAAGCCGGTCACGCTCGAACGCGGCGAACGCTGGCCGCAACTCGCGCCAGAAATTAATGGATGGGTGTTCGAGTTTGGCTGCTAAGTTCTCCGTCGTTAGAGCAAACGGGAAAATGTGGACGAGCACGCGCTGTTGTCCGTCCGCAAGTGCTGCATCAACGAGGTCGTACACTTCCTCCACATGCGGATCGGTTAGCGCAAAGCAGCCGATCGATGAGCATTTGCCGTGAATGAGAATGCCCGATCCGGTTCGCGCGTTGGTGCGGTCATAGGCGTTCGGGAAGTTCACGCCCATGGCGCGATGCCAACGCGCGTTGACGCGCAGGTCTTCGGCTCGGATATCGTATATGCCCTCAGGGCTTTGCCTGTCACCCTCCTCAAATTTTGGCCCCAACTCGCCCGACCAGCGGCAAATTTTGTACGTAGCGAACAGCACGAAGCGCCCGCGCTTTTCCAGCCAGACTTCGAGGCTTGAGCTTTCCTTGAAAATGCGGATGAACACGGGCGCACCGGATGCAAAGCCCCGCTCGCGAGCACGCCGCTGGACGGCAGTTTCCGCAACTGCGTCACCTGCTTCCACCTGCGCGTCTTTGCGTTCTGCGCGGGCCGGTTGCGGGCTTACAAATCCCAAGATTAAAGCGAATAGTACGAAAAAATGTTTCATTCAGCGGACTATAAGCGGTTATTGGCCGTAGTTGTGAGCAAAATTGCGTGAGTTTAATCCCCGTTAACCATGGGCAGGTTAAGGATCATCTGATTTGAGCTGCTTTTTCTGCTGCCTTGTTGCTGCCTTATAGGAGCAATCCCGCTTTTGCGGCTGCCGTGCTTTTCCTGAATGCCGTCGGCCTCCGCATGGAACGCGCCGGAGCGTCGCGCGCCATATATTTTAGACTGCGCCGTCTTGGCGGACGCGATGTGATCGACGATGCGTTCAGGATACGCGCCGCCAAGCAACGCCGATGCGCCATCCCACTTCCACGGCTCCTGAATGAATGCATCTGGCACACCGGCAAGCTCGGGTATCCAGCGGCGGACAAAAGCGCCGTTTGGATCCTGATCGTACCCCTGTTTGACGGGGTTATACACTCGCACGGTGTTGATGCCGGTCGTGCCGGATTGCATTTGCGTCTGGGGCCAGTGAATGCCCGGCTCATAGTCGGTGAATTGCCGCGCGAGATGTAAGCCGGTTTCGCGCCACGGCAGCCAGAGTTGATAGCTCGCAAAAGACATTAGCATCGCGCGCATTCGGAAGTTCATCCAGCCCGTGGCATCCAGCGCGCGCATACAGGCGTCTAGGAAAGGAAACCCGGTTTCGCCTTTGGACCAAGCTGCAAGATGCCGATGATCAGCCTCGGATGGCCGAACGCCGTCGTATGCGCGATGAAAGTTCTCGAACTCGATCCGAGGCTCACTTTCCAGCTTTTGCATAAAATGGCAGTGCCAGTGCAACCGCCCGGAGTAGGAGACGAGCGAGGCGCGTAAAGCCTTCGCTTCAGGGGTGGGATCACCTTTCAGATCGCCAAGCCTCCGCCACACGGCCTGAGCCGTTTCTCGCATCGATATAGAACCGAAGGCGAGGTAGGGAGAAAGCCGCGAACATTGCTCAAAGCCAGTCACCGGGCTGGACATGCCGCGCCGGTAATTTCGCCCGCGTCCGGCCAGAAAGCTGTCCAATGTCGCCAGCGCCTCACGCCTTCCGCCGGGTTGTCGCTCCGGGCAAGCATCCGGCGCTATGCCCAGATCGCTCGCCGATGGAATGCCGCCAGGTTGAGTGTTTTTGATCGGAGGCAAAATGCGCGGGGGATGGGCTTGCGACGTCGCCATGAAACCGTCCCAGGCTTTTGCCCATCCGTTGCGATCCTTTAACCGCCGCATAACGCCATTCTGGCGTAACTCGCGCCACTCAACTCCCTGCTGGCGCGCCCATGCCGCCACGGCTTTGTCGCGCGCGAATGTCCATCCGTTGCCTGTCTCCTCATGTGACCAGAGCGCGGTGGCTCCATGCGACTGGCGCAGAGTTTCCAGAACCTTAACGGCGTCGCCTGTGCGAATGACAAGCGGTTGCCCGAGCGCATCAAAGGCGCGCTGCAACTCGGCCAATGTCTCGGATATGAAAGCCCGCTGACGCCCCGAAGCGTCCGGCTGGCGCCAAAGTTCCGGCTCGAAGATGTAGAGTGGAATGACCGGGCCACGCGCCGCCGCTTCGGACAGGGCGGCGTTATCCTTGATACGCAGATCGCGCTTGAACCACAGGATATGCGGCGCGACGAGCATATTCGGCTTACCCCTTGCCGCTAATTGACGACCGCCCACCATCGACCCTAAATATCTGGCCTGTGATCCAACCGGCCGCGTCCGACATCAGGAAAGCGGCGACTGCGGCGTGATCGTCAGCCGCGCCGAGACGCGGGATGGGATGCATTTTTGCTATGGCGTCTGCCATCGCGGGGTTTGATGTCATGGATTTTGCGAGAGGTGTGTCCGTCAGGCTTGGAGCGATACAATTGACACGGATTTCCGGGGCAAGTTCCGCCGCAAGCGAGACCGTTAATCCCTCGATCCCGGCTTTCGCCGCGCCAATAATGGCATGGTTGGCAAAACCACGGCGTGCGGCTATCGACGAGAACAGCACCACCGAACCTTTGCCGACCTTAAGCGCCGGGGCGGCGAATTTCACGGCCATCGCGCCGCCTGTCACATTGAGCGCAAACGCCTCGGCCATCTGCGTGGCTGTCACCTGTCGCAGCGGCTTCAGCACGATTGAGCCAACGCAATAGGCAAGGCCGGAAAGCTCACCTGCTTTTGCGGCCTCGCCGACAACCGCTTCAAGCGCGGCTTCATCCAAAACGTCGGCGGCTAGTGCAGGGGAGCTAAGCTTTTCCCCAAGCTTGAGTAGCGCTGACTCGTTACGGCTTGTCAGAAATACTGGATGGCCAGCGGCTGTCAGATTGCGGGCAAGCGCCTCGCCGATACCGCCCACAGCGCCAAAAATTAAAAACGGCCCAGCCATATTAAATTGACGCTTTCAGAGTGGTGAAATTTCAGTCTTAACTGCCGAAGAGACGGGCTTAGAAAGCGTTTGATTGGGTTCTGTCCGCGCGGATGCGACTCGATGGCCACTAGGTATATGCAGCCCTCCAGATCGCCAGCAACCCGTTCCGATGACGCGCCCTGTTCAAAATCGGCGAAATCGCCGCTTACAAATTCCTGTTTAGCGGTTGAATACGATCCCCACAATACAAGCGTCGCCTCCGCGCTCTCCGACACATGGCGGGGCAATTTATGCCCGCGCTCGACGCGGATAAACTGAACTTCACCATCCGCATTGTCCGGTAGCGGGACAGGATAGTGCTCCACGCCTGGGGAAACTTGCCGCCACGGAATTGTCGCCCGCTCAAAGCCGGTGTGACGTGCGATAGGAAGCGGCAAATAGCTCTCCATTGGAAAGCCAGTCCGGGGATAATCAAGATCGACATGAACAGTCGGTTTGTTCCGCGCTTTTTGCGCCCGCGAATGTGACGCTAAGTCAACTCCCGGCTCTGAGAGCGACGCGACTGGCGCACGTTCCAGCATGAGACCGCCAAGCATCTCCATTCGGGCGTAACGTGCGCGGCATTTTGGGCACCAGTCGAGATGTGCGGCAGCCACCGCAGAAAGCGCAGAATCTAGTCCGCCCGCCGCATAGCTCATCAAAAGATCGTTGGATATGTGTTGATGCGGGATCATAGATCGTCACCCACCACGTCGCGTATTTTGGCGTATGCGAGACGTATGCGCGATTTCACCGTGCCAAGTGGGGCCTTGATTCGTTCAGAAATTTCGTGATGCGACAAACCCTCGATAAATGAAAGCTGCACAACCTCATATTGCTCGGGCGGAAGCGTTTCGAGGGCGGCGCTCATACGCTCGCGCACTTCGTTACGCGATAAAGCCACATCGGGCAGATCGTCTTCGCTGACCAGTTTTTCGAGTTCTGGCTCCAGATCCTGCCAGACAACATTGCGGCGCAGCCGGTCAATCCTCAGATTACGCGCGATAGTGAATACCCAGGTCGAAACACTGCCTTTGTTTTCGATAAAAAGGTGTGCTTTTCGCCAGACAGCCATCATGGTGTCCTGAGCGATTTCTTCCGCGGTCTCTGCGTCCGCGCCTTGTCTCATCATCATCGCCTTCACGCGGGGTCCAAATTTCAGGAAAAGCTCCCTGAATGCTTGCGGGTCCTGGTCGCGGGCGATTCTTTGTATCAGGTCTGGCATTGTCGCCTTATTGGCAGCTTCCGTGTCGAAACGAGTGCTTCGACGATCCGGAAAACTCAATGCATACCCTAACGTCCCCATCATGCAAATGTCTACGCCCGCAACGGCTGCACAGTTCACCGTAAGGGCGTGACAGGCTGGCGCAGGAGCGATGGCGCAAAAGTGGGCAAAGCCGTAATTACGGAGCACTCGAACCGTGCAGTTCGCTGAATGAATGGACTGTGTATGACCAATTGTTAGGTCGTATTTGGCACCATTATTGATTACAGTGACTTAACGCAATGGCCGAGGATGGTTCGCCTGCGCGTGTCCGATGACCCTTTTGGCAGGGTAGGATTAGCCGCTGGCGCGATCTGTTACAAAATCGCCAGCGGCCTTTTTACGCTACGTTCTCGAACAGGAAGCCGCCGGACTGGCGCGCCCACAACGATGCGTAAAGCCCGCCGTGGCGCACGAGCTGCTCGTGATTGCCTTCCTCCACGATGCGGCCCTTGTCCATGATGATGAGCCTGTCCATCGCCGCGATGGTGGAAAGCCGATGTGCGATGGCGATCACGGTCTTGCCCTGCATCAGGTTATGAAACTGCTCCTGAATGGCGGCTTCCACCTCCGAGTCGAGCGCAGACGTCGCTTCATCGAGCACAAGGATTGGCGCGTTTTTAAGCAACACGCGCGCGATGGCGACCCGCTGGCGCTGGCCGCCGGACAGCTTTACGCCGCGTTCTCCCACATGCGCGTCGTAGCCGGTGCGGCCGGCCATATCCTCCAGGCCAGGGATAAAGTCATGCGCGTGAGCGCGCTTGGCGGCGGCGAGCACGGCCGACTCAGGCGCATCGGGCGCTCCATATCGGATGTTATCGCGGACGGAGCGGTGCAGCAGTGACGTATCCTGCGTCACCATGCCAATTTGCGCGCGCAAGGAGTCCTGCGTCACATCGGCGATATTCTGCCCGTCGATAAGCAGCCGCCCGCTCTCCAGATCGTGGAAGCGCAGCAGCAGGTTGACCAGCGTGGATTTGCCCGCGCCCGACCGCCCGACAAGGCCGATTTTCTCGCCGGGCTTAATGGTCAGGTTCAGGTTGTCGATCAACCCGCCGTTCTCGCGCCCATAGTGGAAATTGACACCCTCGTAACGGATTTCGCCCTTGTTCACGACGATAGGTTTAGCGCCCGGTTTGTCCAATACAGTCCACGGCTTGGCGATGGTCTCCATGCCCTCCTGCACCGTGCCGATGTTCTCGAAAATACCGGTCAGCACCCACATGATCCAGCCAGCCATATTGTTAATGCGGATGACGAGGCCGGTCGCTACTGCGATGGCGCCGATGGTGATGATGCTTGTGCTCCAAAGCCACAGCGCAAGGCCCGTTGTGCCGGCAATAAGCATGCCGTTCAGCAGCCACAACGTGATCTCCATGCGAGTGATTAGCCGGAGCTGGTCTTGGAGCTTCTCCGTCTGGTCGCTGATGGCTTCCTGCGCGTACTTGTCCTCGCCGTCGTTGTAGGCGAACAGTTTGACCGTAAAGATGTTGGTGTAGCTGTCCACGACGCGGCCGGTAAGCGTTGATCGCGCTTCAGCCATGATCGTGGATTTCTCCTGTACGAGTGGGATGAAGTAGCGCATCGTCAGGAAGAAGCCGATCACCCACAAAATGAGCGGGATCATAAGCTTGGGATCGGCCTGGAAAAAGATTACCAGCGCGCTTACCGCGTAAATGATGACAAACCACAGTGCGTCGACGATCTCGACAACCGTCTGGCGCACGGCGGGGCCGGTTTGCATGATCTTGTTCGCGATTCGCCCCGCGAAATCGTTCTGGAAGAACGACAGGCTCTGACGCAGCACATACCGGTGCGTTTGCCAGCGCACGAGATTCATGAATTTGGCGTTGATCGTTTGGTTGATGAAGATGGCGTGCATCGCGAACGCCATCGGACGCAACAGCACAGCGACCACCGCCATGAAAATCAGCGTACGGCCGTTTTCCTGGAAAAACGCTTCTGGGCTGGATGCGTTTTTGGCCAGGTCCACAAGCTGGCCCATAAAGGTGAATAGCGACACCTCGATAAGGGCGCCAGCAAGCCCGAAGATCATCACCGCAATAAAGGCGGGCCAGACATTGCGGACATAGTGCCAATAAAAGGCTATCAGCGTGCCCGGCGGCTGGACAATGTCATATTTCTTATAGGGGTCAATAAGGGTTTCAAACCAGCGCAGCATGGCTTTTTAGCTCCGTTTATCGCGTTTCGGTATATCGACTGAGCGCGCGGCGGAGCGAAGAAGAGTTGCGTGGACTTCGCTGGGGTCTAAAGGCCGCGCCGTTGCAGGCGGACTGAAAGTGTTGTCACCAATTGTCCCCCTTTCTCGCAGCGATAGCTGGCCTTGTTACGCTGTTACTAAGGGCTGCGTAGGTGTAGCCGCAGACCCCGCGTAATCAGCTCGACTTTGGATGATGCGATATGCCTGTCAGAACGTGGCAAAACTGTGATTTTTGTACATCTGTCTATCAACGGCAATTGGCAAGAAGATGCCTAAATTTTTTCTACAAACTGTCGTAATTCTGCAAGCCCCTCGTGCGATACGGAAATAGGTCTACAGGCAGGTGAGATTGATCGTGGCTATGGTGACGACCAAAAATTACGTAAATCTGTCGCGTTGTGTGGTGCTAATTATTTCATTCTGTGCTTCACTTTCACCTATAAAAGCTCAGGAAATACTAACTGAAACAAAGTCATGTTCATCTGCCGATATCAAAATCACAGACCTGTCCGCTGGGCAGTCCCGTGTATCCCTCGCCTCTTCTTGCCGCGCCAACCAGATGCTCACCATCGAATATGCCGGATGCAGAACTTTTAGTCAAATTAGCTTGATTGCAATTGCAGCCATCGCATACACGCCGACTTTGGCGGCGGAAGTAACGCTGCGCTCGCGGACTGGCGACATCGCCATTCAGGGGGAACTTGCCGCCTCGGACGAACGCACCTTCATTATCAAATCCGACAAATTCGGCGTCATGATGCTTGAGGTCGCCAAGTTTGAATGCGTTGGAGCGGAATGCCCGCGTAACAAATCGAGCGAGTATTTCAGCGTGCGTGGGTCGAACACCGTTGGTGCGCAACTCATGCCGGGCATTATCGAAAAATATGCGGAAAGTGTCGGCGCCAGCGTCGAACGGCGTGTGGGGGCTACTTCAGAAGAAGTCGAGATTACGCTGAAAGCGGCTGACGGTAAGAATGTCGCCGTTGTTGACCTGCACATTGGCGCCTAACCTTGCTACGAAAAAAGCAGAGATAGGTGTGTCTTCGCGTCAATCAAACCTGAAGAAGTGAAAACCATAGCCGACGCGGGGATGATGGTGAACCCTTATGTGGTTGCTTTAGACGGTTTGCTGGTTTTCGTGGCTCCCAAGAACCCTTTAAAGCAACTCACGCTAGAGCAAGTCGCTAAGGTTTTCCGGACAAATTACGGATTGGGTCACTTGGGACAGACACCGCGAAAAATCAACGTACACGCGCGTGACGACAAAGCTCGGCAGGACATTACCCGGCTCGCGGTTTTTCTCAAGACGCCGGGCATGAGCAACAAAGACATCAGGCTCGCGGGCTTTACCGAGTCGTTTGGGCCCTTCGATGGCAATCGTGTCATTTCACTTAACCGCGCCAACGCCGTGCAACGCTATCCTCGCTGCTGCGGGCCCGGGCGTCAATCCCGCGAAGCTTACGGTCAAGGCCTATGGGGAACTCTTACCCGTAGCTTGTAACACCGAAGAAGCAGGCCGTGAAAAGAATCGCCGCGTCGAGGTATGGGTGCGGGATTAAACGACCGGGAAGGGTGGATGCTAGGTAGCGCACCGCGCTACCTAGCCGTCACTTTTTGCAGGCGCGTGCGCGAATGTTGCATGTCCAGTTGCCACCGGATTGGCCGCAGTTTATCACCCTGCCAGCGGCGAGAGTATAGCGGCCCCATGTCGAGCCGTATTCTAAAACTGTAAAAGATGACCAGGCTGAAATTGCGCTTGCCTGCGCGGCTTTCTGGCTTGATCCGGTACCGGAGCCGTAGTGGAAATGGTCAACCAGACAGGTTTTGCCGCCTTCCTTGCGCCAGTCGTGAATGCCAGCAAAACCAGTTTCCGCCGCGTTGGCCCCTGTTGCGATAAGTGCGGCGCCAATGTTCAAAGTCCAAAACGCAATTTTCATCAAAAGTATCCCCGATATGCAACGAAGCGGTGACAGGTTGGTCACAAGTCGCCGTTAGCAGCTCTGACGTTGATTCACCAGTGCGCGAAGCCTGAAACCGCCGCATTTTTTGCAAGTGTGGCCACCTCGCCAGAGTGCGGTGGCGGCACGCTCAAATATAAAAAGTGTTCGCTGTAGGTTCGGTGTTTGTTTTGTTGTTCTTTCCAATTTTTATCAAATGAGGAGATATGTTTCTGATTTACGGCTCAAGTGTAAGAAACGTCTATATTCTGTTTAAACATGCATGCTTGTAACTTGATCGACAGCATTGGCGATTTCATTGCGAAAGCGTTGTGGAGCAAACCGCTGCGCGCTTTCGGCGCAGGCTTCGGCAGTAATGTTTTGACTGTTCGCCTCAAACGCTTCCACCGCGTCCTTAACGCTTTCAATTGTCTGACGTGTGAAGAGAACGCCTGTTGCAGCCGCTTCGGCGCCCAGCGGCGTCACAATATCGCTAGCCCCACCTCGTTTGAAGGCGATGACGGGCGTGCCAGCAGCCTGCGCCTCGGCCAGCGCAATTCCAAAATCCTCACATCCTGCAAAAACCAGCGCGCGCGCTTCCGATACCGCCTTGACGTAAGCGTCCTGGGATAGAAACCCCGTGAATGTAACATTCCCGCCAGCCAGCTTGCGTAGCGCCTTCGATTGTTGCCCATCACCTACAACCAGCAACCGCTTAGAGGGCATCTCCCTGAAAGCCTGAATGACAAGGTCGGTGCGTTTATAGGGAGCCAGGAACGAGGCGGTAATGTAGTAATCGTCCTTATGCAGCGAAGGCTTGAACTCGCCCACCTCAACCGGCGGAAAAATGACGATCGCGTCGCGGCCATAAATGCGCTTGATGCGCTGGCGGACGAAGTTCGAGTTCGCCGCCATCAGGTCGGGGCCATGCGCGGTGCGAACATCCCATGTTCGCAACTGATGCAGAAAATAGCGGAACAGCAGCCCCTTTGGCCCGTAGCCGAGCTTGCCCTGCTGAAGATACGAGAACTGCTCGTCCCAGGCATAACGCACCGGGCTATGCACGTAACAGAGATGCGGCTGATCCGGACGGGTGATAACGCCGCGCGCAAATGCTGCTGATGATGAGATGACTAGATCGAATCCCGTAACATCGAACTGCTCCATGAAAAATGGGCAGGCGAAAAAGATGCTCCGGTAATAGTGCTTTACGCCGGGAAGGCTATTGGCCGCCGAGGCCTGAAACTCTACGCCGGGGAAATGGCGGGCTTTCACATCCTGTGGCAGAAAGTCAAATAGGGTGTGCACGATGGCCCCGGGGTGCATTCGCGCCAGTTCGGCAAGCACCCTTTCGCCGCCGCGAAAGGAAGGGCACCAATCGTGCACTAAGGCGACGTTGCTCTGGGTCATTTTGGTTGGGTGGAGTGGGGCGGGCTACGTAAGCTGTCGTGTTCTTGTAACGTTGTCGCGGCATCTGTCAAAAGAGCGCTACGGTTCATTGTATGCATTGCGGAGCACCCCGAAGCTGTGTTTTTTAGTTTCCGAAAGACAATGTCTGAAAGTTTCCAACGCTAGGTAAACTGCATTGAAAGCTTTTTTGGTTAGAATTCTGGCGAGCGTATCCCGTTAATTGGTAACACATGCAGAAACTGTTCCAAAGGCATACACCTGAACCATATCCGCTATTGAGTTACGGCTACAAGTATCACCGCCCCGCAACTGCATTAAGACAATTCGTGTACGGAGAACGCAGATGAAGCTGGCTGTGATTATTCCAACCCTGAGTAGAAAAACTCTTGTTACGAAAGTGTTGGGTTTGCTCGACGATCAGACACGGCCGCCAGATGAAGTGATCGTTAGCGCCCCGGACGACGGTCACACTGAACCATATCAGGCGCGAAATTTTAAGCTTAGTTTCTCCTACGGTACGAAAGGATTATGCGCGCAGCGGAACCGCGCGATGGATTTAGTGCGAAATAAAGTAGATGTGCTCATATTTTTCGACGATGATTTTTTGCCGGCCCGGACATATCTGGAGAATCTTGAGATTGCATTTGAGCAAAATCCGAATTGGGAGGTGATCGGCGGAAGGCTCGCGGCTGACGGATCTCAGGACGGGCGGGGATATTCCTTCGATGAAGGATTGGCGATTTTGCGCGCCGCCGAGAATGCGGCTGATCCAATGGCAGGTTCGGTTTCCCATCATCCCGGCGCCTATGGCTGTAATATGTCGCTCCGAACGGCCAATCTTGGCGATTTGCGGTTTGATGAGCGTCTTGCCCTTTACGGCTGGCAGGAGGATATTGATTTCACCAGTCAGCTCGGAAAGTTTGGCGCGATAGTCGGTGTTCGCTCTCTTCTTGGGGTGCACCTCGCTGAAAAGGCCGGAAGAGTGAACGGCGTGAAATTCGGCTATTCACAGGTATGCAACCCGATATATCTTATGCGCAAAGGAACTATGCCTGTGCGATTTGGCCTAGAACTTATGTGCAGGAACATGGCCGCAAATCTTTTAAAAAGCATATGGCCTGAACCATATCTAGACCGTAGGGGGCGCCTCAAGGGTAATATAATTGCGCTCTCCCATGCGTGTTTTGGGCGTATTGAACCAGAGTATATATTAAAGTTATAACGGTATATAAGCGTTGGAAAAGGTCGCAATCAATGTTGTATTCAAATATTAAGCTAAATATGAAATCATATTGTATTGCATTTTTTTGCATTGCTTTTACCGCTTTTCACAACCAGGCCTCGGCGGAGGTTTATCGCCTTGGCGCGCTTGATAAAATTAGCATCAAGGTGTTTGAGTACCGGACTTCGATTGGCGAGATTTATGAGTGGAAATCGCTCAATGGCGCATTCATTCTTGGTGCTGGCGGCGAAATTTCAATTCCCCTGATTGGCACAATACAGGCCTCCGGAATGACGACAGTGGAGCTCGGGGCGGCGGTCGCGACCCAGATGAGCCAGAGCATCGGACTTGCAGCGCCTCCGTTCGTAGCTATTGAGGTTACAGAGTATCGCCCGATTTATATTGTAGGGAACGTTGACAAGCCCGGGGAATATCCTTATCGGCCAGGACTTACCGTCTTGCAAGCTATGGGCATTGCAGGCGGTCTGCCAAAGTTGACTGATACAGGCGTTCTCAGGCTGCGCCGCGAGGTCATTTCGCAGCGCGGCGACGTTCAGCAACTTAATTCAGAGCTACAGGCGCTGGTTGTGCGCAAGGCCCGCCTTATCGCTGAAATGGGAGACGCCGAAACCATCCTGTTTCCGGGCGAGATCGAAAAGCGCAAATCTGACGCCTCGGTCACTCAACTTGTTCAGCAGGAAACATCAATTTTTAACGCGCGCCGAACAGCGCTGAAAACGGAACTTGCTGCCCTTGCCGGGCTTAAAGACTTCCTTATCAAGGAAGTTGGATCGCTGGAGGCTCAGGTAATTGCTCAAAGAAAGGAACGGACAACCGTTCAGAAGGAGCTAGATACAGTTACCGCTCTCGTTGAAAAAGGACTGTCTGGATCTCCGCGGCAGCTTGGACTTGAGCGCACTATGGCGCAGATGGAAGGCGACCGCCTTCGTCTTGAAACGCTTCTACTGAAAGCCAGACAGGAAATCAGCCGCGCGGAAATTTCCATTCTGGAAACCAGCAATAAACGCGCGACGGAGATTACAGTCGAACTACGGGAAACAGAGGCAAAGCTGGAGTTGACAGTCAGCAAGTTCCGTGTCGCGGACAAACTGTTGTCCGAAGCGCAGATTTCAGCGCCTTCCGTCGCGGGCGGCACTCGGCGCAAGCCGCCGGAGCCGGTGTTTTCAATCGTGCGGAACGTTAGCGGCGCTGTTCAGGAGTTGCAGGCTTCCGAGCGTTTGCAAGTGCAGCCGGGGGATACGATCAAGGTCTACATACCTCCGCCTGAGGATGGGGTGGAAGAATTGCTACAATCTCCATCAAACTAAAAATAAGCAACGGCTTGGCAGGTTCATTGCTGCTGAGGCTGATAACTGTAGTTAACCTGCTTCTTATGCGGGATGTTAACCGCTGAGGGGGCAACCTTGCTGAGGACGACGCCCAGTATTTCGGCCTGCGCCGTGTGCAGGCCGCCCACTACGTCCTCTAGTAAATTCAACGGCGTCTCCGCCCATTCCGCCACCAGAATGATACCGTCCAGTAGCGAACTGATCGCCAGCCCATCAACAATAGGTCGTAGCGGGGGCATGTCGAGAATGATGTAGTCATAGGTCTGTTTGAGCGTGATCAAAGTCTCGCGCATTTTGTCGGAGCTTAAGAGTTCATAAGGAAACGCCGATGATCCCGATGTCACCAATGGAAGGATGTCCGGCCCACGTCCTTTACCACTCACGATGGTTTTGCTCAGAGCAACATCGCCGTTTAGCACTTCGATCAATCCCACTTTCACATTGGGTGCAAATGTATGGCTGATGGTCGAATGATGAATATCGACGTCCACCAGCAAAACTCGGCTTTTACCGAGTGCGAACAATAGAGCCAGATTTCCGGAAATAGTTGTTTTCCCTTCACCGGGAAGGGCGGATGTGATGCCAATGACGCGCACAGGCGTTTTGTTGCTGGCGTTTACGATGGCGGTTCGCACCATCTTAAGCGCGCCGCTAAAGGGCGAAAATGGCGCAGCGGCAACCTCCCGGAACGTATATTCTGTCGAAAGCAGATCCTGCCCCTTCGAGAGAAAGTTCGATCCCGTATTTATCAGTCGTGGCACCATCGCCAGGCAGTTCAAACCCAAATTATCGCGAACCTGCCTAGCCGAGTGCACGGTGTTGTCCATGGCGTGTCTTATGAAAGCGACGCCGAAGCCCACCAGCGAGCCAATGATAACGCCTAGAATGAAAATGAGCTTCGACTTCGGTTGTCCCTTTGTGAGCGGTCGGGTCGCAGCAGTGATGACGCGAGCGCTCGCAACCTGAAATGACTGTTTCTGTACGGTCTCCGTGAAAGCTTGCAAATAGGTTTCGTATACTTTCCGGTAATTCTGGGCTTTTGACTCAAGCTCGGCGAGCGTCACCCATGCTTGCGGGTTTGACAGCGGCGCACTTGAGTTAGTCCCAAACGTCGGGACTTGCGGTTTACCGTCGGCAGGGCCTGGGTTTTGTGGTGGGATGAAACTGCGCGGGTCAGCAGCAGGCGAGTTCTGGCCGCTACGAAAAAGCTGCACTTCCCTTGCCGAGTCATTAAGTTGCTTGCGCAGCTCGTCAATACGTTGCTCCAACCAGACGCTACTTTGTCTGGCTGCCTCCGACATGGTTTTTATCTGATCCTGAACATAAACATCCGCGACAGCGTTTGCGATACTGGCGGCGGCATCGGGATTGCGTGACGTGTAAGCGATATCTAAAGCGTAAGACAAGCCTACGCGGCGAATATCAAGATTGTTTTGAAACTGCGCAACAGCGACGCGAGTGCGAATGAACTCGGCCTCCGCCAAATTCTCGGAACTTTCATCCGGGCCGCCAAGCAAAAACCTGCGCGCTGCGTTCGACATTCGTCCAAACAGAGATGGTGCGTCCCCCTTGAAATCTGGAGAATTCGTCAAATCGAGTTTTGCAATAACGCTTTGCGCGATCGTCTCAGATCGCAGCACGGCAATCTGTCCTTCCACCTTCGCCGGGTCAAACCCGCCGCTTTCAGGCGCGCCTGTTTTATCACGAATAGCCTGGGCCGCTGCGGGATCAATGAGAATCTGTGCACGCGCAGTAAATGTCGGGGGGGTTGTAATGACAGTCCCAACGGCAAGGCCTGCGCCTGCCGCACTACAAACACCTATAGTAAGCGCGTATTTCTTCAGAAATCGCAGGACATCGCTGTGATCGAGGTAGTCCTGATCCTGCGAATACCGTCCTAGCTCTTTCGGCATTACCATTCTCTGTGCAGACTGAGGCAAGATAAATCTGTCGGTCACAAAACCCCTCGCCGTATGTTTCTCACAGCCCGCCTTAAGCACAATAGACTTTACATTCTAAGCTCTGGTGAAATTATGTAGAAACCTTAAACTGCTCATGAAATATCTTGCAATCTAGACGTTGCCTCGCAGAGGTTGTAAATTCTGGCCAATTTATGACTTTTTAATGGCACAAAAACATTAATTTCAGAAGAACGCCGGATACTTTAACCTGAACTCGCTCGACTGAAGTAAGTTTCTGGCAAGCTCACCGCGGTTGATTTTTCCCTTTCCAAGCTCTGCAACATAATCATCATAACCTTTTGTGTCAGGCTCTCTCGCTAAAAGCAAACGATAGACAAAGCCGACATAGTCTGCGTCCCTCATGGTCAGCGTCTTGTGTTTTTCTTGAAATTCCTCAGAATCTGTCATAGCTGCAAGCATGTCTACTGCGGGCTGGCCAGTTTTGATGTTTGCTATCCAGCTACGCATACCGACCGTGTCCGGGATCCGGCCCAATATCAGGCAATATCCATAGACGACGGTGTTGGGGATGTTGCGCTCGCGGTCTGAGTGAGCTTTTATATCGCATTTCCTGTCGATAGAAGCCGTGGCCGCTGGCGCGCGGCCCGTAACAATTGACTTGACAGTCCCGTAAGCAATTTTTGGCTCCCCCGGCATCCATCCACCACTGCCGTTCGAGTTGAGTTTCACAAGCCCCATGATGGCTTCGAAATCCGGCGCCCAGTAAGTCTCATCCATTAACTCATAAATGTGGGCCGCCTCGACCTTGTAGGGTGCGCTGAGTTCAAGCAACCGGCGCATCCATTTTTGCAACCCATCTGCCTGTGCCTGCTCTCCGTCGCGGCTGCCTTGTGGATGATTGATCTCCGTCACCCAAATCGGCTTGCCATATTCAGCCAGAATTTTGAAAGCCCATTCAGGGTCTTCGCCGTACATGTGCCAGACGGAAATATCCCATTCGATTCCGTCATTCTTCATGCGTGTGAAAGCGCCAGCATGACCCCATCCGGCGGTGCCGATTGCGCGGCGCACTGTAGGATCGGCGTCGCGGGCGCCTTCGGAAAGGCCCTTGAGCACAGCGCTGCTTTTGGCCCATCTCGGCCCGTAATACTCAAGTTCGCCAACGCCGCCCGCCGGCCCCCACGCGCAATTGTATTGCACGCCGTTGTCCTGCATTTCACAGGCTTTGATGATTGCGTACACTTCAAGCTCGTTGCCAAGCTCCCATGTGCGTATGTCGTTTTTGAATATCGACACCAGAGCTTTCGAGAATTCGTAGGCTTTGCGATGCAGACTAACCGCATCTTCCTTATCGAGGTCGAGCCCTAGCGTCAGAACGGGCAAAATTTCGATGCCGGATTTTTTAGCGATTCTGACAAGATCAAGGAGCGCGGGCACCGACGAAAGGTCGCTAATATTAACACGGTAGGATTTCATCCCAAGGTCTTCGACATAGCTGACTTGCTGATCCAGGCTTACGCCGGGGTACGCGGTAAATGGGTGTCCGTTAACGCCCCAGACAAATGTCGGCTGCGACCAGGCTTTTTCGATGCCAAGAGCTGCGAAGGCTAAAACAAACGATAATGCTAAATAGCGCACGACTTCACTCCGTATGCTTAGCCACCCTTGTTGCACTGCAGCATAATTCTTTCAATAACATTTTAAGTTGCAGGGAAACGCAAAACAAATCGTGAAAAAGTGGGAAATCCCATATTTTCCGCATATCGTCATGAATACTGTGTTGCAGATTAGGCTAGATATCGTGATCCAAGCCGTATTTGAAGGTTTGATTAATAAATCGGGAAAGGTGGCGTGATAGCGTCCAGAAAATTTTACATCGCAATAAGAGGGATCGCAGAATGACGGTGCTGGTTATCGGCGGCGGCGGTTATGTCGGCTCGCATATGGTCAAATGTCTGCTGGAAAACGGTGAAACGCCCGTCATCCTCGATAATTTCTCCAAAGGATTTCCCGATGCGATCCTTGGCGGAGTCACAGAGCGCGGTGATTATGGCGACGCAGCAACGCTGAGGGATGTTTTCAGCCGCCATAACATCGACGCAGTGATGCTGTTCGCCTCCTTCATCGAGGTTGGCGAGTCCGTCTCCCATCCAGCTAAATATTACTCCAACAATGTGGCAAAATGCTTTGTGCTGCTGGAGGTCATGGTAGAGCGCGGGCTGCGCAACCTGGTTTTTTCGTCTTCCGCCGCCGTATATGGATCGCATGAAGAGGCAATTCGCGAGGACGCGGCTTGCCGCCCCTTAAGCCCCTATGGCCGCACCAAGTGGATGGTCGAACTGGTGTTGCAGGACTTCTCCGCCGCTTATGGCATCGCCTTTTATGCGCTGCGCTATTTTAACGCATCAGGGGCGAGTCCATGCGGGCGAATTGGCGAGCGTCACAATCCCGAAACGCATCTTATCCCCCTTGTCTTGCAGGCGGCATCGGGAAGGCGCGCGGACATCAAAGTGTTTGGGCGCAACTATCCGACACCTGATGGCACATGCCTGCGCGATTACGTGCATGTGGATGATTTGTGTGACGCACACTGGCTGGCGCTCAAGCGTTTGCGCGTCGGCGATATAGGCGGTTTCTACAACCTCGGCAACGCCAAGGGCTACAGCGTCGCTCAGGTCATCGATGTGGCGCGCGAGGTAACTGGGCGCGCGATCACGGTTGAGGATGTGGCTTCCAGAGCAGGAGATCCGGCAATTTTGGTGGCCGATTCCAACAGCATCCGAAATGCGCTAGGCTGGGTGCCGCGCTATGATGAGTTAGGCGTGATCGTCGAGCACGCCTGGCGGTGGGAACTATCCAAAGGAACCATTTGGTAGGCGCTGAGCCAAGCATTCAACTCGTTCCAGCGCACGGCCGCTAACTGCAAGGCGCGCTAAATCTGCCCCGTTTACTCGGGCGGTGTAATCCAGCCGGATGCAGTTGCGTGAAGATCGAGAGCTTGTCGCAGATAAGGCAGCACGCCAGCCACCTTTTCCGGAATGGTGAAGGGCGCGTTAAACACGAGCAGCCCGCATCCGTTCAGCGTATCGGGCTGGCTGCGTGGCAGAATGAGCGCTTCGACAAACCAGGTGTGGGGAAGGCCCAGCGAGCCGGCCGCTCTTTTCAGCGCCTCAACGGGAAGGTGCGCTTTGATCGGATACCACAACAGATAGACGCCGCCAGGCCAGCGCTTTTTCCACTGCGTCATTTGCCGGGAAAGAGTTTCAAACTCGTCCTTTTTCTCAAATGGCGGATCGATCAGGACAAGCCCGCGCCGTTCACGCGGCGGAGTATGCGCGCGGATGCACTCATAGGCGTCCTTGTTAGTCGCGCGCACATTGGCGAACGGTTCGGTCGCCGCCATTAGCGCCTCGAAAGCTGGCGGGTGCAGTTCGTTGGCGATGAGCCTGTCCTGCGGGCGCAGACCGCTGGCGATGAGCAGCGGCGAACCCGGATATTTGCCGGTCTCAAGCCATAGGCGGATCATACCGAGATAGATTTCAAGCTCTGTCGCAGCGTCTGCCGCGCTATGCAGACGGCCAACGCCCCTCTCCCACTCACCCGTTTTAGCCGCCTCAGCCGAATGCAGATCGTAAACTCCCGCGCCGGCGTGGGCGTCCAGAATGCAGAGCGGCCCGTCCTTCTTTTTCAGATAGTCGAAGCAAAGCGTGAGCACGATATGCTTGAGCACATCGGCAAAATTCCCCGCGTGATAGATGTGGCGATAATTCATAACGGCATGTTTACGACGCGCAGTCCCCGCCCGCAAGACAAGCGTCGAGCGGCTCCCAGCCCTCGCTCTACGCTGATGCTCGGACGCTGACGGACGGATTGCTCAAGCTCGGTAACTACGCGAGAACACGGCGCGCCATGGCTGCTTTGACCAATATCGTTAAACGCTATTTCGTGTAAAGTTGAGTGAATGGCTTCCGTAGTCTGCGCTGGTGCAGCATATCGCTCTTTCGGTAGGAATCGCGCATCGCCGCCCTCAATTTGTAAAACATGTCGCGACATTAGCAGACGGCCCGGCCCGCCGCCAAGCGCCTCAAAACGTATTGTGACGATCTCCGTTAGTAGGCGGCATTGCGTTGCGGCGGGCGCGGATATACCTTCTCATAAGCATTCAAGGGAGGTTTTCATGCAGGTTTCCAAGTGGGGCGACAGCCTGGCGGTGCGGCTGCCCGCCGCCGTGGTCGAGGCGCTCGGCCTGAAAGAGGGCGACGACATCGAGATTGTCGTGGCAGGCGGCCGACGTTTCGAGGTCGCGCGCGATGATAAGCGCACCGCCGCGCTGGCCAAAACAAGGGAAATGCGCTTGCCAATGCCGCCCGACTACAAATTTGACCGGGATGAGGCGAATGAGCGGTAAGGCGTTTATCGACACAAACATTCTTGTCTACGCCTTTTTTGATAACTCAAAAGCCAGAACCGCCGATGCGGTTATGTCCCGCGGCGGCGTAATCAGCGTTCAAATACTAAACGAGTATGCGAACGTTTGCCGCCGCAAGCTGATGTTGGACTGGCCCGTGATAGAGGATCGTATCCGCGCTATTTGCGAGGCTCTGCCTGAGGTCGTTCCATTAACGTTTGATCATCACGTCAAGGCGGTGGCGCTTGCTCGCAATCATAGTTTCGCTATTTACGACGCGCTACTCATCGCTTGCGCTCTAAGCGCGGGATGTACCCGGCTCATCACCGAAGATATGCAGCACGGGCGTATCATTAACGGCCTAACTATTGAAAACCCTTTCACGGCGCTGTCCTGAGATGGAAATGAGCGGTGAGGTGGAGGCGCATGTGCGGGGGGTGCTCTCGGGCGACCGGGCGGCGCTCGGGCGGGCGATCACGCTGGTGGAGAGCCGAAGGCTGGAGCATCGGGCGCTCGCCGTGCAACTGTTGCAAGCGCTGACGCCACACACCGGCCGCGCGCACCGCATTGGCATCACCGGCGCGCCGGGCGCGGGGAAATCCACCACCATCGACCAGCTTGGCGTGAACCTCACCGCACGCGGACATAAGATCGCGGTGCTGGCCGTCGACCCGTCCTCCAACCGCTCCGGCGGCTCTATCCTCGGTGACAAAACCCGCATGGCGCAACTGGCGATGGACGAGCGCGCCTACATCCGCCCGTCGCCCGCCGCTGGCACGCTCGGCGGCGTGACGCAGACCGCGCGCGAGACTATGGCGCTGTTCGAGGCGGCGGGCTACGACATCATCATTGTGGAGACGGTGGGCGTCGGCCAGTCCGAGGTCGCGGTGGCGGGCATGGTGGATTTTTTCCTCGTGCTGATGCTGCCCGGCGGCGGCGACGATCTGCAGGGCATCAAAAAGGGTCTGCTGGAGCTAGCCGACATGATCGCCGTGAACAAGGCGGACGGCGACGGCGAGCCGCGCGCCCGGCAAACCGCCAACGATTACCGCGCCGCGCTGCACATCCTCACGCCACAAAGCCTGAACTGGTCGCCGCCGGTCACGATGATTTCGGGGCGGCACAACCTCGGCCTCGCCGAACTGTGGGAGAAGGTGGAGGCGCATCGCGCGGCGCTGGAGGCCTCGGGCGAGTTCGCCGCCAAACGCCGCGCGCAGGCGGTCAAATGGATGCACGCCATGATCGAGGAGCGGATGCGGGCCGCATTGCGACGCCAACCGCAGGCCACCACCCGCCTCGCCGAACTGGAGCGTGACGTGCGCGACGGCCGCGCCATGCCTGTCGCTGCAGCGGAGGAAATCATTTCACTATTGAAAATTTAAACAATTTTATCATCGCATAATTGCATTGGTGTCTATACTTTTTATAGCGCAATAGTCACTTGTATATCTATGGTTTATAATTAAGGATATTACATCAAAGGATATTTGTGTCAATTCTAATTTAAGTCGTATTTTGTATATCGCAATTAAAGACATATAACAAATTAGTCTAATAATCAAACTTGCTGCTCCCGGGTGCAAGCTTTATAAGACGTCCACTACAATTGACCAGAATTTTGCATTCAGCAAGCTACTATATAGCGGCTCGGCGAGCCATGTCTTATACAGCCGGGCTCAAGCAGCGTAAGCGCCGCCTCCTTAAAGTGCGATGTTATAAGCTTGGCGCTTATTGCTCGGCTTACTGTTTATTGCGCCGTCCAGCCACCGTCGATTGGCAGGGAAGCGCCTGTGATCGATGATGCTGCGTCCGAGCATAGAAAGACAGCCAAAGCTCCGATGTCTTCCGTCGTCACGAACTTTTTGGTTGGCTGAGCCGCGAGGAGAACATTGCGGATGACCTCATCCTCGGTGATGCCGCGGGCCTTGGCGGTGTCGGGAATTTGCTTCTCGACAAGCGGCGTTTTTACGTAGCCCGGGCAAATGGCGTTGCAGGTGACGCCATGCTCCGCACCCTCTAGCGCCACCGTCTTGGTGAGGCCGAGTACGCCATGCTTGGCAGCCACATAAGCGGACTTGAACGGCGATGCGACAAGGCCATGCGCCGAAGCGAGGTTGATAATGCGCCCCCATCTGCGCGCTTTCATGCCGCCAAACGTAAGGCGGCTCAGGTGGAAAGCGCTTGAAAGATTAATAGCGATAATCGCGTCCCATTCGTCGATCGGAAACTCCTCAATGGGCGAGACGTGCTGGATGCCGGCGTTGTTGACCACCACGTCAATCTGGCCGAAATTAGCCGCCGCCGCTGCCGTCAGATCGGCAATTTCGTTTGGCTTGCTCATATCCGCCGGGTGATAGGCGGTTTTTACGCCAAACTTCGCCGCAATCTGCGCCTTGATGTCGTCGATGACGGTGGCGTCGCCGAACCCGTTAAGCATGACATTCATGCCCGAAGCCGCGAAAGCCTCGGCGATACCAAGGCCGATGCCGCTTGTCGAGCCGGTTATGATCGCTGATTTGCCCTGAGACATGGTCGCTTTTCCTTGCAAGGTTAACGCTGTCGCGGTTTTAAGATGGAGCTAACGCCGACTCAAGCCGAATCTAAGCTGTTGTGCTTGCATAGACGCAATTGACGGTTTTGAATAAATTATTTAAAAGGCGGATTTTAGTAGGAAACTAAAAAAGTCTGTTTGTATACAAAGCCAGTGCTTAGGAATATCCGTGCTAAGAAATTGAATTAAATATTATAAAGTCAGGCTTGCCATCCGCCCTCTGCTGCAAACCACCAAATTAGTATCAATCGCCGTAGAAATATAAATCAGTCCAGCGTTACGGAAAAGACAAATGAAGGGATATCAAAAAGCCCAGATTGAAGCTCGCGCCGCAAAAGTGCCTTTGAGCCGCGTATCAGGCGATTTCCGCAGAGCAGACCAGAATCTGAAGGAAAAAGCCGTCTTTATTATAGTGATCTCAATAACAGCAATATCTGGTCGGCTTTATAGCATTCTACTTTAGGCCATGGCAGCTTACGAAATTGCGGTTGTCACCGTCACAGCGCCTCAAGAAGGTACGCAACTCCAAACTGCGCCGTTAGAACCGCAAAAACTTCAAATTGCCGCGCAAGAAAATTCTGCTGCTCTTGCGGAAGCTTCGCAGGATGAGAAAAATCTTAAGCTTGATCCCACTCCCGTGGAGCCGCAGAAGGTTTCCTTACAAAATGAAGTGGTCTTATCTCCTGTAGACGATGCGGCTAGAACAATTCTCATCCCTGCCGAAAAACCCGTTGAAGTGACTTCTTTAACAGTCCGGCCTGACGAAGGTACCTCTTAAGATGCTGTTGCAACGGCGCTTTCGCAAATAAAAGCCGTAATGGCGGACGTTGACGGAACGGAAAGTTGTGTTTCCAGAATGCGGTTGCTGGCTAGAGATACAACCGTATATTTCCCCCCATCAGGGATTGCCGTTGCTCCTCAATATCAGGAACCTCTCAAGCGCTTAGCCGAGGCTGCTAGAGGATGTCTGCAAGTAAAATTCGACGTTGCGGGTCACACTGACAAGACTGGAGAAGTTATCAGCAATCTTCAACTGAGCTGGCAGCGCGCTGAGGCGACAATTAATTTTTTGAAGTCGCAGCGGTTCGAGACTTCTCAGTTTTTGCCCGTTGGATTTAGCAATGCTCGGCCTGCATCCCAAGATGCAACCGGTCTAGGACAAGCTAAGAATCGGCGAGTGGAATTTGTGGTTCGCTAAACCATGCAAGCCTGAGGATCAAATGATTGAAACTTCCATACAAATTACTCTTGCAATTGCGTTTTCCGCAATCTCGTCAACTTTAGTAGGATTTTTTGTGGCGCGGTGGCTTTATGCCGAAAGTGCAACACTTCGCGTTGGCGTCCTGAAAAAAGAAATTTTACAACGGCGCCGCCGCATTTCTGAAAAGGGGAGACGAGAAAGCAACGTCAGAACGGCAAGTATCGAAGATGCGCCGTGGCGTTAAAACAAATCGTATCATTCCGAAGCTACTGGAAAACAAAGTCGAGAAGAAACCGATCTCATTGAGAGGCAGTGAGTCCTCTTATGAGCGCCCGCCGATTGATCAAAGAACCCCCTCCGCCAAATAAGGCGTCAACTCCCGCCAGGATAAAATAAATGAACTTGTGTAGATTGGTGTACTTTAGCCAACGGAATAATTCTGTTGCCTTAAATATGAAACAACTTATCGCCACGTGCCATAAAAACAATTCAAAGACGACCCTTACCGGAATTCTCCATTATAACGGAGAAGATTTTATTCAGGTTTTAGAAGGCTCGCGCGCGGATGTAAGTCAGACATTTATCCGTATAGCTGGCGATCCACGACATCAGAAAATGCTTCTGATGTCGTTTGTAGACGTTAGAGAACGACTGTTTCCAGGCTGGTCGATGGGGCTGCATGAGGGCATGAACGAGCGCACGAGGGCGATATTCCTTCGCTACTTTGCAACCGACAAGATCGATCCTTCTCAGGCGAGCGTGGAGAGCTTGCTGGATGTGCTTCAGGACATATCGGCAGAACTTTAAAATTACGATTCGGGAGAAAGCCAAGAATCCATAAACCCCGGTAGCCAGCGCTCTTTGCTTGGACCGTGCTGCAAATGCGCGTCCATTTGTGCGTTTCGCGGCTGAACGCAAGGGCCGCTGAAATGGTCGAGAGAAAGCGCAGTCCAACGGTTAATCATAGCGAGCGTCATTTCCGGGTGGAATTGCAAGCCGGACGCGGAGCGGCCATAACGGAAGGCCTGGTTCTCAAACACATCGCCGTGCGCTAGAGCTGTCGCCCCGCGCGGCAGATCAAACCCCTCGCCATGCCATTGATAAACCGACTCTGGCCAGTCCGACGCATTGCTGCAAACCGGGGTGATGGGGTGGTAACCGATCTCCATGAGCGATTGCGAATGAGCACGCACTGTTGCGCCGAGGAACTTCGCCAGCATCTGGGCGCCCAGGCAAATTCCCAGCAACGGCTTTTCTTCTGAAAGCGGAGTTTTAATCCAGTCAATTTCGCGGGCGATGTACTCGTCAGGATCGTTCACGCTCATCGGGCCGCCGAAAATGACCGCGCCCGCATGGTTTTCCATAGTTGCGGGCAGCGGATCGCCAAAACGCGGGTAGCGGATGTCGAGCGCAAAACCCTGTTGGATTAGCCACCGCCCGATGTGGCCAGCGTTCGAACACCGCTTGTGCATTATGAGAAGAATGGATTGAGATTGCATCTGGATCGCGAAGGGCAAGTTGTTGCAGATTTAATCTAGCATTTTTTGGGCCAGATCAAGAAAATCGCGAGGTTAGTACCGCTTTTTGAGCAACCAGCCGATAAACGGCGTTATGATAAATGTTGGTATGGCGCGGGAAAACACTGATGCGATAAACACCAGCGTTCCCGGCACGATGACGCGGCGGCGCATGAAAAAGCCGTGGTATGCGCTGCGAGCAACCCGTTCGGCGCTTATAATGCCCGGGAATTTAAGATAGTTCGCGTTGCCGACGCCCGCTTTTTGATGAAAGTCTGTATGCACAGGGCCGGGCGAGACCACGGAGAACCGAACGCCGCTACCCCATACCTCCCATGCCAGCGCGTTGGTGAGCGAGCGCACATACGCCTTGCTCGCGTAATAAATCGCCTGGTATGGGCCGGGATAAAACCCACCGAGCGAACCTAGATTTAACACGCCACCGTGGCGCGCGCTTCTCATGCCGGGCAGATACCGCCGCGTCAGCTCAGTGAGCGCATACATATTGAGATCGATCAGCCGCCGCATCTCCTCCGGCGCTTGGCTTGCAAACTCGCCGCCGTAGCCTACGCCTGCATTGTTGACCAAAATGAACACGTAGGCGTTCTTTTGTGAAAGCGCCTCATCAACGATGTCCAGGCCGCTTTGACTGGATATATCCGCTGCAACAGCGTGCACGGCTTGCCCGGTCAAATCGCGAATGCGCTGCGATGCCGCTTGTAAAGTCGCGGCGCTCCTCGCTACCGCCATGATGTCGTGGCCCTCGCGGGCGAACCGCAAGGCCAGCTCATAACCGATGCCCTCGCTAGCGCCAGTTACGAGAACCAAGGGCGTGCGTCCATTTTGATCAGGCTTCGAGCCTAGCTTTAGTCCTAGCTGCACGAACAAGGTCTTCGAGTCTAGAGCCATTATTTCCCCGCCGTCTCCGTTGCGCGCTTTTTCATCGTCATCCGGTCGCGCGTGGAGACGCCAAGTAGTTCGGATGCGCGCCACACCAGATTGTCCTCCAGGGGATCAAGCTTGCCGTCGGCAAAGACAATCTCCCACATCATGAAAACCATACCCTGCCGTTCCTCTTCGCTCATCATGTGTTTCAGTTTCGAGGTGAAGCCATAAAGATCGACGGCCTCCTGTTCACGACGCTCGGCAGCGATAAGCAATTCGTTTGTTTGCTCCGGCGTTAAATTGAACCTGTCTTTCAGCAACTCGGCGAGGCGTCCGGTCTCGATTTCACTCACTACGCCATCGATCATGCTTGCGTGCACCAGCAGCGCCGCCGCCGCAACGCGAATGTCCTGTTCTTTATTTTCCTCAATTTCGGGGGCCGCGCCGAACAGACGGGCAAACGTATCGCTTAAGCTTTTCATGGTGTTAGCTGTCTTTGCTGATTCCGGTCGCCGGTTTCTGCGGCAACCTTTGCTATTTCTTTTAAATGCGTGGCCGAAGCGCAAGCATTTTTCAAACTGTTTTCGGCATGATGAGAAAACGCAATCAAGCCCATCCTATCTGAAAGAGTATATGTAATGCGTTCATCAAATTTGGAGGGTGGGTTCGTTTCAGCCTCTCCGCAAGCGCCAGCGAATATGCGCAGCGATACCCTCATGCGGCATTTTCAGGCTCATGCGCCCCATTATGGTTTGAATGCCGCGACACTCCTATCGCCGGAGCCGCTCAGTCAGTATTCACGGCTTGCCATGTTGTTTTCACTGTTGCCGTCAGCCCCGCGCAGCATCGCTCCACAAATTTTCTCGTGGCGTCCGATCAGCTATCCTGGCCATTTCGCCGCTTCGCAGCATCCTTCGAAAGATTTTATCGCCACCGCCTGGCGTTATGCGCCATGCAGGGCCCAGTTCGACGCCGCGCTCATCGCCTTATGTGAGACCAGCGTCAACGCAATCGCCGCCTTGCGCCTTCTCATCGCGCATGGAAAGGTGCACCAGGCGCGGGCTTTATGCGAGGCGAGCGCGGAAAATATTGCCAGTAAAACAGCCGCCGCGCGCAACATAGCGATCGCCGTCGATGCTGGCGATTTCCAAGGCTGTTAAAATGCGTAGACTCTTTGCCGGAAACGGAGACGCCGCGATGCACGACAGATTGGCGCCAGGGTGGCGCGCTTTTGCGCTCTCGATAATCATGCTGTTCGCGGCAAGCTCGCTATACGCGCAGGGATCGCCACCGCCAGAGCGCGAGGAACGGCCTTACGACGCGCAGATCCTACGACTTGCTGAAATTCTAGGCGCAATCCATTACCTGCGCGAGTTGTGCGGCCAAGATGACGGCCAGAACTGGCGCGATCAGATGCGGGAGCTGACCAACGCCGAAGGCTCAAGCGCGTTGCGCAAGGCGCGATTGGTAGAGAATTTTAACAAAGGCTATCGCGGCTATTCGCGCACTTACAGGGCGTGCAATCGCTCCGCCATCGTCGCCATAAATCGTTTCATCGAGCAGGGCGCGGCCATTACCAGTGTTCTCATTCAAGATAATAAATAGCGCTATAAGACACTTACGTAAACGGTTCCATCGCAAAGCGAAAGTCTTGCCGTTCACGATTAATCAATGCTTGTCTTGCGGCTGCGCGCAGGATTAGGCTGTGATGCTACCGAGGACTAAAGTAATCATTGTAGACGCCCCCGGGCAAACGGTGGAGCGTGTATCGGGAGCGTGTCAGTTATGACGCATCAGGAAATTTCCGTCGAACAGCGGAAGCAGGCCGCACTGCGGTATATTCTTGAGGCGTGGGAAGAAGCGCTTCGCGATGGCATTGAGCCGGAAATGTTGGCGAATGCGGCGCTGTTTTCCGCTCTAACCGATCTCGTTTCAATTTACGGCGAGGATGCGGTTGCGTCCATGACATCCAATCTTTCGCAACGTATCGAAAACGGCGAGTTCACGATGAGCAAAGTCATTCAGTAACTAATTCGGAATTGGCCGTACAGTCGCTTGAGCTTGATAAAAGTCGACAAGCCCGAGCGTAAACTGCAGCAGCAGCAGCCCGCCGAACAGCAGCATGATAACGCCCGCCACCTGATTAATCATACGCAGGCGACTATGGGTCAGCTTATGCCGGATGCGCGAGATGAGGCGCGACAGGCCGATCCACCACAGCATGCTTCCCGTCATAATGGCCGCCACGAGGATGATGGCATGGCTGGTTTTGTGAACGCCGCCGACAATCGACCCTAGTCCGCTCATAATCGCGAAAAGTCCGATAATCGCGCCAAGATTGGTGATCGTAAGGAAAAACGTCTGTGGAATGATGGCAGCGTGCGGCATGATGCGCCAAATGGAAAGGCGTAGTGCAGGCCGCGCAAACCCAGGGATGAGTTCAACAAATCGGCGCAGGCGGGCAATGTTTGTTGTGGCGGTCGCTACAATTTTCGGCTCAGTGAGAAGCAGTTTAACGCCAAACGCCACCATGACCACAGCGCCGATGAATGTGATTTTATGCTTGTGGGTCTCCATGACGCCCGAAATCGCCGTGATGCCGAAAGCCGCGACCGTCGCAATCAGACCATCAGCCAGAACAGCGCCCAACCCGGCTGCGAAACCGCCCCAAAAGCCGCGCTCCAGCGTCCTCTGTATGCACACCACATTCACGGGGCCAACAGGCGCAGCGATGATGACGCCGACGACGAGCCCGGTTAGGACAATATAGAGGAAGGTGAAAACCGGATCTCCGTTCAACCGTTCATTTCCTTCGTGACGGCGCGATCTTTACACGCGCCGCGCCATTCCAAGGCCCTAAATAAGCTCGATATCATTTCAGACAATCATTCGCCTTAGCCTCAAAGGATTTATTTTGCCAATGCCCATAAGATTGAGACAATTTCGGTGTCGACTGCCTTGGAGAGGGGAAAACAATACAAAACGTGCGCGCGGCGGCATGGTTGCAATGGCCCTAACTGCATCCCTAATGACTGGCGGCGGCATTGTCCATCCGCGCGCATCTCAGGCACAGACCCCCGCGCCCGAGATTTTGCGCGATGTGTCAAAGCTTCCCGAGGAAACGCAGCGTATGCGTCAGGCGATCTTGGCCGCCGCAGTGTCTGGCGACATAGAAACATTGCGCGTCGCCGCCGATATGAACGAACTGCCGCCGGTGTTCAGCAATGGCAAAGTCGCCGATCCGGTCGCGTTCTGGAAGAAGCTGTCTGGCGATGGAGAGGGGCGGGAAATTCTCGCCATTCTCATCGAGATTTTTCGCACGGGTTATACTCGCAAAACCGGCGGCAAGGATGGCGATTTATTCATATGGCCATACTTCGCTGAAACCCGCCTTCAGTCGCTCAATTCCGGCCAGCAGGTGGAATTACTTACCCTAGTCTCGGCCGCCGATGCGAAGAAAATGTTGGAGACGGGCAAATACACACACTACCGCGTCGGCATTTCCTCAACAGGCGTCTGGCACTTTTTCGACAAGGCCGAATAATAGCGCGCCGGAACGATCCTTAGGGTTTCGCATTGCTAACACTATGGAGACGACTACCGACCGGCCGCCATCTCGTAGCCGGGGTTCTCTCCAATATTTTTTGCATGGAGACCCGATGCCAAAATCTTACTCGAAAACACAATTGCGAAAGCCGCAGCTTGGCGCCGCTTTCGTAGCCCTGCTCAGCCTGCAAGCGACCAGCGCCGTCATCGCTGAAGAAATTAAAACCCAGTCGGGGCCTGTCACTGTCGAAAGCCTCGCCCAGTTAGACAATCCCTGGGGCATCACGCTTTTGCCGGATGGAAGCTATCTCATTAGTGAAAAGCCTGGGAATTTGCGCATTTTCGCCAACGGCAAACTGTCGGAGCCGATTAAAGGCGTGCCCGAAGTGTCCTACCGCAGGCAGGGTGGCCTGCTGGACGTGGAAGTCCACCCGGATTTTGCGAAAAATAAGACGGTTTACATTTCCTACACCGAAGCCGCTGAAAAGCAGCCCGGTGGCAAGGATATCGCCGATCCCCGCCTCGGCCAGTATTTTGAAGCCGAAGATAACGTAATTAAAGGCGCAGCCGTCGCTTCCGCGCGCCTCGATGACGGCGCGTTGAAGGATGTGAAAGTCATCTGGCGGCAGGTTCCGAAAACAATGGGTCGCGGGCATTTTGGTGGACGTCTGTTATTTGCCGCTGACGGCACGCTCTTTATTACGTCTGGCGATCGTCAACGTTTTGACCCGTCGCAAGACATGAATAGCAACATCGGCAAAATCCTGCGCATCAACGCCGACGGATCGATCCCAAAGGACAATCCTTACGTTGGCAAGTCCGGATCGCGGCCTGACATTTATTCGCTCGGCCACCGCAATCCGCTTGGCGCGGCAATCAATCCATACACACAGCAATTATGGATCAACGAGATGGGGCCGATGGGCGGCGACGAGGTCAATGTTGTTGAAAAAGCCAAAAACTACGGCTGGCCACAGGTCAGCGAAGGTGACAACTACGATAAGACGCCAATCCCTCGCCCTTCGACCGAGCCTAAACTCGCCTCAGCCGCGAAGTCTTGGAATCCGTCCATCTCGCCATCGGGCATGATTTTCTACACGGGCGACAAGTTCGCGGCGTGGAAGGGCAATGCGCTCGTTGGCGGATTATCTTCGAAGGCGCTCTTCCGTTTGACGGTCGATGGCTCGAAAGTAACCGGCGAAGAGAAGATCGACATCGGCAAGCGCATTCGCGATGTCATCCAGGATCGCGATGGCACGTTGCTGCTAGTAATTGACGCTAGTCAGGAGGGTGTCGGCGGTGAATTGGTTCGGCTTACCCCGGCCAATTCAACGATGCGGTAGGCTCTCCGTAAACGACACCGGTGCGCCATGTGCGGAGGCTGCAATCTGGCCCTCGCGCATGGCGAAATGCCCGCGCACGATGGTGGCCACCGGCCAGCCTTTGACCGCGCGGCCAGCGTAAGGCGTCCAGCCGCAGCGGCTTTCGATCCATGCGTCCGTGATCTCCCGATTTGCTTTCAAATCGACAATCGTGAAATCCGCGTCATAGCCCGCCGCGATGCGTCCTTTGTCCGCGATACCGAACACACGTGCCGGGCCATGGCTCGTCAAATCCACAAATCGCTCGATGGAAAGTCGTCCCGCATTCACATGATCGAGCATCACTGGCACGAGGGTTTGCACACCGGGCATCCCAGACGGCGATTGCGGATAAGGCTTCGCCTTTTCCTCCAGCGTGTGAGGCGCGTGGTCGGAGCCAAGAATGTCGATCACGCCCGACGCGACCGCCTCCCACAGAGCAGCGCAATGGCGCTCCTCGCGCACCGGCGGGTTCATTTGCAGCTTTGTGCCCAGCGGGGCGTAGTCGTCAGCGGCCAGCGTGAGGTGATGCGGTGTAACTTCGACCGTCGCGATATCTTTATTGGCTTGAAGAAGCGGCAACTCCCCAGCGGTGGAGACATGCAGCACATGCACGCGCTTGCCCGCAGCTCGCGCCAGACGAAGCAATCGCTCGGTCGATTGCAACGCCGCAATCTCATCGCGCCAGATTGGGTGACTGGCCGCGTCGCCATCCACGCGCAAACCGGCGCGCTCCCGCAGCCGCGCCTCATCCTCGGAGTGGAAAGACGCGCGGCGCGAGAGTTTGCCCAAGATGCGCGCAAGCGTCGCCTTATCGTCCACCAGCAGGCTGCCCGTGGACGAGCCCATAAACACCTTGATACCCGCCGATGCTTCCAGCCGCTCCAGCTCGGGGATGTCGTTTACATTCTCCGCCGTGGCGCCGGCGAAAAACGCGAAATCGCAAAACATCCGGTTGCGCGCGCGGGCGACTTTGTCTGCAAGGGCCTCGGCGCTGGTAGTGGGCGGATTGGTGTTCGGCATCTCGAAAACCGCTGTAACGCCGCCCATGACCGCCGCGCGGCTGCCCGTCTCCAAATCTTCCTTGTGCTCCGCGCCCGGCTCGCGGAAATGCACCTGGGTATCGATGACGCCCGGCAGCACATGCAGACCGCGCGCGTCAAAAACCTCGCCCACCGCGCCGGCGGGAATATCTCCCAGGCGAACAATGCGCCCATTGCGAACGCCGATGTCACCCATCCAGACGCCGGAGTGATTAACGACCATTCCGCCGCGAATGATTAGATCGAAAATTTCGCGCATGTTACTCCACGAGGCTGGAACGTCCACCGGCCGCTCGCCGTTGTCTGATATAAACCAAGTGGAGGACGTTCATGCAAGATTCAAAAAACAGCCCCCGCCCCGAAGATCGCGATGCGAGCGACGGCGTTATTTACACCGATAAACAACAACAGCCCGACAGCGACAAAATGAGCGAGCAACCGGACACGGCTCCGACGACCGATGAACATCTGGACGCGGCGCTTGACGATACCTTCCCAGCAAGCGATCCCCCGTCCATGACATCTACGACCCAGCAAACCGACGAGCGTTCAACAGACCTCAATGAGCGCGACGGGAACGACGGCCCGGACGAAATTCCAGACGAGTTTGCGCAAAAGCGCGAGAAGCCTGTTGTACCCGTGGCAAGCCCTGACTAAATTAGCGCCTTAAGTCGAGGCGCAACCATGCAAAATCAGCATAGCACAGCACTCCATAACCGGGGCGTCTTGCGCGTTTCAGGCCCAGATGCAGACGCTTTCCTGCAGGGCCTGATAACAAATGATCTGGACAAGGCCGTTGATGGCCACGCCATCTACGCGGCACTTTTATCGCCGCAAGGCAAAATCCTGTTCAGCTTTTTCATTGCGCGGAGGGAAGACGCTTTCTGGATAGATTGTCCGGCCGAACTCGCCGCGGCGCTCGCCAAGCGCCTAGCGCTTTACAAACTGCGCTCCGCTGTGGCCATCGAGGATGTTTGGGAAACCTACTGCGTAACCGTAACCTGGGGCAATGCGGCCAATGGCGGTGCTGAGAGTTTCGCCGACCCCAGACTGCCCGCCCTAGGCTATCGCCGCATTTCTCCGCGTGCCGGTTTGGAAGATTCTGGGGGTTATGACCCGCATCGTATCACGCTAGCCGTGCCTGAAGGCGGGCGCGATTACATATACGGCGAGGCATTTCCGCACGACGCCTGCATGGATTTGCTAAACGGCGTCGATTTTAAAAAAGGCTGCTACGTCGGCCAGGAGATCGTCAGCCGGATGCAGCATCGCGGCACCGCGCGTCGGCGAGTGGTTGCGGTCGTAGCCGATGCGCCGCTGACGGAGGGCGTGGACATTATCGCGGGCGCGGCAACGCTGGGTTCTCTCGGTTCCGCGCATGGAGGGCGGGGCATAGCGATTGTAAGGCTGGATCGCGCGAGGGAGGCAATGGCGGCGGGCACGCCGATCACCGCTGGCGGCATGGCGGTGACATTGGGTATCCCCGAGTGGGCCAACTACTCGTTCGAGGTGCCGACGGCGGCCGGAGCCGCCCGTTGAAACAGCGCTGCGAGTGGTGCGGTGCCGATCCGCTTTACGTGCGCTACCACGACGAGGAATGGGGCGTCGCGCAGACGAACCCGCAGGCGCTGTTCGAGAAGATCGTGCTGGAGGGTTTTCAGGCCGGGCTGTCGTGGATCACGATCCTGCGCAAGCGAGAGCATTTCCGCCGCGCTTTCGACGGCTTCGACGCTGAGAAAATTGCAGCATATGGCCCGGAGAAAATCGCCGAACTGGCGGTTGACGCACGCATCATCCGCAGCCGCGCGAAAATCGAGGCGGCGATAGGGAATGCGCGCGCTTATCTGGACGTTGCGGAGCGAGAGGATTTCGCGCGTTTCATGTGGAGCTTCACGGGCGGCGCGGCCGTGCAGATCAAATTCCGCGAGCGTGCCGACGTGCCGACGCAGACGCCCGCAAGCAAGGCGATGTCGAAGGCGCTGAAAACGCGCGGCTTTCGCTTCGTCGGGCCCACAACAATGTACGCGCTGATGCAATCCTGCGGCATGGTGAATGACCATTTCGTGTCTTGCATCCGTTACGCCGAATGTGCGGATATTACGCCGGTATTTGCTGAATGAGTCATGGCAGGGCTTGACCCGGCATCCAGCAGATCAAAATCCAAACTTTGGATTGCCGCCACAAGGGCGGCTATGGCTCGTATTGGATAACAATTAATCATCGACGCAGTGGGCGCGCACCCAGTCGCGGAAGGCGTCCTCGCTCAATTCACCCGCAGCGAGGGCTAGAAACATCCTTTCGCCGTCGCCTTGAGTGATATCTAGATAGAGGCCGTTCATGTGTGATGTGACGCCGAGAGCTATGGCCGAAGCGCGCTTATTGCCATCGACGAAACCATGCGCGCGACAAAGAGCTGCGCTGACTGCTGCTGCGACATCAACCGCGTCAGGGAGTGGATCGGCGTAGGCCAGCAATTGATCGGCGCGCGCTAAAGCCGCTTCGATAGCGCCTAAATCGCGAGTGCCCGACGCGCCGCCATGCTTCGCCAAACTTTCTGCGTGCAGCTCAATAAGAGCCGTCAGCGGGATGATCCTCACTTCGCGAGCTTGGCGAACATACGGTCATAGCGGGCCATGAAATCGCGGCCATAAGCCATCGCCTCGGCATGGTCGCTGTCGGCGCGGGTGATGGTGATTACGCCGTCCTTCGCTGTCACCGCAACAGCGTCGCCGCGCGCCATGCCGGCCTCGGCCAACACATCGGGACTGAGGGTGAGCGTTGTCGAGTTGCCGTTGCGAGTGAGTTTGCTGATTTGTTCCATGTCGTTACGTAAGACGAAATGTCAGACATGTCAACTAAAAGGGGACTTAGAGCTTTTAAGTTGACAAAGCATCAGGCGGCGCTGGTATCACCAATCCAAATTTATTGGTGATATGATGTCAGCGAAACCATTGCATAACGTGAAGACGGTGGCGAAAGCGAAAGCTGATGCGGTCAGCCCCCCCGCCGAGGAGCCCGCCCGCGATTACGCTGAAACGCTGTTCCTGCCGAAAACCGATTTCTCGATGAAGGCGGGGCTGCCGGAGCTGGAGCCTCGCCTGCTCGCGCGCTGGGCCAAGCTGGGCCTGTACAAGCGCCTGCGTAAGGCCGCTAAGGGCCGCGAAAAATTCATCCTGCATGACGGCCCGCCCTACGCCAACGGCCAAATTCACATCGGCCACGCGCTGAATAAAATCCTGAAGGACACGGTGGTGCGCTCGCAGCAGATGATGGGCCGCGACGCCAATTACGTGCCGGGCTGGGACTGCCACGGCCTGCCCATTGAGTGGAAGATCGAGGAGAAATATCGTGCGGGCGGCTCGAACCGCTCCAAGGACGAAATCCCGACCAACGAGTTTCGCGGCGAGTGCCGCCGCTTTGCCGAGCATTGGGTGGGCGAGCAGAAAAACGAGTTCAAGCGGCTTGGCATCGAGGCGGATTGGGACAACCCCTACACCACGATGAGCTATGACGCGGAGGCGGTGATCGCGGGCGAGCTGTGCAAATTCGCCATGAACGGCTCGCTGTATCGCGGCTCGAAGCCGGTGATGTGGTCGGTTGTCGAGCGCACGGCGCTGGCCGAGGCGGAGGTGGAGTATCACGAGCATGTCAGCCCGACCGTGTTCGTGAAGTTCCCTATCAGTCCATTTAAGCCAGGCTCAGAAGAGTGGGATTTGCCGAAAGAAGCGCTGATCGACCTAGTATTTAACGCCGAAAAAATTGATAGCGCATCAATAGTAATTTGGACGACGACGCCTTGGACGCTGCCGGGCAACCGCGCCATTGCCTTCTCGCCGAAGATCAAATACGGCGCTTACAAAGTTACGGAAGCTCCGGCCGATAACTGGGCCAAACCTGGTGATGTTCTCGTGTTTGCCGACTCTCTCGCAGAAAATGCGAAAAAAGCGGCGCGCATTGATGCTTGGAAGCGGCTGAAGGACGTTAATCCAAAGAAACTTATTTGTCGGCACCCGCTGTACGAACGTGGGTACAATTTTCCAGTGCGACTGTATGAAGGCGATTTCGTAACGGACGATACCGGCACTGGCTTCGTCCATATCGCCCCGGGGCATGGGGTGGACGACTACGGGCTTTACATCTCCAACAAGGCGACGTTCGCCGCGGACGGCATCGACGACGTGCCGCACACCGTCCAGCCCGACGGGCATTATTTCCCGCACGTGCCGCTGTTCGGCGGCGCGAATCCAAAGCGCATCGTGGACGACTACGGCTCGTTTGGCAAGCTCGACGACATGGCCTACGCCAACGCCGCCGTGGTGCAGGCGCTGAAGGACGCGGGCGCGCTGCTCGCCATGGGCAAGCTGCGGCACCAATATCCGCATTCGTGGCGCTCGAAAGCGCCGGTCATTTTCCGCAACACCCCGCAATGGTTCATCAGCCTCGACAAGCCGGTGAAGGTGAAGGGTGTCCCGCGCTCAAGTAGCGAAGCGGTAGCGCAGAAAAAAAGCAACGATCAGACCATCCGCGACCTCGCGCTGTCCGCTATCAGCGACACGCAATTTTACCCCGAGAGCGGGCGCAACCGCATCAACGGCATGATCGAGAAGCGCCCGGATTGGGTGGTCTCGCGCCAGCGCGCCTGGGGCGTGCCGATCACCGTGTTCGTGCACAAGGAAACCGGCGAAATGCTGCCCCGCCCCGCCCAAGCTGCGCTCTCCGCCGTCACTGCGACCCGGAGCGAAGCGAAGGGGAAGCAATCCAAAAAAGCCAGGAGCGCGGACGATGGATTGCTTCGTCGCGACGCTGCTCGCAATGACGAAATTGTCAAACGCATCACGGACGCCTTCGCGGCGGAGGGGGCGGACGCGTGGTTTGCGGAGGGGGCGCGGGAGCGGTTCCTCGGCGGGCTAGTCAATAACCCAGGCGATTGGGAGCAGGTGCGGGATATTCTCGATGTGTGGTTCGACTCGGGCTGCACGCACGCCTTCGTGCTGGAAAAGCGTAAGGATTTGGCCTGGCCCGCCAGTCTTTACCTCGAAGGCTCGGACCAGCATCGCGGCTGGTTCCATTCCTCGCTGCTGGAGGCGTGCGGCACGCGCGGGCGCGCTCCTTATGACGCGGTGCTCACCCATGGCTTCATCCTCGACGAGAAGCAGGAGAAAATGTCGAAATCGGGCGGCAACGCGCTGTCCCCGCAAAAGGTGATGGAGACGAGCGGCGCGGAGATTTTGCGGCTGTGGGTGGCCTCGTCCGATTTCGAGAACGACATCCGCTTCGGGCAAAGCATCGTGCAGGCGGCGACGGATAGTTACCGCAAGCTGCGCAATACGCTGCGCTTTTTGCTCGGCGCGCTGTCGCATTACAAGCCGGAACTGCGCGTCGAATACGCCGATATGCCTGAGCTAGAGCGCTGGGTGTTGCATCGCCTGTCCGAACTCGACGAGCAAGTGAGGGCCGCCTACGCTGAATATGACTTCCGCCGCGTCTTCACGCTGCTGTTCAACTTCTGCACCACCGACCTCTCGGCCGTCTACCTGGATATCCGCAAGGACGCGATGTATTGCGAGCCGCACTCATCGGCGAAGCGCCGCGCCTGCCTTACCGTGCTCGACGAGGTGTTCTCCTGTCTCACCGCGTGGCTCGCGCCCATCCTGTGCTTCACCACCGAGGAAGCCTGGCTGGCGCGCCACCCGGACGAAAAGGGGTCGGTGCACCTGCGCACCTTCCCCGAAATCCCCGCTGAGTGGCGCGCAGATGCGAACTTCGCCGCTAAATGGTCTCTCATCTGGGATGCCCGACGTGTTGTCACGGGCGCTCTCGAAGTCGAGCGTCGCGAGAAGCGTATCGGCTCTAGTCTAGAAGCTGTGGTCACAATTTATGTCCAAGACCCAGTCCGATATGAAGCATTCGAAAACGAAGATTGGGCGGAGATTACGATAACCAGCGCGGCGACGATCATACAGGGAAAAGGTCCCGAGGACTGTTTCGAGTCGATGTTTGACGCCCCCGGCGTAGCAGTCGTCCCCGCGCGGGCCGAGGGGCGCAAATGCGCGCGTTCGTGGCGCATCTCGCCCGACGTGGGCGCCGACGCGGAATTCCCCGACATCACCCCGCGCGACGCCGCAGCCGTCCGCGAATGGGACGCCCGCCACAAGTCGGCGCATGGATAACAGGGTCTTGCGGCAAAACGCGCCGCACCCCATTGGCCCGCTGCTCGATCCGCTGCGGCGGCGCATCCGACGGCTCGTGCGACAGCTTCCTGCGCCGCTCGCGGAATTTATCCTCTTTGGTCTCAAACAGGCGTGGTGTTGTCTCTTCGCGGGCATAATGCTTGGGCTGCTGATCGTCACCAAGCTCATCTGGAGCACGGATTGGGCCTTGCATCGTTACGATGCGCTGTTCATCTCCGCCATCGCCATTCAGGTGGGGTTTCTCTATTTCAAGCTGGAGAGCTTCGAAGAGGCGAAAGTCATCCTCATCTACCACGTGGTCGGCACCATCATGGAGCTGTTTAAAACTTATATGGGATCATGGAGTTATCCGGAAGCGGCCATCATGAAGATCGGCGGCGTGCCGCTGTTCACTGGCTTCATGTATGCGGCGGTGGGCAGCTACATGGCGCGCGCTATTCGCATCTTCGACATGCGCTTCAGCAACTATCCGCCGTTCTGGCTCACCGTCGCGCTATCACTGGCGATCTACGTCAATTTCTTTACCCATCATTTCGCCGCCGATCTGCGCTGGGCTCTATTCGCGGCCACGGCAGCGCTGTTCTGGCGCGTACGGATCTATTTTTGCGTCGACGCCCAAATCCGATGGATGCCGCTGCTAACCGCCGCTTTCCTCACCGCGCTTTTCCTCTGGATCGCGGAGAACATCGGCACGGCGACAGGCACCTGGATTTACCCGGGCCAGCGCGAATGGCAGTCGGTAAGCCTGCAAAAGCTTGGCTCGTGGTATCTTTTGCTCATCATCAGTTTCGTGCTAGTCACGCTCGTGAACAGGCCGCGCCTGCCAGATGTTGGCGAGCGCGTGGGTCAGGCGCGAAAGAAGGAACTGCTTGATGAGGCGATATAACTGGGCGTGGGGCAGGTATAGCGCGTTTGGCCTCGCCATCGCCGCGCTCGTGTTCGCGGTGGATCAGGCGCACAAATACTGGATGATTCATGTGTACGAGATTGCGAAGCGCGGCAAAGTCAGCGTTGCGCCGTATCTCGATCTTGTGATGGTGTGGAATCCGGGCGTGTCCTATGGCCTGCTCCCGCAGAACAGCGCTAATGGCAAGCTTGTACTGATCGGGCTGTCGCTCGTGGCGGCCGTGGCGCTAACGCTTTGGCTGGCCCATATGGTGTCGCGCTGGACGGCGGCGTCTGTCGGTCTCATCGTTGGCGGCGCGCTGGGTAACACGGTGGATCGCATTGTTTACGGCGCGGTCGCGGATTTTTTCTCGTTTCATTATGCCAGCTTTTCCTGGTATGTCTTTAATATCGCTGATGTGGCGATTGTGGCAGGCGTCATCGGGCTGCTGGCGGAGTCGCTTTTTGCGGGCCACAAAACCGTCGCAAAAGCCCCGTAGTTTAATATACTTGCGGTTACGATTCGCAGGAGCGCAGACATATGAACGTGTTGAAATCCGGGTTTTCCATTTCGCGAACGATAGCTGCTTTAAGCATCGCAGCTCTTGCCGCAGGGTGCGCCGAGGGCATGGATGTGGATTTTAATGCTCCTATTCTGGAAGCTGCCGGGATAAATCTCTCCAGCAAAAAAGCCGAAGGTCCGGATTTGCCAGACCGCCCCGGCATCGTGATGCCTCCATCTAAAGACCGCCTGCCAGAACCGGGCGAACGTAACATCGCGTCGGCGCAACAATGGCCAAACGATCCCGATCTACAGAGAAAGGCAGACGCCGCAGCCGCCATTGAGAAAGAAACGAAATACTGCCGCGAGGGCGACTGGAGCGGCAAGGGCGGCATTGAGGAATTTGATAGAACCACGGGTCGGGCGCCACGCTGTCGGGCTCAATACGTCAAAGACGCCATCAAGAAAAATGAAGAAGCGAACGCCGCCATCGAGGCTCGCAACAACGCGCCTGAGCCCGCTGCAACCGCTGCGCGCTAACGGGCGCTATATTAAACCTGTCTTCTAGTTAATTTGACACGTCACGTTGTGATCGAAATGATCGCAATGTGATGTCCATTCGTATAAGTGACGTGACGCGACCGGACGCAGATCCGCGCCTGCTTTAACATCGAAGAGTAACGATGCTTAACTTCGACGCTCTTATTAGCCGCAAACCTCATCTCATATCCATTTGGGCCGCCGCGATCATGATGCTGATCTCTTCTCCATATACGTCGTCAAATGCGCAGGGGCGCGCCTTTCACACTAAGCTCGCCAATGGCATGGAAGTCGTGGTTTTGCCGGATCGGCGCGCGCCGGTTGTCACGCATATGGTGTGGTACAGGGTGGGTGGCGCCGACGAACCTATCGGTAAATCTGGCATCGCGCATTTCCTGGAGCATCTGATGTTCAAGGGCACGCAAAAAATCGCGCCCGGCGAGTTCTCCAAAATTATCGCGCGTAACGGCGGGCAGGATAACGCCTTCACATCGAATGATGTGACCGCCTATTTTCAGCGCGTCTCGAAAGACCGGCTGCCGCTGATAATGGAGATGGAAGCCGACCGAATGGTCAATCTACGGCTCGATGAAAACGATGTGACGACAGAGCGCAAGGTTATCCTTGAAGAGCGCCGCTCCCGTGTTGATAACGAGCCTTTGAGCATTCTGCAGGAGCAGATGCAGGCGGCGTTTTATCTCGCGCATCCCTATGGCATTCCCGTCATCGGCTGGGAGCATGAAATCGAGAAGCTGAACCGGCAGGACGCACTCGGCTTCTACAAAAAGTTTTACGCGCCAAATAACGCAATCCTCGTGATCGCAGGCGATGTCTCGCCCGAAGATGTCATGCTGCTCGCCGAGAAATTTTATGGCGTCATACCGGCCAATCCTGATGCCGCCGTGCGGTCGCGCGTGCAGGAGCCTGATCACGCAGCCGAGCGCCGGGTGGTTCTGAAAGACAGTCGTGCGGGCAAGGCGACGCTACAACGCATCTATATGGCGCCGGCTTATCCCAACGCCGCGCCGAGCGAAGCGGAAGCACTGGAGATGCTGGCTCGCATCGCCGGGTCGAGCAAAACCAGCCGCATGTACATGAAACTTGTCGTGGAGGAGAAAAAAGCGTCCTCCGCCAGCGGCTGGTTCTCGGGTGCAGCGCTCGACTCTGGCAGCATCGCTTTTTACGCCGTGGCGGCGGGCGACGCCAAACTTGAGGATATCGAAGCCCTCATGGACGGCGTTCTCGCTGATGTGCGCGAAAACGGCGTGACGCAGGAAGAACTTGACCGCGCTCGCAACGCCGCCGTCGCCGATATCGTGTACATGTCGGACAATCAGGCGAGCATGGCGCGCACCTATGGATGGGCGCTTGCGACCGGCCGTACCGTTCAGGATGTCGAGACAAGGGCTGAACGGCTTGCCAAAGTTACGGTCGAGGATGTCAAGAAGGCCGCCAATAAGTATCTTGATATCAAGCGCTCGGTGACTGGCCTGCTCTTCCCGGCGCCATCGCAGACGGCCAACGTTGCGCGACCATCAACACCGAAACAACCGGGCGCGGGAGTTCATTAATGAGGTGTCAGATATTGAAGAGCCGGGCGTCCGTTGCGGTCTTGCCCGAAACGCGAACGCGCTCCCGGATGGTTGAAATAGTCGCAACCGTCATCATCGCGGCAGCGATTGTACTGTTTACTCTCTCGCAAAGTTTTGCCATGCAAATCCAAAAAGTCGTCTCCGCCCAGGGTATCGAAGCATGGCTTGTCGAAGATCATCAGGCGCCACTCATCGCCATGCAGTTCGGCTTTAAGGCTGGCGCCGCGCAAGACCCGGCCGATAAATCAGGGCTTGCCTATTTCGTTTCCGGCACTCTGGATGAGGGCGCGGGCGATCTGCCAAGCCGCCAGTTCCAGCAACGCACCGAGGAGCTTGCGACCAAGCTGAGTTTCGACGCCGCGCTGGACTCATTCACCGGCTCGCTGCAGACGCTTACTGCCAACAAACGCGAATCGTTCGATCTTTTGCGTCTGGCGCTGACCAAGCCGAGGTTTGAAATCGACGATGTGGAGCGTATACGCGCGCAGATTTTGTCCAGCATCATTAATGACAATAAAGAGCCGGAGAACATCGCAAGCCGCGAGTTTCTGAAGCTCGCATTCCAGTCGCATCCTTACTCAAGGCCGCTTAAGGGCGAGGCCGAGTCGGTTAAGACTATTATGTCTTCGGATTTGCGGTCGTTCGTCGCTAGGGCTTTCGCGCGCGACAATCTGAAAATCTCCGTTGTCGGCGATATCAACGCGGAGGAATTGAAGACGGCTCTCGACACCGTTTTTGGCGATCTCCCAGCAAAATCATCACTACCACCGGTGGCGGAAGCGGCTTTTCCAAAGGGTCGGCAGACCAAGGTCCTCACCATGGCCAACCCGCAATCGGTGGTGCAGTTCGGGCTTCAGGGGTTTAAACGCAAGGACGAAGATTTTATTCCCGCATTTATCCTGAACTATGTCCTGGGCGGCGGCGGTTTTGCCTCGACGCTGATGATCGAGGTGCGCGAGAAGCGCGGGCTGGCTTATTCGGTCTACACCTATCTTTACCCGCTCGATAAAGCGGGCCTACTTCTTGGAGGCGTGGCGACCGAGAACAAGTCCGTTAAACAGTCGCTGGACGTCATTGAAGAAGAACTGGCGCGGCTGGCAAAAGACGGCCCCGACGCCGAGACTTTGGAAAACGCCAAGCAATATCTCACTGGCTCATACGCGCTTCGTTTCGACTCCGGAGTTAAAATTGCCGGGCAGCTTCTTGGCACCCAGATGGAAGACCTAGGCATCGATTATATTGCGAAGCGCAACGACCTCATCAATGCGGTGACAATTGCCGACATGAAAAGGGTCGCCGTGCGGCTGCTTAACACCCGCGACATGATTATAACCGTGGTTGGAGAGCCGGAAGGCGTTGTATCGGCAATCGAAAGCGCGCCCAAAGGATAATTAGGCTTTCGTTACCCTGAAAAACGTTGTGAGGGACTACCCCTCTCAAGGTGCCCTTGCTAAGACAGTGCTCTCCGGAGCTGTTTAAAGGGCGCGCATCATGAGTTTCTCTCAATCGATCAAGGGTTGTCTCGCCCCCTCCATTGGCGAGCACGGGTTGACGGAAAGCCAACTCGGTGGCTGGCTATCGCGGCTGGAGCCGGGCTTTCAGGCTTTGCGCGAACAGGCTCGCAGCCGCAGTCTCGCCCATTTCGCCATTTGTGACAATGAGAGCGATATCGCTGACGCTGAAGCGGCGTTCGCCAAGCTTTGTGACGACGCGCATACGCTCATTGTGCTGGGCACCGGCGGATCGAGCCTCGGCGGCCAGACGCTAGCGCAACTTGGCGGTTGGTCGATCCCCGGCGACAAAGGCGGGCCAAACCCGCAAAAGCGCCCGCGCATCCGTTTTTACGACAATCTCGACGCACGCTCTTTTGCGCACGGCCTCAACCTTATAGACCTCACCAAAGCCCGCTTTCTGGTCATCTCCAAATCCGGCGGCACGGCCGAAACCCTGTCGCAAATGCTTACAATTTTCGCCCTGTTGCGCGAACGCGGGCAGGAGGCGGACATCCCGCGCCTCTTCCTCGGCGTGTCTGACGCGCGCCAACTGGGGCAGGCGAATGGTCTGCGCGATGTGTGCGAGGCTTTCGATATTCCGGTTCTGGACAACCCCTCGGCCATCGGCGGGCGCTACTCTGCCTTGAGCATTGTCGGGCTGTTACCGCTCATCGCGCGGGGGATCGATCCGCGTGCGGCGCGGCGTGGCGCCAGGATGGTGCTCGATGCGTTTGTCGCGGCGGATAATCCCGGCGACTTCGCACCCGCCGTTGGCGCCGCCGTGAACATTGGCCTCTATCTCGACAAAGGTGTGAATGTCTCGGTGATGATGCCCTACGCTGACCGGCTGGAGCGGTTCGCCGCCTGGTATGTGCAGCTTTGGGCGGAGAGTCTCGGCAAGGACGAGAAGGGCACGACGCCCGTCGCCGCGCTTGGCCCTGTCGATCAGCACAGCCAGATGCAGCTCTATCTCGGCGGCTCCCGGCATCACATGATGACTGTGCTGCGCGTTGCGCCATCATATGGTTTGCCCAGCATCCCCGCCGATCTGGCCGCCAAAGCGGGCGCGGCTTATCTCGGGGGCTTCAGTATGGCCGATCTGGTGGATGCGCAGAGCCAAGCGATCGCCGACGCTTTTGTGGAAGCTAACCGCCCAGTGCGCGTCATCGACATCCCCACGCTTGACGAGGAGGCCATGGGCGGTCTCATGATGCACTTTATGATCGAAACGATTCTCGCCGCCGATCTGCTGGGCGTGAACCCGTTCGATCAGCCCGCCGTGGAGCTGGGCAAGCGCATTACGCGGGACTATCTCGCGCGCATGACGCCGGGGAAGGCCGCCAATGCCGATACGTCAGCTTCCACAGACGGTAGTTAACCGCATCGCAGCGGGCGAAGTTATCGAGCGCCCCGCGAGCGTCGTCAAGGAACTTGCAGAGAACGCCATAGACGCAGGCGCGCGTAACATCGAGATCGTCACTGCCGATGGAGGATTGTCGCTCATCCGCGTGACAGACAACGGCTGCGGCATGGACGCTGACGATCTGGCGCTCTCGGTGGAGCGCCACGCCACCTCCAAGCTGGACGAGGAAGACCTCACAAACATCGCAACCCTCGGATTTCGCGGCGAGGCGCTGCCCTCCATTGGCTCAGTGGCGCGCCTCGGCATCGCTAGCCGCTCTCATGGCGCGGAGTGCGGTCTCGCCATCGCCGTCGATGCGGGCGCGAAAAGTGCAATCAAGCCTGCCGCAGTAGCGCAGGGCACGCGCATCGAGGTGCGAGACCTCTTCTATGCAACGCCCGCGCGCCTGAAATTCATGAAATCCGAGCGGGCCGAGAGCTTGGCCATCTCCGAGATGGTCAAACGGTTGGCGCTAGCGCGGCCCTCGGTCGGCATATCGCTGACCACGGGCGAACGGGCCAGCCTCAATCTGCCCGCCGTGCCCGAGGGTGATGACGCGGGCTTCCGCCAACGGCTTGCGCGCATCATGGGACGCGATTTTGCATCGGACGCCGCGCTTATCGCTGGCGAACGCGAGGATATTCGCGTTTATGGCTTCGCTGGATTGCCGACGCTGCATCGCAATGACGCCGCCGGGCAATTCCTCTTTGTTAACGGGCGCCCTGTCAAAGATAAGTTGTTGGCCACCGCCGTGCGCGCGGCTTATGCCGACCTACTCCCGCGTGGACGCCAGCCCATGCTCGCCCTGTTCGTCGATCTTCCGCCCGCGCTTGTGGATGTAAACGTGCATCCCGCCAAGGCGGAAGTGCGCTTTCGCAACGGAGGCCTGGTGCGCGCCATCATCATCGGCGCGTTGCGTGATGCGATAGGCCGCGCGGCATTCAAAACATCGCACGCGGTGAGCATGGGGGCGTTGCAAGCACTCCACGAGTCCACCCCATGTATGAACGGCTTCGCCGAGCCATCCTGCACATTCTCTTTCCCTTCCATCGTCCCCATCGATGCAGAAGGGGGCTTTGCTTACCCATCGGAGGCCACATTTTCTTCTCCATCTTCTTTCGGAGGGAATGAGAGGCGGGGAGAGGGCGAGTTCCTCGGCCAATCCCGCGCCCAGTTTCATGAAAACTACATCCTCGCCGAAACCGACAGCGCCGTGATTATCGTCGATCAGCACGCCGCACATGAGCGTATTGTCTATGAGCGCATGAAGGCCGCGCTCGCGTCGGGCCGCATCGAGGCGCAGGCGCTTCTTATTCCTGAAATTGTCGAGTTGGACAACGATGCGGTTGCAAGCCTCGCCTTCCAAGCCGATGCGTTTGCAATGCTTGGCCTCGTGCTCGAAGCCTTTGGCGATGGCGCGATCATTGTTCGTGAGATGCCTGCGATCTTTGGTCAAGGCGACATCAAGAACCTCATCCACGATTTGGCTGACGAAGTTACTGAGGCGGGGGAAACGTTTAGCCTTCAGGAAAGACTCAACGCCATTTGCGCCAAGCTTGCCTGCTATGGCAGCGTGCGTTCGGGGCGGCGCTTGACGTTACCGGAAATGGACGCGCTTTTGCGACAGATGGAGGCAACGCCAAATTCAGGACAATGCAACCACGGCCGCCCGACCTATATCGAGCTGCAGCGCGCCGACATCGAACGCCTGTTCGGCCGCCGCTGAAAATTGGTCTAAAACGACCACTCGCGCGACTTCGCCACCAGAAAATCGCGGAAGACATTCACGCGCTTGGAGTTTTTCACTTCCTCCGGATAGACGAAATAGGTCTCCAGCACCGGCATGTCCGCCTCGCTGAGGACTTCGATCAGATCGGGATCGTCACGAGCTACATAGTCCGGAAGCACGGCTATGCCGATGCCGAGTTGCACCGCCTGTTTCAGGGCGTAGATGCTGTTAATGCGCAGCGCGGGCTGACGCTCGGCCGAACCGTTGCGGCCGGCGGTCTCCAGAAAATTAATCTGGCGCAACGGGTTCGGCACGCCGCCATAAGTGAGGATGCGGTGGTTGTCCAAATCCTCCAGGCTTTTCGGATGACCGGTGCGGCGCACATAATCCGCTGATGCATAAACGTGATAATGCACGCTGAAAAGTCGGCGGCGGATGAGGTCGTTTTGCGTAGGCTCAGCGAAGCGAATGGCGACGTCTGCCTCCCGCATCGACAGATCAAGCTCATCGTCAAACAGCAGGAGATGAAGGTGAATATCGGGGTAAAGTTTGATGAACTCGCCAAGGCGGGGCGTGAGCCAGCCCGCACCCAGGCCCACCGTGGTTGTCACCTTCAGATCGCCGGACGGCTTGTCTTTGCTATCAGCCAGCATGATCTCGGCGCTGGCGAGCTTCATGAACACGTCTTGCGTCGTGCGATAGAGGAGTTCGCCCTGCTCGGTCAGAATAAGCCCGCGCGCGTGACGGTGAAATAGCGGCACGTTTAAATCGCGCTCCAGTGCGCTGACCTGACGGCTGATGGCGGATTGGCTAATGCTCAGGGCCTCGCCCGCATGGGTAAAGCTGCCAGCCTCGGCGGCGGCATGAAAAACCCGGAGTTTGTCCCAATCCATCACGATGCTTAGTCCAGCTTTTCCGATTTGGCGCGAGCGCCCGTTACTCTGCGGCCATCTCGAACTTAGGCAGCGCGGCCAGGTATTTTTCAGCATCAAGCGCCGCCATGCATCCCATGCCCGCCGCTGTCACGGCCTGACGGTAAATCTCGTCGGTGACATCGCCCGCCGCAAAAACTCCCGGCACGCTAGTTGCTGTTGAGCCGGGCGCGGTTTCGATATAGCCGTTTTCGCGCATTGCAACCTTACCCTTAAAAATATCCGTCGCGGGCGAATGCCCGATAGCGATGAAAACGCCGTCCACGGCGCGTTCCGTAACGTCGCCAGTCTTGATATTTTTGAGCCACGCGCCCGTCACAGACAGCGGCCCGGTCTTGCCGAGCACTTCATCGAGCACCGTATCCCAGATCACCTCGATTTTTGGATGCTTGAGCAATCGCTCCTGCAAAATTTTCTCGGCACGGAAATGATCGCGGCGATGCACGACCGTTACTTTCTCGGCGAAGTTCGTCAAAAACAGCGCCTCTTCGACCGCCGTATTGCCGCCACCGATTACCATCACCTGTTTGCCTTTGTAGAAAAAGCCGTCGCAGGTGGCGCAGGCGGAGACGCCGTAGCCCTGAAATTTCTGCTCGCTTTCGAGGCCGAGCCAGCGCGCTTGAGCGCCCGTTGAAATGATAACGGTATCCGCAGTGTATTCATCGCGACTATCACCCTTGAGCAGGAAGGGGTGGCGGGTGAAATCCACATCGACGATGTAGTCGGAGATAAGCTCCGTGCCGACATGCTTGGCCTGCGCGCGCATCTGCTCCATCAGCCACGGCCCCTGGATGACGTCGGCGAAGCCCGGATAATTCTCGACATCCGTGGTGATCGTCAACTGCCCGCCGGGCTGCACGCCCTCGATGAGCAATGGCTTCACCATCGCCCGCGCTGCATAAATCGCCGCAGTATATCCAGCCGGGCCAGACCCGATAATGACCATATGACTATGACGCGCGCCCATGCCAGCTCCTTCATTTCGCCACAGACTATCTAATCCGCGCAGTCATAGCTTACAAGGCGGCTAAAGGCTTAACAGCATGAGGATAAACGAAAGGCTACTTCGCCGCCATGCTGGCTTTATTATCCTCCCACCGGCGCAGAATTTCTGCGGCTACTGTGGAGGCGGCCTGAACCGGATTATAAGTCCACCCGTCTAGCGAAGAAAACACATCCGGAGCGTTTCGCGTAGAGCCAAGAGCCGTCAGAGCGCTATGAAAACGCTCGAATTTTGCCTTTCCGCCGGATGGATGGAAAATATGGATTGGCTTACCTGTCGCGGCGGCTTCGCCACTCAAATTAACCGAATCAGCTGTCACTAAAAACACGTCCGCGCTGGCGAGAAAATGGGGATAAAGATTTTCCCCGGAGTTGCGTGAGATGACATGAGGCGCTGACGCGATAGCCGCCTCGGCGCGCGCCATGAATTCATGCGGCGTCCGGCGGGAGCCGGTCATCATAAAGCTGGCGCCCAGACGCGAGGCGGAAGCAAGCAGCCGCTCGAACCGCGCCGCATCAGCGGATGTGAAGGCATAAGCGGCGCTTGGCCCGCCAATCAGCACGGCGATGCGCGGGCGTTTCAGTGCGGCGATCTCGACAGGAGGCCTGGCGGCGAGCGCGGCCAGTTTCTCCTGGCTGAAGCCGTGCGGCGCCGTCACCGTGTTAATGACATTGTCTCCGCGCAGTTTGTCGTGCGCGGGTGCCCAGATGAGATCAGCCGTGCGCGCGCCCATGCGGGGGTCCTGAAAAGCGACGGTGAATGTCTGGCCGAAGGCCGCCCAGTGGATGGCGCGCAAATATGGAATCGTGGTGCGCCCCGCCGCGAAGACAAAATCGGGCCATGGCGGACGAAACGGACTGGTGGCCGCGCCCGGTCGCTTGGCGGGACTGACCGGCGCCCAGGGCGCGAAAATACGCCGCAGACCGCGCGGCGCAACGGGGATGACTTTATAATTTAGCCCCATGGCCTCGGCAACGCCTGTCGTGATGGCAAGATGTCCCGCTTTTCCATCCGAAATGATCCAGGCGCGCAGCCCTTGCGCGGGCGTTGGGGAGGGGCGATAGTCGAGTTCGGATTCTTGCATCATGCGCCTGATTTATCATTCCAAGGTCTGGTGGTTTTAGTCATATCCGGCCGCAGGGACAAGCTGCGGCGCAGCAATTTCAGGACAATGGCTGTGACGGCTTTCAAACTCGACTCGACTGACTGGCGCATCCTCAGCGAAATGCAGCAGAATGGCCGCATTACAAACTTAGAGCTGTCAAGCCGTATTGGCATTTCCGCGCCGCCGTGCCTGCGCCGCGTGCGAGCGCTTGAAAAGGCAGGCTTCATTGAAGGCTATCACGCGCTGCTCAACGTAAAAAAGCTTGGTTTCGATCTGACGGCGTTCGCGATGGTGGGTCTGGCAAGCCAATCCGAAACCGATCTTGCCGCTTTCGAGACCCGCGTGCGTGGCTGGGACATTGTGCGCGAATGCTTTATGATGTCCGGCGAGGTGGATTTTATCCTCAAATGCCTTGCGCCCGATTTAAACGCTTTTCAAACGTTTATTATCCGCGATCTGACAGCGTCCCCGAACGTCAACAGCGTTAAAACCGCTCTATCGATAAGGCAAAGCAAGCTACATACCGGCGTAGTGATAGTCTAGGTCGCGTACTTTATACAACCCTAGGTCGGCGTGGGTACAACCGTAGTGAGGTTGCGCCCAAAAAACGCCACGTGCTAAATAACTTGGGGCGGTAAAGATCATGCAAAAATCAAGTTTTAGTCTTGGCATTATTATTTTCGCTACTATCGCCGGGGCCTTTTCGGCCTTAAGCGATCCATCGGTTATCGCGCCATTAGCGACGCCCGCTGCCAAAAGCGTGCAAACACCGTTGATAGTGCTCGCCGCTGAAAAGAAACCAGTGGCGCAAACAGAGCCAGTTGAGCGGCCGGAGCAGGATGGCTGGCACTCTTCGCGGGGCCTATACAACGAATGGCCGCGACTTGGCCAGGATGACTGCGCGCGTTATGGCGCACGCTACGGGTATAGCGAATGCGGCAAGGCTCCTGCACCCAGAAAGATACCGGAGAAAAAAGCGCTACCTGAAAGCATTTCAGCACCTAAGGTAGAGGTCGCCAAACCTCAGATTAATGCTGTCAAAGCCAAAATCAGCACCGGTAAGGTTGCAAATCCTCGGGTTCGGCCAGAGCAGAGGCTTTTGTCGATCAAAGTTCCAAAATCTGTGCCGCCGTTGCCAGAACGCAGATTGAGCGTCGTTAATGTGGTGGCTCCCCAAGCCAAAGATATCGGTATACCTAAGGCTCAAGAGATTGTCTCAGGCGGTGATGTTAGCCGTCTGCTCATCATGAGCTTTGATGGCGTGTCTGAATCCAGCGATGAGGTTAAGAACGCGCGACGCAAACTTGAGCAGAATTTGGCGGCCCACATCATACTTGCGCCCCGCAATATGAATGACCGCGAGCAAACGAAGGTGCTGATCGCTTACTTTAAACAAGGCCGTCCGCAGCGGGATGGTTTGGTCAGCACTGAGTTCACTGGGGGCGAGCTTGCCAAAAGCGGTGGCTTCAAGTCATATCCAACACCTTTCGACATCGGGCAGGGGAACGAGCCACAAACGGCTCATGCTCTTTATAAAGGTATGGCGGTCGAGCTTGCAGAGTTGGGTATTAATATCAATTTCAGCCCGATACTTGGCCTTCATAGCGAGAAAAATTCGGGAACGAACAGTTTTGGCGCAGACCCGCTCCATGCTGCATCATTCGCTTCAGCCTATATCCACGGTCACATGGATGCAGGCGTGATTACGTCTCTCAGTCATTTTGCGGTATCGGAAACTCACCCAGCGCCTGCGGATTTACAGGCGTCTTCAACTGTCTATCGCGAAATTTTCAAGAAAGATTTGGGCGACGCAGTTACAGTCGATGGTGAAAATTTTGCGGTTACCATTAAAACCCTGCGTGACGACCTCGGCTTTCGTGGCGTGACTGTCGCCGACTTTCAAAACTTCGATATAACTGGCGAAAATGGCAGCCGTTTTGAGAAAGTGATTGTTGAGGCGGTGAATGCTGGTGCTGATTTGCTTTTGGTAAAAAGTTCAACAGCGATTAACGACGACCAGGTTACGATAGCGGCGCAGGCATTGCGCGCTGCAAGCCAATCCGGCGCTATTGATCGCGACCGTTTGAATGGTTCCTTTGCAAAGGTTGAGAAGCTTCGGAAGAAAGCTGAGGCTCGTCTGGCCGCGAGGGAGAAGCGCGATACCAGCGTCACCCGAATAGACATTGAAGGCGAGACGGTGAAAAGCAACTAACTCTCACCGTTTACTTTACCGTGCAAATTTATAATAACAGATTATCGCGTTGGAACGGGAGTTTCGCCGCGATAATCATAAAAGCCCCTGCTGGTCTTGCGCCCAAGCCATCCGGCTTCCACGTATTTCACAAGCAGCGGGCACGGGCGATATTTCGAGTCCGATAAACCTTCATACAACACGTGCATGACCGACAGGCACGTGTCGAGACCGATGAAGTCCGCCAGTTGCAGCGGCCCCATCGGGTGGCGCGCTCCTAGCCGCATGGCGGTGTCGATCGCCTCAACCGAGCCGACACCTTCATAAAGCGTATATACTGCCTCGTTAATCATCGGCAGCAAAATGCGGTTGACCATAAACGCCGGGAAATCTTCCGACACAGCGACGGTTTTGCCAAGGCTCTCGACGAAGATGCGCGACGACTGAAATGTGGAGTCATCCGTTGCAATGCCGCGGATCATTTCCACCAGCTCCATTACCGGCACCGGATTCATGAAGTGCATGCCGATGAACTGCTCGGGCCGGTCGGTCGCTGCCGCAAGCCGGGTTATTGAGATCGATGACGTGTTGGTCGCGAGCAACGCCTCTGGCTTGAGGAAAGGGCATAAGGCGACAAGAATTTTACGCTTAATGTCCTCATCCTCGGTAGCGACCTCGATGACCAAGTCGGCGTCGGCGAACGCTTCAAAGTTCGGGGCGTATGAGATGCGGCCAAGAGCATTGTCGCGTTCCTGCGCCGTCAGCTTGCCTTTGCTGATTTGCCTTGTCATATTGCCGTTGATGGACGCCATTGCTGTGTCAATGCGATCCTTGGACAAATCGTTGACGCTCACGTCATAGCCGGCGACCGACAATATCTGGGCGATTCCTTGCCCCATCTGGCCCGCGCCAATGAGACCGATCTTTTTGATCGCTAATATTTCGCGTTCAGATTTGCCGCCTGCGCCGGGTCTGATGTTCATGGAATTAATCAATATCTCGTTCATGCGTTCTACCCTGCGGTGCTGGCTCGCTTAACCCGCCGCTTTGTCCAGCTCTGTTTCAAATTGTGGTAGTATTTCGAACAGGTCGCCCACCAGTCCATAATCTGCGATCTGGAAAATTGGCGCTTCCGTATCTTTGTTGATCGCGACGATGACTTTAGCGTCCTTCATGCCCGCCAGATGCTGGATTGCGCCCGAAATGCCGACCGCGATATACAACTCCGGAGCGACGACCTTGCCGGTTTGGCCAACCTGATAATCATTCGGCGCAAAGCCTGCATCAACCGCCGCGCGACTCGCCCCTACAGCGGCGCCCAATTTATCGGCGATGCGCTCTAGAATCTTAAAATTCTCGCTGGATTGCATGCCGCGCCCGCCAGAAATGACGATGCGCGCCGCGCCAAGATCAGGCCGCGCAGATTGTGACAATCGCTCCGAATGGAACGACGAAAGACCTAGGGTTGCGGGAACGTTTATAGACTCAATCATCGCCCCGCCACCTGTCGGCGCAGCGGCGAAAACGGATGGCCGCACCGTAATCACGTTTTGGGCGCTGGTGGACTCGACAGTTTGAATGGCGTTGCCCGCGTAAATCGGCCGCTCGAAACGGTTTGGGGCCAAAACGGCGGTAATCTCGGAAATCTGCGGGATATCGAGCAAGGCGGCGAGACGCGGCGCAATATTTTTGCCGTCAGCCGTTGCCGGCGCCACGAAGGCGTCGTATGCCGCCATCAGAGGCTGCGCAAGGTTCGCCACATCCTCAGCTAGCTTTTGCGCAAGGTGCGCAGCATCGGCGATAAGAACCTTGCGGACACCACCGAACCGGGCCGCTTCTTCGGCGGCGGCGCCGCAGTTGAAGCCCACGATAAGGATGTCGATATCGCCGCCAATGGCAAGCGCCGCCGTCAGCGTTTTCGCGGTCGCGGCATTGAGCTGGCGGTTGTTATGTTCAGCCAGAAGCAGGATGGCCATGGTCAAAACACTCCAGCTTCATTTTTAAGCTTGTCAACGAGAGCCGCCGCGCTTGCGACTTTCACGCCGCCCTTGCGCATCGGCGGCTCGGTCGTTGAGACGATTTTCAGCATGGGAGCAAGATTAACCCCAAGAGATGCGGCGGCGATTTCCTCGAGCGGCTTCTTCTTGGCTTTCATAATATTAGGCAGCGACGCATAACGCGGTTCGTTCAGCCGCAGGTCAGTCGTCACCACAGCAGGCAAATTCAGCGTCAATGTCTGAAGACCACCATCGACCTCGCGGGTCACGTGCGTCTTTTGACCCTCGATGACCACTTTAGAAGCGAAGGAACCTTGTGGCCAGCCAAGCAGTGCGGCGAGCATCTGGCCGGTCTGATTGCAATCGTCGTCGATGGCCTGCTTACCCATAATAACGAGGCCCGCACCTTCTTTCTCGACAACCGTCTTTAACAGCTTGGCGATAACAAGCGGTTCAAGCACATCGTCGGTCGAGATGTGGATCGCGCGGTCGGCGCCCATGGCAAGAGCGGTGCGTAGGGTTTCCTGACTCTTTTGCGGCCCAATAGAAACAGCGATGATTTCCTGCGCAGCGCCCGATTCCTTGAGGCGTATCGCTTCTTCGACGGCGATCTCGTCGAAAGGGTTCATTGACATCTTCACGTTGGCTGTCTCAACGCCACTGCCGTCTGGTTTAACGCGAATTTTGACGTTATAATCGACCACGCGCTTGACCGGCGTCACAATCTTCATGCCAGCTCCGTATCAACCCCAAGACTGCACATTAAGTTCGCATTTGCGAAATGAAACGACAGTATGAAGCGTAGCGTGATGCAGCGCAACAGAAACAGCATTGTTCATTTGGCCAGTCCTGTGCCGCGATCGAACAGGAGAATCCCGGGGCGGCGCATGAACAGCACAAGCACAGCACCCGCGATAAATCCGCCAATATGCGCCCACCAGGCGGTGGCGCCGCCCACATTCGTGACCACATTGACGATCTGTAAAATGATCCAGATGCTGAGAATAAAGCCCGCGCTCAGGCGGATCGGGATCTTGAACAGAACAAGACACCAGACGCGCACATTGGGGTGCAGCATTAGATAAGCGGCGATAACCCCGGCGACGGCGCCGCTGGCGCCAATAAGCGGCACATCCGAACTCGCCTGGCTGAGAGCGTGAGCGATCCCGGCGAATATGCCGCAGAGGAGGTAGAAGACCAGGAATTTCAAATGGCCCATGGCGTCTTCGACATTGTCGCCAAACACCCAGAGAAACAGCATGTTTCCGCCCAGATGCAGCCAGTCGGCATGCAGGAACATGTAGGTGATAAGCGTCAGGCCCTCGGGAAATTGCGTAGCGACCTGGTTAATAGCTGTCTGCGTGGCGGCGTCAGGCACGAACACCGGGCTTATCAATTCGCGCGGCACCACCGCGAGACTTGAAAGCTGTTCGCTCGTCATCTGGGCGACCAGATCGAATGCGCCAATCTCGAAAAATGCGAACACAATGATATTGATGACTATGAGGGTCGTCGTCACAAACTGAAAACGGACTGTTTCTAGCGGATTTTTATCCCACAACGGCACAAACAGCATCGATAATCTCCTGCCCGCCTATCGGTTTGCGCCTGGCTTCCACAACACGTCGTTAGCGCCCTTGCCATTCACATAGCGACTGGCAACAAACAGAAAATCGGAAAGCCGGTTGATGTATTTCAGGGCAGGCTCGCCCACGATCTCGCCCTCTTGCGCTGCGAGCTCGACCATGGCGCGCTCTGCGCGGCGCGACACGGTGCGCGCGACATGCAAGGCAGCGGAGGCCGGGTTTCCTCCGGGCAGCACAAAGGATGTGAGAGGCTTTAGCTCGCTGTTTAGCGCGTCGATTTCTGTTTCAAGCCTTACAACCTGAGCATCGATAATGCGGAGGGCTTCGTAGCCGCCCGTGTCGCCGCCGGGCGGGATGCACAAGTCGGCGCCGAGATCGAACATGTCGTTCTGGATGCGCCCAAGCATGTCGCTGACGACGGCATGGGCGGCCGGTATGACTTCGCGCGCCACTCCAATGAACGAGTTTGCCTCATCCACAGTGCCATAGGCGGCAATGCGCAAATCATATTTTGCGACGCGCTTGCCCGAGCCAAGCCCAGTGGTTCCCGAGTCGCCGGTTTTTGTATAGATTTTCGTAAGAACAACCATGCAGCCGTAAGACGCCTATTCTACCATTTATAGCCGAGGCGTACTCCAGCGTTGGTTAAACCATCATTATCGCCGCAAAGGCCCGCATTCGACATATGTTCAATTGTCATTAGCATACGCCATTGCTCAGACAAAGCAACGCCAAGCGAGCCTGATTCGCGGAAGTTTACGGCGCAACCAAATGCCGCCTCATCCTTGTCGTCATGCGCTCCATCATGAATGGCACCGCCAAACGAGGTCTCAAAGAAAAGACGTTCTGTCAGTTTGGTGTCCCAGGTGACCCCAAAATAACCCATGCTTGTATCACCGCTAAAACTAATGTTAGCGCCGAGGTGCGGGCGAGGCATCAGAAAATGATCCAGAAAGTTGCCGCGCTCATGCCCGATGCGGCCGAACAACACTTCAAGATTGAGGTCTACGCCGTCTTCACTATTGCTTTCTTCGGCGTCATGGAGAAGCAGGCCGAAACGAATTTCGTCGATTGCGGGAAATGCCTCGGTTTTCTCAAAGTTATCAAAAAAACCGGCGTGAGAAATTTGTGAAAACCCTAAAGCTGCGAATAAAACCGCTGCGAAAAGGCTGCGTGAAGTTGAAATCTTGCAGCGCAGAATCGAAAACATGAGTAGCTCTAAAAAATTACGATGAACCTTAATCGCAGACTCTTGAGTCCAAAGTCAAACGGCGGGGCGTTGAGGAATGGGCTTTTGCAACTGTCGTGAGAAAATTGTCACGGGGGGTAAAAACGCGGCGCCTTATGGCGTGCGCCCGCCAAAATAAATCGCCGCCATGACAATAACGATGGCGATAAACTGCAACCCGATACGCCACCGCATCAGGTTTTGGCTGGCGTTGGGGCTGCCCCCTTTCAACAGGGTGCGCAACCCGAGAACGAGCACCACCGCCACCGCCGCCAGCGCAATAGGCAAAATATTATTTAGAATCTGTTCCATAAGATCATCCGTGATAATTCTGGCTTTGAAGAGTCTTAAGCGAATAAGCGGCTCAAGCGTGTAGAGTAGAGCCGCGCAGACTGGCCTTCAACTTTTCGGACGACGATTTGAGCTGTCCGCAGGCAGCCATGATGTCGCGGCCGCGCGGCGTGCGTATCGGGCTTGCGTATCCGGCGCGGTTGACGACCTCGGCAAAATGCTCGATTTGCTCCCACTCCGAGCATTCATACGGCGCGCCCGGCCACGGGTTGAACGGGATGAGGTTGATTTTCGCGGGGATGCCAGCCAGCAGCCGCACCAGCTCTTTCGCCTCAGCTATGCTGTCATTGACGCCCTTCAGCATCACATATTCGAAGGTGATGCGGCGCGCGTTCGAAAGGCCCGGATAGGCGCGGCAGGCGGCAAGCAGCTCGGCGATGGGCCACTTGCGGTTGATCGGCACCAGCACATCGCGCAAATCGTCGCGCACGGCGTGCAGCGAGATGGCGAGCATGACGCCCATCTCGGCGCCCGCGCGGGGGATTTCAGGCACGACGCCGGAGGTTGACAGCGTGATACGGCGCTTGGAGAGCGACAGCCCGTCCGGGTCTGAAGCGAGCGCCATCGCTTGGCTAACGTTGTCGAAATTATAAAGCGGCTCGCCCATGCCCATGAGCACGATATTGGTGATTTTCCGGTCGGCGTCGGGCAGCCCGCGCTTATCCTGCGCCTCGGCGCCGGGCCAGTCGCCAATCCGGTCACGCGCCACCATGATCTGCCCGGTAATTTCTCCCGCGGTGAGGTTGCGCACCAACGCTTGCGTGCCCGTGTGGCAGAAGGTGCAGTTGAGCGTGCAGCCGACCTGACTGGAGACGCAAAGCGTGCCGCGATCCGCCTCGGGGATATACACCGCCTCGACCTCTGGAGGTGTTTCGCCGGGGCGCGAAGGCTTGAGGCGCAGCAGCCATTTGCGCGTGCCGTCATTCGACACCTGCTCGGCGGCAATTTCCGGCCGTTCCAGGCTGAAAGCATCGTCAAAAACCGCGCGAGTCGCCTTGCTGATATTCGTCATCGGCGCGAAATCGGCGGCGCCGCGCACATATAGCCACGACCACAACTGCGCCACCCGCATGCGCAGTTCGCGCTCGGGGACGCCCGCCTTGGTCAGCGTCTCGCCAAGCTGCGCCCTGTTCAGCCCGATCAGCGCGGTTTTGCCGGAGACCGCCGCGTTACTGGCCAGCAAATCTGCGGAGCTGCGAGCAAGAGTTTCCTGCGCGGGATGTCCGTGGGCCACGTCTAATATAAGGGGCATAATGTTGCCTATCCGCGATCCGCAACCAAAGCGATTACGGGCAGGTCTGCTCCATTTTTTTAACGGCGGCGCCAATGCCCGCCAGCGAATACTGATCCGATGTCTCGGTGCCTCGCGCGGAAACGCCTTTCACGATCATCGTCGGCGTCGCAGCGCTGGACATCGCTTCGACAAGTTTGCGCTCGGTCGCCGGGTCTTTGATGAACGCTTTGTCCTGCCGCCCGAAAAACTCAAATTCATCGGCGCCAATAATCACTTTCACCGGGCCATCGGGCTTGATTGGATAGCCTATTGATACGCTAACCTCGTTGCGAACGCCGTCCTTCGGCCATGTCGTGAGGTAAAAGTAAGCGGGGCCACGTTTGGCCGCCTTTGGCTCGCTGTCTTTCGGAGTAGCGGCGGCGAAGCACACTTTGGCCCCACCTGCTTCGTGCATATAGGAATGCCAGTCGTCATGCTTCTCGATGAATTTTGGCGGCGGCGTCACCACGACGGGTTTTGGTTTTGGCGGCGTAGCGGGCGCTATCCCTGGCGCCGGCGCCGCCTGAGCGGCGGGTGCTATGGGCTTTGGCGCTTGAGCAGCGGGCCTGGGGGCCGCAGGTTTCGGCGCCGCGCCTGGCTGTGTCTGCGGAGTAGCAGGCTTAGGCGCAGGCTGCGCCCCAGTTTGCTGCGCGGCGGCGCTCCCCGCCAGCCCGATACACATCATCGCAAATATGGAGGCTGCTATTCGCATAGGTCAATCCCGGCATCAAGTTCATTAAGTTTTCAGTTCGCTCTCTTTATACGGATTTCAACCGATGCGCCATATATCGAATAAGGAGTTCACGAACCGTTTAAGTTCGGCGTCCGCCTGAAAGAGGCGCCAAATACATGTTCGGGAGCAACGTTGGCAGGCGCTCCCTCCGACAGCGGCCTTGGCGCATGCCGCCCAAGGCTTACCAAACGATCATACATCACAATCGCGCCCGCCATGGCGACATTTACACAGAATGCGGACGGGATTTTGACCACATGGTCGCAGCGCTCCAAAACCTGCGGTGAAAGCACGCCGCGCTCGGGGCCAAGCACGTAAGCCGCCTGTAGCGGATGCCGGAAACTTGGCAAATCCACCGCCTCGTCGAGCAATTCGACGCCCACCAGACGGCAGCCCTTCGGCAGCTGCATCTCCTTCGCGCCCGCCCAGTTATAAAGCGGCAGGTGCGTTGTCGATTTCGACGTGTCGGATTTCATATCGATGGCGCGCACATGCGCATCCAGCGTAAAGAAGAAGCTAGCGCCGAAAGCGTGCGCCGACCGCATCAGATTGCCAAGATTAAGCGGCTTGGAGATGCGCTCCGCGCCAATCGCGAAATAACCGCGCATCGCTTTGGTGTCGCCTCAGGTTGATTTTGCTTATTGCCTGCGCTGATATGGGCCAATTGAGCCATCTTGTCCAGCGGAGGAGAAATTATGCGGCTCTCGACCCACGGATCTGAAGCGTGTTATACTTTAAACATGAGCGAGACAAAAACAGCTACTAGAATGTCGTCATGGGCAGTTCCGACCGGCACCGATGACGATACTTGGGAACGTTTGACGCGCGAAGAGCAGTTTGCTGCATATCAGGCGCATTTCAATAGCTTCGATTGCTCCACTTCCACAGAAACAACCGTTGCCGAAATTGTCGAGCGTTCTCGCGCAGCACGGCCTCCGAAGCGCGCGATGAATGATCAAAACCTATAAACTTTCACCCGCAGCCATCGGCTCTATTGCGGAAATCGTCGCTTATAACGATGAGGCTTTTGGCGTAAATCAAACCGCTGCTTACATAGCAGGTCTCGAATCGAGTTTTGAACTGATCGTAAAATTTCCCGGTACAGGCGTTGCCGCATTCGAGGTTAAGGCTGGGCTTCGCCGTTATCGCTATCAATCGCATTACATACTCTACACCGAGCAGCGCGCGCATATCCGTATTGAGGACATTTTCCACGTTCGGCGAAAAATCCGTTCCGACCTTTTCGATACATAACCCGGATGTTCAAGGATGCGCGCGATACTGTCAGATGGGGTGAGCGGGATCGGGGGGTTGACCCTCAGCAATGTCGCCGTGCCTGCGCCCGGGCCAGGCGAAGTAGCGGTTTGCGTCTCCGCGGTGGCGCTCAATTTTTTTGATACGCTCGTAGTCCAGGGCAAATATCAGCACCGGCCTACCCCGCCATTTTCGCCGGGAGGCGAGATCGCGGGCGTTGTCTCCGCGCTGGGCGCGGGCGTCACGGAGTTCGTCGTGGGGCAGCGCGTCATGGCTTATGTGAAGTTTAACGGGTGCCGCGAAGTCAGCATCGCAAATGCGTCGGACTTGATCTCCATTCCTGATGGCGTTACCGACGAGGTCGCCGCAGGGCTGACCATCACCTACGGTACAGCGCTGCACGGGCTTGGCGACCGCGCAAAACTGGCGGCGGGCGAAATGGTTGCGGTGCTCGGCGCGTCGGGCGGCGCGGGTCTTGCGGCGGTCGAGGTGGCCAAATTAATGGGTGCGCGGGTCATCGCCGCTGCGTCGTCGCCCGAGAAACTGGCGATCTGCCGCGCGCATGGAGCGGACGAGGTTGTCGATTATGAAACGCAGGATTTGAAGGATACGCTGAAGGCGCTCACGGCTGGGCGCGGCGTCGATGTTGTTTACGATTGCGTCGGCGGGCCGCACGCAGAGGCGGCGTTGCGCGCGATGGCGTGGGAGGGCCGCTATCTCGTCGTCGGTTTCGCGGGCGGCGGCATCCCGAGCATTCCGCTCAATCTGCTGCTGTTGAAGGGTTGCGCCCTGCTAGGCGTATTTTTCGGCGAGTTCGCCGCGCGCCACCCGGAACGCTATCGCGCCAATATGGAGCGCGCGCTATCATGGGTGGCGTCCGGCGCTCTTAAGCCGCACATTCATGATGTGATGCCGTTAGAGAAGACAGCGGAGGCGCTTACACTTCTGGCCGAGCGGAAAGTGACCGGCAAGCTCATTATCCGCGTTTAACGACAGGCCGCGAGCCGGTGAAAGGGTTATGCCGCGAGGCCATAATGGCCTCGATCTCGGCGACAGACCATGGACGGAAATCGTGGCTGTCCGCGCCGACATCCAGGCTGAAGCCGTGCGGGTCGTGGCTGAAGCGTCCATGCACATGGCCGAACAAATGCCATGCGCCGCGCCACGACCCGTGCCACTCGCGCATCGGATAATGGCATAAAACCACGCGGCGCTCGGCGATGCGCACCTCCTTGATATCGCTAACCGAGGCGAACACCCCACGAAACGCCTCCAGAGTATGTACATCATGATTGCCCGCGATCAGATGAATTTCGCCATTTAGCCGCCGCACATATTCGTCCGCGCCCTGCGCGTTGCGGAAGCACACGTCGCCAAGATGATAAACGACATCGCCGGGTCCGACCGCTGCATTCCAGCGCTCGATAAGCGCCGCATCCATTTCCTCCACCGATGCGAACGGGCGGTTACAAAGCCCAATGATGGCGGCATGACCAAAATGCGTGTCAGAGATGAAAAACGCCGTGATGATTTTAACGCCTCTGGATGCCTGTATTTATGCAGCGCTTTTACCGTCTTTTTTCGGTATACAAAGCCCAGCGCTTTTCCGCATCTCTGGAGTTACCATGTTTCGTCTTCTGGTGTACGCGTTGGCTGCGCTACTGTACGTCGATCCCGCTGCGGCGCAAAACATTAGCGGCAATGTTTTCAACAAGCTCAAAGCTGGTGGCCACGTCATCCTTATGCGCCATTCGCAGACAACGCCGGGCGTGGGCGATCCGGAAGGCTTCCAGATCAGCGACTGCGCCACCCAGCGCAATCTGAATGACCCGGGCCGGGCGCAGGCGCGGCTTCTTGGTCAGCGCCTCCGCGCCAATGGCATTCGAATCACCAAAGTCATGTCCAGCGCATGGTGCCGTTGCGTCGATACCGCGAAGCTGGTCTCGCCCTCGTCAACAATTGAAACAAGCGAAAACCTTGGCTCCTACTGGAAGCGCGGCGATGCGAGCATAAAATTGGCGAGCGAGGCCGTTCGTGCGGAGATCGCGGCATGGCGCGGCCCCGGAACGCTGCTCTTCGTTACGCATCAGGTGAATGTGCTGGCGATAATGGGCCCGAATTTGCAGCAGGGCGGCTTTGTTGTCATCGAACCGCGTGGATTCAAAATAGTGGCCACGCTGAACCCGTGACCGCGCCGGGTAAAGCTTCAGGACATATACATAAAGTCTTGCTAGAAAAGCTGTATGCGCCGACAAAGAAAGTCCGCCGCACCAATTTTGCGATCAAAACCTCGGAGACTGCATGGCAGTCCGGCGCGCGCTCGCATACAGTTCGGCGGAGAGATACGTCAATCTGCTGGTCAACTTCGGCCTGATCGCCGCCGTGTCGCGCCTGCTGACGCCGCAGGAAGTCGGGGTTTCGGCGCTCGGCGTCACTATTCTGGGTCTTGTCGAAACCATCCGGGATATTCCCAGCAGCTACCTTGTGCAGCGACCGACGCTCACCCGCGAAGATACAGCATGCTGCTGACCATACCGATACAGATGGCCGTCACCTTGGCGATCATCAAATCCCACATCCATTTCACCTGGAAAGAGTTGCGTATCGCGCTAATACCCAGCGCAGTTCTGGCGGCGTTCAGCATAGCGCTTCCGCTTGTCTGGCTGGCCTACAGGGGATTTGCGTTTGACATGTCAATACTGACTGGCGTCGGGATTGGGATCTGCGGCGTCATTGGATGGTTCGCTGGAGTGTGGATTACAAAACACCCTTTGCAGGGCGAGATGCTTCTTCTCGCTCAACAGGTCAGGCGCCGTATAGCGCCAAACGCCTTAAAACCGGGCGAGTGATTATCGACCTGGCGCGTCAGCCTCCGCCATCAAGCGCAGATAGGTGCGTGCTATCTCGCGCCACGAATAGCGTTCGGCCTGCGATGCGCCTTTGCGGGCCATATCTGCGCGCAACGCCTCGCTTGAATGCAACTTTGCGACTTGAGCCGCCCAGCCTTCCGCGTCATCGGGGTCGGCGTAAAGCGCCGCATCGCCCGCGATTTCGGGCAGGCACGGCGACGTTGAGGCGACCACCGGGCAGCCATGGATCATTGCCTCCACCACTGGCAGCCCAAAGCCCTCGATGCGCGACGGAAACAGCAGACAGCGCGCCGTCTGAAGCGCCGCCGCCAAATCGTTGTCGCTAATGCGGCCCAGAAGCCGCACATTCTCCGGCGTTTGCAGGCCAAACGAAGCAATCGCCGCCTTGTCGAGATCGCCGGCCACGTAAACATCGAGACCCAGCGCGTCCAGCGCAGGGGCTATCCGCCATACAAGCTCGATATTCTTATATTTCTGGCGCTGGCCGAGGCAAATCACAAACGGGCGCGGCCCTAGAGGCAACAGTGAACGCGAGGCATCCCATCGCCGGGCATGATCCGCGCCATTATAAGTGACGGCGATTTTTTCGGGCGGCGCAATTTTATGCTCGACCAGATGACTTTTCGAGAGGCTTGAAACGGTGGTGATGCGAAACGCGGTACGCCCAAGCGCCGGGAGGATTAAGCGGTGCGCAAGACGAAAGCCCGCGCCGTAACTTTCTGGCATGAGGAAGGTGTGCAGGTCGTGTATGCATACAATATGCCGCTGCTTCCAGACGGGCGCAAGATTGCAGAAGCTTAACAGGCCGCCTTCCACAAATCGCGGCAATTGCGCCTGCGCCCACACCTGCGGAAGCCTCGGCTTGTTAAACTCTGGCACAACCCGCACTCGGATGTGCGTGAGATTAAGGCCCTGCGGTTCGCGCGGCGCGACCATCAACAGGCGCAGATTTGCCGTCAGCGGGTCGGCCTCGCGAACAAGCGCGTCGAGCGCCACTGTCACTTCTCGGGCATAGCGGGCGACGCCGGTTTGCTTGAACCCCACAAAGTCGCCGTTGATCGTCCAGCGGCGCTGAATTTCAGCCATGGCTGTCGCTCCGTAACTTGCACGTCGCCGGTATCTCGCGAACATTTGCCTAGGCCTAGATTTCTGTAAGGAATTTTGCTGCGATGCAACAGCGCGATGTAATTTGTTGTCATGTTCGATCGCCGCTGATGCATAAACTTAACAAACAGCGTGTAAATGCGGATGGCATTAGCGAACGAATGGCGGGATGCATGGCTGCACGCAAATGGACTATCAACGGGCGATTTCTGACGCAGCCGATGTCTGGCGTGCAGCGATACGCTGAGGAAATCACCCGCTCAATCGATGGGCTGATCGCCGATGGCCATCCGCTTGCGAGCAGTCTGGAAATCGAAATTCTTTGCCCTCCGAAGGCTCGCGATTTGCTTGGCCTTCGCGCGTTGACGCTGAAACAGGTTGGCACAAGCGGGGGACATAAGTGGGAGCAAACGGAACTACCGCGCCATGCAAGCGACGGGCTTCTCAGTTTGGGGAACAGCGGGCCTTTGGCGAAGTCGCGCCAAATCGTCTGCATTCACGATATGAACACGCGGCTGTTTCCATCCAGCTATTCAAAACGATTCCGGCTACTCTACGGTGCCTTACTGCCAGCGCTTGGCCGGCGCGCCGCGCGTATTGCAACGGTTTCACATTTCTCCGCCTCGCAAATCGTGCGGTTCGGTGTGGCTCGCGCAGATAAAATCGACGTTATGCCAGATGGCCATGAGCATGTTTTTGCATGGAAATCCGATTTGAGCGCAGCCGTGCAAAGCGCCGCGCAGCCGGATGTCATCGCCCTGATCGGCAGCCCCGCGCCACACAAAAACGCCGCGCTTATTTTGAGCATGGCCTCCGAGTTAGAGGCGCTAGGGCTGAAAATCGCTGTGGCAGGCGGCCGTGATAGCCGGGTGTTTCAAAACAGCGGCGCTATAACCGACGCCGCCAATGTGCTCTGGCTCGGCCAGTTGACGAATGAAGAGCTTGCGGCCGTCTTGCAAAACTGCCTGTGCCTGGCTTTCCCCTCGTTCACTGAAGGCTTTGGCCTGCCGCCTCTGGAGGCCATGGCGCTCGGGTGCCCTGTTGTCGTCACCGATCAGGCCAGCCTGCCGGAGGTATGCGGCGACGCTGCTCTGTATGCCTCCCCCCACGACAAGTCGGCGTGGTTAAAGCATTTCGCAACCTTGCGCGACGATGCCTCCCAGCGCCGCCGCCTGATCAAGGCCGGACATGAGCAAGTTCGCCGCTTTAGCTGGCGCCAATCGGCTGAATTGTATCTTGAGGCAATGGCGAAAGTTGACGCGGCAGGGCCCTGAAAATCCAGCTCGATAAGCAGAACGCGCTCGTTTGGGTTGGACAGCGCGTAATGAGCCGCAAGGTTAGCGGCGACCGTCGTTTTGCCAACGCCGCCTTTCAAGTTGGCCGCCGTTATAATGCGCACGCCGCTTCTGCAAAGGCGCTGCGTATAACCATCTTGCGGTCTCGCGGGCAGGTTTGACAGCCAAACGCCCGGACTTGTCTGCGCGACGGTCGCTCGGGCGGCGTTAATGCGGGCTTTGGCTATGCCGTTTGCAAGAACAATAGTCACTACATAGCGGTAAGCGCGGCGCAGAAGCTTTATGATAAGATAGACCACTACGGACGCCGTGACGCCTATAATAGTTTTTTCTCAAGGGAAAGCTCGGCGGCAACGCCCACCCACAGTCTTGATAACCACTCCAGCATGTCGCTCTCCAACTCTTATACTCTAAGCTGAAGAAGAGCTTTTTACATCACGGTCAAGCAGGAGCAGCGCCGCGTTAGGAGTTCAGGAAAGACTGTGGTGCCCTTGCGCGCACCAGTCCGTGTCGCTGCACACGTACATGCGCTCGCCCCCGTCGCCGGTGACGATCTCGTCCAGGAAGCTGCTCTCGGAGCCGCAAATCGCGCAGGCGCCAGCCGCTTTTGACGCCTCGAACGGGTGGTCGTCGAAATCGACCGAGCGCACCTCCGTCCACGGCGGCAGCGCGTAGATGCGCTTCTCGCGGCCCGCGCCGAACAGCATCAGCGCCGCGTTCATGTGCAGCTCGGGATTGTCGAATTTCGGGATTGGCGACGGGTCCATCAGATAGCGCCCGTTCACCATCACCGGATAAGCGTAGGTCGTCGCGATATGCCCGTGCCGCGTGATGTCCTCATACAGCTTCACATGCATCAGGCCGTATTCGGAGAGCGCGTGCATCTTGCGGGTCTCGGTCTCGCGCGGCTCCAGGAAGCGCAAAGGTTCGGGGATAGGCACCTGAAACACGATGATCTGGCCCGCGCGAAGCGGGTGCTCGGGGATGCGGTGGCGGGTCTGGATGACGCTCGCCTCGGCGGTGCGCGTCGTCGTCGCCACTCCCGCCGTCTTTTCGAAGAACTGGCGGATGGAAACGGCGTTGGTAGTGTCGTCCGCGCCCTGATCGATCACCTTCAGCACATCGTCCGGCCCCAGCACCGCGGCCGTCACCTGCACGCCGCCCGTGCCCCAGCCATAGGGCATCGGCATCTCGCGCGACGCGAACGGAACCTGATAGCCGGGCACGGCGACCGCCTTCAGAATCGCGCGCCGTATCATCCGCTTCGTATGCTCGTCCAGATAGGCGAAGTTGTAATGGCCGGAGGTCATGCCGGGTTTGCCCGCAACCATCTCAGCACAACGGCTGCGTGCTTATCTGGCGGAAAAACTGGATAAAACACGTACGTGATATGAGCGCCATCGGCGACGATGGTCAGCCGCTTCAAAAGCCGCTGCCCGCCCGCTTCAAAAGTCGGCAAGGACATCGCGTCCGTCAGCTTGAAGTCCGCATCGCTGAGAAGTTCAAATGGCAGATGCGTGCGGTCGCGGAGTTCGCGCTGATACGAGGTGTCTTGAGTGCTCAGGCCGAATACGGCGTTCACGCCCGCCGCTTTAAGGTCGGCAAAATGGTCGCGAAAGCCGCAGGACTGCGGGGTGCATCCGCGCGCGCCCGGAATAGCGTCCCAGCCATCTGGCATGTTAATGCCCGGAACGCCGGTTTTGGGATAAGCGTAAATTACCGTGCGGCCAGCGAGATTGTTGAGCACAATACGTTCACCGCTGGTGGATACAAGCGACATGGCGGGAAGCGATGCACCGAACAGATGGCTGGCGGCGCCGTCATCTTGCGGCTCCGGCAAATCCGCCGGAAGCGGGTAATAATCAATGGCTGTGCTCATCTTCAAAAATCTCCTTTAAATCTATCTCCATGCCCGGCGGGTCGAGGCGGAGCGTCTCCCCAGCCAGCCGCGAGACGAACGCGCCGCCCTCGCCCCGCGTGTGATGGTAAATCTCCCGCGCCTCACCGTTCACAGTGAGTACGTGCACGATGGAAGGGATCGTAAAATAGTGCCGTATCTTGACCAGCTGATCGCGCGATGCCGAGGAAGGCGAAAAAACCTCAACAACGATTATTGGGTTGGTCGCGAGCATCGCGTCCCGCAGCAGCCGCTCACCACAGTTCACCAGCGCACCCGGGATGTACGTGGTGAAGGCGTCAATCGCGACGCCGATGCTATCCACAAACGCCTCACAGGAGAGCCCGGCCGTTTTAACTGCGGCTTTCAAGGCAATAGCAATGTTGAGTTTGGCTTGGCCGTGCCGCACGCGCTCAGGCGCCATCGCTATCGTGGAAGCGCCAATGATGAAAGACGTGCGGATGGGGACAATGACGCCGTCATGCAGCTCAAATTTGCCGTCGCCGTCATATGCACCAGCCCATTCAAGGAACTCGGTGACGGTTAGCGGTTTTTGTTTGGATTGCGCATTCATGGCTCAAGCATATCAGCGGCGCGAGCATCCGTCATCCGCCGCATCTTGCGCACGAGTTCGAGTTCAGACTGAAAATCCACATAGTGCGGCAGCTTCAGGTGCTCCACGAAGCCGGTCGCCTGCACGTTGTCGCAGTGGGCCAGCACGAATTCCTCGTCCTGCGCGGGCGCAGCCGTCTCCTCGCCCAGTTCGCGGGCGCGAAGGCTCCGATCCACCAGCGCCATCGACATGGCCTTGCGCTCGAGCTGGCCGAACACGAGGCCGTAGCCGCGCGTAAAGGTGGGCGGCTCGGTTTTGGAGCCGTGGAATTGGTTGACCATCTCGCATTCCGTGAGAGTGATCGCGGCGATCTCGATGGCGAAGCCAAGCTCGGGCAGAAACGCCTCAACCATCACTTCGCCAATGCGGATTTCACCCGCAAACGGGTGCGTGCGCCCGTAGCCGCGCTGGGTGGAGTAGCCGAGCGCCAGCAGAAAGCCCTCATCGCCGCGGGCTAGAGCTTGCAGCCGCAAATTGCGAGTTGAGGGGTAATTGAACGGCGCGCGCGTGATGTCGCCCGGCGTGGCGGCAGGGTCGCCGCCCGGCCCCTCCACCAGCCCCTCGGCTTGCAGAATAGCGAACATTTTCGGCGTGGCAAAGCCCGCAACTGCGTCATCCTCCGGCTTGACCCGGGGGTCCAGACTTGTCTCGACAGTCTGCGCTCGTGGCGTGGATTGCCGGGTCAAGCCCCGCAATGACAAAAGTGCGTCATTGTGAGCGGAGTGAACCAATCCATCTTCGCTGACATTCTGAAGATGGATTGCCGCGTCGCTACGCTCCTCGCAATAACGGCAGATAGTTTCCGTGACGCCCCCTGAGGTGGTGGCAAGTGAGAAATCCAGCAGGCGGTGGGTGTAGTCGAAGGTGGGGCCGAGAACCTGCCCGCCGGGCAAATCCTTGAAGGTTGCGGAGACGCGACGGATGACGGCCATGCGCGCCGTGTCCACCGGCTCGGAATAGCCAATGCGCGGCAGAGTTGTGCGGTAGGCGCGGATGAGGAAAATCGCCTCAATCATATCACCGCGAGCTTGCTTGATAGCCAGCGCCGCGAGGTCGCAATCGTAGAGCGAGCCTTCCGCCATCACCCGGTCAACGGCGAGGCTGAGCTGCTCCGCGATCTGATCGACGCCGATTTCGGGCACGGCCAAGTCGCCACGCCGCTCCTTGGCGAGCAACTCATGCGCCGCCGCAATCGCTTTCTCGCCGCCCTTGACCGCTACATACATCAGCGCGCCTCCCCGGTCATGCGGATGTTCGTCGACCGCGGCAGCGCCGCCATCTCGCCATCGCCGCAAAACATGAAATCCACGCCAAGCGGATACAGCGCGGAGTTTTCCGCAGCGATAGCCCAGAACTCCGGCGCTAGATTCGACGCGGAAAACGGTCGAGGTTCCCGTAACCCAGGCCCCGAAAGTTCGACGGCAAAACCTTCGCCAAAGCGGCCAGCGTCGAGGATGACGGTCGCTGAAGCATCAGGATAGTCCGCCGTCCCGTGCGGCAGCGCGCGCCAAAGCTGCGCGTCAAAATCGCGCGGATGTACAAGCACAAACGCCGCCTTCGCCGCATCCACCCGAAGCGCCCCGGTGTGAAAGCTCAGATACCCTTCGATGTGTGCGTCGTCCGCGAGGCCCGTCAGCGCGTATGGCGTTTCATAGTCCAGCAGCGTGAGCGCCAGAGCGGCCATGACAGGCGGCAAAGGAGCATGCGCGAGCTGCAGACATGGCTGGCGTGAACCCGGTGCCGCCATCGCCGCCAGCGCGGCGCGAAACACGGCCTGGGCGTCCATGACCGGATCGCTCAAGCCTTTTACCGGAGTTTGCGGATGCGAGGCGCTCATGCCGCATCCTCCCCGCGCGCGACGGTGAAAAAATCGACCTTGGTTGTAGCGCTTGCGCGAGCGCGATCCTCGGCGGCGGCGGCTTCCGTTTGCACCAGCGGTGTGAGGATGAGCCGGATGATTTCCGCGCGCCGCGTCTCATCCGCCATCAGCGCATCGACGAGCGCCGCGTTCGCCGCGTGCGCCTCATCGCGGCCCGCAACCATGCTGTGGCCAGCCGCGCCAGACGCGAGCGTGACCGAACACCGCGTCACGGTCATCTCCCCGAGATTGAACGGCGCGCCCTCCCCGCCGATCCGGCCGCGCACCATGATAAGTCCGGTTTCAGGCGCGCGTAGCAGGTCGTAAGGTTCCGCGAGATTGGTCGCAGCCATCAGCGCAGCGAGTTTTGCTGGCTTGGCCCGCGCCAGCACTCCCATCCATACCCGCCTTTCCTCGACGCTTTCGATCATAGCATCCTCATCCTAGATTTGCGTATCATCGCTTGCGGGAGCAGCCCGCCGCGCAGCCAAATGGCAAAAAACCTTCAAGGTGTTTACCCGTTGATGTTGACCGGATGATAACAATCCTGAAGCCTCAAAATCCGCAGAATGATGCCTGTGGGTAACTGTCAACAAATTAATTTAGCTGCCTTAATTTTGCCAAAAGCTAGCGGCACATTCGCAACAGTTGAGGCGATGAGTAAGTTCTCTCGACAGGTTTAGTCAGCCAGTTGCGTTCGTTGCGTATGCGTCGTCCCCCCGCTTCGTAAACGTCATGAATCGCCGGTTGATGTGGTTTTGTAAGTCCGTTGCGTTAGTCTTCACCAGCAAGGTAGGCATTTCGCAAGCGGCGTGGTTTGGAAAGAAGGCGAGGTGAAAGCTTCGCCTTCGACAAAAGGCTCCCGCCCGGACCTTTTATATAGCCTTTACTGTATGCCTAAAGAGAGATGCGGTTTGGATTGTTGCCCCCTCAACCCCCGCTGGAT
>Ga0163154_10000044_pt1 | contig 166879 bp, 167 predicted proteins | sample OliLakLV19MP9P1_FD_148649 | JGI IMG/M metagenome (GOLD analysis project Ga0163154, IMG submission 148649) | Freshwater microbial mat bacterial communities from Lake Vanda, McMurdo Dry Valleys, Antarctica - Oligotrophic Lake LV.19.MP9.P1 | ecosystem: Environmental > Aquatic > Freshwater > Lake... | reverse complement strand
TCCGCGTGTTCGCCGCCTCGAGTCTGACCGAAGTGATGAACCGGCTGGGCCGGTCCTATGCGGCGACGGGTCACTCCGCTCCAGCGTTCAATTTCGCGGCCTCCTCCGATCTGGCGCGGCAGATCGAGCAGGGCGCGGAGGCCGATATTTTCGTGTCGGCGGACGAGGCGTGGATGGACTATCTCTCCGACCGGGACCTGATCGTCGAAGGGAGCCGGGTCAATCTGGCAGGCAACCGGCTGGTGCTGATCGCGCCGGCGGACCGGCCATTTTCGTTTACGCCCCAGCCGGGCGCCGACCTCGCAGCGGCGCTGAAGGGAGGAACCCTGGCGATCGCCGATCCCGAAGGCGTTCCGGCTGGGCGCTATGCCCGGGAGGCGCTGGAATCGATCGGCGCGTGGGGGGCGGTCGAAGGCAAGGCGGCGCGCGCCGAAAGCGTGCGCGCCGCCTTGCGGTTCGTCGAATCCGGGGAGGCGGCCGCGGGCATTGTCTATGCGACCGATGCGCTCTCGGCGGGCGTCAAGGTCGTTGTCGTCGCCGAGTTCCCGGCAGGCAGCCACACGGCGATCACATATCCGCTGGCGCGTATCGCGAGCGGCGAGGGACAGGATTTCGCCGCTTACCTGCAATCCGGCGAGGCGCGATCGACCCTGGCGGCGGCGGGGTTTCTTCTACCGGAATAGCAGGCGGAGTCGCAACAATCGCTTCGAATTGATCGGCCTGCCCCAGCGGCGACGGGAGTCGGCCTCGCACGGCTGGCTCCGACGCCTGTTGCCGTGCGCGGCAACCCGGCTCAGAATACGGGTCGCCACATTGGGAGACATCAGGATGCAGCGTCGCACAATCGGGATCACGGCCGCCGGGCTGGCGGCCGCTGTATCGGCTCTTGCGCTCGTCGCCTATGCGGCCCCCTCCAAGACCGAACCGGGCAAGATGGCTGGGGCGCGGGTGGATAACTTCATGCTCGCCGACCAGACCGGCATGGGGCACGAACTCTATTACTTCAACGCCGCCGACGCCGTCGTGATGGTGTCATTCAAGCCGGGCGATGCGACGTCAGAACGGGCGGCCGTCGCACTGGCGAAAGTGCGCGACACTTTCAAGGGCAGGAACATCGAATTCCTGATGCTGGATTCGACGCCCAAATCGGCGCCGCTTGCGGGCACGCCAGGCTCGGCGGGTCTGCCGGTCCTGGCCGACGATCAGCAATGGGTGGGCCGCTCGCTCGGCGTGACATCTAGCGCCGAGGCGTTCGTGATCAATCCCAAGACCTGGACGGTCGCCTATCACGGCCCGATCGACGACAGCTTCGCCCAGAAGAAAAACAAGAAGGCCAACCTGACCGAGGCTTTGAACGCGGTGCTGGCCGGCAAGCCCGCGCCGGTAACGGAGGCCGCCGTCAAGGGCGCCGCCGTCGATTTCCCGGACCGCGCCAAGGCCGCGCAGTTCGCCCGTATCTCCTACGCCGACGAAGTGGCGCCGATCCTCGCCGCCAAGTGCGTGACCTGCCACACCAAGGGCGGCATGGGTCCGTTCGCTATGGATCGCTACGAGACGGTGAAGGGCTTCGCGCCGATGATCCGCGAGGCGCTGCGCACCAAGCGGATGCCGCCCTACCATTCCGACCGGCATGGGGCGGCGTGGACCGATGACATGCGGCCGACCGATGCCGAACTCAATACGCTGGTCAACTGGATCGAAGCCGGCGCTCAGCGCGGCCAAGGCGCCGATCCCCTGCCGGACGCCCAGCCGACGATCGAGGAATGGCCGCTGGGCAAACCTGACCTCATCGTCGACGTTCCGGCTTTCGATGTGCCTGCCGGCGGTGTGATCGATTATCAGGACTGGTCGGTCGCCTCGAAACTGACCGAAGGCAAATGGCTGAAGACGACGGCATGGAAGGCCGGCGCGACGCCGACCGTCCATCACGCGCTGGCGGGGTGGATTCCGGACGTGCGGCCTGACGGCCGCGGCTTTTCATGGAACACGGCGCTCGGCGGCTATGGTCCTGGCGGCGAGGCCAACAAGACGCCGGACGATACCGGCATCTACATTCCGGCGGGCGGCTCGTTCGCCTACCAGATGCACTACACGCCCGTGGGCAAGGCCATGACCGACAAGACCCAGGTCGGCTATTACTTCTACAAGGAAGAGCCCAAATACATCCTGCGTCAGGCGAGCATAACCGATTTCTCGATCGAGATTCCCGCCGGCAAGGCTCGCCATCACGAGACGGCCTATCTGGAGTTTCCGCACGATGCGCTGATCTTCGGCACCCAGCCGCACTGCCATTCGCGCTGCTATTCCACGAAGCTTCGTATTCGCTACCCGGACGGGACCGAGAAGGTGCTGCTCAACCAGCCGCGCTACGACTTCGGGTGGCAGCGGGAATTTCACTTCGAGGGCATGCTCGAAGTGCCGGCCGGATCAAAACTGATCGCGGACTATGTCTTTGACAACTCCACCGCCAACAAATCCAATCCCGATCCGACAAGGAACGTGACGTTCGGCGAGCAGACGTCGGAGGAAATGCTGTTCACCTTCGCGCGCTTCCGGTTCAAGGACGAAACCGCCGAGAACCGCCGCGATGACTGGTTCAGGGAGTTGCAGGGCAACATCACCATCGGCGCGCTGGACGACGACATGGACGGCAAGCTGACGCTCGCGGAATTCCGCAATGATCCGCGCTTCGCCCCGGTCAAGCAGTATCTGCCGATGGTCGATGCCGACAAGGACGGCGCCTTGAGCAAGGCGGAACTCACGGCCGCCCTCGGCATCATGCAGAAAATGCGTCAGAGCGGCGCCGCAGCGGCGGCGCCCAAGGTTGACAAGGGAACCGCCGCCATGACGGGCCAGGGGCACTAGACCCGCAATAAATCCGAACGATCAAGATAGAGACCCCGTCCGGTATGCCGGGCGGGGTTTTTTCTTTCTGGCGCGTCCGCTCGCAGTGCGCGACGTGTCGAAGCGTCAAGCCACGGCCACCACATCCACCGCCTGCCTGGTTTTCTGAGAGCCGGCGGTCCGCAGCACGCCGCGAACCGGCGCCACATCCGAATAGTCCCTGCCGCGGGCGATCACGATATGGTCTCCGGCCGCGAGCCGGGCGTTCGTCGGATCATACTCTACCCATCCGGCTTCGACGCCACACCAGGCGCGCACCCACGCATGCATCGCGTCAGCGCCTTCGAGACGCGGTTTTCCCCGTGGAGGCGTTGTGCGCAGGAAGCCGCTCACATAGCCGGCGGGAATCCCGAGCGCCCGCAGGCAGGAGATCATGATCTGGCTGAAATCCTGGCAGACGCCGCGCCTGCGCCCGAACGCCTCCTCGGGCGGGGTATCGACGGTGGTGGCCTTGGCGTCGAAACGCATGTCGCGATGCAAGGCCAGCCCGACGGCTGTCACTGCGTCGAGCGCGGTCGTGCCGGATCGGACCTCTGCTCGCGCGTAGGCGGTCATCTCGGGGTCGATGCTTATTCGCGGCGAAGGGCCGAGGAAATGATGCGGTGCGTCCGGGGCGAGGGAGCGGCACTCGGCGATCTCTCGAGCCAGGCGGTCGAGCGTCGGCGACAAGTCGAGAAAGGCGCCCTCGGCGAGACGTTCGACCCGGCACCGCACCTTGAACTCTATGCGGGCGTGGGCGGATCGATAGGCGATCTCGACCGCCTGATTGCCGAAAAAGTCCGTGCTGTGGAAGCGTTCCTGCGGTGGCGGATCGATGTCCAGATGGCCTGCTATGAGACGTTGCCGACCTAGGAGGTCGGCAGGCAACAGGCGCAGCCGGTGACGACCGGCCATGGCGGCGCGGTTGTATTCATGGGTGATCGTGAGGCCGACATCATAGAGCATGATTATCTCAGATAGGCTGCGGTCAGGGCGTCGGAGAGCACGGCCACGCTCGCACGAATGTCGAGCAACGCCTGAGCGTCCAGAGAGTCGGGCGATCGGACCGCAAGCTGAGTGTGGGTCTGCAGTATGGCGCGTGTCAGGGCCGACATCTGGCCATGGGAGGTCGCGCCAGGGAGGCGATCCGCCTGATCGCGGATTTCGGTCAGCTGGTAGAGGATCGACCGGGGATTGAACGCGTCGAGCGCCAGCAGGTCGATGACGGTGTTGCGGTTGGTGGCGATGGCGTAGCGCCGCCGGTGCGTCATGGAGCTGTCGCCAATCTCGACCACGAGGTCGAGCGAACCTTCCGGCGCGGCTGGATCGCAGAAGTCCGCGAGCGCCGAGGCGGCGCCCAGTATGCGTTCGAGCGAACGGCCGATCGTGAGGAAGCGCCAGCCCGATGAGCGGTACATGTTCTCGTGCACAAGGCCCGAGAAACCGGTGATCTTGCGGAGCAGCACACCCATGGCGCGGGCAGCGTCGTCGCCGGGCGTGACGCGCTCGGAAAAGCGCGCGGCGGTCTTCGCCAGATCGTCGAGCGCCATCCAGCCATCCACCGAAAACCGGTCGCGCACCTGGCCGGCGCTGCCCACGGCGGAGGCGAGCATCTCGCAGAGGCTGGATGGAACACCGTCGGCGGGATCGACGCGGAAGCGTTCAAGATGATCCTTCAGGTGGATGAGAAGCGAACCATCCGTGTCGCCCGATTCCGAGAACCGCACATTGTAGGCGCGCAGCAGCCGCATGACTGTCTCGGCGCGCTCAACATACCGGCCGAGCCAGTAGAGGTTGTCGGCCGCGCGGCTGGGGAGGACACCTGGTTGCGCGCGGTGATAGGGGGAGGCCGGCGCCGGAAGCATCGAGATGGTCTCGACAGGTGCGTCGCCGACGATCCAGACATCCGCGACCGAGCCGCCGCGCTGCATGGCGATTGCCGTCGTGTCCGCTGTACCGCCGATGCGCGCGTAGCCGCCGGGCATCACCTCCCAGCCGCCGGAAGCGTTGCGGGCCAGGAATACCCGGAGATTCACGGGTCGCGGTTCGAGCCGGCCATCGACGAAGGCGGGCGTGGTTGACGGGGTGATCGCTTCCTGCCCGACAAGATCGAGGCCATCGGCCTCAAGCATCGCGGCATGGAGATCGTGACCCTGAGCGCGAACATGGCCGCCGGGCGCGGTCGCATCGCCAGTTTCGAACGGGAGCCGGCTTGAAAACGCCGGGCCGATCATCATGCGGTCGGCATTGGCCAGCACATGGGCCCGCTCGACAGGCTGGCCGCACCACCAGGTCGCGATGTTGGGAAGCCTGAGAGGTTCGCCCCGCAACGACCTGCAGATGCGCGGAAGGAAGGCCAGAAGCGCTCGCATCTCCAGAACGCCGGAGCCCAGCGCGTTGACGATGGTGACATTTCCCTGCCGAACGGCCTCGACGAGACCCGGCGTTCCCAGCCGGGAGCCCTCATCAAGTTCCAGGGGATCGGACCAGGAAGCGTCAAGACGCCGCCACAACACGCTGACGGGACGCAGCCCCGCGACGGTCCTGACCATCACCTTTCCATCCGCGACGGCGAGGTCCTCGCCTTCCAGAAGGGTGAGGCCGAGATAACGCGCGATGTAGGCGTGCTCGTAATACGTGTCGGTGAGCGGACCCGGCGTGAGGATGCCGACCGGGCTGTCGCCGTCCAGCCGCAAGCCTCGAAGCGCATCGCGAAAGGTCTGGAAGAAACCGGCGAGGCGATGAACGTTGGCGTCGGGATAGAGGTCGGAAAAGACGCGCGAGGTCGCGACCCGGTTTTCAAGCGCGAAGCCGGCGCCCGAGGGCGCTTGCGTGCGATCGCCGAGCACCCGCCATGCGCCGTCCGGACCGCGGCCCATCTCGAAGGCGATGAAGTTGAGGAAGGCGCCGCCACGCGGCTGGACGCCTACGAGGGGGCGGAGCCATTCCGGGTTTCTCGCGATCAGCGCGGCGGGGAGACACCCCTCCGCGACGAGACGGTTGGCGCCGTAGAGATCGGCGACGACAGCTTCGAGGAGTTCCGCGCGCTGGACAAGCCCTTCGGAAATGTCCCGCCATTCCGACGCATGAATGACAACCGGGACGTGGCTGAGCGGCCATGCGCGTTCGGTCGAACCGCTTGCGCCATACTGCCGGTAGAAGACGCCGGCGTCGCGCAGATACTGGTCCCCGCGTGCGAAGCGGCGTGCTATCTCGGCCGGCTTCAGCCCCGCGAGGTGTTCGATGAATTGGCGCCACACCGGGCGGATGGCGCCGCTTGCATCCAGGAGTTCGTCGGCGACGCCGGGCGGCGGCTGGTAGGCGCCGAGCATCCCGCCTGGTTCGCGGAAGAAAAGCGATTGAGACGACACGGTTAGACCCCCGGCGGGCGGCGAAGATCGAGCGTCATGGGAAATTCGCGATGGTGCGACTCTGGCGGCGGCACAAAGGACCCGGCCGTGTGGCCATGCGGTTCGAACCGGGAGAGGCGCCGCGCCTCCGCCTCATTGCCGTTGACCGGAAACGTGTCGTAGCTGCGGCCTCCGGGATGGGCGACATGGTAGGTGCAACCGCCAAGCGCCTTGCCCGTCCAGGCGTCGAAAATGTCAAAGGTGAGCGGCGCATCGACCGGGTGGACGGGGTGGAGGGCCATGGCGGGCTTCCAGGCCTTGAAGCGAACCCCGGCGACCGCAACTCCGCTTGCGCCCGTGCGCTGCATGGGGGGGCGGCGTCGGTTGCAAGCGACAATGTAGCGGTCGGGATCGGATGTGGTGAGCTTGACCTGCAGGCGTTCAGTCGAGCTGTCGGTGTAACGCACCGTGCCGCCGATAGCCCCTGTTTCGCCCAGCACATGCCAGGGCTCGAGAGCCTGCCGGATTTCCAGATGCACGCCCTCGTAATCGACCTCGCCGCAAAAGGGAAAGCGAAACTCCGCCTGGGCCTCGAACCATTCGGGACGCATAGCAAACCCGTGATCGGCAAGATCCCGCAGCACGTCGAGGAAATCGTCCCAGACAAAATGAGGAAGCATGAAGCGGTCGTGCAGCGTCGTGCCCCAGCGTGTGAGGGCGCCTTTCACGGGGTCTTTCCAGAGACGCGCAATGATGGCGCGGACCAGGACCTGCTGGGCGAGACTCATTCTCGGATTGGGCGGCATTTCGAAACCGCGGAATTCGACCAGACCGAGACGGCCGGTCGGACTGTCGGGCGAATAGAGCTTGTCGATGCAGATCTCGGCACGGTGGGTGTTGCCGGTGACATCGACCAGCAGGTTGCGGAGCAGCCGGTCTGTGAGCCAGGGCGTCGGCGCGGCTCCGTCGCCCGGACCGGGGATCCGGGCCAGGGCGATTTCGAGTTCGTAGAGACTGTCATGACGCGCCTCGTCTATGCGAGGCGCCTGGCTGGTGGGTCCGATGAAGAGGCCGGAGAACAGATAGGACAGCGAGGGGTGGCGCTGCCAGAACAGGATCAGGCTGCGCATCATGTCCGGGCGGCGCAGGAAGGGGCTGTCGGCGGGGGTCGCTCCGCCGACAACGACGTGGTTGCCGCCGCCCGTGCCGGTGTGGCGGCCGTCGATCATGAACTTGTCTGCGCCCAGGCGGCAGAGGCGCGCCTCCTCATAGACCGCCTCGGTGGTGGCGACGCATTCCGTCCAGCTCGACGCAGGATGGATGTTGACCTCGATGACGCCAGGATCGGGCGCCACTCGAATGACGTTGATCCGGGGATCGGGGGGCGGGGCGTAGCCTTCGATGTGGATCGGCAGGCCGTGTTTCCGGGCGGAGGTCTCGGCGGCCGTGACGAGTTCGAGATAGTCTTCGATGCGCTCGACCGGCGGCATGAACACACAAAGACGCCCGTCGCGGGGCTCGACGGACAATGCTGTCCGTACGGCGCCGTCAACTTCCTTGACCGACTGCTCATTGCGCGCCTGCCCGCCTTCTGAAGGCGTAAAGTGCGCTGTCGGCTGGGAGCGGGAGTTGGCGGTATCCGCAAGCGGGTCGCGCACCTCATTGGGGTCGGCGTCATATAGATACGGATATTTGTCGGGCGGGACGTGAGGCAGGGATTCCAGCGGCAGCCGGTAGCCGACCGGACTGTCTCCCGGGACAAGATACATGTGGCCCCGCCGAAGCTTCCACTTCTCCGAGCGCCAGGCATGGCCGGCAGCTTTTGACTGCCACCGCTGGATCGGCAGGATGTAGCCCGAGGGCTCCGTCAGGCCGCGCTCGAAGACGCGGGCGATGCGATGACGCTCCTCTGGGTCCTTGAGCAACGAGTTTTCGGGAGTCACGTTTTCCGGCAGGGCGCCCTCCTTCAGCATCCACTGCGCGGGGTCTTCGAAAGCCGGCATGATCATCTGGGGCGCGATGCCGAGTTCGACCGCGATCGTGTCCAGGAGCGCCTCGGCTTCGCGGGCGCCTACCTTCGTGCTCTGCCCCTCCTCGGCGATAAGCGAGGCGTCGGCCCAGATCGGTTTCCCGTCGCGCCGCCAGTAGAGCGAGAACGTCCAGCGCGGCAATGTTTCTCCCGGATACCATTTGCCTTGCCCGTAGTGCAGGAATCCGCCGGGAGCGAAGCGGTCGCGCAGACGCCGGATCAATTCGTCCGCGAGAACCCGCTTGGTGGGCCCTATCGCGTCGGTGTTCCATTCGCCCGCCTCGAAATCGTCGATCGAGACGAAGGTAGGCTCCCCGCCCATGGTAAGCCGCACGTCGCCGGCGTTGAGTTCGGCGTCTACCTGATGGCCAAGCGCATCGAGAGCGGCCCAGCTTTCGTCCGAGAACGGTTTTGTTATCCGCGGATGTTCGGCGACACGGCGGATCTGCATGTCGAAGGCGAATTCGACATTGGCGCTGCTCGCGACGCCAGAGATTGGCGCGGCGTTCCGGTAATGGGGCGTGGCCGCCAGCGGGATATGGCTCTCTCCCGTGAGCAGGCCGGACGTCGGGTCGAGACCGATCCATCCGGCGCCGGGCAGGTAGACTTCGCACCAGGCATGAAGGTCGGTGAAGTCGTGGTCCGTGCCCGGCGGACCGTCGAGCGCGATCAGATCCGGCTTCAGCTGGATAAGGTAGCCCGAGACAAAGCGCGCGGCGAAGCCAAGATGGCGGAGCGCCTGGACGAGCAGCCAGCTTGAATCGCGGCACGAGCCTGTGCCCCGCTCGAAGGTTTCCTCCGGCGTCTGCACGCCTGGCTCCATGCGGATGATGTAGCCTACGGTCCGTGACACGCGGGCGTTGAGCCCGACGACAAAATCCACCGTGCGCAGGCGGTCGCGTGGAACGGTCCCGAGAAATGCCGCGAGGCCAGGGCCGGCCGGCTCGGCCTTCATGTAGATGTCGAGATCGGGGCGGATGTCTTCCGGGTATGCGAAGGGCCAGGTCTCCGCTGTATCCTCGACGAAGAAATCGAATGGATTGTAAACCGACATGTCGGCGACGAGATCGACCTCGATCTTCAGTTCACGCACAGGCTCGGGAAAAACGAACCGGGCCAGCCAGTTGCCGTACGGGTCCTGCTGGTGGTTCACGAAGTGCGCGGCGGGATGCACCTTGAGCGAGTGAGAAATCACGCGGGTGCGAGAATGCTGGGCAGGCCGCAGCCGGATGATCTGCGGTCCGAGGACGACCGGGCGGTCGTACCTGTAGTGAGTCAGGTGGTAGAGGCTGGCTTTGATCGACATAGGGTCCGGGGGTTCGGGGTGACTTCAGAGTCAATAGCCGAACGTTTCACAGATGATTGCCCGGCGCCACGCGGTTGTTTCCAGAGCGATCGGGAATTGGCGCGGTCTTTATCAATACTCTCCCTTGCAGGCAGGCATTGGCTGGGGCGCCAATCCTTGTGGCGTCGCGCCAGAGCTTCGAAGCCATCCGTGGCGTCTTCGGGGGACGGTGTGTTAGGGGGATGAGAGCGCTGTTGAACAAGTGGAGATACTGCAATGCATGGACGCCTGAGCGGCAAGGTCGCCCTGATCACTGGCGGCACGAGCGGCATTGGCGAGGCGACGGTCGAGCTGTTCGTGAAAGAAGGGGCGAGGGTCGTCTTCACGGGCCGCAATGCCGACAAGGGCAGGACGATGCAGGCGTCGCTTGGCGAGAACGCCAGGTTCTTCCAGGCGGACGTAAGCGACGAGAAGCAGATAAAGGCTTCGATCGACAAGACGGTCGAGGCGTTCGGCCGTCTTGACGTCCTGTTCAACAATGCCGGCGGCTCGACCAGAGGCGACGTGGATAACGTCACACACGAGAATTTCGTGCATGCGACCACCCTGTTGATCGGCTCTGTGGTGTTCGGCATTCGCTACGCCGCGCCGGTGATGAAAGCCCAGGGCGGGGGCGCCATCATCAACAACGCCAGTGTGTCGTCCAACCGTACGCACATGGGCGAATACCTCTACTCGATCTGCAAGGCCGGCGTCGTGCAGGCGACGAAGATGGCGGGAATGGAGCTCGGCCGGCATGGCGTCAGCGTCAATTGCATCTCGCCCGGCGCCATCGCCACGCCGATCTTTTTCGGCGGATCGGAAAAGGCGGCCGCCATGGAGCCCGGCAAGGCCGACGCCAAGCTCGCCAAACTGACCAGAAACCTGTCAAAGGCGACGCCGCTGCGCCGGTCTGGCCTCCCGCATGACATCGCCGTCGCCGCGCTTTTTCTGGCGAGCGACGAGGGCCGTTACATCAATTGCCACGATCTCGTCGTCGATGGCGGGATGACGGCCGGCGGCCGGGTCAATTTCGAGTAGGGGGCCACGGCTTTTCCAGCGCAGCGGAGCGCGCCCCAAAGCCGTTTCCACCAGGTCTGGCTCTGCAAAGGACACGGAGTTTTCGCTTGCCTAGCGTGCCATGGCAAAAAGCGAGAACTGGCTCCGCGGGTTGGACTCGAACCAACGACCAGTCGATTAACAGTCGACTGCTCTACCAACTGAGCTACCGCGGAACTCTGTGGAGGGCGCGGTATAACCTCGCGGGGTGGGGGGTGCAATCCTGAAACTAGGCGGCACGGCCATGTCCCAATCGCCTCGCAGGAAAGAAGGCGGGAGCCAGAAGGCTCCCGCAAAGGCGTTTGGGTGATGGTGGGGTGTCTTCAAGGGAAGACAACCCGAACATGCTCGGCTTTGGTTAACGAGAGGTAAACATGATCCCGGCGGGCGGGGCGGGTGCGCTGGAGGCCACGCCCGGAATCGAACCGGGGTGCGCGGATTTGCAGTCCGCTACGTCACCACTCCGCCACGTGGCCTCACGAGCGCCCAAACCGACCCAAAAAAGGGGCGCGTTGCGCGAAGTTGTGCCTATGCTAAGAGGCCCCGGCGTGCAAGCGCCTGGCGTCCGATTCCGGAGCGGCTGCGGCAAGAGCATGCGAACTTCCGAACCGCCAACCAGTCGTCTGCGATGAGGTCGCCCCCATGGACATGGAAGCCGCGCGAACCGCGTTGATCGACAGCCAGGTTCGTCCCAACGACGTCACCGACCGGCGGCTGATTGCAGCGATGGCGGCCCTGCCGCGAGAGGACTTCCTGCCCGAGTTCCGGAAGGCGCTGGCCTATGCAGATTGCCCGGTCGAAACGGGACCGGGGCGCCATCTCTGGGCGGCCCGGGATTTCGCCAAGGTCGTTCACTCGGCGTCCGTGACGGATACGGATCATGTTCTCGATATCGCCTGCGGCTCCGGGTATTCCAGCGCCATACTTTCGCGAATCGCCCGCTCAGTGGTGGCGCTCGAACAGGACGACGCGGCGGGGGCCATGGCGCGCACAAATCTGGCCAAGGTCGGCGCATCGAATGTCGAGGTCGTGGTGGGACCCCTGAAGGCTGGCGCGCCCGGGAAGGGCCCCTTCGACGCGATCTTCGTGGGCGGCGCAGTGGAGGACGTTCCGCAGGCATGGCTCGACCAGCTTGCGGAAGGCGGACGGCTTGCGGTCGTCATGTCGGAAGGCGCCGTCAGGCAGGCGAGGCTTTATACGCGGTCCGGCGGGAAAACGGCCTGGCGCGCTCCGTTCGAGACCGCAGCGCCGATCTTGCCCGGTTTCAAGCGAGCCGAGGTCTTCAAGCTGTAGTCTTTGCGCCGGCGCCCGATGTCGAGGCCCCTTGGCAGCGGCGGAACGTCCCGATACTAGACAGTGTCAGGTTAGCGCCGGCGGCTCAGGATTTCGAGGAACACCACCATGAAACGATTCGCGGCCGCCCTGCTGATGGCGTCGTTTTCCGCCCCATCCTACGCGCAGGCCAGCCAGGAGACCCTCGCCGAGGCGGTCGCCTCCGCCTTCTCCAACAATCCTTCGCTGCAGGGACAGCGACGCACCCGCCTCACCGCCGACGAGGGTCTCGCGCAGGCCCGCGCGGCGCTTCGGCCGACGCTGGGTCTCAGCGGGTTGTACGGCGCCGACGAGCGGGAGGTCGGCCAGCCTTTCGGCGGGGCTTTCGATGGCTTTTCCCAACGCTCGAGCCTTGGCATTGAGGCGCGCCAGACGATTTATGCAGGGGGGTCGCTGACGGCCGGCAGGCGCCAGGCGGAAGCGACGGTAGAAGCGTTCGACGGCCGTCTGCTGGCCTTCGAGCAGAATCTGGTCCTTCAGGTTGTGACGGCTTTCGTGGACGTGCGCCGCGCCGAGGAAGAGGTCGCGATCCGCGAGACCAATGTCGGGTCGCTGCGTACGCAGGTGCAGGCGGCGACCGCCCGTTTCGATGTCGGCGAGGTGACGCGCACCGACGTGGCGCAGGCGCAAGCCCGCTTCGCGGGATCGGAGGCGAATCTGGCGACGGCCCGGGCCAATCTCTCGCAGTCGCGGGCCCTCTATGAGCAACTGGTCGGCATGCCCGCCGTCCAGCTCGCGGCGCCGCCGGCGACGCCCGCGATTCCTGCTGCGCTGGACGATGCGCTCGTCGCCGCTCTGGCCGAAAACCCCGATATCCGTGCGGCCCGCGCGGCGGCTGATGCAGCCGAGGAGGGTGTCGGAGTGGCCCGGGGCGCCCTTCGCCCCCGTGTCGGGATCGTCGGCAGCGCCGGGATGCAGGAATCCTATCAGGACCAGACGTTTCGCAACACCAATGTCGGCGTCGCGGCCGAGCTTTCGATACCGTTCTACACCGGCGGGCTCACCAATTCGCGAACCCGGCTGGCCCGCCTGGAGGCCGACCGCGCCCGGTTCGACCGGATGGCCGCAGAGCGCGCGATCGCGGCCCAGGTGACGAGCTCATGGCACACGGTGATCGCTGCGAGACAGGGAATCGAAGCATCCCTGAGCCGCGTGCAGGCGGCCGAAATCGCCCTCGAAGGCGCCGAGCAGGAATTGTCGGTCGGGACCCGCATCACGCTCGACGTACTCGACCAGGAGCGCGAACTGCTGGAGGCGCGGCTCGGACTGGTGGACGCCCAGCGATCGGAATATGTCGCGGTTCACCAATTGCTGGCGGGAATCGGCCGCCTGCAACCGGAACGTATCGCGCGTTAACCATTCTTTCAGCGCGGAGGGTTTTATCTCGCCTGCGGATCGGGCGTATTGCGTCGAGACACACCGCAGGACGAACAGGGATCGGGAACCGGCATGACTGCTGAAAACGCTCAGCGCGAACCGACCATGGAAGAGATCCTGGCGTCGATTCGCCGGATTATCTCCGAAGACGACAAGCCCGCCGATACGGGCGGCGACGTGCTGGAGCTCAAGCAGGCGCCGCCTCCGGTCGCCGAAGCCAGACCGGTCCAGCCGGCTGCCAAACCAGCGCCCGCCCCACCAGTCCAGCGCGCGCCGGCCGAGGAAATTCTCGACGAGATCGATTTCGAGCCTGAACCCCGCAGCGCCTTCGCCGACCGGTTCGGCAGCGACGATGCACACGAGGCGACCTTCGAGGAAGAACCGCAGCCGGCGGCTTTCCAGCAAGTTCGGTCGCCGCCTAAACCGATGACGCTGGACACGCTCGTCGGCGAGCCCGCCGCGACGCGCGCCGCAGGCTCTCTCGGCAAGCTGATGGGATCAATGCAGGTCGCGACGGGCAATACCCTGGATGATGTCGTCCGCGACCTGCTGAAGCCGATGTTGAAAGAGTGGCTCGACGAGAACCTTCCGTCGATCGTTGAATCCGAAGTCGCAAGGGAGATCGAACGCATCCGCCGCATGGCCCGTTAGGCCCATGCTTTCCTGATCAGGAGGCGGAACCCGGTCGCGGGCTGGAGCGACACAGATCAGAACACGTCTCGAACATGCAGGGCGCGCCTTCACCGGCGCGCCTTTCGCGTTTGGGGATCTTCGGCGCCTCACCCGCTCACACCGGCGAACGCCAGGATCCAGAGACGACGGCGCGGCAGGCGGCAGCTTGAAGCTGCAGGGCGGAACAAGGCGCACCGGCAGCGCTGGATGCCGACTTTCGTCGGGATGAGCGGAGAGGTGCAGGGACCAGCGGGGTCGCATTGGGATGACAACCCCTTCCTCGCAAGATAGTGCTTCCGGCGTCCAGCAGAGCAAGAAATTCCGGCCCTATGATCGACGACCGTTTTGACCACAAGACATCGGAATCCCGGCTGTACGAGGCCTGGGAAAACTCCGGCGCGTTCAAGCCCAGCGGCGACGGTGAGCCCTATTCCATCGTGATCCCGCCTCCCAATGTGACCGGCGTGCTGCACATGGGACATGCGCTCAACAACACGCTGCAGGACGTGCTGATCCGCTATCACCGGATGTGCGGCAGACGCGTGCTGTGGCAGCCGGGGACCGATCATGCCGGCATCGCGACCCAGATGGTTGTCGAACGCCAGCTCGCGGCCGAGGGGAATGTCGGCCGGCGCGAGCTGGGGCGAGAAAGGTTTCTCGAACGCGTCTGGCGATGGAAGGCTGAATCCGGCGGAGCGATCACCCAACAGCTCAAACGCCTTGGCGCAAGCTGTGACTGGAGCCGCGAGCGATTCACGCTGGACGAAGGGTTGTCGAAGGCCGTGACGAAGGTCTTCGTCGATCTCTACAATGAAGGCCTGATCTACCGCGACAAGAGGCTGGTGAACTGGGACCCGCAGTTTGAATCCGCGATCTCGGACCTCGAAGTCGAGACACGCGAGGTGAAGGGCCACATGTGGCACTTCAAGTATCCGCTCGAAGGCGGCGCGACGTATCAGTATGTCGAGAAGGACGCGGACGGGACAATCATTCTCGAAGAGACACGCGACTACATCGCCATCGCCACGACACGGCCCGAGACGATGCTCGGCGATGGCGCGGTGGCGGTGCATCCATCCGACGAGCGCTATGCCAGCATTGTCGGCAGGCGCGTCCTGCTGCCGCTGGCGGATCGCTACATTCCGATCATCGCGGACGAGTATCCGGACCCCGGTTTTGGATCGGGCGCGGTGAAGATCACCGGCGCCCATGATTTCAACGACTATCAGGTCGCGCGCCGTCACAACCTGCCGATGTACATACTGATGGATGCGAAGGGGCGGATGGCGGATGCCGATCATGTGCCGCAGACCTATCGCGGGCTGGACCGCTTTGCGGCGCGCAAGCAGGTGGTGGCCGACATCGAAGCGCTCGGCCTGCTGGAGCGCATTGAGGACAAGGTCATCATGCAGCCTTTCGGCGACCGCTCCGGCGTTGTGATCGAGCCGATGCTGACGGACCAGTGGTATGTGAACGCGGCCGAACTGGCGAAGCCGGCGATCAAGGCCGTGGAAAGCGGCGAGACGCGCTTCGTGCCGGAGACCTGGTCGAAAACCTACTTTGAGTGGATGCGGAATATCGAACCGTGGTGCATCAGCCGCCAGCTCTGGTGGGGGCACCGGATACCGGCGTGGTATGGGCCGGATGGTTCGATATTCGTGGGTTCATCGCCGGAGGACGCGCTCGCTCAGGCACGCGGCCACTATGGCCGGAGCGTTCGGGTTGAGCTGTCCGCAGGCGCGCCGATTTCTCAAGGCGCTACGAGACCGTCGGGAAAGGAGTACAACGAGGTCGTCTATATTGGACAGGACGAAGACGTTCTCGACACCTGGTTCTCATCCGGCCTGTGGCCATTCTCGACCATGGGCTGGCCGGAGGAGACGGACCCGTCGCTGAAGGAATTCTATCCCGGCAGCGTGCTGGTCACGGCGTTCGACATCATCTTCTTCTGGGTCGCCCGCATGATGATGCAGGGCATCCACTTCATGGGCGAGGCGCCCTTCAAGGAAGTCTACATCCACGCGCTGGTCCGTGACGAGAAGGGCCAGAAGATGTCGAAGTCGAAAGGCAATGTCATCGATCCCCTGGACCTGGTGGACGCCTATGGCGCCGATGCGCTGCGGTTCACGCTGGCGGCGATGGCGGCGCAGGGCCGCGACATCAAGCTGTCGAAACAGCGCGTGGAAGGCTATCGCAATTTTTCCAGCAAGCTGTGGAATGCGGCGCGGTTCGCGCAGATGAATGGGTGCGGGATCGTCGCCCGATTCGATCCCGCGTCGGTGAAACACACGCTGAACAAATGGATCGTGTCGGAAGCTGCCCGCACCCGGCAGGCGGTGACGGCGGGCATTCAGGATTACAAATTCAACGAGGCCGCCGCCGCCATCTACCGCTTCACCTGGGATGTGTTCTGCGACTGGTATGTCGAGCTGATCAAACCCGTGCTGAACGGCGAGGACGAGACTTCCAAGGCCGAGACGCGCGCCACGGCTGCCTGGGCGATCGAGCAGATCACGCACCTGCTGCATCCTTTCATGCCGTTTGTAACGGAAGAGCTGTTCCAGCAGCTTGGCGGGCGGGGTCGCGGCCTGCTGATCTCGCGTCCCTGGCCCAGGCTGGACGAGCATCTGATCGACCCGGCGGCCGATGAAGAAGTCGGATGGGTGATCCGGCTGATCACCTCCATCCGGTCGGCGCGCGCGACGGTCAATGTGCCGGCGGCAGCCAGGACGCCGCTAACAATCGTGGGCGCGTCGAAGGCGACCGAGGACCGGCTCGGCGCCTATCGCTCGCTGATCGAGCGTCTCGCGCGGCTTGAAGGGATCACGCTGGCCGACAGCGCGCCGGCGGGGGCGATCCGGATTGTGCTCGGGGAGGCGACGGCTGCGCTGTCCGTGGCCGGGCTGATCGACCTTGGCGCCGAGATGGTGCGGCTGAGAAAAGAGGTCGCAAAGCATCAGGGGGATATCGCGACAGTGGACAAGAAGCTGGCGAATGAAGGTTTCATGGCCAAGGCGCCGCCCGAGGTGGTCGAGGAGCAGCACGAACGGCGGACTGTGGCCGGGGCGGCGATCGCCAAACTGTCGGATGCGCTGACGCAATTGGGAGATACATAGCGGGATGTTCTACCCTGAGAGATCGACATGAGGCTCGTTGTGGCTGGACTGGCCCTTCTTGCAAGCGCCTGCACAAGCATGGAGAGCGGCCGCATGGCCAAACCCGAATGGACCTTGCTCGTTCACGGCGGGGCAGGCGTCATGGCTCGCGGCACGATTTCGGCGGTGGACGAGGCGGCTTATCGCGCCGGCCTCGACGCGGCGCTTGAGGCGGGATCGAAGGTGCTGGCGGAAGGGGGCCTGGCCCTCGACGCGGTCGAGGCGGCGGTGCTTGTGCTGGAGGACAATCCGCTGTTTAACGCCGGCAAGGGCGCTGTGCTGACGCGCGATGGCGAAGCGGAGCTGGACGCCTCGATCATGGACGGTCGCGCGCGGGCGGCAGGCGCCGTCGCCCAGATCCGCAGGGTGAAGAATCCGATACGCGCCGCGCGGCTGGTGATGGAGACGACGCCGCATGTGATGTTCGCGGGGCCCGACGCCGATGCGCTGGCCGCCAGGGGCGGGCTCGAAATCGTCGATCCATCCTACTTTATCACGCCAGGCCGGCTCGAACAGTTGAAGCGTGTGATCGCCGGCCGGGTGGAGACCTGGGACAAGCGCGGGACCGTGGGCGCCGTGGCTATGGATCGGGCGGGGAATCTCGCGGCTGGCACCTCGACCGGCGGGATGATGGCCAAGCCGCCCGGGCGCGTCGGGGATGCGCCGATCATCGGGGCGGGGACCTATGCGGACAATGGCTCCTGCGCCGTATCGGCCACCGGCCATGGCGAGTATTTCATCCGGGTGGGCGTGGCGCGGACGATCTGCGCGCGCGTCGCGATGCAGGGAATGGACGCGGAGGCGGCGGCCGAGGCGACCCTGGACGAAGTGAAAGCTCTGGGCGGAGATGGCGGCGTGATCGTCATCTCGCGGTCAGGCGAGGCGGCGCTGGTGATGAACACGGACGGCATGTTCCGGGGGCGGGCGGATTCTGCGGGTCGTCGCGAGACAGGGATTTATGCGGACGATTAGGGTCTTTCCTTGTCTGCAACGGCGCGCGAAGGTTCTCCCAGCGACAAAAGGAAACGCCATGAGACACGCCGCCGCCGCTCTATCGCTCACGGCTCTCCTGACGCCAGCGGCTTTCGCCGAGCCCGAGTATGTGACGATCGCGATGCAGATCGACGTCGCGAAACCGGCTGCGGAGGCATGGGCAAGGGTCGGGGACTATTGCGACATCGTGGAGTGGTTTCCAAACCTCTCGTGCCGGATCGTTTCGGGGGATGGCGGGATCGGAACCGTGCGGGCGTTCAATCCCGAGGGCACGGCGATCGAAGTCCTGACGGCGAAGACCGAACTGTCCTATGGCTACGTCCAGCCTCTGAGGGCGGACCGGCCCTACAATCTCTATCATGGCTTTCTTGAAGCCAGGCCCGTTACGGCGACGACGAGCCGGCTGCTCTACACGCTGGTCTACGACGTCTCGATGCTGGCCGACCAGACCGCGAAAAACGCGGATGTGTCCCGGCGCAGGGGGTCGTTCGAAGCGGCTCTGGCGAAGATGAAAGCGATTGCGGAAACGAAGTGACCGCCATGGATATGCGCAAGCTGGGGCAGACCGGCATCGAGTTCGCGCCGCTGGTGCTGGGCGGGAATGTCTTCGGCTGGACAGCCGACACGGCCGCCTCAAACGCCATTCTGGACGGCTTTCTCGACGCAGGGTTCAACGCGATCGACACCGCTGACGTCTATTCGAGCTGGGTCCCCGGGCATGTCGGCGGGGAGTCGGAAACAGTCATCGGCGACTGGATGAAAGCGCGGGGCGCGCGCGACAGGGTGGTTCTGATCACCAAGGCCGGGTGGGGCAAGGGGCTCAGCGCCAGGGCAATGGAGGAAAGCGTCGAAGCATCCCTGAAACGACTTCAAACGGATCGCATCGATGTCTATTTCTCGCACAGGCCGGACGCAAAGACGCCGATCGAAGAGACGCTGGAGGCGCACGGGAAGCTGATCAAGGCGGGCAAGGTCCGCTTTGCGGGCGGGTCGAACTACGACGCTGCGGGCCTCGGCGAGGCGCTCAAAGCCTCAGGACAGGGCAGGGCGCGATACGAGGTGTTGCAGCCGCACTACAACCTGCTGGTGCGCGATCAGTTCGAGGGCGAACTCGAGACGCTCTGCGTCAAGGAGGGCCTGGGTGTGATCCCCTATTTCTCGCTCGCGAGCGGCTTTCTGACTGGAAAATATCGCTCGGAAGCCGACCTCGGCAAGAGCGCGCGCGGCGGCGGGATGAAAAAGAATTTCGACGCGCGCGGCCTTGCGGTCCTGGCCGCCCTCGACAGGGTTTCAGCTGCTCACGGCGCCACTCAGGCACAGGTTGCGCTGGCCTGGCTGATGGCCCGCCCGAGCATCACGGCGCCCATCGCAAGCGCCACCAGCGTGGACCAGTTGAGAGACATTGTCGGCGCAGCGAAGTTGAGGCTGACGGACGAGGACAGGAAGACGCTCGACGTGTAGCGCGATGCAAAACCCGAACTTCGGCGGACCTGGGGCAGGTTGGGCCATGAAAGAAGTTGCGATGCAGGACGGCGAGCTGCGCTTTGTTTCCCGGGCCCGGGAAACACATGGCACGGAGGATGCCACTTGATTGAGCGGCGAGCAGCCGCATGTTAGTCCTTGCTTGGAACAGGTGAGGGTCTCATGGCCGGGACGAGGCGCGGTGCGCGGGGTGATTTTTTTGCGGGGCTGGTGATCGCACTCACGGCGGCGGTTCTCGGTCTCACTCCTGCGGCCCAGGCCCAGGCGTCGCGGGCGCAGACGATGGGCGAGGCGGCGACGGCTTTCCTCGAGACGCTGACCGACGCCCAGCGAGACACGATCGTCCGGCCTTTCGGGGATGATGCGGCGCGCGTCAACTGGAGCAATCTGCCCGTTCCGATGGCGCCGCGAGATGGCCTTGCTCTGGGATCGCTCGACGACGCCCAGCGTTCGGCGTTCCACGAAGTCTTGCTCGCTGCGATGTCGAGCCAAGGCTATCACAAGGCCGCTTCGATCATGTGGATCGACGACATTCTGCGCGTTGAAGAGGAAGCAGCCCTGCTCACTCTTGCCCCCGCAGCGCGCGCCCGGCGCGAGCCGATCACGCGGTCGCGGGATTCGGGGCAGTACTGGATCGTGGTTTTCGGCCAGCCCGGAGACGCCAACTGGGGCTGGATGCTCAGCGGCCATCACCTCGCCGCGAACTTCACCGTGGCGGGCGGGAAGATCGCCTTCACGCCGCTTTTTCTGGGCGCCAGCCCGCAGACAGTAACGAGCGGCAAGTACGCCGGCTGGCGGGTGCTCGAACACGAAATCGACCGTGCGTTCGCGCTCGCTGCAACGCTCGACGAGAAGCAGCGCGCACGCACCCTGCTTGGCGCCGAGGTCAGCGCGGACCTGTTCACCGGCAGGGGGCGGAAAGACAGCCTCGCGGCGCCGGTAGGCATGCCAGCGTCGATGTTGCGCGCGGACCAGCAGGCGATCCTCTGGGGCCTGATCCGCGAATACACCGGCGACGCCGCAGACGAGGTTGCGGACTCCCAGCTCGAGGCGGTGCGCAAGGACGGCCTCGACAAGCTCCATGTCGCCTGGTGGGGGCCGACGGATGATCCCGCCCGGCGTTTCATGTATCGCATTCACGGGCCGTCGATCCTGATCGAGTATGCGCGTGAGCCGGATATGGCGAGCGGCGGCCCCGCCAATCATGTGCACGCCATAGTTCGGGATCCGCGCAATGACTATGGCGAGGACTGGCTGGAGCGGCATTATGTGGAGGCGCACCAGTAGGGGGTGGAGCGAGGGGCAGGCTGTCCCCGGATCGCCCGGCGACGATCATCCCTGAAGCTGCGCCAGCCGCTATCCGGAAGCGACCGTTCGGTGCGAAGGCTGGCCAGGAAGCGCGTCACGGGTCTTTCTCCGCTGCGCTCCGTTCGATTTGGGCCAGACGTGCTGCGATGGCCCGCGAGCAGCATGACGCAGCCGGCTCCCCAATCATGCGGGGATGACACAGGCGCTGTTCGTTTCTGGCGCTGTCCGTTTCTGGTGCGTTGCTGGCGCTTTCCCCGGTTTGGGGACGTGATATAGCGCCTGACGAAGCAACGCTCCGGGGACGTCATGGCCAACTCGCCCTCCCGCAAGACCTGGGACAAAACACGTATGCCGTCCCGCCACGTGACGGTCGGCCCGTCGCGGGCGCCGCATCGGTCATATTACTATGCGATGGGCCTCGGCACCAAGGAGATCGAACAACCCTTCGTTGGCGTGGCTTCGTGCTGGAACCAGGCCGCGCCATGCAACACCGCGCTGATGCGACAGGCGCAGGTGGTCTCCGAAGGCGTCAAGGCCGCGAACGGCACGCCTCGCGAGTTCTGCACCATCACCGTGACCGACGGGATCGCGATGGGACATGAAGGGATGCGCTCGTCCCTGGTGTCGCGCGAGGTGATCGCGGACTCCGTCGAGCTGACGATGCGCGGCCATGGCTATGACGCGCTGGTGGGCGTCGCCGGCTGCGACAAGAGTCTTCCGGGCATGATGATGGCGATGCTCCGCCTCAACGTGCCTAGCGTGTTTCTTTACGGCGGTTCGATCATGCCCGGCATGCTCAATGGCCGGGAGCTGACGGTACAGGACGTCTTCGAGGGCGTGGGCGCGCATGCTGTCGGCAAGATCACCGATGAGGAGCTTCGCCTGATCGAGACACACGCCTGTCCGGGCGAGGGCGCATGCGGTGGGCAATACACGGCCAACACCATGGCCTGCGTCAGCGAGGCGATCGGCCTGGCGCTGCCTTTGTCGTCGGCGCTGCCGGCCGTCTACAGGGACCGCGACCAGTATGCGCGCGCGAGCGGCGTAGCCGTAATGAACCTGATCGAGAAGAACATCCGGCCTCGCGACATCTGCACGCGCGAAGCCTTCGAGAATGCGGCGATCATCGTGGCGGCGACGGGCGGGTCCACCAATGGCGGATTGCACCTGCCCGCGATGGCGCACGAGTGCGGCATCCGGTTCGATCTCGACGACGTGGTGAAGGTGATGCGGCGCACACCCTATCTCGCCGACCTCAAACCCGGCGGCCGGTATGTCGCCAAGGCGATGGGCGAAGCAGGCGGCGTGCCGATGCTGATGAAGACGCTGCTGGATGCCGGACTGCTCCACGGCGACTGCCTGACGGTGACGGGCAAGACGATCCGGGAGAACCTCGCCGATGTCGTCTGGCGCGATGACCAGGACGTGATCAGGCCCGTCTCAAATCCGTTGTCGCCAACCGGGGGCGTGGTGGGGCTGAAGGGCTCGCTGGCGCCGGAGGGCGCGATCGTGAAGGTGGCGGGACTCGCGATGCAGGTGTTCTGCGGTCCGGCGCGTGTGTTCGACGGCGAGGAGGCATGTTTCGCCGCAGTCGAACAGCGCGATTACCGGGAAGGCGAGGTGCTGGTGATCCGCTATGAGGGTCCGAGGGGCGGGCCGGGCATGCGGGAGATGCTCTCGACCACCGCCGCCATCTACGGACAGGGCATGGGCGACAAGGTGGCGCTGGTCACGGATGGCCGGTTCTCCGGCGCGACGCGGGGATTCTGCGTGGGGCATGTCGGGCCTGAGGCCCAGCTCGGCGGACCAATCGCCCTGGTCAGGGATGGCGACATGATCTCGCTCAACGCCATCACCGGATCGATCGAGCTCGAGGTCTCCGAAGCCGAGTTGGCCGATCGCAGGAAGGCGTGGAAGCCGCATCTGACAAATTATCAGTCAGGCGCGCTGTGGAAGTTCGCGCAGTCCGTCGGCGCTGCTTCGAAAGGCGCCGTGACGCATCCGGGGGCCGAGGCCGAGACGCATGTCTATGCGGATCTTTGAGGGCGTGTCGGAAGGCGGTCCGCCGTCCGGGCGCTGTCGCCGACCGGTGAATCGCGGCAGGAGTGACCTTTCGACGGGACTGGCGGGCGGGTGGAATTGATGGCCAAGCGCATGCAGACGCTGACGCTGGATCAGGCTCTCGACGGCTTGCCGGCGGATTTCGGCTTCTTTGCCGAGCGCTACCGCACGCAGATCCAGCCGGGGCTGGCCGGACGCGAGGCCGAGCGCGTGGCGGCCGTCAAGCGTCAGCAGCGCTATGGACTGATCGCCGTCGTCGCGGCGGTGGTGATCGCTGGCGGCGGCTTCGCGCTGTTCAACACCCCCTTTGTTCTGGCGGCGGCTGTGGCGGCGGGCGGCGGCATCTGGGCCTGGGGCGGCATGGCGCTGTCGAAACTCGGCCATGAAACCAAGCTGATGCTCGTCGAGCCTGTCGCCAACCAGTTCGGCATGCAGTTCGAGATGGCCCCGCCGCCGCCCGGGGCGATGCTCCGCTGCCGCGATCTTGGGCTGGTGCCATCGTGGGATCGGGCGAAGTATGAGGATCAGCTGACCGGCCAGCGCGGCGACGCGCCGTTCGAATTCTTCGAGGCGCATCTCGAGGACAAGAGAACCACGACCGACGGCAAGGGGAATACGCGCACGACCTGGGTGACCGTGTTTCGCGGCCAATGCCTCGCGGTGCGGTTTCACAAGCCGTTTGAAGGCATAACGAAGGTGTTTCGTGACGCCGGCTTCATGAATTCCTTCATGAAGCTGGGCCAGAAGCTTCCGCGCGTGAAACTGGAGGATCCGGTCTTCGAGAAGGCCTTCGAAGTCTATGGCTCGGACCAGGTCGAGGCGCGCTTTATCCTGACGCCCGATTTCATGGAAAGGCTGTTGCTTCTGGAGAAGACATTCGAGGGCAAGCAGCTGCGGTGCGCCTTCTCGGGCGGCGAGATGTTCCTGTGCGTCGCGGGCAAGAACCTGCTGGAGCCTGGCTCGATGCACCGGCCGATGGACGATCTCAATCGCGTGAGGGAAATGCTGCTGGATTTCGCTGCGGTGTTCCTGTTGATCGACGCGATGTCGCAGCGGCGCACGCCGGACGCATTGCGGGGCGCCGTCGAACCCTGATTTTAAGGCCCTCGAAAGCGCCTGGCAGACATAGTCTTGACGGAGAACACGGTTGATCTTTTCGCCGCTCTCCGCTTAGCAGGGGCCAAGTTTTGTAGAGTCCGGACCCCTTCATGGCCAAGAAGCCTTTCCTCGAAAATGTGATTGAAAGCGGACTGTTCGCCTCGCGCTGGCTGATGGCGCCCTTCTATGTCGGCCTGATCGCGGCGTTGGCCGCGCTGATGGTGGTGTTCTTCCAGGAGCTGGCGCACGAATTTCCGCACCTCTGGTCGGCGACCGAGCCCATGTCGGCGGAGGGCGCCATCCTGCTGGCGCTGGCGCTGATCGACCTGTCGCTGGCGGCCAATCTTGTCCTGATCGTGATGTTCTCGGGCTATGAGAATTTCGTCTCGAAGATCGATGTGGGCCGGGTCGAGGATCGTCCCGAATGGATGGGCACGGTGGATTTCTCCGGCCTCAAGCTGAAGCTGATCGCGTCCATCGTCGCCATTTCGGGGATCGCGCTGCTGCGCGCCTTCCTTGAAATCGGAGAGACGGAGGCCGCCATGTTCGACGAGGCCGCCCGCGACCGGATGATGTGGCAGGTGATCGTGCACCTCACCTTCGTGGTCTCAGGGGTGCTGCTTGCCTTCATGGACTGGCTTACCGGGCATCAGAAAGGGCATTAAAGCAGCGCCCCACGGCGGAGACAAAAAAAGGGCCTCGCGGAAAACCGCAAGGCCCAGAACCTTTTCTCGGGGGAGAGAATTGCCGTTCGTCCGACCGGGGCCGGGCAAAGACAGGAGTGCTTACGCCCCTGATCGGACATCGGATCATCGCTTGGCGCCGCGCCGGGTCTTTTTTGGCGACTCTGAGAAGGCCCTTCAATCGAGAAATGTCCCGATCACCGGCACATGGTCCGAGGGTTTTTCGAGACCGCGCGCATCCCGGAAGATTTTTACTGAGACCAGCCGGTCGGCGGCCTGCGGGCTGCACATCAGATGGTCGATGCGGATGCCGTGGTCTTTCTGCCATGCTCCCGCCTGATAGTCCCAGAAACTGTACTGGCCCGAACGCGCGTCGCGCGCCATGAAGGCGTCGCTATAGCCCAGCCATTCAAGCGCCCGGAAGCGCTCGCGCGTCGGTGGAAAGGCCAGCGCGTCGTCGGCCCAGACGCGGGGCTCCCAGCAATCCTGGTTGCGGGGAATGCAGTTGTAGTCGCCGGCCAGGACGACGGATTCTTCCTCCTGCAGCAGTAGCCTCGCCCGCTCCAGCAGGCGGTCCATCCAGCGCAGCTTGTAGTCGTATTTTTCGCCCGGCCGCGGATTGCCGTTGGGCAGGTAGATCGAGGCGACCCGCATCGGGCGCGGCGCTTCGACCAGCACTTCGAGATAGCGCGACTGTTCGTCCCCGGGTTCGCCGGGCAGGTGGCGGACCTCCTGCGAGATCGGAAACTTCGAGAGGATCGCGACGCCATTATAGGTCTTCTGACCAAAGACCGCGCAGTTGAACCCGATCGCCTCGATCTCCGCGCGCGGAAATTTCTCGTCGATGCATTTGAGTTCCTGCAGGCACCACACGTCGGCGTCGGCGGCGCCCAGCACCTCGATCACTGTGGGCAAGCGCGCATTGATCGAGTTGACGTTCCAGGTGGCGATTCTCATGGCGTATATCTACAGTCGCGCCGCGCAAACGAAAGTGGACGGGACCGCGAAGTCCCGACAAGCAGGAGGATCGTTCGTGCGACCCCCTGCCAACGATCCGGTCCCGAAATTACCCTAGCCGGAGTGCGCCAAGTGCATCACTTTGCTTCCGCCAGGGCTTTCATGTTCTTCAGAGCCCCTTCGAACTGGGTCCGGCGGCGCGTGACATCCGCATCCTTGGCGGCCTGATCGGCCTTGTCGGATACGTCGTACATCAGGGTGTAAAGGAGTTTCGAGGTTTTCGCCGTCACCGGGCGGGCTTCCAGGAAGCCATGATAGAGGTCGTAGAACTGGCCGGGCTTGGCAGGCTGGGTGTAGCCATAGGCGAGGTCGGTCTTCGCCGTCAGCACTTCGATGACCGCGCCGTTGGCGATCGAGCGGACGGATCCGATAGCGCCATCGCCCTTCGTAACTTCGCAGGGAACCTTGCGGCCCGGCGCGATCCAGTTTCCGAGATCGCAATAGGCCCCGATTTTGGACCAGGCGTCGGTCGCCGATGCGGCGACGTCGATCTCCATCTTGATGGTCACGTACTCGGGCGGCATGGCAGGCTTGGGAGCGGCTGGCGCGGGCGGCGCTGGAGCGGTTGGAGCGGCCGGCGCTTGGGGCGCCGCCGGAGCGGCCGGCGCGGGCGCCGACGCCATCTCTGCGGGACTCGGGTCTGGCGTGCCGGCGCAGGCGGCAGCCAGCGTCGCGGCGAGGGCGAGTCCGGCGGTCTTGAAGATTGAAGGCGTCATCGTGTTTTGATCCCCTCGAGCCGGGCGTCGCGTTTGCGCGAGCGGCATGGGATGGTGCGCCAAAAACGGTGCGATGCGCCAGAGTTTAATTCTGGCCGGACAAACCGGGGATCACGCCGCTTCGCTGTCGGCAGCCGGGACCGACCTGAGCTGTTCGGGCGTGAGGGCGCGCACCCGCGTGATCTCGGAGATGAGGTCGCGCTCCGCCAGCGGCTTCGACAGGTATCCGTTCATGCCCATGGCGAGATAGCGCTCCTTGTCCCCGCTCATGGCGTCGGCGGTGAGCGCGATGACCGGCAGGTGGGCCCAGCTCTCGTCCGAAGCGCGCATCCTCCGGATGGTTTCGGGTCCGTCCATGATCGGCATGTGAATGTCGAGCAGCACGATGTCGAATTTCTCCGCCGCAAGGGCGGCCAGCGCTTCCTTGCCATTGGTCGCCTCGATAATGCGCATGTTGAACGGACGCAGGAAGAGGCTCGCCACCTGCCGGTTGATCGGATGATCGTCAACGAGAAGAACGCGGATGTTCTGGTTGCGGAGCTGGGAGCGGACATCTTCTGCGCCAAGCGGGGCGCCCTCGCTGACGATGCGATGCTGGGGGGCGGCTTCGCCCGCCAGGAATGTGAAGGTGAATTCGGACCCGCGTCCCAGTTCGCTTTTCACGGTGGCCTCCCCGCCCATGAGTTCGGCGAGTTTGCGCGTGATCGACAGGCCAAGGCCCGTTCCGCCAAATTTCCGCGACGTTGAATCATCGGCCTGCACAAAGGGCTGGAACAGGCGGCCGGCCGTTTCCTCGTCCATGCCGACGCCGGTGTCGCTGACGCGTATCTTCACCATATGCTGTCCGGCGCCGATCTGCCTGGACGCCACGAAAACCTCGACCCGGCCCGTGAGCGTGAACTTGATGGCGTTGGAAATGAGGTTCGAGACGCACTGGCGCACGCGGACCGCGTCGAAATTGAGAACCTGCGGAAGGTCGGCGTCGAAGCTCAGGAAGAATTCGAGGCCGGCTTCTTCCGCCTTGGGCTTCCACAGGCGATGGACCCGGCGCAGCGTGTGGGCCACGTCGGTGTCCGCGCTCACGATGGCGATCTTTCCGGCTTCGATCTTGGAAAGATCCAGCACGTCGTTGAGCAGGGTCATCAGGTTGCGGCCGCTGTCCAGGATCGTCTGGACCTGATCGCGCTGCTCCGGATTGAGTTCAGCCATTTCAAGGACCTGGGCCATGCCGAGAATTCCGTTGAGCGGCATCCTGATCTCGTGGCTCATATTGGCGAGGAAAGCCGATTTGGCGTTGGAGGCTGCGACGGCCTCCAGCTGGGCTTTCTTCAATTCCCGCTCGCGCTGGCGCAGATCGGTGACATCGACGGAGATCGCCACCTTGCGACCGTCGGACATGGGCCGGTAGGTGACCTGGACGATGCGATCGTTCGGGGTCTTGATTTCGTAGGTTTCGCCGCTGTCGGCCAGGGCGACATAGCGTTCGGTGAGTTGCTCGATCTGCTCGGGCGCGAGATCCTGACGCGACTGGCCGATGGAGTAGCGCAGCGCGGCGCGATAATTGGCGGCGCCGTTCTCAAAAGCCTCATAGAGGTGCGGGAAGCGCAGGGCCGAAACACTGTTGTAAAGCATGGGCAGACCATCGCGGTCGAAAACCGTGAGGCCGTCCGGAAGGCATTCCACCGCCTCGACGAAGATCGGATCAAGATCGAGTTTCGCGGTCGCCATCTATCGTCCTGTCTGTATTCTGAGGCTTGGCAGCGCCCGATCGCACGTCCCGGAAAGCCCGTGACCTGTTCGCCCGTGCCATACGTCAGAACCAAGTTCCATCCGGACCATGGCGCAATTTACCTAAGAGAATCTGACGGCCGGCGCCGGATTGGCCAGCTAACCGGCTGCATGGAGAGAAAATCTCCTCGCTCGGCCCGATGCCGGGGTCGAATGCCGTAGCGTTAACCCGTCTTCTGGCGACTGGAGGGCTGGAGCGGGTGGCGGGAATCGAACCCGCGTACTCAGCTTGGAAGGCTGCTGCACTACCATTGTGCTACACCCGCTTACCGCCCGGCTTCCTGCGAAAGAGCCGCCCGGCAGGGCGCCGGCCTACGTGAAAACCAGCTCGGTGTCCATCAGGGTGCGGGACCGAGCTCCGCCCGTATCGCGGTGAAGACGGCATGGAACATCGCCTCGGTGAGCCGGCCGGTGTTCGTGTTGTAGCGCGAGCAGTGATAGCTGTCATAAAGGGCGATCGGCCCCTCCGGCCGGTGGAGCGCGTGACGCCGGTTGTGGCCGAAGACTGCAGCGCCAGGCTTCCCGCCCAGGGCGCGAACGGTCGAGTCGTGCGCGATCCGGCCCAGCGCCAGTATGATTTCGAGATTGGGGAGGGACTGGATGCGGGCTGCAAGAAACGTCCGGCAGGTGATGATTTCGGCGCCGGTGGGCTTGTTCCCTGGCGGAACACAGCGGACCGCGTTTGAAATCACTGTGTCCCGCAGTTCGAGCCCGTCATCAGGTCTTTCGTCATATTGGCCCGCCGAGAAACCATAAGCGGCAAGCGTCGCGTAGAGGAGATCGCCCGCCCAGTCGCCGGTGAAGGGGCGGCCCGTTCGGTTGGCGCCCTGTAGCCCGGGGGCCAGGCCGACAATCAGCAAGCGCCCGTCCATCGAGCCGAAGGACGGGACGGCCCCATTGAACCAGCCAGGATGGAGGTCCTCATTGGCCCGCCGGAAGGCGACGAGGCGGGGGCAGAGAAGGCAGCCCTTTGGGGCTTCGGGCGGGAACTGGGCGGGGTCGGCGGCGGACGCGGACTTGACCCCTGGAAATGTCACGTATCGTCTTCCTCGTCGTCATCATCATGGCCGGCTGACACCAGGGCCGACTGTCGCGGAGGGCGACCCACAAGTTCGGCCAGGTCGGCAAGCTCGATAAAGGTGTCGGCCGCCCGCCGCAACTCGTCGGCGATCATGGGAGGCGAGGTCTTGAGTGTCGACACCACGGAGACGCGCACGCCTTTTTCCTGCACCGCCAGTACGAGGCGGGTCAAATCCCCATCACCCGAAAACAGCACGACATGCTCGACGCTGGAGGACAGATTCAGCATATCGACCGCGATCTCGACGTCCATGTCACCCTTGATGCGGCGGCGACCCGACGCATCGGTGAATTCCTTGGCCGGCTTGGTCACGACCTTGAAGCCGTTGTACTGGAGCCAGTCCACCAGGGGCCGGATCGGCGAATAATCGTCGTTTTCGACCAGCGCCGTGTAGTAATAGGCGCGCACCAGCCTGCCCCGGCGACGAAATTCCTCAAGGAGCTTGCGGTAATCCACCTCGACGCCAAGCGTCTTGCCCGCAGAGTAGAGATTGGCCCCGTCGATAAAGAGGGCGAGACGCTCGTCCTTGTAAAACGCCATCCAGTTCAACTCCCTGCCAGCCTCGCCCGTTCCAGCCAGGCAAGCCGGCCTCCGTCGTCTTTGACGCGGCTGTAAGCGCGATATGGACGATTGCAATCCACAGGCAATAGGAATTGTCGCACTTCAAACGCGCCGTGCCGGATCAAGAAACGCAGGGCTGACAAAGGTGCGCCCACTGCTGTTGCAGACGAGCGATCCATGCAGTATGCAGACGGCTCTGACAGTGATCGGCCCGGGTCCCGCGATCCGGGACGTGAATCGCTGTCATCTCGTTTTTTGTGCAAAGCGGATGCGCACCCTCGTCCGGTGCGCTGCGGGTTCACCGCTTCGGCAGGCTGGCTTCAGCAGGAGAAATTGATGGCTCGGGTGACTGTCGAAGATTGCGTCGAGAAAGTGCCCAACCGCTTTCAGCTGGTTCTTCTGGCGTCCCACCGCGCCCGGGTGATCCGTGAAGGCGCTCCGATCACGATCGACCGCGACAACGACAAGGACCCGGTTGTCGCCCTGCGGGAGATCGCCGACGAGACGGTGGATCTGGAAACCATCCGGGACAGCCTGGTCGCCGGCCTTCAGGAAATCCGTCCCGGCGAGGAAGCCGAGCGCGAGGAGGACAAGCGCGCCCTTGCGGCAGCTCCCGCCTCATCCGAGGAAGAGGTGCTGAAGGCCTACCAGGTTGAACTCGAATCGGCTCGCGAAGAACGCTTTTGATGGGTCTTGACGCGATGGGCCAGACAGCGCCGGTCGCACCTGCCGCCAGGAAGAAGACGGACGATGGAAAGCCGCGCTCGCGCGGCTTTTTGCGTCAGTACGAACTGGTCGACCGCGTCAAGGTCTACCAGCCGGACGCCGACGAGGAGGCGCTCAACAAGGCCTATGTCTTCGCCACTCTCAAGCATGGCCAGCAGCTGCGCCATTCCGGCGATCCCTACTACGCCCATCCGGTCGCGGTCGCGGGCCTCCTCACCGAACTCAGGATGGACCAGGCGACCATCATTGCCGGACTTCTGCACGACACTGTGGAAGACACCGAGGCGACGGTGGAGGAAATCCGGGCGCTGTTCGGGGACGAGGTGGGCGACCTCGTCGATGGCGTCACCAAGCTGCCCAGGCTGGACGGCGAGGGTCCGCGCCAGCAGCAGGCGGAGAACTTCCAGAAGTTCATCCTGGCGACCACGCGGGACATCCGTGTGCTGCTGGTCAAGCTGGCCGACCGGCTGCACAACATGCGCACCATCGAGTTCATGCCGAAGCCGGAAAGCCGGCAGCGCATCGCCCGCGAAACGCTGGACATCTATGCGCCCCTGGCGCGCCGGGTCGGGCTGTCGATCTTCGCAGGCGAACTGGAGGACCACGCCTTTCGGGTCGTCAATCCGGAGGCGTATGAGGCGATCGTCGTGAGGCTGGACGAAATCCTGTCGGACGATCACGCCAATCTCAGCCGCATCCAGTCCGACATCGAGACGGTGATGTTCGCGCGCGGCGTTCGCGGCGAACTGCGCGGCCGGATGAAACGGCCTTACTCGATCTGGCGAAAGCTGGAATCGAAGTCGATTTCCTTCAAGGATCTCGGCGACGTGTTCGCCTACCGTCTGATCGTCGGCTCGGTGGAGGAATGTTACAGGGCGCTGGGCGCCGCGCACCAGCAATGGGCGGCGCTGTCGGAGAGGTTCAAGGACTATATCTCGGTGCCCAAGCCGAACGGCTACCGGTCGATTCACACGACATTCCTGGGACCTGGCAACCGCCGTGTCGAGCTGCAGATCCGCACGCGAGACATGGATGCGATCGCCGACCGCGGCGTCGCGGCGCACTGGACCTACAAGAACGCCGAATACGGTTTCGACGCCGAGGCGGCCCGCGCCGAGGGGCTCGACGCCGAGGCCGAACTGACCGCGTTCGCCGACATGCTGGCGCATGGCGCCGAACCTGAGGAATTTCTCGAACACGCCAAGCTGCAGATGTATCGCGACAGCGTTTTCGTGTTCACGCCGAAAGGGAAACTGGTCAAGCTGCCGGCCGGATCGACGCCGCTCGACTTCGCCTATGCCGTCCACTCCGAGATTGGCGATCATACTGTCGGCGCCCGGATCAACAATGTCGAGCGGCCCCTGCGCACGGCGCTGGAGAATGGCGACGTGGTGGAGATCATTCGCGGCTCGAAGGCGGCGGTGCACGCCAATTGGGAGGGCCTGGCCGTCACCGGCCGCGCGCGATCGGCGATCCGGCGGCTGACGCGGGCTGCCGAGCGCGGCGAGTTCATCGCCATCGGCAACCGGCTGATCGAACATGCATTGCGCCGGATCGGGCTTGAGCCGTCCGAAGTCAACAAACCCGAAATGGCCGAACGGGCCGGCCATGAAAAAATGGAGGCGCTCTCCGAAAGCGTGGGTCGCGGCAGGATGACCACGGCGGAGCTGATGGCGACGGCGTTTCCCGGCATTGACGATCCGGCCCGTCAGACCGCCCCGGGGGCGGACGGCGAAGCGGCGCCCAGCCTGGTGGCGGGCGATGACCTGACGCCAGGCGTGACGTTGCACCTTGCCGAATGCTGTTCGCCCCTGCCGGGAGACCGGATCGTCGGCGTGCTGATACCGGAACGCGGCATAGAGGTGCATGTGATCGACTGCGCGCGGCTGGCCGATTTCGAGGGGCAGGCGGATCGCTGGATCGACCTGCGCTGGAAGGCCCGGACGGACAAGGCGAACGAAGTGCTCGCCGTGGGCCGGATCGTCGTCACCACCGCCAACCGGCGCGGCGCGCTGGCGCTGCTGTGCAAGACGGTGTCGGAAGCACAGGGCAATATCATCAACGTCAAGACGCTGAAGCGCTCGACCGATTTTTTCGATTTCGAGTTCGACATCGAGGTGGAGGATTCGCGCCGGCTGACGCAGATCGTGGCCGCCATGCGCGCCCTTTCAGTCGTCGACCGCGCCGAGCGGATCAGGGGATGAGGTTGGTTGCCTCGCCCAGTCGCTGCGCGACATGGGGAGGCAAGAGTCCATGGTTGAGGCGACGGCCCGTTGGCGCTAGGCATCCCGCATGAACACCGGTGACGTTCTCGACGAGTTCCGCAAGGTCGGCGCGCTGCTCGAGGGGCATTTCATCCTGTCGTCCGGGCGGCGCAGCCCTGTCTTCCTGCAGAAGGCGCTGGTGTTCTCGCATCCGCCGACAACCGAGCGTCTTTGCGCGGCTCTGGCCCGCAAGCTGGAGGCCGAGTTCGGGAAGATCGACGTCGTCGTAGGCCCCGCCGTCGGAGGTCTGATCCCCGGGTACGAGACGGCGCGAGCGCTGGGCTGCCGGTCGATCTACACCGAGCGGGAGGGCGGCGCGATGAGCCTGCGGCGCGGCTTCAGCGTGACGCCGGAGGATCGTGTGGTGATCGTCGAGGACATTGTCACCACTGGCGTTTCGATGCGCGAGACGCTGGCCGCAATGCATGCGGCGGGCGCGAACGTGGTCGGCGCGGCATGTATCGTCGATCGCGCAAATGGCAAGGCGGACGTCGGCGGCCTGAAGCTGGTGTCGCTCGCGGCGGTGGATTTTCCAGATTATGACGCCAGTGATCTGCCGCCGGAGCTGGCGAAACTGCCGGCGGTCAAGCCGGGCAGCCGGGGGCTCGCATGAGCCTCACGCGCGCACGTCTGGGCGTCAACATCGACCATGTCGCGACCATCAGGAACGCGCGCGGCGTCGCCCATCCCGATCCCGCGCGGGCGGCGGCCATCGCGGAAGCCGCCGGCGCCGATGGCGTCACCATCCACCTGCGCGAGGACCGGCGGCACATACGCGACGCGGATCTGGCGGCGGTGCGCGACGCCGTCAAGCTGCCGATCAATCTGGAAATGGCGACGACGCAGGAGATGCTTGCGATCGCGCTGGACTATCGGCCGCACGCCGCCTGTCTGGTGCCGGAAAAGCGCGAGGAACGCACGACCGAGGGCGGCCTCGATGTCGCGCGGCTGCACAATCAGGTGCAGCCTTTCGTGACGAAGCTGGCGGAGGCCGGCGTCCGCGTCTCGCTGTTCATAGAGCCGAGCAAGGTACAGGTCGCGGTCGCCGAGGCCATGGGCGCGCCGGTGGTGGAGCTGCATACGGGACGCTATGTGGAGCTGGTTTTCGCGGGTGACAGGGATGGTGCGCTGGACGAGCTGAAACGACTGCAGGAGGCCGCCGAGCACGGCGCCGACAAGGGCATCGAGATTCATGTCGGGCACGGTCTGACCTATGACACGGTGCAGCCGGTGGCGATGATCCCGCAGGTGCGTGAGCTGAATATCGGGCATTTCATCATGGGCGAGGCCCTGTTTGTCGGGCTGGACGCGGCCGTGCGGCGGATGCGCCAGGAAATCGATATGGCGCGCGGGCATGTCAGCCGATGATCATCGGCCTCGGTCAGGACATCTGCGACATTCGCCGGATCGAGAAATCTCTGGAGCGTTTTGGCGAGCGTTTCACGCACCGCGTGTTCACCGAAACCGAGCGGGCGCTGGCGGATCGCCGCAAGCTGCGGGCCGAGACTTATGCGAAACGCTTCGCCGCCAAGGAGGCTTGCGCGAAGGCGCTCGGAACCGGCGTGCCAAGGCGCGGCGTGCACTGGAAGCATATGGGCGTCGTCAACCTGCCAAGCGGCCGGCCGACATTTGCTCTGACCGGTGGTGCGGCGGAGCGCCTGAAAATCCTGACGCCAGACGGAATGACATGCGTGATCCACCTGACGATCACGGATGAGTATCCCTATGCGCAGGCCATGGTGATCATCGAGGCGACGCCGGCGGCGACGGGGACCTGATGCGGCCGAACAGCAGTCATACCGGAAAGCGGCGCAAGAACAGGGCGCGGGCGTTGGTCGCTGCGCCGGAACTGACATTCGAACAGCGGCAGGCGTGCGAGGAAACGCTCGGCCGCCGCTTCAAGGATCCGTCGCTGCTGGATCGGGCGATGACCCATCGCAGCGCCGCCCAGGGCAAGGCGGCGGAGTGGAGCAATGAGCGGCTGGAATTTCTCGGCGACCGGGTGCTCGCGCTGGTGATGGTCGAGACGCTGCTGGAACGATTTCCGGGCGTGCGGGAAGGCGATCTCGCACCCCGTCTCAATGCGCTGGTGAGCCGCGAGGCCTGCGCCGTCGTCGGCTCCCGGCTCGGGCTGGGGCGGTATCTTCTCGTTGACGAGGCCGAACGATCGACGGGCGGGACGTCCAAGCGCTCCCTGCTGGCCAATGCGCTGGAGGCGGCGCTTGGGGCGGTCTATCTCGACGGCGGGCTGACCGCTGCGCGGACGTTCGTGTTGAAGCACTGGAAAGAGGCCTTGAGTCGGTCGGAGACGACGCCGCGCGATCCCAAGACGGCGCTCCAGGAATGGTCGCAGGGGCTGGGCCAGGATACGCCGGCCTATCGCCATGAGGCTCCGGCGGGTCCCGATCATGCGCCCGTCTTCACGGCCTTTGTCGGGATTGAGGGATGGCCGGAGGCGGTCGGGACCGGCGCCTCCAAACAGGATGCAGAGAGAGCCGCAGCGAAGGCGATGCTCGAAGCGATCGATATCCGGATGGCCGAAAGCCAGTCGACCATGAGCCAGATGACCGAAAGGTCCGCACCATGAACGGCACAACCCGAGCGGGATTCGCGGCCATCATCGGCGCCCCCAACGCCGGAAAGTCGACGCTGGTCAACCGGCTGGTCGGCTCGAAAGTGTCCATCGTCACCCACAAGGTGCAGACGACGCGATTCCCGATACGCGGCGTGATGATGCGGGGCGCATCGCAAGTGATCCTGGTGGACACGCCTGGCATCTTCGCGCCGAAGCGCCGGCTCGACCGGGCGATGGTGCGCTCAGCCTGGGAAGGCGCGGGCGACGCCGACGCCGTGGTCCACCTGGTCGATGCGCGGCTGTGGGTCAGTCACGAGCGGCAGTTCGAGAAAGAGCGTGGACATGATGACGACGAGGGCGTCATCGCCCGCCTGAGGGAGATCGGAAAACAGGCGGTGCTCGCACTCAACAAGATCGACCTGTTGGATCGCGCGGCGCTGCTGTCGGTCGCCCGGAAGCTGTTCGAGACCGGCGTCTATTCGGACGTGTTCATGATCTCGGGCCTCAATGGCGATGGCGTCGATGCGCTGGCCGACATGCTGGCGGCGCGCATGCCCGAAGGGCCCTACCTGTTTCCGGAAGACCAGGCGGCGGATATGCCGGTGCGGCTGCTGGCGGCGGAAATCCTGCGCGAGAAGCTGATGCTGAGACTGCACCAGGAATTGCCCTACCAGCTCACGGTCGAGACGGAGAACTGGGAAACCCACGACAATGGCTCGGTCAGGATCGACCAGGTGATCTATGTGGCGCGCGAAGGCCACCGCAGCATCATACTCGGAAAGGGTGGACTGACGATCAAGGAGATCGGCATGTCCGCCAGAAAGGAACTGGCGCAAATTCTTGGCCGTCCGGTCCACCTGTTCACGCGCGTCAAGGTGTCGGAGCGCTGGCAGGAGAGCCGCGAGCGGTTTTCGGCCATCGGGCTTGATTTTGATGTTTAGGGCCGACCGTCAGGCGTAGCCGAGAAGCCCGCGCAGACCCGGCGAGGCGTAGTCGATCAGGCGCTTCTGGGTGACGCTGAGTTCGTCGGGCAGCTCGACGCCCGTGTCGGTGAGGTTTTCCCGTGCGGTGCTGCTCTGCTTGCGGTCGCTTGGGCCGCTACAACCAGATATGCCCGTTCCAGTATCAGTAGCGAGACAATGGCCGCCGCTGATATAGGCCTTGGCGGTTATGCGCCTAAACCTTCCGAACTCAACCAGGTGGACGACGCAGCACGAAATGGCCGACATCGATTCGGCCGGTACGAAAACCCGCCTGGCAATAGGCCAGATAGTAGAGCCACAGTCGCCGGAACCGCTCGTCGAAACCAAGGCGGGAGATCGCGTCCCATTCCGGTTCGAACCGATTTTGCCATTCCGCCAGCGTGCGTGCGTAGGATTGTCCAAACAGCGTGGCGGTCCTGAAGTCCAGTCCCACGCGGGCGGACTCCCTGCCGAGGCGCTCGATCGACGGAAGCATGCCGCCGGGAAAGATGTACCTCTGGATGAAGTCCGGGCGCGAACGATAGCGCTCGAATTCTTGATCCTCGATCGTTATGACCTGCAGCGCGGCCTTGGCGCCCGGCTTCAGGATTTCGGCGACCTTCGCGAAATAGTTGGGCCAATACTTCTCGCCGACGGCCTCGAACATCTCGATCGACGCAACCGCGTCGAACTGGCCGGAGAGGTCGCGATAGTCGCGAAGCTGTATGTCGACCTGACCCGACAGACCCGCGTCGGCGATGCGCTTCACGGCCCAGTCGTGCTGGGCGTTGGAAATGGTCACGGACGTGACCCTGGCGCCGAACTCGCGCGCGGCGACTTCGGCGAAACCGCCCCAACCCGAACCGATTTCGAGCACGGTCATGCCGGGCTTGAGGTCGAGATGCGTCGCGATGGCCCGATACTTGGCGAGCTGCGCGTCCTGGAGCGACTGGTCAGGCCGCGAGTAGAGGGCTGACGAATAGGTCATTGAGGGATCGAGCCAGCGGGCGTAAAACTCGTTTCCGAGGTCGTAGTGCGCGAGTATGTTCCGTTTCGAGCCCCGTTTCGTGTTGGAACGAAGCGCGTGCCGGACGGCGTTGAGATAGCGCGTGAGCGTGCCGCCCATCGCCAGCTTTCCCGCACGTTCGAAATTGACCGTGAAGTATTCGAGCACCGCCGCGAGGTCGGGGGTGTCGAACTTTCCGTCCATGAACATTTCCGCAAAGCCAATGTCGCCCTTGGCCAGCACGCTGCGCGCAAGCCCCGCATCGTGGACGATGATTTCCGCCCTGGGGCCCTCCTCGGGGCCCTCGAAACGCAGGGTCCTGCCATCTGGCACGATGATGTCGAGGCGCCCTTTCCGGAAGCGCACCAGCAGCATGGCGGCGAGACGAAAGCTGGCGGGCAGGCCGTCCAGCCTGCCAACATCGCCTGCGGTGATCTCGACGATCATCCGGTCAAGTCTCGTCATGCCCGTCTCCTTGGACGCCTGGGTTCGGCGACGGCTTCCGGCGCCGCGCGAGTTGTCTGATTTGGCCGTTGGGCTGGCTTGTTGCGAAAGCGCGCACCGCGCAGAAAAAGTCCGATGGCCTGCCAGTGGATGGCGATCACAACGCCAATGCCGGAAAACGGCATGCGGACCAGCCAGCCGAGAATGGAGACGTCGTTCAAGGGGCGGCGCCGGGCCAGCAGGCTGGCGACATGGGCCCGCCCGCCGGACGCCATATTCTCGACGATCAATTCCAGCCTGGCCCCGGGCTGGCGAAGCGTAAAGCGATACCGGCCGCTGACGTCGAAGAAGGGCGAGACATGAAATTCCTTGTCCGCGCCGGTCCGGCCGCCGGACGGATCGAACGGCGCAACATAGGCGTGAGCTTCTCCAAACGTGTTGTGCACCTCGTAGATGACAGCGCGCAGCACACCGCCGGGGTCGCGTCCAAGCCAGACGGAGATCGGCGCGAAGCCATGACCCAGCATCCGGGGAAACGTGATAAGTTCAATCGGCCCGCCGCCGATGTCGAGGCCCGCCGCAGTGAATTGTGCTTCCGCCCAGAGTCGCAAAGGAACCGCCGGGTCGCGCGCCCCATGATCGGTTTCGCGGAACGCGATGGCGTTGGCGCGGTTGACCGAGAACAGGCGCGCCGCCGCGTTGGCTTCGGCGAGGCGATCAATGTCGATGCCGATCATGGCTATGGCGTGCGAGAAGGAGCGCCTGAAGGGCTGCTCCCGGACGTGAGCCGTCCGGCCAATGTAAAGATGAACCGGCGCCTTCACTGGGCAATCGCCTCCGCGTAGGCGGGGCCTGCCGAATGGAACGGCGCCGGGTGGCGGTGCTGTAGCGCCGCCTCCCAGGGAACGCTCCCGCCGAGCGCCAGCGCGGCTTCGAGTCCGGTCCTCAGACCGGCCTCGTGGAACCCGTCGCCGAGCCATGCGCCGGAGACATAGAGCCCGTCCCGACCCTGCAGTCGCTGGATGGTCTGGCGAGCCGCCGCAGAGGGGGCATCGTAGATCGGATGCTCGAATTCGTGGACGCCGAAAGTTTTTTCCGCAGCCGGCTCGACCGTCGGATTCAGCGTGACGAAAACCGGTTTGTCGCTTTGTATCTTCTGCAGCCGGTTCATCCAGTATGTGACGCAGACGCGTCCGCCGTCTCCCTTGAGGACATTCCAGGACGCCCACGCCGCGCGCCGCTTGGGCATCAGCGTCGGGTCGCGATGCAGCCATGCCGTGTTGCTGGAGAACCTGACCGATCCGAGGGCGAGCCTGTGGTCTTCATAGCGGCGGTCCAGCATGGAAAGCGTGTCGTTGGCGTGGGCCGCGAGAATGACGCTGTCAAAGGTTTCGGTCTCGCCCGTTTTGCTCGCGATCTGTACCCGCCCGCCGACCGGCCGGATCGCCTCGATGCGGGCGCCAGGCCGGAGCGCGCCGGACAGGTCCCGGGCCAGTCGATCGACATAAGTCCGGCTGCCTCCTGCGACCGTCCGCCAGACTGGCCGCAGGGCGTGCATCAGGCGGTGGTTGTCGAAGAACTGGATGAGGCTGCCGACTGGATAGTCGAGCATGGCGGCCTCCGGCGTCGACCAGATCGCCCCGCCCATTGGGAGGAGGTAGCCTTCCCGGAAGCTCGACGAAAAGCCGTGCTTGTCGAGATAGACGCCAAGGCTGACGTCCGGGATTGTCCCGGCGGCCAGATGCCCCCGCGCCAGCGTGTTGAAACGCAGGATTTCGCGCAGCAGGCCGATGAATTTGGGATCCGCGAGATTGCGCTTCCAGGCGAAGAGGCCAAGCGGGTCGGAGCCCCATTCATAACCCTTGGGATCCGACACCGCGAAGCTCATGTCGGTCGCAACGGTGGCGACGCCAAGGTGGCCAAGCAGAGCCGTGAGATTGGGATAGTTTGGCTCGTTGTAGCAGATGAAACCGATATCGACCGCTAAGGGCGCGCCGCGATAGTCGATGTCCATGGTCCAGGCATGGCCGCCGATACGCGCCGCGCGCTCATAGACCGTGACGTCAGCCGATTCACGCAGCGCCCAGGCCGCGCCGAGGCCAGAGACGCCCGCGCCAACAACGGCGATGCGCTTGCGTTTCGAGTTCAATGCAGCTTCCCCTCAAGACTGAATCCCTTGCCCGCCACCCCATAAACGCCCAGCGCCCGGCGTCGCGCAAAGGCGTGATCGATGATTGGCCGGGGATAGGTTGCTCCAAGCTCGACGCCTGCCTGCGCCAACACTGGAGCGGACGCCTCCCAGGGACGGTGAATGAATTTTGAGGGAAGGCCCGCAAGTTCGGGAACCCAGCTACGCACATACTCGCCCTCGGGATCGAACGTCTCGCCCTGCAAAGACGGGTTGAAAACGCGGAAATAGGGCGACGCGTCGGCGCCTGTGCCAGCGACCCACTGCCAACCTGCGGCGTTGTTGGCTTCGTCCGCGTCCACCAGCGTGTCCCAGAACCATTCCTCGCCAATACGCCAGTGGGCGAGCAGATCCTTGGTGAGAAACGAGGCGGTGATCATCCGGACGCGGTTGTGCATCCAGCCGGTCGCCCACAACTGGCGCATGCCGGCATCGACGATCGGATATCCTGTCCGGCCCTCTTTCCAGGCCGAGAGGTCGGCGGGCGCGGGAGTCCGCCATGCCATGTCTTCGAAGTCGCGGCGCCAGCAGAGGCGGCTCATCTCCGGATCGTGGTAAAGCAGGTGGTGGGAAAAATCCCGCCACCCAAGCTCGGAAAGGAACTTGGCGATGTCGGCGGGATCGGCATTTTCCGCCTCCTCCGCTGCTTTCGCGGCGCGCCACACATCCGCCGGACCGATCTCGCCGAACCGCAGGTGCGGGCTGAGCCGGGAGACGCCGCTGAGATCGGGACGGTTGCGGCTCTCTGCATAGCCGTCGATTGTCCCGAGAAAGGTCCGAAGGCGCCTGCGCGCGGCCAGTTCTCCGGGCTCGAAAGCTTCGGCTATCGATGCCGACCAGTCCGGATTGACCGGATGCAGTTCCCACGAATCGAGAGCATCCGACCGCAGTGAAGGGTCGGTCGTCGCGAATTTCCCGGGCTCAATGGCGTGCGGGGAGAGGTCAATCCTTGCCTGAAGGGCGCGCCAGAACGGAGTAAAGACCTTGTACCCGGCGCCGGAGGCGGCGGTCATCTGCACGGGCTCGACGAGAAGGGAGGCGTTGAAGGTCTCCACGCGGACGCCGCCGGCCGTCATGTCCGCCTCGATGCGCGCGTCGATTTCGCGCGCCGGGCCGTACCGGCGACTCCAGCGGACGGCCGAAGCGTTGGTTTCGACGACAAGGTTCGCAAGTTCGGTCCGCGCCGCGCCTCGCCGCAGGATCAGGCGGCCGCCTTTCGCGGCGATGCGTTCGCCCAAGGCGCGGAGCGATTTGTCCAGCCACCATCTCGACGCCGCGCCGATCGGCCTGACGCCCGGGCTCAAATCGTCGAGGATGTACGCCAGGATGACCGGCTGTCCCGATCCCTGAGCGGCGGCGAGGCCCGGATTGTCCGCGAGGCGCAGATCGTCGCGAAACCAGAACAGGGTGGGGCGATCGGGCAAGGCGCCTCACGTTGGGGCTGAAGAGCTTTCGCCCTGGTATGACCGTCTTTACGTGGACGGCGGGACGCTGGATCAGACGCTTCTTGGAACCAGCGTTTCGATGGCGGATGAAGGTGGCGGGGCCAGCCGTCCGCCTGAGTGCGCATAGGCCTGCGTGCCCTTGTGAAGCAGCGCGTCGGTCGGAAGGGTCTCTTCTGGCGCGAACCGCAAATTGTTTGAAAGCCGCGCATAGAGCGGCGCGAAATCTGTCTCGACGGTGGCGCGGAAAAGCTCGTCATAGGACCGGATAACGAAGTAGGATTGCTGGAAATCGTCGATCCGGTAGCGCGTCCGCATCAGGCGTTCGAGATCGAAGCGGATGCGGTTGGGCGAGGGATCCTCAAGAGCGAAACGCGATTCCTTGCGGGACGAGGCGATGCCCGCGCCATAGATGCGCAGTCCCGCTGGCGTGTCGATCAGGCCGAACTCGACCGTGTACCAGTAGAGTGCTGCGAGATTTTCAAGACGGCCGAACGAGTGGGCTCTCAGCCCGCCCGCGCCATAGGCCTGCATATAGTCGGCGAATACCGGATTGGTCAGCATGGGCACGTGGCCGAACACGTCGTGGAAAATGTCCGGCTCCTCGATATAATCGATCTGTTCGCGCGCGCGGATGAACGCGCCAGCGGGGAAGCGTCGGTTTGCAAGGTGGTCGAAGAAGACGGCGTCCGGCACAAGGCTGGGCACGGCGACGACCGTCCATCCTGTCAGCGCGCGAAGTTCGGCGTTGAGGACGGCAAAATCGGGAATGCCGCCGCGTCCGAGGTCGAGGGCCTGCATGCCCTCAAGCATGGCGTCATCCGCCCGGCCATCCAGGAGCGCACGCTGGTGGGCGTAGAGCGTGTCCCACACAGCGTGTTCGTCCGCGCTGTAGTCAGACCAGTTCTGGTCGATGACGAAATCGGGGCGCGAGGACGTCCGGCGGGCATTGTCTGTCATGCCGACAATCTAGAGCGCCAGCGGTCCGTCGTCACGTCGGCCCGACTTGAGGGGGGCGTCAGTGGGCGTCAATGCGCCGTCGAGGTCTTGATCCTGTACATTCCGTCGTCGTCGATCTCGAACATTTCGGGGATCGAGGGATGATTGACCGGCTCAAGCGCGTCGTCGGGCAGGAGGTTCCCCTCGGACACGTAGGCGACGTAGTGCGAGGAATCGTTCGTCGCGAGAAGATGGTAGAAAGGCTGGTTCTTCCGGGGACGTATGTCTTCCGGGATCGACGTCCACCACTCCTCGGTGTTGGCGAACTCCGGATCGACGTCGAAGATGACGCCACGGAAGGGAAACAGCCGGTGTCGCACCTGCTGTCCAATCCCGAACTTTGCCGACCGGATTTCGTTCATCATTCGCCCGCTGGCTCCTCGCCGACCCTGCGGACAGCCCCCAGAAACGCAACAGCCCTTGCGTTTCGACGCGCCGCGGATGGATCCACGGTGGACATTGTCTGCATCGTGACCGGTTTTGGCCCGAAACTGGACCGCACGGCAACACGCGATGAGCAGTTGCGCCCCCTTTCAACGTGCCTTCGACGAGAAGTGAGGCTATGAGGGGACAACAGCATTCACGGACCACTCCATGGCGAGGCCACCGAAAGCGCGACGCTCGTCGCGTCGCGCCGGGCCCTGGGAGACGTCGAAACTCTATGCGGCGCTCGACCTTGGCACGAATAACTGCCGTCTCCTGATAGCGGAGCGCGGAGCGTCCGGCGGACTGCGCGTCGTCGATTCCTATTCGCAGATCGTGCGGCTGGGAGAGGGGCTGGCCCGGACCGGCCAGCTCTCGGAAGCCGCCATGGTGCGGGCGATCGAGGCGCTTGGCCAGTGCGTCGCCAAGGTTAACCGGCACAAGCCGGTCGAGGCGCGCTATGTTGCGACGCAGGCTTGCCGCGCCGCCTCGAACGGGCGCGCCTTTCTCAACGAAGTGCAAAGGTCCACCGGTCTCAGGATGGAGACCATCACGCCCAAGGAAGAGGCCAGGTACGCTCTTCTGGGATCGATGGACCTGATAGATCCATCCTCGGATTTCGCACTGGTGATCGACATTGGCGGCGGATCGACCGAATTGTGTTGGGTGGACGCCAAGTCCGCCGCCGCCCACGGCGTCGAGGGCTGCGCGCGCCGACCGCCCATTCTGGGGTGGGCGTCGTTTCCCATCGGCGTCGTGACCCTGGCCGAGTCCTTCGAGGATACGGCGCCCGGCTGGTATTCCCGCATGGTTGAGCATGTCCGCGCACGTCTTCAGCAGAACGACGCGGCCAGCCGTTTCGGTCCGCTGTTCGCTGCGGGACGCGGACAGCTGATCGGGAATTCGGGAACCGTGACCAGCCTTGCGGGCGTCCATCTCAGGCTGGAGCGCTATCAGCGCGCGGCCGTGGATGGAATCTGGCTCTCCCGGCACGAGGCCGAGCAGGCTCGTTTGCGTCTGCACGACGCGACGCCAGCGCAGCGGGCGGCGGAGCCATGCATCGGACCGCAGCGCGCTGACCTTGTACTGGCCGGGTGCGCGATCCTCGATGCGGTCTGGTCGCTGTGGCCGGCTGATCGGCTAAGGGTCGGGGACAGGGGTTTGCGCGAAGGCATGTTGCTTTCGATGATGCACCGTGCGTCCGGGGGCGGGTCACGCCGGACGCGGCCCGGCGGACGCCAACGCTCGCAGGTCGGCAAACCCGCAGGCCCTGGCGCATGACCACCGAGGACGAGGATGGCAAGCGTCGGTGGAAGGCGCCGGCGGACACAAGAGCGCCCGCAGGCGGACGGACCCTGGCGCAGAAGGAACACGTCAAGAAGAAGAAACTCAGCAAGTCCTCGCGGGTCTGGGTCGAGCGCCAGCTCAACGATCCCTATGTGAGGCGGGCCAAGGAGGCCGGATACAGGGCGCGGGCCGCCTACAAGCTGCTGGAGCTTGACGAGAAATTCGGACTGCTCAACCGCAGCTCGCGGGTCATCGACCTTGGCTGCGCGCCCGGCGGCTGGCTGCAGGTGGCGATCGAGAAGGGCGCCGCGCGCATCGCCGGGGTCGATCTCCTGACGGTCGAGCCGCTTGGCGAGGCGGCGATTTTCCTGGGCGATGTCGCCGAACCCGGCATGGAAGGCCAGCTGATGGCGGCCCTGGGCGACGCGCCGACGCTGGTGCTCTCGGACATGGCGGCGGACACCACCGGCCACCGGCAGACCGACCATGTTCGAACCGTCGGCCTTGCTGAAATCGCCGCCCGGTTCGCCATCGACAATCTCGCGAGGGGCGGGACGTTTGTCGCCAAGGTTTTCCAGGGCGGGGCGCAGGGCGAACTGCTTGATCTGCTGAAGGATAATTTCGACGAGGTGCGGCACTGGAAACCGCCGTCGAGCCGGGTCGCGAGCCCCGAGACGTTTGTGATCGCCAAGGGCTTTCGCGGTCGCTGAACCCGCAAAATCCTTTCCAGGGAGGCTGAAAACCACTTCGCGATGCGCTATGACTGTGTGAGAGGCGATTCACGTCCATTGCGTCCATGGGAGGGACGAACCATGAAACACACGATCATGATGGTCGCGGCGGCGCTCGCGTTGACGCTTGGCGGATGCGGCGAAACCGCGCCGGCGGAGCCAACAGCGGCCGAAACCGCTGCCGCTGCCGCTGCAGCCGACAGAGCCGCCGCCGATCGGGCTGCCGCTGCCGCTGCCGCTGCCGATGCGGAAGCCGCCCGGCTTGCCGCCACGACCGCTCCGCTTGCCGACGAGGCGACCTGGGTCGCCGCCTGCACGGCTGCCGGCGTCGATGCCGGCATCTGCGCGTGTGCCGCGAAACAGACCGTCAAGACGGTCGGCGCCAAGGGACTGTTTCCCTGGGTGTGGGAAGGCTATGTCAACCGCGAACCGACGGCCCAGATGCGCTCGCGCAAATGGTTTGGTGAGAATGGCTTCGACAAGCCGGCGCAGCAGGCTTTCGCCGACGCGGTGGGCACCTGTTACGTTACCCAATAGTCGCAACCTCAACGTCTTCATTGTTGCGAGACCGGGTCCGGCGGGTTCCGGCCAACTTTCCTCATGCGAAACCGGCTCCGGCAGAAATCCCCAGGCGGCGCCTGCGCGTTGCCGGGCGGCTGAGCGGCATTCTGTCCGGAGGTGCAAGTCTGGGTCTTCCCACTGGCCGCCAGAATCGCTAGACGGGTCCATGGAACAGGACCCCTGAAAATGAGAATCCGGCAAGCCATCACGTTCGATGACGTGCTGCTGGAGCCAGGCCTGTCGGAAGTTGTTCCGGCGGACGTGGACATCCGCACCCGCCTCACCCGTGAAATCAATCTCAATACCCCAATGGTCTCCGCCGCCATGGACACCGTGACGGAGACCGCGATCGCCATTGCGATGGCCCAGTTCGGCGGCTTGGGCGTCATCCACCGCAACCTGTCGATCGAAGAGCAGGCCGAGCAGGTCCGTCAGGTCAAGCGTTTCGAAAGCGGAATGGTGGTCAATCCGGTAACGGTGACCCCGGAGGTCACGCTTCGTCAGCTCAAAGTTCTCAAGGAGAGGCTGAAAGTCTCTGGCATACCGGTCGTTGAGCCGGGGCCGGAAGGTCGTCCCGCGCGGCTGGTCGGCATCATCACCAACCGTGACACGCGCTTCGCGGACGACGACAATCAACCGGTGTCCGAGCTGATGACCCGCAAGGTCGTCACGGTGCGCGAGGGAGCGGATCCCGCCGAGGCGCGCCGGCTGCTGCACAAGCACCGCATCGAACGGCTGATCGTGGTTGACGAGGAGGGCCGCTGCGTCGGGTTGATCACCGTCAAGGACATGGACAAGACCCAGTCCAACCCCAATGCTTGCAAGGACGAGCAGGGGCGTCTGCGCGTGGGCGGCGCATCGACGGTGGGCGACCACGGCTTCGAACGCAGCCAGGCTCTGATCGCGGCCGGCGTCGATGTGCTGGTGATCGACACGGCGCACGGTCATTCGCTCCAGGTGCTGCAAGCCGTCGAGCGGGTGAAGAAGCTGTCCAACCAGGTGCAGGTGATTGCGGGCAATGTCGCGACGGGCGATGGCTGCAAGGCGCTCATTGATGCGGGCGCCGATGCCGTGAAGGTGGGGATAGGGCCAGGCTCGATCTGCACCACGCGGATCGTGGCGGGCGTCGGCGTGCCGCAGCTGACGGCGATTTCCGACTGCGCCAAAGCGGCTCAATCGACCCAAACGCCGGTGATCGCGGATGGCGGCATCAAGTTCTCGGGCGATTTCGCCAAGGCGCTTGCAGCGGGCGCCAGCTCCGCGATGATGGGTTCGATGCTGGCGGGCACCGAGGAGGCGCCCGGCGAGGTCTTTCTCTACGAGGGCCGCGCCTACAAGGCCTATCGCGGCATGGGATCGCTGGGCGCGATGGCGCGCGGCAGCGCCGACCGCTATTTCCAGAAGGATGTGCAGAGCCAGAAGCTGGTGCCGGAAGGCATCGAGGGTCAGGTGCCGTTCAAAGGGCCGGTGGGCGCCATTCTGCACCAGATGGCCGGCGGTTTGCGCGCGGCCATGGGCTATGTCGGCGCCCGGGACATCGCCGAGCTGCACGAGAAAGCACGCTTCATCCAGATCACCAACGCGGGGCTGCGCGAGAGCCACGTCCACGACGTGAAAATGACGCGAGAGTCGCCGAACTACTCGTTCCCGACCACGTAAGCGCACATGAGAGATTGTCTTCTTTTTCCCGCGCGCCATTTACGATGGCCGGAGGCGCCCCGTGCGTGATGGCGGCAAGATCGCAGCGGCGGTTCTCGTGCTGGAGGATGTGCTGCAGCGCCACCAGCCGGTGAAGGAGGCCGTGCGCGACTGGGGCAAACGGGCGAGGTTCGCGGGGGCGCGAGATCGGGCGTGGATTTCAGGGCTCGTACTGGACGCGCTGCGCCGAAAAAACTCCATCGAGCATGGCATGGAGGCGACGGGCGCGCGCGCGCTGGCGATCGGTGCGCTGAAACACGCCTGGGGCTGGGATGTCCGCAAGATCGAGGAGGCTTTCAAGGATGAGCACGCGCCGGCGGCGCTCGCTGGAAAAGAGCGCGAAGCGCTGCTACTGGCGCCCGATCCTTCGGCTGTGGCGCATGTGCAGGGAGATTTTCCCGAATGGCTCGCGCCATATCTAGCGCGGGCTTTCGGGCCCGATGCCGTGGTCGAGGCGCAGGCGATGGCGACCCGGGCGCCGGTGGATCTGCGGGTCAACACGCTGAAGTCGGATGCCGCGAAGGCGGGGCGGGCTCTGGAGAGCGTCAAGGCCCGTGCGATCCCGGAGCTGGTCAACGGGATCCGGATTCCAGCGGCAGAATCCGTGGATCGCGGCGAGAGCGTCAAGGCGATACCAGCCTGGTCCAAGGGGTGGGTTGAAGTGCAGGACATGGGCAGCCAGATCGCGGCAACCGCGAGTTGCGCCGCGCCCGGCGAGCAGGTTCTGGACTATTGCGCGGGCGGCGGCGGCAAGACGATCGCGATGGCGGCGATGATGGAGAATAAGGGCCAGATTTTTGCGCATGATGTGGACGGACGGCGTTTGTCGGCCCTGATCCCGCGCATCGACCGGGCGGGCATCCGCAATGTGCAGCTGAGGCATCCGAAGGAGAACGCCTCACTGGACGATCTCATCGGCAGGATGGACCTCGTGATGATCGACGCGCCGTGCACGGGCGTCGGCACATGGCGGCGCAAGCCGGATGCCAAGTGGCGGGTGTCGGAGGGCGCCCTGCGCAAGCGGATAGAGGATCAGGCCATGATCCTGCGGACGGCGTGCCGTTTTGTCAGGCCTGGCGGGCGGCTGGTATATGTCACCTGTTCATTCCTGATGGAGGAGAATGAGGACCAGGTGGCGAGTTTTCTTGCCGATTGGTCAGAATTTAGCGCCGAGGACGCGGCCGAGACGGCGGTGAAATCGGGGCAGCTGACGGAGCGGGGGGCGGCCCTGCTGCGGCGCTGCAAGGTGGGCGGAGACGCCGTGCGGCTGACGCCCAAGACTGCGGGGAGCGACGGGTTTTTTGTTTCGGTTATGCGGAGGATTGGTTGAGCACCTGCTCCGGGGCGCTGTGAGGCCAATGCCTGCTGCGGCCGGTGCAGAAGCCTGAAAACAGATCACGTCCTTCGATCGTCTCAGACAGACTCTGAAAACCTCGGCGGCGGTGTCTTGCATAGCAAGGTACCCGGTGTCACACGTCAGGTGTGAAAACAGAACCGTTTCATTCCGGCTGGGACGCTGAGTCCTGGAAAGCGCAGCTCCGAAAGGGCGCGGCCGAACTCGCGATCCTCGGCATGCTGGCGCCGGGCGAACGCTACGGCATCGAATTGCTGGGCTGATTGCGGGACTACCCAGCGATCGGGGTCGCCGACGGCACTATCTACCCGCTTCTCAATCGCCTGGAGAAGGAAGGGCGGGTGGCAAGCCGCTGGGCGCCCGATCTCGGAGCCGGTCCGCCGCGAAAATACTATCGCCTGACCCGTGCCGGCCGCGGCGCCTTGGCTGGCATGCGACCCATCTGGCGGGGCTTTCAGACCGACCTCGATCTGCTTCTTGGAGAAACACCATGACGCAAGCTGAGCGCGCCGCCGCCATTCGCGCCTATCTCGCGCGCCTGTCGCGGTCGCTTTCGCGTCTCCCGCCTGGTGACCGCGCCGCGATCACGGCTGAGATTGGCTCTCACCTGGCGCAACGCACGCTCCGTGTCGGCGCCGAGTCCGCCCTGCTCGAACTGGGCTCGCCCGACCAAGCCAACGGACGTTGACGAGCGGACGGTGGCGCGGCACATCGCGGCATGGAAAGCATTTCCCGGGATTCCCTCTGCCGGCCCGACCACGAGCGCGTTCTCATAATCGATTTCGGCAGCCAGGTGACGCAGCTGATCGCGCGGCGGGTGCGCGAAATGGGCGTCTACTGCGAGGTCCATCCATATAACCGGGCGCAGGCAGTTCTGGATGCCGGGTTTGCGCCCAGGGCGGTGATCCTGTCGGGCGGTCCCGCAAGCGTGACGGATGCAAATAGCCCGCGTGCGCCTCAGTCCGTTTATGAGCTGGGCGTGCCTTTGCTGGCGATCTGCTATGGCCAGCAATCCATGGCGGTGCAACTTGGCGGAGCGGTCGAAGGCGGGCATGCGCGCGAGTTCGGACGGGCGGATGTCGAGATCATGGCGTCCAGTCCTCTGTTCGAGGGGATTTGGGAAGTCGGGCGGCGCTATCCGGTGTGGATGAGCCATGGCGACCGGGTGACGAAGCTTCCGGACGGTTTTCAGGTGATCGGCATGTCCGAGAATGCGCCATTCGCTATCGCAGTGGACGAGACCCGGCGCTTCTACACAACGATGTTTCATCCGGAGGTCGTGCATACGCCGGACGGCGCGAAGCTGCTGTCCAACTTCGTCAGCAAGATCGCGGGGCTAAAGGGCGACTGGACCATGGCCGCGTTCCGATGGGAGGCGGTCGCGAAGATCCGGGCCCAAGTGGGTGACGGCAGGGTGATATGCGGCCTTTCTGGCGGCGTCGATTCATCGGTCGCGGCCGTGCTGATTCACGAGGCGGTCGGCGATCAGCTGACCTGTGTCTTTGTCGATACGGGCCTGATGCGCGCCAAGGAGGCCGGCGAGGTGGTCAGCCTGTTCCGGGGTCACTACAATATTCCGCTGGTGCATGTGGATGCGGGCGATGAGTTTCTCGGCGGCCTCCAGGGGATCAGCGATCCCGAAGAGAAGCGCAAATTCATCGGCAAGACGTTCGTCGGGATTTTCGAGCGCGAGGCCGGGAGGATCGGCGGGGCGGAGTTCCTGGCGCAGGGGACGCTTTATCCCGACGTGATCGAGAGCGTGTCGTTCGATGGCGGACCTTCGGTGACGATCAAGTCACACCACAATGTGGGCGGGCTGCCCGAGCGCATGAACATGAAGCTGGTGGAGCCGCTGCGCGAGCTGTTCAAGGACGAGGTGAGGGCGCTGGGCCGCGAATTGGGCATGCCGCAGGCCTTCGTCGGACGCCATCCGTTTCCGGGACCCGGCCTGGCGATCCGGATTCCGGGCGAGGTGACGGCCGAGCGCGTCGCCGTACTGCAGAAGGCGGATGCGACCTATCTCGACGAAATTCGAAAGGCTGGATTGTACGACCAGATCTGGCAGGCGTTCGCTGTCCTGCTTCCGGTACGCAGCGTTGGCGTCATGGGTGATGGACGGACTTATGACAATGTGCTGGCGCTGCGTGCGGTCACGTCAACGGACGGAATGACGGCGGACTATTTCCCTTTTTCCCATGATTTTCTTGGACGTTGCGCGACCCGCATCATCAACGAGGTCGAGGGCGTCAGCCGGGTCGTCTACGATATCACGAGCAAGCCGCCCGGCACGATCGAGTGGGAATGATTCAGGGCTCTTCCGTGTGGTGCGCCTCGTCGACTGCGGAGGCAGGCCCGCCGATGAAAAGGTTCATGGTGAATCCGCCATTGCAAAGGGAGCAACCTATTGTAAGCTAAGAAATGCACTTTCAGTCTGAAAATGCACCCTGCAAAAAATGCCATGACCCATTGAGCCGGATCGCGACTCCAGAGAGCACGCCGCTCGACGCGAAATGAAAACCATCGCCTGATACGTCGAGCACCTAGTTTGCGCGGAAAGCCGCAACGTCGTTACCAAGTGGTGTGACCACGATGTCGGATACATCGTTCCGGATACTGGCCCTCATCTGTCGCGCTTGCTCAAGACCCGCGACGATGGCGGCGCGGCTTGTGTACCGGGGCACACCTTGCTCGATCCAGGCGAAGCCATCGACATCGGCATAAGTCGCGGCGACGACGTCCCAGTGACCTGCCTCGCCAGCATCAGACCATCGCTGGATCAAGTCCGTGACGTCCCTCTCTACCGCGCCACTGTCATGAACCGGCAGGGCCTGCGTTTGGGCACAGGCGACCAATCCAAGGATCGGGGCGCCGGCGCACAATGATCGGAACATCAGTGCTTCCTTCTTGCGCTGACCGCACCGCCATCGAGCCCGGCAGCAGCCCAGACAGGCGTTGAATACCAATACCATGCGCTCCGAAATTCGAGGCTGGATAGAACGTGGCCAGCATTTTGATGCTGGGCGTCATGGTTTTTGCTGAACTTTTTTAAGGTCATCTGGAGTTGGTGTGATTGCGAGTTGAGCTTGCTTGGGCGACAGAAACAAGCGCGCAGATCTCACCACCCGTTTCCTCAGCAGGAACCAGCAGAGCGTCGCGTAAGCTAGCATGCCGACAAGGACAGATGTCGTCAAATCGACCAACGCGGGCCATTGGTAAGCATAGAATTCGCGCCAGATCATCACGATTGCCATCATTGCCAGCGCGATGAAGGCTGGACCGGCAAAGGCAAGAACGTACTGAATCGTGGAGACCTCTGCGAGCCGAGTCACATACCGAAGGCGGAAAGGCCAGACGAGTGCGTACGTCGCCACAACTGCAGCGCTGACGACTTCAACGCCGTATGGCGCCGCCGCGAAGACCAGAAGCAGCCCAAGCACGCCTTCAACACCGGCAAATCCAAACATTGCTGATGCGCGCCCGATGGCGAGGGCGTAGGCCTCGTGAATGCGCTCTATGGTGAGATAGAGGCCGAAGATTGCAAGAATCTGCATGATCGCCGCAGCTGCTACCCATTCCCTGCCGAGCAGCAAGTCGAGCAGCGCAGGCGCAACGGCGATGAGACCCGCAAAGCTTGCGAAAGTAATCAGGCTGGAGGCATCCCTGACATCACCAAGGAGCTCCGCGCCCGCCTTCTCGCCAATGCGCAATGCGGCGAATGCAGGTTGGGAGACGAAGCGCACTGGGGCGACCAACACGAACGCCAGGGCGTCGACAAGACGCCAAGCCGCCGTGTAGAGCGCAAGCGCGGCCGGGCCCAGGAAGATGCTGATGGCGTAGTTTGGTGTCTGCAGCGCCAGCACTGCAGCAAATCGCAGGCCCAGCATTCTAGAGCTATAGCGCCAGACATCGGCGTAGTGCTCGCGACTGGCCGACAATCCCGGACGCCACGTTTCCGCCAGCCACACGAATCCATCCGTCACGACGCCTTGCACAACCCGCTGCACCACGAGGCTCCACACGTTCCAGCCAGCCAGGGCCGCCAACACGCCAGCAATCGCGCCGGCAACCGGTCCCAGCACTGTCCGAACTGCGAGTGAGGAGAATGCGAGCCGCCGCCTGAGACGCGCTACCGGCACGGCAGCGAGGGCGACGAACAGAACGGTGACGCTGGAAACGCGCAAAAGCTCCTCGACGCGCGGTTCATGATAGAGGGTCGCGACTGACGGCGCTCCAATCCAGATCACGCCCATGATGACAAGAGCGACCACGATTAGCAGCCAGAAAGTCGCGCTCAGATGCCCGGGTTCCAGATCAACGCGTTGGATCAGGAAATCACTGAATGTCTCGCGAACAAGAGTTTCGCCGAGCACCACGACTGCGATCGCTATCATGGCGACGCCGACGATCTCGGCGCCAAGCAGGCGCGCGTAGATGATGAAGCTCAGAAAAAGGATTGCCTGCTCAGCCCAGATGGCCAGCGACATCCAGGTCATGCCCGTGCTGAAATCGCGTCTTACAGACCTCGACATGCTTAAGACCTAGGGGAACGTTGTCGGCAGTATCGACGAGTTGACAGTTTTTGACCGTTGGCGGCTGGCCCATCTCACGGACGCGGGTACCAGCAAGTTCAAGGCCCCGGATTATTCGGGAAGCCGCGTGCTGCTGGGGGCCTGCTGTGTATCGGACTGAGGGGCGCGGACTGAGCGAGAACCGGAAAGGAGGTGTCAGAAAAATTCTGGAAGGCGTCGTCAAACGCAACTACCAGCGCGCGCTGCGGCAGCGTTTCGCTACGCAAGCCCCAGTCAGGACAGGCAGCATGGGGCACAACACGCCATCCAGCATCGGCAACCGCTTGCATCTGGGCAGTCAAGATTACTGGCGCGAAGGAAGTCGGTCCGCGCTCTGGCGAGATCGACTGGTACATCAAGACCGGGCCGTGTCGGCTGGCATTCTGGCGTCTGTCATCATAAGCTCAATCCTCCACGACGTGTAACTCAAACTCGTGGCGAAGACGCGTCCAGTGCGCGCGATCAAATTGTCCGTCTGGCGACAGGCAGTCTACGGCGCCGTAGGCCATGGCGAGCGCGTGGTGCGTGTTGTCGTGTGCGAACAGTCCCTGTCGGCCGAAGGTGAGAAGATTCTCAATGCTGTCAATCCACTTGTCCATCGCCTCGAAGTTCTCGGCGTAGGTTCGATCATAGACCGGATAGGCGAAGGGCAGGCGGCGTGTCTGTATCTGGCGTAAGCGCGATGTGACCGGCAGGCCTGTTGAGGTTAGCCACTCACAGAGTTTGGCGCCGAGCGCATCGTCACTCATGCCCCAGTACTGGTCGCCGGGATCCGAGGGCAATTCCGCGCATAGCACTGTATGAGTCTTTGGCTCCGTGGCGTCGTAGTAGTTCTTCGTTTCCGACAGACGGGAAATCGGGATCGACTCTTCGGGGAAGTAGTGCGCGTCGAACTCGGTAAAGCGGTGCTGTTCGAGCACCAGGTAGATGAGGATCATGCCGCGAAACCGGATGGATCGAGCCGCGTTTTGTACCGCTTCCGGCGCTGCGGACCCTGCGGCGCGCACGAGCGATGTGATCGGCAAGGTGGACCACAGCGCGCCGGGAGACTTGCTGATGTCGCCTTCAGGAGTTTTGAGCCGGATCGACTGTACCCGGTTGTTCAGAATGGTCATGCCTTCGAAGCGCGTGCGAAGTTGCACATCTGCGCCAGCTTTCTGCGCTTCTTCCGAAAGGCGGTCACAGATCAGACCGAAGCCGCGCTTCGGATAATAGAACTTGCCCGCTGTCGACGATTTCAGGCCGGGAACCTGGCCGAAAATCTTCTTCATGAGCTTTGGCAGCGAGCTGCCAGAGACGCGACGCTTGGCCAGTGTCGGAGCCAGCTCTGATGGCTGAAGACCCCAAAGCTTGCGCATGTACGGGAAGTAGAAACTTTCGCACATCGTGCGGCCGAGTCCTGCCAGCAGGACGCTTGCGAATGTTTCGTCTTTCACCTTCGGTGCGCGCATTTTTGCGGTCGCGGCATCGAAGAAGAGAGATGCGGCAAAGCCGGTTGGCAGTCGCGTGGCGAGGTCGAATGGCTTCAGAGGAAAGTGAATCCATCTTCGCTGAAGACGGATGCGGCCGTGGCGCGGGCGAAGGAGCATGTCTTCGCCAAGTATCGCTTTCAGGTCCGCCAGAATTGTGGGATCGGAAGCAGGATGCAGGCGGTGGCTACCGAAGTCGCAGTGTATCCCGTCGATCATGAAACTGCCGGCGTTGCCGCCAACGCGTTCGCCGCCTTCGTAAAGCGTGACGCCGTGTTTGCCGGCCTGCGCAAGCTTCAGTGTTGCGCCAAGACCTGCGGGGCCGCCTCCAAGAATCGCAACGTTGAAACGCGCGGCGTCCATGGTTTCATGTCCTCTTGGGCGTCTGGGCGACTGAGGATGCTACCTGAACAAACGCGCCAAGCAGTCCGCCGGCAACCACGATGGTCTGCCACAACAGGCTTGCCGCTATGACCGGCGCAGTCGTGGGCGAAAACGGAGCCATCAGGCCCGACAGGCCAGCTTCGCGCACGCCAAGGCCGCCGATGCTGATGGGAAGCGTGGCGATCAGCTTGGCAAGCGGCCAGGCAAACAGCCACAGTGCAACCGAATCGGGACCGCCAATGCTCGCTGAGAGCGCAGCGTTCAACATGGCAAAAGCTGTCTGTATCACAATCGACATCACCACGCAGACAAGGATCGTGGTCTTCCGCCCAGCCATGCGCCCAAGCGCTTCGGACAGAAGAGCGAAAAGTCGCCCCGCGCTCCCGCCTGCCTTGATCGTGCGAATGAAGCTGGCGATTGGCTGCAGCATCATGACGCTGGCAAAGCCGATGATCGCGACGCCAACGGTTGCGATATAGACCCAGCTATCATGAAGGCCGGCTTGCGCTCCCAGCATGGCGAGGCCAATGGCCGAGATCGCGAGGAGCGTTACACTGTCGATTACGCGATCGACAAGCGAGGCAAGGACAAGATCGGCTTTGCGAACTTTGGCTCGCATCATCACCACCGCTCGCACAACATCGCCTCCTGCAACTCCGGGGAGCGCGAGGCTGGCGGCCAGGCCGGCGAAGTGCGCCTTCAGTGCTGTCCAATAGGGAATGGGTTCGCCGATCAGGGCACGCCATTTCGCTGCGGCAAGCGTGTGCCCGGCAAGGTAGCCCACAAAGACGCCCAGCCACACGAGCGGATTGACCTTGACCAGGCTGGCCCAGACTTCATTCAGGGGAATGACGAAAAACAGGATCGCGAACATCGCGACCGTTCCCGCCAGTTTGAGCCAGCCTAACAGCCTGTTTTTTCTTGTCGGCTCCTGTGGCGGGTCGGCGGTCACATTGGTCTCCAGGGCGCGCTAGGTCAGGCTCGCAGGTGAAGACGGGAGATCATGTCCGCAATCAACCCGAGCGACCAGATCATGACCGCAGCAAGCAGCGCGAAAATGGCGCTTTCCGACAAGTTGCCAATATAGATGTCGTAAATAGTCTTGCCGATCCCGACGACGAATAACCCAAGCCCGATCGGCATAAACACACGCAGCGGGTGGAATAACATGATGATACGCACGACCAGCAGCATAAAGCGGAAGAAATCTGTCGGCCGGATCTTCGAGTGGCCGACCCGTTTGCCATAGACGATCGGATGATAGACCACGGACAGCCCTGAGCAGATCATGCAGAGCGTGATTGTTGTCGTGAAGGAAAACCCGTCAGGAAGAAGTTGTATGAAACGCTGCAGGGACGACCGTCGCATAACCCGCAGGCCTGAGTTGAGGTCGGGAATTTCCCGTTTGGCCAGTGTATTGGCCAGATTGTTCAATATCCACTTCGCCGGCTTGCGGATGAGGGGAACGCCCGTCATGGCCTCGCCGCGATTGCCGACAATCATGTCATGCCCTCGGGCTTGCTCGAGCATCGTAGGGATAGCCGAGACCGGATAGGTTCCATCGGCGTCGATAATCACGACATAGTCCGAAGCCGACGCGGCGATGCCGATTTTCAGTGCATGGCCGTAGCCGAGGTTGGACGGACAGCGTATGGTGTGCGAGCCGCTTTTTGAAGCAGCGTCACCCGTCCCGTCGGTCGAGCCGTCGTCCACTACGACGATACTGGCGTCGAGACCATGATTCGCGATCATTTCGCGCAGTTGCCTGATCGTGTCCGCAATGGCCCCGACCTCGTTGAAGGCGGGGACGACGATCGCAAGGTCGCTGTGCTTCCCGGTGGACGTGTCGGCCAAAACTTGTTCCAGCCTGTTCATTTCAAAGCCAATGACCCTTGTTAGGCTAGCCGTAGACGCAAGTTTCGCGCCAGCAATTTATTAGCGACTTACGCCGGGATCGTCGGCAACGCCAAATTAACAACTATCTTACCGGATCGGCGGGCTGATCCCTGGCGCCGCAGAGGGCCTCGGCACCATTTAATTTGACTGTGTTAGCGCGCGGGCAAGTTATTTTGTTACGATAATTACGGTATCCAAATATACGGCCCATCATAAATCCGATTTAGCGGCTGACAGTTTAATTACAGTGAAAAAAAATCAGCCAGTAAGCCGAAAAATGCTCTTTATGTAGAGTAACCGTTGAACCATGAAAGTATGCCAAGAATCAGTGTCGCGTTGTCCGTAGCGACTGCATCTAAAAGCCCCAGAAGTCCCCGTAATAATCATCAACGCCGTGCTGATGCATCAGTATGGGTATTTGACACTTACCGCTCGAATCGCCGATTGCCGCGTATCGCATGTCGCTCATAGCCTCCGTTATCGGGACGGTTCAAACCAGACCCTTGGCCACCTTTTCCAACAGCCCCAATCGTGGCGCCGCCAGCGACAGCGCGATGAAGCTCGCATCTGCTGCATCCAAGGCCGCGTCAATGTCCGCTTCATTCATCGCAGCCGACAGAAACATGTTGTGCCAAGGGTGGACGTAGACGCCGCGCGAGACCATCTGCGAACTCCAGAAATATCCAAGTCGCATGTCCGCATCGTCTTCGAACAGGACAAGCGGCATCTGCGGTGGACCTGACTGGCGCAGCCTGAAGCCGTGGGCGGCTGAACGTTCCTGGAGTCCGATCCTCAATCGATTCCCGAGGCCCTCGATGCGCTCCAGATAATTGGTGCTGCGGATCATCGCGAGCGTGGCGAGGCTCGCGGCCATCGCGGCGCCGGCAAACCAGTAGGAGCCGGTCGTGAAGATCGCTTCAGCGCCGCCGCGAGCCTCGTCGGAGCCGACCAGCGCCGAGAGCGGGTGTCCATTGGCGATGCACTTTCCCCAGCAGGACAAATCCGATTCGACTCCAACGATCGACCAGCTGCAGTCACGCGCGATCCGGAAGCCGGCGCGAACATCGTCAACGACCAGCAGGGCGCCGGTCTCATCGGCCAGTTCGCGTGCGCGGGTTGCAAAGGCCTTCGTCGGCGCGGCCTGATCCACAAAGACGTCATGCTTGAACGGCGTAGCGAAGATCACCGCTAGATTGTCGCCGGCGGCCGCCACCGCCGCTTCGAGGCTGCCGACATCGTTGTAGTCGCAAAGATGCTGATCGGCCTGGTCGGCCCGCGTGACGCCGCCAGCGCGTGGATTGCTCCAAGGCGCCGCGCCATGATAGGCGCCCCGGGTCCGCACGACGCCTGTGCGCCTGGTATGAGCCCGTGCGATCATCAGCGCGATCGTGTTTGCGTCCGTTCCATTCTTGCAGAACATCGCCCAGTCGGCGTGAGAGATCATGGATACCAACGCCTCAGCCAGATCGACCATCAGGTGCGATGGGCCTGTCATCACGTCGCCAATGGCGAGTTGGTCAACATAGGCGCTGTCGATTGCCGGATTGCCATAGCCGAACAGCTGCGGACCGTAGGCGCACATGAAGTCGAGGAGCCGGTTGCCGTCGGCGTCCCAGAGGTATGCGCCTTCGGCCCGGGAGAAAAACTGCGGAAAACCATCGGGAAGCCTTGTCACCGATTGATGACCGTACATGCCGCCAGGGATGACGCGAGCGGCGCGCTCTTTTAGCGCGCTGTCTTTTGACGACGTCATGTCCGGCCTCACTTGAATTCACTCATCGCCTGGATCGGCCTGCGATCAGGCGGAAGGTGTCGGCTCCGACATGGTATCCCTACAATTCCCAGCCTTTCCGGTACGCCCGGTCGAGCAGGATGTTTGCGTCTTCCGCGTTGGTGATCCTTCCGGTTGCGCCATCGTATTCAATCGGGTGTTCGGCTCGAAGCGCAACGATGCCCAGCAGCATCGTCTCGGTCAGCGGAGCGGCCGCCTCGAACGGCGAAGAGACAGCCTCTTCGCCGCGGATGGCGCGGATCCAGTTCATCTCATGGCCGGAAGAGCCGCCCGCGATTCGCGCTAGCGTCTGTGGAATGCCGTGTCCGCGCGCCCTGGCTTCCTCACCGATCAGCATCGGCTTGGCTCCATAGGTGTCATGGATCAGCATCCCCTCGTCGCCGATGAAGAGGACCCCGCCAACTGGCTCCATGATACGATCCGGCGGCAGCCCCACGGGCGTCGGCGGCATCAGACCCCCATCATACCAGGTAAGTTTCAGCGGGCCGCCCTTCGCCTTGGCGAACTCGAAATGCGTCACGCTGCCCAGCGGATAGCTCGTCAGTTCCTCTGGCCTTTTGGCGTCCCACGGATCGATGTCGCCACCCCACAGAGTGTGGCGTGTCTCGATGCGCGTCGGCAGCCCCGGCTCCAGCGCCCAGACAGGGAAATCCATGAGGTGCGCGCCCATGTCGCCGAGCGCTCCGGTGCCGAACGGCGTCCAGCCTCGCCAGTTGAAGTGCGCGTAGTCGGGGTGGTAACCCCAATCAATGTCGGCCGGTCCGCGCCACAAATCCCAGTCGAGGCTAGATGGCGCCGGCTGGGCGAAGGGTCTGGCGATACCTTGCGGCCAGACCGGCCGGTTGGTCCAGACCTGGACTTCGCTCACCTTGCCGATCGCTCCGCCGCGGATCAGTTCGACAACGCGGCGGCCATCGTCGCTCGAATGACCCTGATTGCCCATCTGCGTGACGATGTTCGGGTTCTTCTGCGACAGATTGAGGAGCATTCGCGCCTCTCGCACAGTGTAGGTAAGCGGCTTCTGCAGGTAGACGTGGATGCCGCGCTCCATCGCCATGCGCGCAGCCGTTGCATGGTGGTGGTCCGGCGTCGCGATGACGACAGCTTCGATGTCCTTGCGCGTATCCAGCATGCGCCGGTAGTCCGAGAACCGCTCGGCCATGTCGTACGCCGTCTTCAGGGCCTCACGTTCAGGCCGCAGCGCGCCGTTCTTGTCGAGCAAGGACTTCCGGACGCGCTCATAATCCACATCCGCGACCGCGACGATGTTCTGACCCGTCAGAGCCGACATGTTGCCGGCGCCCATCCCGCCCCCGCCAATGACGGCGACATTGACACGATCGGTGGGACCAAACCGCGTGCGTTTCTGGGCGTGGACGCCGTTCGGCAGCGACGCCCATGCCGCCGCTGCGGCCGCGCCGCCCACCAGGGCGCGCCGGGTGAATCCATCGCCGCCAGATGCTCGCGGCTGTTGCGCCGTACTCCGATTCCCGAATGTCATGTGCGCCCTTTGCCCGATGAAGCAGTTCCCTCTCGGAGCAGCACCCGTTTCCATGAACGGTGGGCCGCCCCATTGATGAGGTTGCCTGAAATCTGGAGGCGATGGAATGGGTCTGTTACTTGCGGGCCGGAACGTTGATCAGACAACGCGGCAGGGCTTCCTGCGCCACTACTCCTCACCCGGGGCCAGCCGCATCAGAACGCTGTCGGCGCCCTCGTCGGTGATGACCCAGAGATAGCCGTCCGGGCTTTGCTCGACGTCGCGAATGCGCTGATGGAGGTCGAGCAGAAGCATTTCGCTGCGCACCATCTCCCAGTTCTCGTTGAACACGATGCGCTCGATATGTCCCGTGCGCGGTGAGTTGCTCATCCGCATGGACCCGATGAACAGATTGCGCTTCCACCCCGGGAACTTGTCTCCGGTGTAAAAGACCATGCCCCCCGGCGCGATGGAGGGCACGTAGGAGATGTGAGGCCGGGTGAGGCCTTGCTTGTGCGGCACGGGAGAGACCTTCGTGCCGGAGTAGTAGCGCCCGTCGCTCACGACCGGCCAGCCGTAATTCTGGCTGGCGCGCAGGATGTTGACCTCGTCGCCCCCCTGTGGGCCATGCTCCGACACCCAGAATTCGCCGGTCCACGGATTGAGCGCGAGGCCAAGATTGACGCGATGGCCCAGCGTGAAAATCTCCGGATTGTAGCCTTTCTTGCCGGCGAACGGATTGTCGGTCGGAACGCTGCCGTCCTCGTTCAGGCGCAGGGTCTTTCCGGCATAGTCGTCCGGCTTCTGGGCCCGCCCGATCGAGTCATCGGTTCCGACGCCCGGGCAACCGATCGTGAAGTACAGCTTGCCGTCCGGCCCAAACATCATCTTGGTGTAGAGGGCATCGACGTCGTCGGAGAGGAAGATGTCCTTGCCGTCAACAATCTCATGGCCATTCCAGCGTCCACGGAAGATGGCGTTGGAGCCATATTCGCCGCGCGCCGGCTTGTGATAGGCAAGGTAGATCAGGCCATTGGTCGTGAAATCTGGGTGCAGCTTGATGTCCATGAACCCGGTCGCAGTTCCCAGCACCGCCACCTTCGGTGTGCCCGCCACAGGGCTGGGATCGAGCTTGCCGTCACGCACGATGCGGAGACTGCCCGCGCGCTCCGCGACCAGAACCTCGCCGGTTGGAAGGAACTCGATGGCGCGCGGCGACGTCAGCCCGCGTGCGATCACGGACACGCGCAGGTCCCGCTGCTCCCAGGTTTCAAACTCGAACGGACCGTCACCAACTTTCGGCGCAGCCCAGGCGGCTGGCCGCGGACCGTCGGCGCCGTCGCGCTCCGAACGGATGCGGCGGGCCGGATAGGGAATTCCGGGAATGTATGCTTCGCGGTTTCGCCCTGTGGGGTCCGTGCTCCGGTCTGCGGCGGCAAGTTGGACGCGCGATTCAGGCGACGCAGTCAGGAAGGCGACGACGTGCGTGCGCTGATCCTCGTTCAGCATGCCCGCCTGCAGCGACATTAGCCCGTCCGGGGAAAGCGCCGTCAAGACGCGGTCACGCCCGAGGCTGTGCAGATCGTCCAGCACCGGCGCTGTCTCGTCGCCGCCATTGTGGCACGCAGCGCAGAACGTGTTGTAGACCTGCTGCCCTGCGACCTCGACGGGCCCCGCCGACGGCATCGCGGCTGGCGTCGCTTCGCCGGCAGGCTCGGTTGAGGTGCATGCCGCGAGCGCAAGGAAGGGAGCGGCAACAAGGGCAGTTAGACGATTCATGCATGTCCCCGCTTCGATGGCGGTGCATAGAAGGCGGAAAATGCGGTTCCAGTCACGCTGCGGTGCGGCAGAAATCGCCGGTGACTGAAGGCGAGACTGCAATCGAAGGAAATCTTGCCATAGAATCAGGCATGTCCAGTTCTGGACGAATGACGACAACCGGCGAATTCTCAGTCGCGCCTCACGAACGAAAACGCGCCAGATCGTTTTTTCCCGCTCCCAAGGGGTAAATCGCTACCGGCGGCGCGCGCCGTCCATTCTCTTCGGCTTCCCCGGCATGCATTTTGGCGGTGCGAAAGCGCGTTTGTCATCGGTCGCGGCGCGATCGAACGTCGCTCCATAACTCTTCTGCTAGAAGCCGGCGGGCGGATTCTCTTAGTCGATTGGAGATGTTCCTCCCGTCCAGAACGGGCTCGACCACGCGAGTCCGCCGTCGATCTGCTGCACGCGAACGAAGTAATTGTCTCCAGCCCGGAACGGTTCGGGATCAGTCCAGGTGAAACTTCTGACGCGCTCGGTCGGCGTCGTGATGGGCCGCAGTGTCACGGTGTCTGCGTACTGGCCCGTTTTGGCGACCACGACCTCCGGGCCGGATCTCATGTCGGCGCCAATGAATGTGTGAGCCACGGGCTGGGCGCCGCGCGTCGTCAGAACGACCTGTGTTTTCTCATTCAGTCCGTCGAGTTGGAGTACAACTCCCTTCGTTGAGCCCCGGGTACGCAGGAAGAACTCGACCTTGTTCGGGTCGTCCTTCGAGACGCGAACATATTCCGTGTGAACATTCTCGTTCTTCGGGGCCGCCACCGATATCAGACGGGCGCCCTTGATGTCGATAACGCCCTCCCAGCGTCGCCATGTTCGGGCCTCGGCCCCCCACGTCGGTTGCTGCGACTCGGAGAAGAACTTCAGCTCCAGCGTATCCGTGTCGCCAAGCGCCGTGTCGATGAAGCCCTGCCGATGGACTTCCGAGCCGTTCTTGACGATCACGATCTCTTCGATGGCAGTGGTTCCAATGACGCGACCTTCGATCTTGCGTTCCTCGATCGGGCCGGTGCGTTTTCCCATGCGGCTTGAAGACATTGTTGCGTCTAGGATGATGCGAAACCCGTTGGTTGCGTACCCAGCCCGATCGCGGATCGAGTCGAAGATGGCGTTGGAGGATTTGGCGGGTGCGATGATCGCCGCGAGCCCGCCGAAATTGTCGGAGGAGGGCGTGTCGCGAAGGGAGCGCAGGCCGGGATGGCCGCTGTGATCGTCAGACCCTCCTAGAAAGCCGACTTCGTGGCCTTGGCTGAGATAGGCGCGGCCAAACCACTCGAAAGTTCCGTGGTTCGAAACCATTTCCACGAAGGGCTCCAGCGAAGAATCCGAGATCTTCCAGTCGCCGGGCTGATGGGCGTGGGGAAGCACGATCACGTCGGCCACGTCGTAGCGCGCCGCAAGCTGTCGGTGCAGCTCTGGCAGGGTCGGCGCCCATTGGCGCCCAATGCGGTCGCGGGCGGCCGGCGTGCGAAACAACACATTATGGTGCCCGCCCCTGTTGGCGTCGACCGTCCATTCATAGCCTAGATACGTTTCGAACTTTCCAGGCTCGGAGAATTTCGTTACCGCCCGCCGAAGAGATTCCCACTCGAAATCGTCCATCCAGAGGTCGTGCTCGGAGAGCGTCACGAAGTCGAGCCGAGAGTCATTGCGCGCGAAATCGAAAAAGCCATCGACTGTGCCGACCCCCTCGGCGAAACCCGAATGACCGTGCGTTTCTCCCCAAAAGATGCGCCGTTGCGGATCGAGTTCGACTAGAACGGGGTTGGATTCTCCCCGGATCAGGCCATCGGCGGATTCCACGGTGAACAGGTGGACGCCGGGTTGGGAGATACGCAGGTCACCGAACACGGTGATGGCGCCAACGCCGGCTGCGATCTGTTTGAACGGCGCTCCGTCGAGCCGTACACGGTAAGCTGGAAAGTTTCGCGTCGCGCGGTTTCGGAACCTGTCTTCGCTGCGAACCGCAAGCTCGAACGGTTCTCCCGCCTTGACGATCGAGGGAGCGAAAGCGCGTACGCCAGCCGTAAGGTCGCCGTCCAGGAGGAACGGAATTTCAGGCAGGTTGAAAAGCACATTCTCATTCGCGAGATGCAGCCAGACCCGGTAGCGCAGGGCTGTCGATTGGAGCACGCCAAGGCGCGCCCCCTTTGATCCCTGGCCGGTGTCGCCGATCGTGATGGTAACTTCGTCGCCGGGCTCCAGGGTCCCTTTGGAGAGCCGGAAGAAGGGCCGCGGCAATTGAAACCCGCCGAGCACACCGGTGAACATCCCTTTGATCGCCCGGCTGGTCGCCTCGAATTCCACCCCGGGACGCGAGGAGCGGATGGTCATGTAGGTGTCGCCCGTCGGGTCAGTCGTCTGCGGCTCCGTAGGGCCGCCATTGGAGCGCGTCGCGACCACGAAGCCGTCACCGGGCGACAGGGGTCTCTCGCCTACCTTGTAGACCTGTCGAAGCGTCGCATATGTTCCGACCGTGAATGGTCCGATTTCCGACGTGGTCAGTGAGCCGATGGCGTCCGGATTGGCTTCGCGCAAAGCCAGCTCCCTTACCCAGCTGTCGATCGTCTGGTGCAGCTTCAGCGATCGAGGGGAGTCGATCGTGAGGGCGCTGTCCGGAGCGCGAGCGACGGACACGTAGTAGGGAAGATCGGGATCAATCGGCCAGCCCTGCAAAGCGTAGGCGTTCGCCCACGGCCAGAGAATGTCGAGCCGGGCGAGAACGGAGGAAGCGTCAGTCGGTTTGGCCGCGACATCTGACTTGAGGTTCTCGACACGTGTGCGAAGGTCCTGAGGCAGATACTCGGCGGCGGACGCGGCAGTGTCGGCGCGCATCTCCACCTGGTTCACACTGGGAGCGCACGCGACAATCGCCAGCGTGCCTAGGATGAGGATCGCGTCCCGAAGCCTTGGCAAAGGTGCCTCCATTTTTTGGTGCGAAGCTTCCGAATCCATCGCCTTCGTGTGGTCTGTCGAGGTTACTATACATTCGTATTAATTTATCACAAGGTGAGCGGCGTGGCGAAACTGGCTCGGTGGACGATTGAACGGGCGGACCAACAGACGGGCCGTCGGCATTCATGCCAATTGCCTCAGCGAAACACAAAACGTGGAGGAGACCATGGGCGCGTCACAGACAGACTGGCTAACGCGGCGCAGGCTTCTCGAGGCTGGGGCAGGCGCGGCGTTTGTCGGCGCCGCCATTCCGTTGGCGTTCGGACAGGAGTACAAGAGCTGGGGATCCGAACTCGACCACAAGGAGGCCCATGACCGCTGGGAGAAGCTGGGCATTCGCTCTGACGAACGCGGCCTCAAGCGATTGGGCCTGGCTGTCCGCTACCGCACGGATCCTGAGCGGATCCAACCTTTTCTCGTCGCGCCGCTCGAGGTCGATCCCACGGCCGAAGTCCAGATCAATTTTTTCATCATCATGAATGCCCTCGGCGGCTCGAACGTTTTCACGCCCGGACCGGTCTACGGCGAATGCGACATGTATGTGAGCTGTCTTTACAAGGGCCACAGGGCGATGACCTGCCTGCCCTGGATTCTGGACCAGGATTATGGCCGGTATGCCGGCCGCGAGAGCGTGATGCTGCGCAAGAAGGACGGGCTGATCTTTCTCGACTATCGCGACGGCGCCCTCCACGCTGCGGTGACTCGGCAGGGCAAGACCATGATGAAGATCGAGGCGCCGCTCAGCAAGGAGCCCGCTCATCCCTATTTCTGGTTCCGCGAGACCGGTTGGGGCGAGATGCGATACGATTATCGCCTGAATGTCGACTGGCGCAAAGGCGTGTTCGACGACGGCCCTGTCGAACTCTGGCAGCATTTCGGCTCGGACGAGGGGTATCCGACTGGAATGCCGCCGGAAGACACGTGGGACAGACTGCCGAGGGCAATCGATCTGGCCACTATCAAACTCGATCTCGGCGATCCCAGCCCGCTCGACCCCTACGCGGGCCTGCCAGTGCTGGAAATTCTCGGCGGCTCCGGCTCTCTCGGGCCGGCCCTGCATCCATCCATGGCGGTGCCTCGCGGCCCCAATAAAATTCTTGGAAAGCGTCAGCGGACTGAAAACAACGAGCGCGTCAATTTGGGTCCGGTCGAGAAGGCGCCACTTGAGCCGCTGGCCTGGATCCACAAGGGTTTTGATCCGCCAGTGTTTCGCGGCAAGCCCTACAAGCCGGCTGGATGGCCCGCCAAGGCAGGCGCAATCGCTTTGCCGCGCGAGGTGATCGAGGCCTACAAGGCGCGCGAGGCCATTGAAGTCGGCCCGGTGAGCATCGTCGATCTCACGCTGGCGCTCGATCCGGCCCTTCACGCCCGCTCGGTTCCGGCCGCGTTCCAGCCCGGCCCGACGCCGCACCTGCGGCTCTTGGCTCTTGCTGTCGAAACGTCCGACGTTTCGACGACGCCGTTCACGGAATTCTGGCTGTTGTCGGCCTGCCAGGCGGAAGGTGCGCCGGCATGGCTTGCGCTCGCTCACATTGTCGGCTGGGGCGGCGATGTTCTTAACGGTCGTGAAATCTGGGGCTATCCCTCAAAGCTTGGCGAACCGTCGCTCGAGATCACGCCGGATGCGGTCGCGATCCGAGGCCGAAGGGTGCATCGTGACTTTGTTCGCGTCGATGCAAAGCTGGACCGGACGCGTGATGTGAGTGCGTCCAAGACAGCAATGACCGTTGTCGGCGCGCAGATTCAGCCCAAGAGCCGTCAGCCTCGCCATAAATGGGTGCTCAATCCCTGGTCGCTCGACATGACCGCCGCGCGAACCGTGCAGCCGTCAGCCGTCTCGCTAAGCTTTCCAAACGAGCCCGGCCCGGATCTCGTTGGCCTTTCCGATCCGTGGTCTGAATTCGCCAGCGCGAAAGTCATAACCGCAGCCGTTGGCTGCGGCTCGATCCGGCGGCTACCGGCGAGAATACTGGGACCGGTTTTGCCCGATAGCGCCGCATTCGTCGTTGATCGAGGCGATGGGTTTCGTCCGGTTCCCAACAAACCCGTGACGAGTTTTCTGGTGCGTACATCCGGGTGACGCAGTCGGTCATGTCGGCCTATCTATGGCGTCGCGCCTATCCGAACCGGCGGGCGCCTGGAGTCTCTGGCTGGAGATCAGGCCCGCTACGAAGGAAGTGAAAATGAGGAGACGATCCGACAATCGCTTGGGTGCGCCACCCGCACAGGACAGGGCGCGTTGTGGAAAAAGGTCGCAGTGTGTCGTTCGCGAGGGAGGGTCTCAAGCCGATCATGGCGAGGATCTGCTTCGTCGTTCGCGTGTAGCGCCGCGTGATCCTGATCGACCCGTTGCGATCACACGGCGAACAGCACTCACCGGCGTCTCGGCAGCGGTTATTGCGGCGGCATGCGCCGGCGGCCCCGGTCTGGAAGACGAAATTCGACGTGGAGTTGGCCGCGCCGAGGGTACGTCACGGGGCGAGTGGCCGGTCTATGGCGGCGATTCCTTTTCCCGGAAATACTCACCGCTGGATCAGATTTCGGCTCAGACGGTCAATCAACTTGAGATCGCCTGGATCTGGGATTCACCTGACAACGCGATGATGGCCGATCTGCGCGCCCGCATCGACGGATTCAGGACCGACAACTTCAAGGGCACGCCCCTGATGATTGACGGGCGGCTTTTTATTCGCACCCAGCTAGGCGTTGTTCAGGCCTTCGATCCCCGGACGGGCCTCGCCATCTGGACGCATGATCCGGGCGGTTACACCGGACCGCGTCCGCTGAGCTACGGATTCACAACGCGTGGCGTCGCGTTCTGGCGCGACCCAGCGGGGCGAGGACGCATACTTTCGACCACGGCTGACCGCCGCTTGATCGCCCTTGACGCCGAAAGCGGCGAACCGGTCGCGGGCTTTGGAGCGGGCGGAGCAATCAACCTGGACGAGAGCGTTCGGCGCATGCCCGAGAATCCCTGGTTCGTGAACTACAGCAATCAGGTGCCTGTCATCGTCGGGGATGTTGCGATCATTGGTTTCGTGGTCACCGACACGGAGGCTGGCTATCTGCCAAAAGCCGACAAGCACGCGCGACCCATCGTGCCTCCAGGAGACATTCGCGGCTTCGATGTCCGAACCGGAGAGCTGCGTTGGACATTTCATACGGTGCCCGACGAGGGCGAGCTTGGCGTCGAAACCTGGGAGAATGAAAGTTGGCGCTGGGTAGGCGGCTCGAACGCATGGTCGCTGATGAGCGCCGATCCTGAGCGAGGACTGGTATATGTTCCGCTCACATGCCCGACGTTCAACTACTTTGGCGGTTTCCGCCAGGGCGACAATCTCTTTTCCGGTTCGATCGTCTGCCTCGATGCGACAACCGGAAAGCGAGCCTGGCATTTCCAGACGATTCATCATGACGTGTTCGACTATGATCTGCCGTGCGCACCTATCCTGGGCGATATCACCGTCAACGGTCGCGTGGTTCCGGTCGTTACTCAATTGGGAAAGAACGGGTTCGCGTTTGTCTTCAACCGGGTGACGGGCGAACCAATCTGGCCGGTCGAAGAACGCCCGGTTTCGCAATCGACCGTGCCGGGTGAACGCACGTCGCCGACACAGCCCTTTCCGAGCCGCCCTCCGCCTTTTGCCGGTCAAGGCATGGCGGATGAACGCGTGCTGGATCTTACGCCAGAGCTGAAGGCGAGGGCGCTGGCGCTCATGGCCACGTTCGAACGGGGCCCGATCTATACACCGCTCTCCCTGCGCGGCGCTGTACTCGCCCCCGGCATCAGCGGAGGGGCCAACTGGCCCGGCGGCGCATTCGATCCCGAGACGGGCGTGCTCTATGTCACGGCAGTGAACGATGTGACGATCAGATCGCTTGTCCCGGAGGACAATTTCTTCGGTTACAGATTCCGTCAGCACGCTTCGCGCATCGAGGGGCTGCCGCTCGTAAATCCGCCCTGGGGTACATTGACCGCATTGAATCTGAACACTGGCACGATCACGTGGCAGATCGCCAATGGCCGGGGACCGAAATCCCATCCGGCGCTCGCCGCGCTATCGCCGGCTGATCTCGGCACGCCTTCCAAGTCAAACGCCATGGTCACGGCGACGCTGGTGTTCGCGGCCACGAGCGCCGACACGGTGAACGGCCCGCCTCCCGACCTATCCACGGTGCGAACTGCGCCTGGCGTCAATCAGGCGCGTCTCGAGGAGCTTGGGTTCAACCGCCATGCGACCGTAAGGGCGTTTGACAAGGCGACGGGCGAAATCGTGTGGGAGCACCCGATCGGACCATCCTTCAATGACGGCGGGGCGCCGATCACATACTCGTGGCAGGGCCGGCAGTATCTCGTGCTACCCGTCGGAGGCGCCGCTGACACAACGCACCTGATCGCATTCGCTCTTCGCGAAAACAGAACGCCAGCGCTTTCCACTTCATGATCTCGTTTGGCCGCAATTCTTCCCGAATCGACAGGGCGGCCGACATTGACTTTCCGCACGCTATTGGAGACCCGACCTTGTCGGAACGCCGCCACGCTTGTCGGCGCACGGCACATGCCCATCAGGAATAGTCTCGCATGAAGTCGCCGCCAAGATCGAAACAGTCGACCGTGTCCTCCGTCGGCAGGATGGGAACGGGATCGAAGAAAGTCGCCGAACGAGGAACGCCGAGCCGCCGACAGAAACAGATCTATGTCGAGGCCGCCCGGCTTTTTATGGAAAAGGGCTTCGGCAGCACGTCCATGTCCGACCTGGCCGAGGCGGTAAAACTCACCAAGGCGGGTCTCTATCATTCCATTTCCAGCAAGGAAGACCTTCTGTTCACGGTGATCCAGTTCGGCATGGACGATTTTGACGATCAGGTTCTGAACCCTGCCTTGGAGATCGCCGACCCCTGCTCGAGGCTGCAGATGGCTCTTGCGCTTCACGTCCTGAACGTCACGCGTGTGGGCGATCCGGCCGGCAACGCAGGCAACCCCGTCACGACCATTGTTGACCAGGTCCAAGGACTGTCGCCGGCGCGCCAGCGCATCGTGGCGCGGCGCAAATATCAGTACATAGTCTTTCTTCGCGATACTCTGGACGAATTGCGCAAGCAGGGTCGGTTGCTGGACAATCTGGACACCACCGTCGCGGCACTGTCCCTGTCGGCGATGGTTTTGGGGATCGCAAAGTGGCGGCGGCCAGGCGGTCGTCTGGCGGTTGCCCAAATCAGCGAACAGGTTGTCGGGATGGCGTTGCACTCGGTCCTGAAACCCGAAGTCGTCGCTCGAGCGATGAGAGATCCTCCCGTGTTGCGTGAGAGCAGCTAGCAACAGTCATAACCGCGTGGCGGGCGATGCGCCGAGAACATGTACGTCATCGCAACGGCGCAAGAACGGCCAATTCCAAAGTGTTCATGCTCCAACTTGTCATTTGAAGTAAAATCGTACGACCGAACGGTAGGTTTTTCTTTTCCTTGCCTCGAGGGCCTGTTAGACACGGCGCCAAGCCTTCGAGTTGGCGTGTTGGTTTTGGGAACCCGTCAATGCCTCCGAGATTTCTGGTTTGCCTCGGACGACGGATATTGATCGACCAATCGCATTCGATCGGTGAGCCCCGTATCTAACCTCCTTTTGGGGCCATCCACCTGCCGGCGCGACGCTAAGTGCGTCGCGCCGGACTTCCTCCCGCGCCGCGAGTAGCAGAACCGTGTGGGCGGAGGAGAGTTAGCGGGCAATCTCCTCGCAGAATTAGGCTCGTCCGCCGTCGGTGACGGCGTTGCTGATCCGCGCTCGACGGTGAAGGGGTCGGCATCTAGTGTAGTCGCCAGCGGACAGGGGATTGCGAGATGGTTACGACGCGAGACGGTCCATTCGACGCCGTTGTCGTGGGATCAGGCGCGGGCGGCGCGATGGCCGCCTATGTCCTGACCCGGGCCGGGGCCAAGGTGCTGATGCTTGAGGCAGGGCGTGACTACGATCCCGAGGAAGCGCCGATGCTGAATCTGGCGCGGGACGCTCCATTGCGAGGGTCGGGTACGCCTGACAAACCCTTCGGCTTCTACGATGCGACGGTGGACGGCGGTTGGGAAATGCCGGACGAACCCTACAGTGTCGCCGAGGGTTCCGCATTTATGTGGTGGCGCAGCCGTATGCTGGGCGGGCGCACGAATCACTGGGCGCGCAACTCCTTTCGCATGGGACCCTACGACTTCAAGCCATTCACGCGAGACGGTCTCGGAGTCGATTGGCCTATCTCTTACGATGAGATGGCGCCCTGGTATGACCGCACAGAAAAGCTGGTCGGCGTCTACGGCGCCAATCTCGGCCTTGAGAACCACCCGGACTCCGGGCCAGGCGTCCTCCAGCCGGCGCCAAAACTGCGCGCATGGGAACTGTTCCTCAAGGCCGGCGGAGCAGCGCTCGACATACCGGTCGTTCCCGCGCGCCGAGCCATCCTGACCACCAAGATCGACGAGCGCCAGCCCTGCTATTGGGCGTCCCCGTGTGGCCGCGGATGCAGCATTGGGGCAGCCTTCCAGACCACGACGTCGCTTATTCCATGGGCGAAGGCGACGGGAAACCTGACGGTCCTAACGGGGGCGATGGTGTACGAAGTGATGCTCGATTCTTCGGGAAAGGCTTCGGGCGTCCGTTACATCGATAAGGCGTCAGGGTCGCATCGCGAGGCCAAGGGACGGGTTGTCGTGCTGGCCGCGAGCACGGGCGAGACCGCCCGCATTCTCCTCAATTCGCAGCCCAACGGGCGATCAGAAGGCCTGGCCAATTCGAGTGGGCAGGTTGGCCGGAATCTGATGGACACGGTGGGCTCCAATGTCAGCGCGTATTGTCCGGCGCTGGAAGGAAGACCCGTCTACAACGAAGACGGCGCCATGGGGCTGCACGCCTACATACCATTTTGGCTCTATAAGGAGCAGGCGGCGGGCCGACTGGACTTTCCGCGCGGCTATCACGTCGAAATCGGCGGCGGCTTTGGCGAACCGGGCGTCGGTGGCTACGAGGGTTTCGATGGTTATGGGAGCGGCCTCCGTCAACAGGTCAGACAACGATACGGCGCCAGGATCAGGCTGACACAGCGCGGCGAGATGATCCCGAACGAGAAATCCTTCTGCGCGATCGATCCCGACAGGAAAGACAAGCTCGGCATTCCGGTGCTGAAGTTCAGTTTCGCTTGGTCCGACCATGAACTGAAACAGGTCACTCATTTCCAGACGGCTATGCGCGCGTTGATGGATCGTCTCGGCGGGGAACTTACCAGCGAAGCGGCGGCGCCTGAAAAACTTATCTCCGTCGGCGGTGAAATCATCCACGAGGTCGGGACGGCGCGCATGGGCATGAAGGCGGACCAGTCGGTGACGGACAGATTCAACCGGACATGGGACGTCGATAATCTCTACCTCACCGACGGGTCGATCTTCTGTTCCAAGGCGCACAAGAATCCGACCATTAGTATCCTGGCGCTTTCCATGCGCGCGTCCGATCATATCGCGACGCGGCTCAAAACCGGCGAGATTTAGGGGCGCGACGTGAAACACACCTTGATCCGAACGCTTCCCGTCATCGACAGGCGAGCGACTTTGCGCTGGCTGGCGGGCGCCTTGGCCGTCGGTCAACTCGCCGCGTGTGGAGAGACGTTTGGGGAATCGGCTTGGCTTGCGCCGACTCCAATCACTGGAAATGGGACCGGGCGTGATCCCAACCTGCTGGAGCCGGCCGCGCCTTGGCCCCTGACCCTGACCCAAGCGGAGTTGCTGGCGACGAAAGCGCTGGTCGATCTGATTCTGCCTGCCGAGGGAGACGCTCCAGCCGCCTCCGAAGTCGGAGTCCCGGCATTCATCGACGAATGGGTCAGCGCGCCGTATCCAACACAGCAGGAGCATCGCGCGCTCATCGTGCCGGGTCTCGCCTGGCTGGACGCAGAAGCAATTGCGCGAGGCGGCAAGCGGTTCGCGCTGCTTGACGCCGCCGCCATGAAAGCGATCGCCAACGACATCGCCTTCGGGGGGCGCTTGAAGGCCGGGCTTGAAAAGCCGGCCGAATTCTTCAGCCGTATGCGGGCCTTGACGATGGGCGCCTATTATACGACCCCGGCAGGCTGGAACGATATCGGCTATCCGGGCGCCAAGCCCGGAACCGGTCCCTATGCCGGACCGACGCGGGAGGCCATTGCACACATGCGGGCTCTCGTTGAAGGCATGGGGCTGGACTTCGTCGAGGCTTAAGGAATCTCACAGCGGCCTGATCTTGATGTTGCGATACCAGACCTGATCGCCATGATCCTGCAGCGCAATTCGCCCAGACGGAAAGGTTCCGAACAGCGGCATGGTCTTGAACTTGGACGCCGCCACCTGTGCGCGCCAGGCATCGTCGCCATAGGAAGATTCCGCTACCTTCTGACCGTTTAGCCAGTGCTCGATGCTGACTCCGGTATAGCGGATGGTGGCCTGGTTCCAATCTCCGACCGGCTTGGCCGCCGCAGCGAGGGGCGGTGCGAAATCATAAAGCGCGCCTGCACGATGCGAAGGCGTCTTGCCGTCCGCATGTCCGGCGTCGTCGAGCACCTGGAATTCGGGACCGGTATTGTAGGTGTTCTTCGCTTCGTCGCTTTCGTTCACGAGGTAGATTATGCCGCTGTTCCCATTGGGCGATATCTTCCAGTCGAGAGACAGTTCGAAAGGACCGAATTCCTCCGTTGTGACAATGTCGCCCGCCCCCCCTGAACGGAGCGTTATCTCCCCGTTGGCGGCTGACCAGCCGGCGGTCACAGGACCCGCGCCATAGATTCTCCAGCCAGCAAAATCATTGCCGTTGAAGAGGAGACGCCAGCCCGCCGCCTTTTCTTCCATTGTCAGAAAGTTCATGGCGGGGGCTCCTGGCGCTGACCGTTCGGCGGGCGCGGGGACTGCGGCTATGGAACTCTCAGTCGGTTGCGCGCACGCACCGAGCGCGAGCCCCGCGATTGCGGCGATTGAAGCGGTAAAGGCCTTGGAGTTGATGTTTCCGCTGGTGGACATGACGATCTCCCTTGATGTGTTTGCCATACGTTCATGGGATAGGGGTCCATGAGCCATCTCCGTCGGCCGATCGCAGCGCTGCCTCGATGAAGCGGCTGCTGCGGACGCCATCCTCGACGCCGGGCGTCAGCGCTGCCTGAGGATCGGGCGGACGGCTCTCGATATGGGCGCGAATAAGTTCGCTTGCATCAGCGTAGATCTGGGCGAAGCCCTCCAGATAACCTTCGGGATGGCCGGCCGGAAGACGTGTCGCACGCTTTGCTGAATGTGACATGCCCGGTCCACCGCGTCGGAGTGTGCGAGTCGCTTCGCCGATAGGCGTGAAGCGCAACTCGTCGGGTGTTTCCTGTGACCAGTCGAGGCCGCCCCGCTCGCCCATGACGCGCAGGCGCAATCCGTTGGCCGCGCCAATGGCGACCTGGCTGGCCCAGAGAAGGCCACGTGAGGCGCCCGGGAAGCGCAGCATGATGTGAGCGTTGTCATCCACCTTGCGGCCGGCGACGAAGGTGGAAAGCTCGCACGCGAGGCTCGTCGCCCGCACACCGGTGACGAACTCCGCCAGGTGAAAGGCGTGTGTTGCAATGTCACCCAGCGCGCCGGCTGGACCCGCGCGAGCGGGGTCCCCTCGCCAATCTGCCTGTTTGTTGCCTGAGAGTTGAGAGGCCAGCCAGTCCTGCGCGTACTCGGCATGGACGACCCGGAGCACTCCCAGCTCACCCGCCTCTATCATCGCGCGGGCCTGCCGGACCATGGGATAGGCGCTGTAATTGTGCGTCAGGACGAAAGGGAGACCAGATTCTTGGACGGCCGCAAGAAGGCCTTCGGCTTCGGCGGAAGACGTCGCCATCGGCTTGTCGCAGATGACGGCAATTCCGGCATCGAGGAAAGCGAAGGCCACAGGCGCATGCAGATAGTTGGGGGTCACGATGGCGACCGCGTCGATGCGGTCGGCCCGGCGCGCTTCAGCTATAGCCATGGAGCGAAAGTCATCATAACAGCGGTCGGGAGCTAGGCGAAGGCTTGTCCCGAACGCGCGGGAGCGAGCCGGATCGGATTGAAACGCGCCTGCCGCCAACTCCCAGCAGTCATCGATGCGCGCGGCCATGCGATGGACGCCGCCGATGAAAGCTCCGTCGCCTCCACCCACCATACCCAGCCGAAGACGTCGCCCGGTCATCGGTCCAGACCGAGCATGCGGCGGTTCAATTTCTGGTCAGATCCCGCGCTGGCGAAATCATCGAAGGCGCGATCGGTCAGGCGAATGATGTGATCCCGGATGAAAGCGGCGCCTTCGCGCGCGCCATCTTCGGGATGCTTCAGGCAGCACTCCCATTCGAGCACGGCCCAGCCTGCGTAGTCATGCGTCGCCAGTTTGGAGAAGATCGCCTTGAAATCGACCTGTCCGTCGCCCACCGAGCGGAAACGCCCGGCGCGGCTGAGCCAGGGCTGATAACCGGAATAGACGCCCTGCCGGCCTGTCGGATTGAATTCCGCGTCCTTGACGTGAAACATCCGAATTCGGTCATGGTAGATGTCGATGTAGTCGAGATAGTCGAGCTGCTGCAGCACGAAATGGCTGGGATCGTAGAGAATACAGGCGCGTGGATGATCGTTCACGCGGGCGAGGAACATCTCGTAGGTCGCGCCGTCAAACAAATCCTCGCCCGGATGAATTTCATAGCAAAGATCAACGCCCGCTTCTTCGTATGCATCGAGGATCGGCAGCCATCGTCTGGCGAGCTCGTCGAACGCCTCGTCAATCAGGCCGGCCGGGCGCTGTGGCCACGGATAGAGATACGGCCAGGCAAGTGATCCCGGGAATGTGACGCTGGCGGCGAGCCCAAAGCGCCGCGAAGCACGGGCGGCGAGGTGAAGCTGATCGACTGCCCAGGCCTGGCGAGCGGCGGGATCGCCCCGCAAGGTCGGCGGCGCGAAGGCGTCGAACATGGCGTCATAGGCCGGATGCACGGCAACGAGTTGGCCCTGAAGATGGGTGGAGAGCTCCGTTAGTTCGAGACCGGAGTCGGCGAGAACGCCTTTCACTTCGTCGCAATAGGCGTCGCTTGCCGCCGCGCGGGCGAGATCGAACAGGCGCGGCTCGGTCGTGGGCATCTGCACGCCCTTGAAACCCTTGTCGGCCGCCCAGCGCGCGATCGTGGGCAATGAGTTGAACGGCGGCTCGGACCCAGCGAACTGGGCCAGAAAAATCCCCGGACCCTTCATCGTTTTCATGGCGCCACGGTCGTCATATGTTGCTCAAGCCTCCAGCGCACTAAGAAATGCGTGGCTCCGCGCGGCGGCCTCCAGCCTCGGAAACTGAAACGGCGCCTCTTGTTCCACGAAGAATTTCCTCACGCCTGCGGCCCGGGCCGCGGAAAGAATCCGATGCCAGTCGAGCCGACCGGAGCCAACTTCTGTAGGATCCATTCTGAAGTCGAGATTGGCGACGGTGGTGGCCTGAATGTCCTTCAAGTGAGCCAGCGTGTAGCGGCCAGGGTCCTTCGCGAAGACCGCAACGGGGTCGAGGCCGGCAGCGGCTGTCCAGCCAATGTCGAGTTCGAAAGTCACGAGCGCCGGATCGGTTTCGGCCAGCAGGATGTCGAAACCTGTGGACGTCCCAACGGGCACGAATTCGATGTTGTGATTGTGATAGCCGAACCCCAACCCATTCCTTTTCATGACGGCGCCAAAGCCGTTGAGGCGGGCGGCCAACTGCTTCCAGTGGGATTCCGTCATCGCCGCCGCGATGCGGGCCATGTGGCGGACGCCTTCGTCCGGCCTGGGCTCCAGCCTGAGGTCGGCTGGCGCGTCAAACAAAGGCGCGACAACGTGGGACGCGCCGAGGACATGGATGTCGGCCACGAGCTTGTCCAGATCGCCCAGCAAGCCCGGCTCTGCCGTAGTCCCGGTGCGAATGCCGACATGTGCGCTGGTGCAGGAAAGGCCAGCCCTGTCGAAGGCGGCGCGGAGTGTCGCCGGCGTCTGGCCAGCGTAACCGGCCGTCTCCACGGTGCTGTATCCGATGCGGGCGACCTCGGCGAGGGCGCCGTCCAGGTCTTTCGTTATGAGTTCGCCGAGTGTGTAAAGCTGAATTCCGATCGGGAGTTTCGCGTTTTCGAAGAAGCGTTCGTCTTTCATCGACGCGCAGCCGGCCAGCGGACCCAGCGATGCCACTGCGCAAAGGCCTTGCATGAAGTGGCGGCGCGCGAGTTCATTCATGGGATTTCCTGTCGCGGAGGGCGTCAGATGCAAATTGGCGCATGGGATGGGCCTTCCTTCGTTCATTCGGCAGGGGATGGACCCGGGCTTACTTCGCGAGTCAGCGTGACCGGCTGGTAGCCGCCGCGTGATCGGAAATAGGCGATGAGGCCAAGATAGGCCAGAAGCATGAAAACCGGCACAAGCGCGACTTCCCTCAGCGCGCCCTTCTTGCCAATCGCGGTGACTCCCTGAATCAGCTGCTGGTCCTCCATCGACGCGCCCGCCAGCTTGTCCTGATCGATGGCGCGATAGGCGCCGAACAGCCCGGTCCGTTCGGTCAGATAGGTTTCAGCGAGTTGAGCATTGTTCGTGGAATCATAGGCGTCGAGCCCGCGGCTGATCGCGCGGTCCTGCAAGGCGCCTAGCATGACCGTGCCGACAATCCCGGCCGCCAGCATGCCCGCGCCCGCCATGACGTTGAGCGTGACGGCGCCGCCGCGCGGAAACTGTTCGGACGCAATAGCGAGACTGGTGCCCCAGAAGAAACTCTTGCCGATTCCGTAGAGGGTCGCGGCGGCCAGCAGGGCGAGACCGGTTGCGCCCGAGAGCCAGAAGAGGCCTATCGCTGCAAGCGCCGAAGCGCCGGCGAGAACGCCGAGCGGCTTGGCGGTGTGCAGGAGCGGCCCTGCGTACATCCGCACGACAAACATCACCGCTGAGGTGTAGACGAGCACCCAGCCGGCCTGGAGACCGAGCGCGTTCATTTCGGGGCTCATGAGTTCGGTGATCCAGCTGTCGGTCGACAATTCGGTGACGGCGAGGGGGATCATCAAAAGGACGAAGATGATGTAGAGCGGCCGGCCCGCCGAGCGCGAGAACCAGGCGTAGAGCAGCGTGAATGCGCCGATAAGACTCCAGATGCTGATGGCGGGCAGGGCGAAGACGCGACCGACCTCCAGCATCATGAGCGCGATGATGATGAAAGCGCTGAGGAAACCTGCCTCGGCCAGCATGGCCCTATAAGGCACTCCGGCTGCTGCGCGTTCACTCTGCGGAAATGTTCGCCCGAAAAGAAGAAACGCATAGACCGCCACAGGGGCGGCCATCAGCGCGACCTTGATGCGCCAGTCCACGCCTTCGCCAAGTCCTAGGGCGAGTATGCCGCCCAGCATGAGGCCAAGCGGCCAGGCGGCGTGCAGGCGGTTCAGCCATTTCGGCTTGTCTTCGCTGAACAGGGTCGCAATCAGCGGGTTGGCGGCCGCCTCAACCGCGCCGTTGCCGAGCGCCATGATGAACGTACCGGCATAGAGCGCCCAATAGCCCTGAGCCGTGAACAGGATTGCGAGACCGACGACATGGCAGAACGCCGCGAACCAGAAGGTCGCACGAAAACCTATCCTGTCGATCAAAAGGCTCAGCAGTACGATGGTGATGGCGAAGGGCCATAAGCCCGCGCCGGTTAACTCGCCCTTCTGGGTTTCGGAAAGATCGAACTCGACGCCCCATTCGCCGATGACGAGCGCGCGGAGAATAAAGCAAAACGACGTTGCCACGATCGCGGCGAAAGACGTCAGGAACAGGCCCGAACGCGGCCGGGCGTTTGCATCCGCCATGGTGTCTCTCCCCTTCGCCGCCGACCGGTCGGCGGCGGCCGCCCGCTTTGCCATGGCTGGTCGCCAAGGCGTGCGAGGTCTTCTATGAAGGAACATGCCGTTCGCGCGAGAATCTGTCCACGGGGAACCCATGCAAAGTGTCTGGATGAAGCTAGCGGCCCTTGCAGCCCTTCTCGGCTTGTCGGCTTGTGTCAGTGCAGCGATGACGGAGCCGACAGGCGGGACCGGTGGATGGCGGCCGCTGTTCGATGGCAAGACGCTCGACGGCTGGACACCCAAGATTCGCGGCCAAGCGTTGGCCGAGAATTATCGCCAGACTTTTTCGGTAAAGGATGGCGCGATCCGCGTGTCCTATGAAAACTACGACCAGTTCGGCGAGCGTTTCGGGCATCTGTTCTACAAATTACCGTTCAGCGCATATCGCTTGCGGCTGCAGTATCGCTTTATCGGCGAAACGCCGGCGGATACGCCCGGCTGGGCCCGCGCCAATAGCGGGGTCATGATCTTTGCCCAGGACCCAGCGACGATGGCGCTGGACGCGAGTTTTCCTGTCTCGGTCGAGGCGCAATTGCTGGGTCCGGCGGGGACGACGCCGCGGACCAATGGCAATGTCTGCTCTCCGGGCACTCACATCGTCATGGACGGCGTGCTGACGACGCAGCATTGCATCAACTCGCAAACGCCGGCGCCGCCCAATGGAGACTGGGCGGTGTTCGAGATCGAGGTGACTGGGTCAGGAGAAGTCATTCAGAAAATCGATGGAGCCGTCACCATTTCTTATTCCGACGTGCAACTTGATCCGGACGGTGGCATGGCGGACTCCAAACCGCTGGTCCAGGCGGCCCGAGGCAGGCTCGCTCTTGATGGCGGCTACATCTCGCTGCAGAGCGAGGGTGCGCCGATCGAGTTCCGGAACATCGAGGTGCTTGAGCTGGAGTAGTCGAAGATGCTCAGGTGGCCCAGGCGCGGCCGATGGATGAATAGGGCACGTCCGATTGTAGAGGGCCTGGCACCGAGACATATCGCAGGAATTGGCTCGCGCCGGTTTCAGATGTGAAGAAGCCCAGCGTGGTAAGCTCTTTCAGCATTCGGAAGAAGTGCGCGGGGGCAGGCGGCGTCGCCACAGGCAACTGGGTCCGCTCATAGGCTTCGCGGTCGTAGACTTGCATCTGTGCGATCTGCTGCTCGGAGGCCAACGCGACAAAGCCCGTCCCATGAGCTGCCCGCGCGTCCGCCTCGACGCGGGCAAGGCCGGCCCGCAGGATCGTTTGTTCTCCTTCCTGATAGAAGTCCGCCATCATGCGGTCGATGAAGGCCGGCACGCCCACATCGATCGCGCCGGGGGTATTGGTGCGCGGCAGAATCTGTTCGGAAATGATCTCGACGGCGGCCGCTTCAGACGCTGTAAAGAAACGCGGCGGCGCCCCTGCGGCGGCGGGCGGAGCGCTGACGCAGCCGCTGAGGACCCCGAGCGTGGCGCTGGAGGAAACGGCGCCGCCGAGCAGCATCGCGGCCCGCTGGATGAGCTCTCGCCGGTCGATCATCGGATTCACTCCTGAAATGCTCAGAGGTCGCCGCGCTTCAATACGTTCACCGCGTGGTCGCAGGCTCGAGCGGTAAGCGCCATATAGGTCAGGGACGGGTTGACGCTGGACGCCGACGTCATGCAGGCGCCGTCGGTGATGTAGACATTGGTGCAGGCGTGAACCTGATTCCATCCATTGAGAACGGAGGTCTTGGGGTCATGGCCCATCCGGGCTGTGCCCATTTCATGGATGCCAAGACCCGGCGCGTAGGGTCGTTCGTAACCGCGGACATTCCTGAAGCCGGCTGTCTCCATCATCTCGACCGCGGCGGTCTGCATGTCCTTGCGCATGTTGAGTTCGTTCTCGCGCATGCGGACATCCATGGTGAGCGTCGGCAAGCCGTGAACGTCTTTCACGTCGGAATTCATCGTCACGCGATTGTCCGGATGAGGGAGCATTTCGCCGAACGCCGTTATGCCCATCGTCCAGTCGCCGGGGTTCTGCAGCTCTTCCTTCATCGCGGCTCCGAAGCCCATCTCGGCGACGAGGCGCTGCCATCCCTCGCGGCTCGCGCCGCCCTGATAACCATAGCCACGAATGAAATCCTTCTGGCGCGTCCGATCGTCGCCGAGATTGCGGAAGCGGGGGATGTAGATTCCATTCGGACGCCGGCCTGCATAATAGCGGTCTTCGTATCCTTCGACGTCGGCCTGGGCGCCAACTAGAAAATGATGGTCCATCACATTGCGACCGAGCTCACCGCTATCATTGCCAAAGCCATCGGGAAAACGGCCGCTGGTGGAGTTGAGCATGATCCAGGTGGTGTTGAGCGTCGAGGCGCAGAGGAAGATGACCTTAGCGTAGTATTCCGTCTCCTCACCGGAGACCGCGTCGCGAACGCGCACGCCCGTCGCTTTGGCGAGGCTCTGGTCGTGGATCAGCGAGATCACGATGGCGTCCGGCTCCAGGATCATGTTGCCGGTTCGGGCGGCGTCGATGAGCGTCGCTGAATTGCTGCTGAAGTAGGCGCCGAAAGCGCAGCCGCGCATGCAGAGATTGCGGTTCTGGCATGTGCCGCGGCCCGAGGCCTTTTGCGCGTCAGTGGGCTGGGTGAGATGCGCCGTTCGACCCATGGAGATGCGACGCTCGGGGAATTTCTCCTCGACCTTCGCCTTGAAGCTCTTCTCGACGACATTCATTTCCATCGGTGGCTGGAACTGGCCGTCGGGAAAATGCGCAAGGCCCTCCGTCTGGCCGCTGACGCCGATATAGGTCTCGACCCGGTCATACCAGGGGGCGAGGTCGCCATAGCGAATCGGCCAGTCAACCCCGACGCCTTCGCGCGCATTGCCGGTGAAGTCCAGTTCGCTGTGGCGATAGCTCTGGCGCCCCCAGGTGAGGGACCGGCCGCCGACATGGTAGCCGCGAATCCAGTCGAAACGGCTGACCTCGGTGTAGGGGTGTTCGTCGTCCTTCACGAACCAGTGGTTCCAGGCCTCGTTGACGGTGTAGCCCGTCCGGTTCTGCTTTGGATAATGCTTGTCGATCTCGGCCTGGGGCAGGCGGCCATTGGGATACTTGAAATCCCATGGCGCGTGACCAAACGTCGTGTAGTCCTTGACATGTTCGACGGCGCGGCCGCGTTCCAGGACCAGCGTCTTCAGACCTTTCTCGCTGAGCTCCTTGGCGGCATAGCCGCCCGCGATGCCGCTGCCGACGACGATTGCGTCGAACGTCCGGTCCTGCTGCGATCCCGCTCCAAGCTGGGTCATGCGTTTCGCCCCTCCTCGCTCATGCGCTTCTCAAGGGCGCTCTAGCAGAGTCTGGCGCCGAAAATCGGGTAAGGCCAGATGCGCCGGACGGCATCGTTTGCCGGTTGACGCTGGGGCCGTGCGACAAGTGGTTCGCCTGGACCAGATTTCGTACGTTCCTTGCCATCGTCAGATCGAACGGCGACACTCCGACTTCACGTGAAACCTCCACCTGTTGGGCGCCAAATGGCCATTCCGTTGAGAATCGATTTCGTGTCGGACGTTGCCTGTCCGTGGTGCGTGATCGGCTTGCGGTCGCTGATGAAGGCGCTCGACGAACTCGGGGATGAAGTGGAGGCTGAAATTGTGTTCCAGCCATTCGAGCTCAATCCCGACATGCCGCCAGAGGGACAGAACACGTTTGAGCACGTCCAGGCGAAATACGGTTCGACGCCTGAAAAATCGGCCCTCTCGCGCGAGGCGTTGCGCGAAAGCGGGGAGGCTCTGGGGTTCGCCTTCGGATATGGACCGGACAGCCGGATCTGGAACACGTTTGACGCTCATCGCCTGCTTCACTGGGCCCATGGAGAGGGTCGGCAGCACGCGCTGAAAGAGGCGCTGTTCGTCGCGAATTTCACCGATGGCCTGAGTATCAGCGACAACGAGGTGCTGGTGCGGGCGGCGGCGTCCGCCGGGCTCGACGCCCGCCGCGCGAGATCGGTTCTGGTGTCGGGCCAGTTCGCTGACGAAGTCCGCAAGGACGAGGCGACCTGGCGCGACCGCGGCATTCAGGCCGTGCCGTCAATCGTGTTCGAGGAGCGCTGGATGATCCAGGGGGGCCAGCCGTCTGAGATGTTTGTGCAGGCGATCCGTCAGGTGATCGCGCAGAAAGCGGCGGCTGGTTGATGCGGGACCAGGCCGGAAGAAATGGGCCGCCCAGTTTCAGAATCCCCTGAACGCCACCACCTCGTCCTGCGGCGCGCGCTCGGCGTAGAGCGCGTTCACCGGTGCGGATCGGTCTGGCACGCCGAGCGACATGCCGGAATAGACCATGTGGTGTTGGTCGAGGCCAAAATGATCATGGAGCTCAGTGCGGATGCGGGCCCAGCATTCTTGCATGCACGTGCCCCAGCCGCGCTCCTCGGCGAGAAGGGCGATGGTCTGCATGTACATGCCCATATGGGCCCACTGGCCATGGCCCATGCGGGTGTCGATGATGAAGAAGAGCCCGACAGGCGCGCCGAAGAAGCGGTAATTGCTGGCGAACCATGAAAGCCTGCCGGCGCGGTCTTCCTTCGGGATGCCGATAGCTTCGTACATCATCTCGCCGACGCGACGTCGGCGAGTATCATACATGGGATCGACAGCCTTGAGATCCGGGTAGACTGGGCGGTCGAGCTGTATGACGGCCATTGGGTCGGCCATCAGCGTGCGGGCAGCGAGATCAATGACGGCCTCCTTTGCAGCGCCTGCAATGGCGATCGTTGACCAGGGTTGGAGATTGCCTCCGGACGGGGAGCGCTGCGCCGCATCAAGGAGATCCGACAGGTCGGCGCGATCAATCGGCGCATGCAGAAAGGCGCGTGTCGAGATGCGCTGGCGAACGGCGTCGGTGACAGTCATCTATCTCGTCCTGTCGCGGTCGGGCGCCGCATTCCGCCCGGTCGGGAGCAGGTCCGGGCAAAAAAAGGCCAAATCAAATGTCGGCCACCCCTGGCCGATGATCGCGTCGCGAGGGGAAATTCAAGGTCACGGTGGGCCGGCCCCGCCGTTGTGCGCCGTTCAGACGGCATGGTCCAGTGTGAGAGAATGAAACGCCTCGCAATCGTCTTGGGTCTTTCGCTCGCCAGCCTCGCCCTATCCGCTTGCTCGACATACGACGATTATGGCTATGGTCAGAGCTATCCGCAAACCTATGGCGGGGGGCCGGGCTATCGCTCCGGCGGCTATTCGGGGGGAGCGGTATTCCACGATAGCTTCTACAACAACTATTATGGTCCCGTGCACGGCGGATATTGGGGCGCCGACAACTACTTTTATTACGAGGTCAGACCGGGCGCGGGATATCTGCGCGACCATCAACGCCATTTCAGGCGTGACCCGTATTACGGGGCTTGGCGCCAGAGTTTCCAGGACCACCGCTATGATCGGTCTCGCGAGGTCGATAATCGACCTGATTGGCGAAATGGCGGCAATGATGATCGCGTCAACCGGCCTCGGGAAACCGATGGACGGCCCGATTGGCGGAATGGGCGCATAGACGATCGTCAGGAGCCTCCGCGCGGCGAGCCGGAGACGCGACCCGATTGGCGCAATCGCGATGGCGACAACCGCGGCGAGCCCCCTCGGGAGCCCGAAAGCCGACCCGACTGGCGCAATGGAGGCGCTGATAATCGCGCCGACAGGTCTCCCAGCGAGACCGACAATCGACCCGATTGGAGGAATCAGCGACCATCGGCGTCCGAAGCAGGCGCCGCTGCGCCAGGCGTCGGACGACGCGATGACGCCGGGAGCAGCCGCGAGAGACCGCAACCTGACTTCGGACGACCAGCAGCCGAACCCGCTGTTGCAGCACCGCGCGTCGAACGGCACGTGGGTGGAGACGATCATGGAGACGGGGCGTTGCTGGGCGGACCTGGCGGTGGCGACGAAGCCCGCGCCGCGCGACAGACAAGACGGCAGGAAAGTTCAGGCGAGTCCCGGCCGCGGCCTGACCTGCAACTCCGGTCCGGCGGCGGGGAAGCCGATTGATCGGCCAGGCGGGCGGGTGTCACCTAAAGCGCGCAACCGCTAAACCGAAAAGCTCGTCCCGCAGCCGCAGCCAGACGTCGCGTTGGGGTTGTTGACGCGAAATGAAGCTCCGATGATCTCATCGACAAAGTCAATCTCGGATCCGGCGAGGAAAGGTACGCTGGCCTCGTCGATCGCGACCCGCGCGCCGTCGCGCTCGACAACTATATCGTCAGGACCAGCAGTTGCGGCGAATCCGAACTTGTAGGAAAAGCCCGAACAGCCCCCGCCAATCACTTCGACCCGCAGCATCGTCCCGGCGGGCTGGCGGGCGACAATCTTGGCGATTCGCTTCGCCGCCGAAGCGCTGAGGCCGATCCCGGCTGGTTTATCCGCCAGAATGCTGGTTCCGGTGTCTGGCATCATCTGGCCTTCGGGTTCATCGTTCACGCCCAACTGAGATATGAAGCCTCAACGGTAAAGGGAAGGCGTTGCATGGCGAAGCGGTTTCTCGTCCCTCCCAGGGCGGCGTACGCAAGCGATCCGGACACGTCCCGTGGCCGTCTTCACCCGGAAGCGCCCAGCGCGACCCGGACGGACTATCAGCGAGACCGTGACCGGATCATCCACGCGGACGCCTTCCGGCGGCTGAAGCAAAAGACCCAGGTGTTCGTCGCGCATGAGGGCGACCATTACCGCACGCGTCTCACGCACTCGCTGGAGGTCTCGCAGATCGCCCGATCCACGGCGCGCGTGCTCGGGCTGAACGAGGATCTCGCCGAGGCCCTGGCGCTGGCGCACGATATCGGACACCCGCCCTTCGGGCATGCCGGCGAGGCGGCGTTGAACGAAGCCATGAAGCCCTATGGCGGCTTCGACCATAACGCCCAGGCGCTCAGGGTGTTGACCAAGCTGGAGCGCAAATACCCGAGTTTCGACGGACTGAACCTTACATGGGAGACGCTTGAAGGCGTCATCAAGCACAACGGTCCGCTGATCGGCGGCAAGACCGCCATCGCGAGCCTGCCCGCCGCCTTCCGCGATTATGACGCGCTGCAATCGCTTGAGCTGGACACGTTTGCCGGGCCCGAGGCGCAGGTCGCAGCCCTGGCTGACGACATCGCATACAACAACCACGACATCGAAGATGGGTTGCGGGCAGGTCTGTTCTCCGTCGCTGACCTCATGGACGTGCCGCTGGCCAGCGATGTGTTCAGGGAGGTGATGGACGCCTATCCTGACATCGAGGAAAGCCGGGTCATCGCCGAATCGATCCGTCGCCTTATCGGTCTCTGGATTGGCGACCTGGTGGCGGAGTTTGGGCGCAGGGCCGCTGAAAATAGACCCCAGACTGTCGATGATGTCAGGCGGCTGCCGCAACCGCTGGCCGCGTTTTCGGCGGAGACCGCCGAGAAGCAGAAGCCGTTGAAGGCTTTCCTGCTCGAGCGGATGTATCGGCATCACAAGGTGAACCGCATGATGAGCCAGGCGCGCCGGATCGTGCGCGATCTCTTCAACCTGTTCCTTGCGGAACCCGACACATTGCCGCCGCCATGGCGCGCGCGCGCGGCGGCGGCCGGCAAGGACATCGCGAAGCGGGCGCGGGTCGTCTGCGACTACATTGCCGGCATGACCGATACTTACGCTATCGACGAGCATCGGCGGCTGTTCAATCTCGACCGCTGGGTCTGAGGTTTCATCTTCGTTAAGGGTTTCGGCATTTCCTTCGCAAAAGGTGGGCGCATCCGGATCGCTGCGCCTCGTCCGCACGCAAGCGCCGGCGCGGACAGAAAAGTGGTATTCTGGCTCGAAGGTGCGATTCGGCAGCCATGACACGCAACACTAGATCAGCGATTCCAGGCAGGGCGCCGCCATCTGACCGGCCGACCGGCCGTGATCTCGACCGGCTGATGTTTGGCTCAGGACCTGAAAAAGGCCCCACGCCGGAGCCGCCGCCAGCCAGCGCGCGTTCCCATCACGACCGCGAGTTTGCCGACCGTTCTCCGGAAAACCGGCGGCAATCCTCGCGCCGGACATCTGATTTCCGGCGTTTGCCGGATGGAGCAGACGGCTACAGGCCGATCGAGAATAACAGGCGCGGCCCATTGATCCTGGCGCTTGCTGTTGGGATCGTCGGCGTGTTTGGCGCGGTCGTCTGGAACGCCTATAGCCAGGGCGTTCGTTCCGCCGACGAGGCCGCAACTCCCCAGCTGTCGTCGAGCGGGCCGTTCAAGACGCGGCTGCAAGTCGAACCTGGTTCGGACCAAAGCGACGCCCAGGTCGAAGCCAGCGTTTTCGAGCGTGTCGAGGCCGCGCCGTCGCGCGCTCCCGCCGTCGCGTTTCCTGCCGAAGAGGTGACGCCCACCACCCCCGAGGTGAGAGCCGAAGCGCCGGTAGCAGCCATCTCCCTTCCTGAAGCGCCGGCCATCTCGGATCCCGCCCAACCGCCGCAGCAGAAGGCCGCCTTGCCGCCAGTTGTCGAACCTCTTGCCGTCGCACCAGCGGCGCCACTCGATGGGGCATACCGGCCGGCTTTCTCGCCAGGCGGAAGCTTTGTTGTGCAGCTGGCCGCGCCCAGCACGGAGGCGGCGGCCGAGACCGAATGGGACAGGCGAGTGAAGTCCATGCCCGACCATTTCAGCGGTGCGGAAAAGTTCGTGGAACGCGCTGAGGTAAACGGCCGCACAGTCTTTCGGTTGCGCGCCGGCCCCTTCGCCAACGCCGCCGACGCCGACGGGTTCTGTGGAGCCATCAAGGCCAAGGGCGGAGATTGCTACCGGACCCGAAAATGACCGAACCGCGTGCGTGCATCCTCAGCGTTTCGGGCGCTGACCTTCTTTATCGGGAGGCGAGGATGCTCTCCGAGGTCGATCCCTGGGGCGTCATCCTGATGGGCCGGTCGTGCGTCTCGCCCGCCCAGGTGCGCAGGCTTGTGGACGACATCTGGGCTACGGCGGGCCGTCGGACGCTGATCTTCATCGACCAGGAGGGTGGACGCGTGCGGCGGCTGCGGCCTCCGCACTGGCCGGATTTTCCAGCCGCCGCCCGTTATGGTGATCTTTACCGGCGCAACCCCGGGCTCGGGGTCGAAGCCTGCTGGCTGCATCACAGGTTGATCGCCGCTGAACTCGTACCGATGGGCATCCACGCCGACTGCGCGCCTGTCGTCGATCTGATCCACGACGGCGCCCACGACATCATCGGCGACCGGGCCTTTGGCGATACGCCCGAACAGGTGGGCGCTCTGTGCAACGCGGCGCTCGAAGGATTATCGGACGGAGGTGTCGCAGGCGTCATCAAACATCTGCCGGGCCACGGCCGCGCGACGCTCGACAGTCACGAAGCGCTTCCCGTCGTTCGAGCCGGCGCCAACGAAATAGCGGCGGATCTGGCAGCCTTCATGTCGGTAGCCGCCGCCCCGATGGCGATGACCGCGCATATCGCCTATGCCAGTTACGACGCGGACACCCCCGCCACGGTCTCCTCCAGGATCATTGGTGAGGTGATCCGGGACAAGATCGGGTTCGACGGGCTGTTGATGAGTGACGATCTGGGCATGAAGGCGCTGGGCGGAACGCTCTCCAACCGGGCGGAGCGCGCATTGAACGCGGGCTGTGACGTCGTGCTTCATTGTTCCGGTTTTCTCCGGGACCCCGGCGCAATTATCGAGGAAATGACCGAGGTGGCGTCGGTCTCTGCAACGCTCTCCGGCGAGGCGTTGCGGCGGGCGAGAGCGGCCGAACAGGCGACGAAGCATGGCAAGCCGTTTGACAAGATAGAGGGTCGCGCGCGTCTCGACGCCTTGCTGGCGGGCGCGGGTCAATCCGGGGCATGACCTCCTGCGATGAGGACATTCTGACGCAGGCTTCGGCCGGCGCCCTGGACGCGGAAGGGCGCGACGTATTTCTCGTCGATCTCGATGGATTCGAGGGGCCGCTTCATCTCCTCCTCGACCTCGCGCGCCGGCAGAAGGTCGATCTGATCCACGTCTCGATCCTTGACCTGGCTGAACAGTATCTCGCCTTCGTGCAGGACGCTGAAAACCGGCGAATGGATCTTGCCGCCGACTATCTCCTGATGGCGGCGTGGCTGGCCTATCTGAAATCCCGACTGCTGCTGCCGTCCGAAAAAAAGACACCGGAAGAAGTCGATGGCGATGCGCTTGCAGGACGGCTGGCCTTTCGCCTGGCCCGGCTGGAGGCCATGCGCGGCGCCGTCGCAGCGATTCAAGCGGGCGTGCTGGACGGGCGGGACGTTTTTTGTCGCGGCGCTCCGCAGCATCCCGTTGTCGTGCGCCGGGCGATCTGGCAGGCCTCGCTCTATGACCTCATGAAGGGCTTCGGCGACATTCAGACACGCAAGGTGAAAGTCCGCACCCATGTCATCAAGCGTCAGCCCGTTCTGGCGCTCGAGACGGCGCGCCGGAGACTGGCCGCGATGATGCCGCAGCTGCAGGAGTGGACATCGGTGCAATCCATGCAGGCCGAGGCCGGCGATGCGCAGGATGCGCCCGCCCGATCGGTGGTCGCGAGTTTCTTTTCGGCCGCGCTCGAGCTGGCGCGAGACCGGGCTGTCGAATTGCGGCAGGACAGGCCCTTCTCGGACGTTTATGTCCGTCGAAGGCAGGCGAGTCTCGCCGGCGCCATGAAGGCTGCGGCCATAAAGGCTGCGGAATGAGCGACGGCAAACGGTCGGACGGCGTCCCCCAGGATCTCGAAGCAATCCGGACGGCGGTGGCCCGATTGTCCAAGGCGAACGCCCGCGCGCAAGCCGACCTTCACGAGGTCGCGGAGCCCGAGACACGGGTCTCCAGCTCCTACGCCGCCTCGTCGGAGGAGGCTGTGCCGGACGGCCGATTGGCGGATGCCATGCGCAGGGCGGAAGCGGTGCTGTTCGCCTCGGCCGAGCCGCTGGATGCGGCGACCCTCAACGCCGCATTGCCGCCCGGCGTCGAGGCCGGAGACGTGCTGCTCAGGTTGAAAGCGGAGTATGCGGTCCGGGGCGTCCACCTGGTCGAGCTGGCCGGCAAATGGCGGTTTCAGACCGCAGCCGACCTCGCCTTCCTGTTCGAGTCGACGCGCGAGCAGCCAAGGGCGCTATCGCGCGCGGCCCTCGAGACGCTGGCGATCATCGCGTATTGCCAACCGGTGACTCGGGCGGAAATCGAGGATGTCCGGGGTGTCGCCGTGTCCAAGGGAACCGTCGATGTACTGATGGAGGCCGGGTGGGTCAGGCCGCGGGGCCGCCGCAGGTCGCCGGGCCGGCCCGTGACCTATGGGACCACGGACGGCTTTCTGGTGCATTTCGGGCTGGACGCCCTCGACAGCCTGCCGGGGCGAGACGATCTCCGGGCGGCGGGGCTTCTCAGCGCTGAAATCCCGCGCGATTTCGAGTTTGCCGGGTCGCCAAGGGACCTGGAAACGGGGGATCTGTCGATCGAGGATCCGTTCGAACCGGCGGAGTTCCAGATTAATTTCATGCAGGACGGGGACGAAAGCTAGGGTCGACCCCCGTGCAAGCGCGGCAATTGAAGGTCGATAGGCTCGCGAGAAGTCAGTCTTTTGCCGTCTCAGGAGGGATCGCAGTATTGACGCGGTCTGGATTTGCAGGATTGCCCGGATGGCGTTACGTTACGTGCTCACCATATCCGCCATTCCGGCCCCGTTGCGGCCGACATCAAGTGTGGCGAACCGGAGTAGACACGATGTTTGGACGTCTCGGTCCCGTCGAAATCATCCTGATCCTGGCGCTCGTGCTGCTTTTCTTCGGCGGGCGCGGGAAGATATCGGCGATGATGGGGGACATGGCCAAGGGGATAAAAAGCTTCCGGAAGGGCATGAAGGACCCTGAAGATGCTGACAACGCCCAGCCCGCGACCATGATCGGCGAGCCGATCAATGTGACGCCGGAAAAGGAAAAATCGAAGGCCTGACCTTCGGTCCGTGGCTTTCAGTGTACCGTCCTCCAGCGCCCCGGAAGGAGCAGTCTCGCCATGATGCCGGGCGTCGGCTTCGCGGAAATGATCCTTCTGGCGCTGGTGGCGATCGTCGTCATCGGCCCGAGGGACCTGCCGCTGATGATGCGCAAATTCGGTCGCTTCACCGGAAAGATGCGCTCTCTGGCGTTCGAGTTCCGCCAGGGCATCGACGAGCTTGGGCGGCAGGCCGAGCTGGATGAGCTGCGCAAGGAAGTCCTGGACCTAAAGAAACACACCGGTATCGAGGATTTCACGAAGGAGCTGGAGCAGGACCGCATTGACATGGAGAAGGACATCGCCAGCGCGATGTCCCCTGCCGAGATCAAGCCTGCCGCTCCCGCCCCAGCAGCTCTCATCCCCCCGGTACTCGGCGTCGCCGCGCCGGGCGCCGAGCCGCCCCTGCCAGTCTTGCCTGCGCCGTCGCCAGTCTCCGCTGCGACATCTGACGCGCCGCCGTCGGAAACACCGGCCCCCAGCGCGATCGAGGCTTTGGCCGCCAGGCAGGCGAGCGCTGCAGGCCGTCCCCGCGCTCTCAAAGTGGACAGCCCGGCGTGAACGCGCCCGTTAAGATTCCACCGCCGAAGCCTGATCCAGCGTCTCCGGACGATGACGTCGAGGCGAGCCGCGCGCCGCTGATGGACCATCTGGTCGAGCTGCGCCAGCGGCTGACGCGTATCCTGATCGCGCTTGGGGTGATGTTCTGCGCCGGATGGTTCATCGCCCAGCCGGCCCTCGACTTCCTGCTGACGCCGCTGGGCGACGCCGCCATTCGTCATGGCCGGGACATCGCCGAATTCGAGACGGTGACGACCGCGCCGCTGGAGCTTCTGTTCGTCAAGCTGAAGCTGATCTTCCTGATCGCGCTGGCGGTCACGTTTCCCTACATCGCGTGGGAGATCTACGGCTTTGTCGCGCCGGGCCTCTACAAGAAGGAGCGGATGGCTGTCCTGCCCTTCCTGTTCGTGATGCCGCTGCTGTTTGGCGCGGGCACGGCGATCGTCTATCTTTATGTCCTGCCGGCCTTCATGGACCTCTCCTTTAGCCAGGAGTTCGCGACCGATACGGCCAAGGTCGTCTACCTGCCGAAGGTCAAGGAATACTATGAGCTCGCGATCTCGCTGCTCACTGCCTTCGGGCTGGCGTTTCAGTTGCCGATCGTGCTGTCCCTGTTGTCGCGCGCCGACGTCGTGCATGCGTCCGGACTGCGCAAGGGACGGAAATACGCGGTGATCGTGATCTTCATCGTCGCCGCCATGATGACGCCGCCCGATCCTTTCAGCGTCTTTGCCCTGGCTCTGCCTCTTATCCTGCTCTACGAAACCGGCATCTGGTCGGCCGTCCTGATCGAGCGCGGACGCAAGAAGCGCGACGAGGAAGAGGCAAGCCGCGAGGCCGAGGAAGAACGGCGCGAGGCGACGGGCGCCAAGCCGGCCTAGGCCAGGGAGCGCCGCCCTCTGAAAGAGGAAGGCGGCGGCCGAGCTAACATCGAACCCGCTATCCGGGAGGGGGTCTCTCTCCCCTGCAAGGCGCTGTCCCGGCCTGTTCGCCGTGCTAGACCGTCCGTGATTCAGACGACACAGGCCACACCCATGCATGACATGCGCGCCCTTCGCGACAACCCGGGCGCCTACGCGAAAGCCTGGTCGCGGCGGCCGGGACTGGACGGGGCGGAGATCGTGGCCAGTATCCTGGAGCTGGATAGAGATGTGCGGAAAGCCATCACCGAAAAGGAGCTCGCCGAAGCGACCCGCAACGCAAAGTCGAAGGAAATCGGCAAGGCCAAGGCGACAAAAAATGAGTCGCTGGCGGCGCAACTGATGGAGGAGGTGGCGCAGGCCAAGGCGACGATCGAGGCGGCGGGCGCTCGCGAGGCAGAGGTGATCGCGAAGCGCGATGACCTGCTGGCGGGTCTGCCCAATTTGCCGTTGCCGGACGTGCCAGACGGCGAGGACGAGACGTCGAATGTGGAGGTGCGAAGAGTCGGAACGCCACGCGCGTTCGCTTTCTCGCCGAAGGACCATGCTGATCTTGGCGAGGCCCAGGGCATGATGGATTTCGAGGCGGCGGCGCGGATGAGCGGCTCGCGCTTCGTGGTGCTGAAGGGGCAGCTTGCAAGGCTGGAGCGGGCGCTGGCGGCATTCATGCTCGACGTCCAGACGGCCCCTCTTGAAAAAGGTGGGCATGGGTATGTGGAGCATTCGCCACCGCTGATGGTGCGCGACCACGCTATGTTCGGAACAGGGCAATTGCCGAAGTTTGGCGAGGATTTGTTTCGGATCGAGCATTTCAGCCGCGAGCATTTGGGGTTGGCGTATGAGGCCCTATTCGAGCGGGTCGGAAACGAGTTGCTAAACAGAAATGCATTCCGCGGGCTGACGAGCGAAGGGTATGACAAGGTCGCGAAGCAGATGGCCACGACTCGGCACTGGCTCATTCCCACCGCTGAGGTGTCCCTCACCAACATCGTGCGCGAGCAGATCCTTGACGCATCTGTCCTGCCGATGCGGATGACGGCGGCGACGCCCTGTTTCCGCTCGGAGGCGGGCTCAGGCGGGCGCGACATCAAGGGCATGATCCGCCAGCACCAGTTCATCAAGGTGGAGCTGGTGTCGGTTGTGAAGCCGGAGGATTCCGACGCCGAACTGGAGCGGATGACGCGCTGCGCCGAAAGCATACTCGACCGGCTGGAGCTACCTTATCGCACCGTGATGCTGTGCGCAGGCGACATGGGGTTCGGCGCCCGGAAAACCTACGACATCGAGGTCTGGCTGCCCTCGCAGCAGACCTATCGCGAGATTTCCTCCTGCTCGACCTGCGGCGACTTCCAGGCGCGACGGATGGACGCTCGTTTTCGTCCGGCGGCGACACCCGAGAATCCCAAGCCGAAGCCCGAATTTGTCCATACCCTTAATGGATCGGGGTTGGCGGTCGGCCGTTCGCTGGTGGCGGTGCTGGAAAACTATCAGCGCGAGGACGGGACCATCGACGTGCCTGTCGCGCTGGTGCCCTACATGGGCGGGGTCGAGGTGATCGCGCCTTAGCCTGATGCGATCGACAGGGATCAGCTTGCTCTGGTGTTGCGGGAAGGCCGCGCTTTTCACGAAAACGGCCTATGTCCATGCTCGGACTGGGGCCTGAGCGACATGCGCTTTACCCCCGTCAGGGGAGAACGGCCATGTCGTTTTCGGTTGTATGGTTTGGAGTTCAAGGCAAGTCGCCAGCCGCGTTTCTGGAGCGTGCCGGCTATTCTGACACGGGCGAGGAAGATGCGTTCGCCGATGCGGACGTGTCCGGGGCGACCTATCCGGACGGTTGGTATGTGGTCGTCGGCAGCGACCTCGACTTGTTCGAGGTCGAGGAGCTGAAAGCCTGGTCGGCAGACGCCCGCGTTGTGGCTGTCGTCAATGACGAGGAGAATCTGACCAGCCTCGCGACGGAGTGGCGCGACGGAAAGATTGTCTGGTCGATTTCGCACGAACCCAAGGACGGCGAACCTGTGCTGGCCGTGGAAGGGACGCTGCCGGACGTGTTCGAGGAGGTGAAGCGCAACTATCTCGACAAGCTGGACGGGGCGACACCGATGGAGATTGCCTTTGAAGTGCCGATCGAGGTGGCTTTCCGCATCACTGGCTTTCGGCATGACGTGATGGGCTTCGAGCCCGACCCACCGGTCTTTACGCGGCTGGTTCGCGAATAGGATTTTGCGTCGGCGGAGCGAAGCCTGTACGAGGAGCCGGCTCGGCTGTCGGGCGACGAGGCTCCATGCGCATTCTTCTTACCAATGACGATGGCGTGTTCGCGGCGGGATTGTCTGTCCTCGAGGACATTGCGCGTTCGGTCACCGACGATGTCTGGATCGCGGCGCCCCACGAGGAACAGTCAGGACAGGCTCGGGCGATCACGCTGAACGCACCCGTTCGGGTGCGCGAGGAATCTCCGAGGCGATTTGCGGTGGCGGGAACCCCGTCGGACGCAGTCTTGCTGGGCGTGCTGGAAATCCTGAAGGACAACAAGCCCGACCTCATTCTCTCCGGCGTCAACCGGGGCCAGAACCTTGCCGAGGACACCAGCCAGTCGGGCACGGTGGCGGGCGCCATCGAGGGCATGCATCTCGGGATCCCCTCCATCGCGTTTTCCCAGGCGCGCAATTTCCGGCGCGGAGAAGCGATTCCATGGGAGACGGGCCGGGTGTGGGGACCCCGCGTGCTGAAGGCCTTGTTGGCGGCGGGTTGGCCGAAGAATGTGGTCATGAACGTCAACTTTCCGGACCGGCTGCCGGGAGATGTGGCGGGCGTCGAAGTTACCCGCCAGGGGTTCCGCGACGAATCGATCAGCCATCTCGACAAGCGCACGGACCTGCGTGGGACGGACTATTTCTGGATCGGGTACACCGGCAAGTTCTCCGAGCCGCCGCAGGGCACAGACTTGCGCGCAATCTATGACGGCCGGATCTCGGTCACGCCCCTGCATATCGACATGACGCACCACGCCTATCGCGAGGATCTCGCGAAGACGCTGAAGGTGGCGGAATGAGAAGATCCGCCAGCTGATGGGCGATCCCGACGACCCCCGTTTTCACGCCGCGCGCCTGGTGCTGGCGTTGCGCCAGGCTGGCGTGATGGACCAGCGGGTGCTTGAGGCGCTGGAGAAGACGGCGCGCGAGCCTTTTGTCCCGCGCCCGTTCCTGGGCAGCGCATGGGACGATGTGGAACTGCCGATCGACTGCGGGCAGTCGCTGACCCGGCCCGTAGTGGTGGGGGTGATGGTGCAGGCGCTGAATTCGCAACGCGAGCACCTCGTTCTGGAAATTGGGTCCGGGACGGGATATTCGGCGGCCGTGCTGAGCCGCTTGTCGCGGCGGGTCTACACGATCGAACGCTACAGGACGTTGGTCGAGAAGGCGCGCGGCGCCCTGGACCAGATAGGGATTGAACGCGTCGAGGTCAGACTGGCCGATGGGCTGCTTGGATGGCCCGAGGCGGCGCCGTTTGACCGGGTTGTCCTGATGGGCGCTGTCGTCGCCGTGCCGCCGGCGATCGTCGATCAGGTCGCGCGCGGTGGCGTGATCGTCGCCCCGATCGACCGGGATGGCGCTCAGCATGTGGTGCGGATCGAGAAACGGTACGACGGGTCGTTGCACGAAACCGTCGTGCTGAGGGCGCGCTTTGCTCTGCTGGAGCCTGGAATCGCTCGCGAGCTATAGGCATAAAAGCGCCGGGACCGCCAAATGACAGCAGCATGTGGACAAGATAATGTGCGGGGAATCGCTGGCCTGTCTGTCCAGAAATCAGGGGGTGGAGACATGAGTTTCGCCTTGCGCGGCGCCATGCTGGCTGTAGCGACAGTTCTTTGGCTGAGCGCCTGCGCCTCGAATCCGCCCGTCGCGGGCGGGCCAGTAACGATCGAATACAGGGGAGCGGCGCCAGGCGCTGCGGGAACATCTGCGACTGTCCTGGCGTCCGGTTCGACCGCCCCAGATCCCGTGCGGGCGACGAGGCTCACAACCTCTCCGGCGGTGGCCGAGGCCGCCGCCCCGGCGCCCTCGGATGCTCCAAGGCCCGGCGGACCCCTCCGGCAGGACCGGGAGGCGGCCGACAGGCGCGGCATTGAGGTGTTGCGGGGCGATTCCCTCTACGAAATCTCGCGGCGGTACTCGGTCAATATGCGTGCGCTGATCGAAACCAATGGCCTTGAGCCGCCTTACACCCTGTCGCCGGGACAGATCGTGCAATTGCCGCCGCCCAACATCCATGTCGTCGAGCGCGGCGAAACCCTCTATTCCGTGTCGCGGCGATACAATGTGGATACGCGCTCACTGGCGCTGATGAACGGGCTGTCGCGGCCCTGGTCGGTCTGGCCGGGCGACGAAATCCTGCTGCCCGCTCTGGCGCGAGATGCTGGCCGCGTGGCCGAGTACGAAGCGTATCCGGAAATTGGCGCCGGTCCGGTCTCCGAGGCATCGACCGATTCAAGCGGCGCGCCCGGGCCGATCTCGCTGATGCCGGGAAGGCAAAAGCCGGCGACGGCGCCCCTCTCCTCGGCCGCGCCGCGCTTTGTCGACAACCCCGCAGGGGCGTCGCCCACCTTCATCTGGCCGGTTTCCGGACCGATCCTCACGGCTTACGGCGCGGGAGTGGATGGACTGCGAAATGACGGTGTGAACATCGGGGCGGAAACCGGCGCCGATGTGCTCGCCTCTGCGGCCGGAGATGTGGTCTACGCAGGCGACGAGCTGGCGGGTTTCGGTAATCTCGTCCTGATCCGTCACCCGGAGGGCTGGGTGTCGGCCTACGCCCATGGTGAAACCCTGCTGGTGTCGGAGGGCGACACTGTGATGCAGGGACAGGCGATCGCGCGCGTCGGAGCGACAGGGTCTGCGGCGCAACCCCAGGTGCATTTCGAGCTGCGCAGGGGCAAGCAGCCCGTCAATCCTGAACAACATCTCCCGGTGGCCAGAGGGTAGTCTCGCCGCGCAAGCAAGCGGCTCGCGATTGCCAAGCCGGCCGCCAAGGTTATAGTCCGCTCGCTGTGCCTCCCCCTCGCTGGCGGGAGCGCAACCAGTTTCCCACGGAGCCCCGATGCTGCTGTCACATGCGTTCTTTCAGGCTGTTGCTCCCGGCGCCGGGGGCGGGGCGGCGTCGAGCCTGCTCGTGAACCTTCTTCCGATGGTCGGCATCATCGCGATTTTCTACTTTTTGCTGATCCGGCCGCAGAATCAACGGGCGAAAAAACACAAGGAAATGCTGGGCGCGCTCAAGAAGGGTGACGCCGTCGTCACCTCCGGCGGAATTCTCGGCAAGGTGCTCAAGATCGCTGACAGCGAAGTCACGATAGACACGGGCGAGGGAGGCAAACTGCGGATACTGCGCGGAATGATCCTTGAGGTGCAAACCAAAAGCGAATTGGCTCCGGCCAACGACGTCAAGGAGAGCTGATTCTCCATGCTTTTGCGTTTTGAGGCCTGGAAGGTCACGCTCATCATGGCGGCCCTTATCCTGGGCGCGCTTCTTGTGTTGCCGAACTTCGCTTCTCTTGCTCCCTATACGAGTTGGCTGCCGACGGGGCCCATGAAGCTCGGTCTCGACCTCCGCGGCGGAGCGTCGATCCTGCTGGAAGTGGATCCGGTCGAACTCGAAACCAACAGGATGCGCGAGCTGTCGCGCGACGTTCGCGGCGCGCTGAGCCAGAGGCCGGGAATCATTTCCCCGCAGCGCAACGTCGTCGATAAGCCCAATCCTGCGGCCAATTCCCCGACCAAAGAATTGCAAATCTCCTTGCGCGACGCGGCTGACATGGCGGAGGCGATCCGGCGCATCGAGCGGCTCGGCAATCCACCTGTGGGCGCGATCGGCGTCGCCAATACGCTCGATGTGAGGCAGGCGGGCGCGGACCGTATCGTGATCTCGCTCACCCGTGAGGCGCTCGACAAGCTCCGCGCCGACGCGCTCAGCAACTCGATGGAGGCTGTGCGCCGGCGGGTCGACAATTCGGGCACAGTCGAGCCCAACATCCAGAAGCAGGGCGACAACCGCATTATCGTCGAGGTTCCCGGTCTCGACGACCCGACGTCACTGATCGATGTGATCACCCAGGCCGGCGTGTTGACCTTCAACCTGGTGGACGTCCAGGCCAGCCCTGCGGACTATGAGCCCAACGTGCCGCGCAACGGGCGCCTGGCGCTTCCGGACGACAGCCTCAACGGACAGGTCCAGGTAATCTTCGAGGATCCCATCATCACCGGGGCCGATCTCCAGTCGGCGTCGCAAAGCTTCGACCAGAACAACCGGCCCGCTATCAGCTTCCAGCTTCGTCCTGCGGGCGCCCAGCGCTTTGGGAAGACAACGACGGACAATGTCGGAACGCCCTTCGCCATCGTGCTCGACAACAGGATCGTCTCGGCTCCAAACATCCGTTCGCCAATCACCGGCGGTTCAGGTGTGATCGAAGGCAGCTTCACCCTGGAAGAAGCCGAGAACCTCGCAGTGGTCCTGCGGTCGGGCGCCCTTCCGGCCAAGCTGCAGGTCGCCGAGCGCCGGCTGGTCGGCGCCGGCCTGGGCGCGGATTCGATCCGCATGGGCGTCACGGCTTCGGTTATCGGGGTCGCGCTTGTCGCGGCGTTCATGATCGCCGCCTACGGGCTGCTCGGGGTGTTCGCGGTCATCGCGCTCCTCTGCAACCTCTTCTTGATGATGGGGGTGCTGTCGCTTCTCGGCGCCACGCTGACCCTGCCGGGGATCGCCGGGATCCTGCTCACCATGGGCATGGCCGTCGATTACAACGTGCTCATTTTCGAACGCATACGCGAGGAAAAACGCAATGGCCGCGCCCCGGTCTCCTCGGTTGAGGTGGGCTACAAGGAGGCGATGGCGACGATCATCGACGCCAACGTGACTCACCTCGTGGCTGCCCTCGTCATGTTCAACCTGGGGTCAGGGCCAGTCCGCGGTTTCGCCCTGACGCTGGCGATCGGGATCATCACCTCGTTTTTCACGGCGGTGATCGTCGCCCGACTGATCATGTCGGTGTGGCTGAAGACGGCGCGTCCTAGGGCGATCCCGATCTGAGAGAATGCAAATGAGCGAATAGAGGATTGCGATAGAGGGAATAACGCTCCGATGCGGGTCTGACACGTCAATTGCGCCATACTCCATTCCCTGTTCGCCTATTCAACTCCTCGTCGCAATTTCCCATCTTCGCCATGGACGGCGCTGGCGGGATGCCCTAGACGCACGCGTTCGAATGCTGAACTCTCTAGCGAGCCTCGCCCTTCCATGGCCGACACGACCGCCGAAAAGAAAAAAAGCGTAGGTCCGCTCACCTTCTTCGCTCAGGTGCGCCAGGAAGCCCGCAAGGTCACCTGGACGACCCGCAAGGAAACCGTCGCGGCGACTATCATGGTGCTGATCATGGTCGTTGTGGCGGCTATTTTCTTCTTCGCTGCGGATCAGCTCGTGGCGTTCCTGGTTCGTCTCATCACGCAGGTCGGGTCGCTTTGATGGCTGACGCCAAATGGTACATCGTCCACGCCTACTCGAACTTCGAGAAGAAGGTCGCAGCCACCATTCGCGAGCAGGCCGACATGCAGGGGCTGTCGGAACTGATCGAGGACATCGAGGTGCCGACCGAAGAGGTTGTGGAGGTCGTGCGCGGTCGCAAGCGGACGGTCGAAAAGCGCCATATGCCCGGCTATGTACTGGTCAAGATGAAGCTGACAGACGAGGCCTACCACCTCGTCAAGAACACGCCGAAGGTCACGGGTTTCCTCGGCGCCGAGGGGGGCAAGAAGCCCCTGCCGGTGCCCGAATCCGAAGTTAAGCGCATTCTGGGGCAGGCGACAGACATCGCCGAGCGTCCACGCCATCTCATCGCCTTTGAGATTGGGGAAAAGGTGAAGGTGACGGACGGCCCGTTCGCATCGTTCGAGGGCGCGGTCGAGGACATAGACGAGAGCGCCGGGCGCCTCAAGGTTTCAGTTTCGATCTTCGGGCGGGCAACGCCTGTTGATCTCGAATACGGCCAGGTCGAGAAGGTTTAGATCGGAAGCCAGGTCTAACTGGCGCGCGTGCTGACAAGCACGAGCAACGCGACAACCCCGACCAGCGTCAAAGCCTGCACCACTAGCAGCACCGTGATTGCCAACTTCAGAGTTGCTACGGATTGTTTGATCTGATCAATCGGTCGGGTGACGGTCTCCACCGCCATTTGTCCCACCGCCTTGGCCGCGTCCAGCATTCTTGGTCCCTTTGCGAAAATGGTCCAGTATAGACTCGTGCTCCTTGCCATTGGAAATTGACAATGGTCCTGGCGCCGGAGAACAATCGCATGAGTACCCCATCGGATGACCAGGTACGACTGTGGGGCATTATCATCACCCATGGACTTGTAGACGAGTATGAACGCGACTGGCTTGGGCGTGTGAGGTCACGCCATACCCAGCGCTATATCCGCGCCGACTTTACGCCCGAGCTGGCTCAATTTGTCCTCGGCGCTGGCGCCACATTGCAGGGCGTCGCCGGCGGCGCCAAGGCTGCAATTACGGCCGCGCCCGATCAGTTACGCAAGCTTCTTGCGAACCTGCAGGAGCCGAAGCCGCGCGGGTGAAGCCAGATGCTGACGGCTTTCGCCGCTTCCCAAGTCAGTCAGGACCATGCAAGGGGCCACTCGAGTTGTCCGCGTACGTTGCCGCGAGGATGGAGTGGCAATGAAGATCGTGCGTCAGGACGGCGAAATCTTGCGTTCTGGCGTAGACCATAATCTCGGCATCGGCGGCATCGGCCGGACCGATATCCTCCGTTGCGTTGCAGGAAAGCCGGCCTCAACCAGCAGAGCGGCCGTGGTTTCCACCTCGCAGCTGGACAAATAGCCGTTTTTCCGCCATTAGCCGGCCCTCGCGTGGGAGGCTTTAGCCCGCCGCACCACGCACCCCTGCCTGCCCGGATGATCCGGGGAGGTACCGGGCGGCGGTGAAATACCCGTCGTCCATCCACAAAAGAGGGATACATGGCGAAGAAACTGCTGGGGAGTCTGAAGCTTCAGGTCCCCGCCGGAGCGGCGAATCCGTCGCCTCCGATCGGCCCCGCACTAGGTCAGCGCGGCATCAACATCATGGAGTTCTGCAAGGCGTTCAACGCCCGCACGCAGGAACAGCCGAAGGGCATGCCCCTTCCGGTCGTGATCACTTATTATCAGGACAAGTCCTTCACCTTCGAGATCAAGACGCCTCCCGCCAGCTATCTTCTCAAGCAGGCGGCCAAGATCCAGGGCGGCTCCAAGCTCCCGGGCCGCGACAGCGCCGGCACGGTGACGATGGGCCAGTGCCGCGACATCGCGAAGCTGAAGCTGAAGGATCTCAATACGGACGACATCGATGAGGGCGCGCGCAGCATTGCTGGCTCGGCCCGGTCGATGGGCATCCTGGTTACGGAGTAGGCGTCATGGCAAAACTCGGTAAACGCACGGCTGCGGCGCGCGCCAAGGTCGATCCGGAGAAAATCTACGCCATCGCCGACGCGGTGAAGATGGTGAAGGACAATGCAAAGGCGAAGTTCGACGAAACCATCGAGGTCGCGGTCAATCTGGGTGTCGATCCCAAGCACGCCGACCAGATGGTCCGCGGCGTGTGCTTGCTGCCCAACGGCACTGGCCGGACGGTTCGGGTCGCGGTGTTCGCGCGCGATAAGAAGGCCGACGAGGCACGTGCGGCGGGGGCGGACATTGTCGGCGCCGAAGACCTGTTCGATACTGTAAATGGCGGCACGATCAATTTTGATCGGGTCATCGCCACGCCGGATATGATGGGATTGGTCGGCCGTCTCGGCAAGGTTCTGGGACCAAAGGGCCTGATGCCAAACCCGAAAGTCGGCTCGGTCACGATGAACATCTCGCAGGCCGTCAAAGACGCCAAGGGGGGGTCGGTCGAGTTCCGCGTCGAAAAGGCGGGGATCATTCACGCTGGCGTCGGCAAGGCAAGCTTCACGGAAGCGGCGCTCGAAGAAAACGTGAAAGCGTTTGTCGGAGCCCTCATGAAGGCCAAGCCCTCGGGCGCGAAAGGCACCTACGTCAAAAAGGTCGCCCTGTCTTCCACCATGGGCCCCGGCGTCGCCATTGACGTCTCGACGGTGAACCAGTCCACCGGCGGCTGATCTTGCTGCTGTTCAATAATAAAGGCCGGCCCGGACGACCTGGCCGGCCTTTATTATCGATGCAAGGCTCCGGTCAGGTCTTCGCAAGACGGGACCTTCAGGCCATGCAGGTGGCGAACTGGGCGTAGCGACAGGAATGCGGGCCAGAACGCGCCGCAGGAGGGCAAATCCGCCCTGAAAGTGAAAAAATGAAAAAAGCAAGAGGCGCTTGCAAGTACAAGATTGGGCGGCTATACGCGCCCCTCTGGAGGATTCGTTAATCGAGTCTTCCTAGATTCTACTCGTCCATGATTGCAGGTGGAATTCGGGCGTCGCTGCTCTTTCCATAATTGTTGCCTGCATGAGACGGGGTGTGACGGGACGCGGGTGCGTTGTCGGTGAAGGCCGGCGGCGTCGCCCTTGAGTTCGTTTTTGCCCTGGGACGGGGGCGCGCGAGGTCCATGTGACCGCAGCGCCTTCCGGAACAGCCGTCCTTACAGGGCCGGCGCGTTGCGAGGGCGAGGCGACCGCGAGTCCTGCGTGCGCATCCTGGGGCGGCTGGACGGTCTGGCTGTCCGCTATGGAGACCGCAATGGATAAAGCTGGAAAAGCCGTTGCCCTGGAGGCGTATAGAAGCGTCTTCGCGGAGGCAGGCGTGGTTGTTGTCACGCAGTATACCGGGCTCACCGTCGCGGAAATGACTGATCTGCGCACTAGGCTGAAAGGCGAGGGCGCGCGGTTGAAGGTGATCAAGAACCGTCTGGCTGTCATCGCTCTTGACGGCAAGGGCGGAGACGGCGCGGCCAGGCTTTTCGTCGGGCCGGTCGCCATCGCCTACTCCGCCGACCCGGTGGCCGCCCCCAAGGTGGTCGCCGAGTATGCCAAGAAGAACGAGAAGCTCGTTCTGGTCGGCGGCATCATGGGCGAATCGGTGCTCGACCAGAATGGCGTGAAGACACTCGCTTCGCTGCCGTCGCTGGACCAGCTCCGCGGCAAGATCATCGGACTCATCCAGGCGCCTGCGACCAAGATCGCCGGCATCTTGCAGGCCCCCGGCGGCCAGCTGGCGCGCGTCATAGGCGCCTACGCCAGCAAGGACGCCGCCTGACCCCGGTCATTTTCAGTACGGAAGCCCAGCACTTCCCATCCCACGTCACACACACCATCTGAAGGAACCCTCAAATGTCAAAACTCGAAAAAATCGTCGATGATCTGTCGTCGCTGACCGTTCTTGAAGCGGCTGAACTCGCCAAGCTACTGGAAGGGAAGTGGGGCGTTTCGGCGGCGGCGCCTGTGGCTGCCGCCGCTCCGGCCGGAGGCGGCGCCGCTGCCGCGCCCGTCGAAGCCCAGACCGAGTTCTCGGTCGTTCTCACGGCCGCTGGCGACAAGAAGATCAACGTCATCAAGGTCGTGCGCGAAGTTGTTCCAAGCCTTGGCCTGAAGGAGGCCAAGGATCTGGTGGAGGCGGCGCCCAAGGCTGTCAAGGAAGGCGTCACCAAAGAGGAAGCCGAAACCATCAAGAAAAAACTGGAAGACGCCGGCGCTAAGGTCGAACTCAAGTAGATCCGCCTCAGCGTCGGGCGGCGCTCCTGCAAGGGGGGGCCGCCGACGCATGTCGGCCTTTTCCCGCGCGGTGGAGAGGCTGACATCAAGTTCAGAGTTGGCGCTTCGACCGCTTGTCGGTCGCCGCGCCCCGCGCACCGGATACAGGCCTGTCGCTGACACTCTCCCGCTTCCCCGGAAGATGAAGTCGCGGCGCAGAATAAGAGATCGAGAGCATGGCTCTGTCGTTTACGGCAAAGAAGCGTATTCGGAAGTCGTATGGGGTCATTCAAGAAACGGTGCAGATGCCGAACCTGATCGAGGTTCAGCGATCCTCCTACGAACAGTTCCTGCAAATGCACACACCGGCCGCCAAGCGCGACCCGGATGGGCTCGAGGCCGTGTTCAGGTCGGTGTTTCCGATCAAGGATTTTTCGGATCGGGCCGTTCTCGAATACATATCCTACGAGTTCGAACAGCCGAAGTTCGACGTGCAGGAATGCATGCAGCGCGATCTCAATTATGCCGCGCCGCTCAAGGTCAAGCTGCGTCTCATCGTGTTCGAAACGGACGAGGAGACGGGCGCCAAGTCGATCAAGGACATCAAGGAGCAGGACGTCTATCTCGGCGACATCCCGCTGATGACCGAAAAGGGTACGTTTATCGTCAACGGTACCGAGCGGGTGATTGTTTCGCAGATGCACCGCTCGCCGGGTGTGTTCTTCGACCATGACAAGGGCAAGACGCACGCTTCGGGCAAGCTGCTGTTCGCCGCGCGAGTGATCCCCTATCGCGGCTCGTGGCTCGATTTCGAGTTCGACGCCAAAGACATCCTGCACGTTCGCATCGATCGCAAACGCAAGCTGCCGGCCACTGTCCTGCTGCAGGCGCTCGGCTATGGCGGAGCGAAAATCCTCGACACTTTCTACAACAAGGTGGCGTTCAAGCTCGACAAGGCTGGCTGGATTACAGGGTTTTCCGCCGAGCGCTGGAAGGGCGCGCGGCCCGAATTCGATCTCGTCGACAAGAAAACCGGCAAAGCCGTCTTCCCGGCTGGAAAGAAGATTACCCCGGTCAAAGCCAAGAAGGCCGAAGCCGACGGGCTGGAGGACATTCTCGTTCCATCGACCTTCCTGGAGGGCAAGTTCATCGGCGAGGACGTGGTCAATCAGGCCACAGGCGAAATCTACGCTGAAGCCGGGGATGAACTTACCGAAGAGACGGTCGCCGCGCTGCGCGACGCCAAGGTCAAGGTCGTCAACCTGCTTGACACAGACGGGGACAATGCCCGCGGTCCATGGCTGCGCAACACGCTGAAGGTCGACAAGGCCGAGAACCGCACCGACGCGTTGTCAGACATCTATCGCGTGATGCGTCCCGGCGAGCCGCCAACCCTCGAGGCGGGCGAAGCTCTCTTCAACCAGCTGTTCTTCGATTCGGAGCGTTACGACCTGTCGGCCGTGGGTCGCGTCAAGATGAACATGCGCCTTGGCATCGAGGCGCCGGACACCCAGCGGACGCTGCGCGAGGACGACATCGTGGCGGTCATGCGCACCGTGCTCGATCTCAAGGACGGCAAGGGCGAGGTCGATGACATCGACAACCTCGGGAATCGCCGGGTGCGTTCGGTTGGCGAACTGCTGGAGAACTCATTCCGCGTCGGACTGGTTCGCATGGAGCGCGCCATCAAGGAGCGCATGAGCTCGGTCGATATCGACACCGTAATGCCGCACGATCTCATCAACGCAAAGCCGGTCGTCGCGGCCGTGCGGGAGTTCTTCGGGTCTTCGCAGCTTTCGCAGTTCATGGACCAGACCAATCCCCTCTCCGAGATCACTCACAAGCGCCGCCTTTCCGCGCTCGGGCCGGGCGGTCTCACGCGCGAGCGCGCCGGGTTCGAGGTGCGCGACGTGCACCCGACCCACTATGGCCGCATCTGCCCCATCGAGACGCCTGAGGGGCCAAATATCGGGCTGATAAACTCGCTGGCGACGCATGCCCGGATCAACAAGTACGGCTTCATCGAGAGCCCGTACCGCAAGGTCACCAATGGCAAGCTAACGTCAGAGGTGAAATACCTCTCCGCAATGGAGGAGCAGCGCTATTCGATCGCCCAGGCCAATGCGAAAATCGACGCGAAGGGCAATCTGGTCAACGAGTTCGTCAACGCGCGTGTCGGTCCGGCGCGGGACGCGACGCTGATCGCGCGGGAGAACATCGATTATATCGACGTCTCGCCCAAGCAGGTCGTGTCGGTTGCGGCGGCGCTCATCCCGTTTCTTGAGAACGACGACGCCAACCGCGCGCTGATGGGCTCCAACATGCAGCGTCAGGCCGTGCCGCTCGTCCGCACGGACGCCCCGCTTGTCGGCACAGGCATGGAGCTGGTTGTCGCCCGTGACAGCCGGGCCGCTGTTTCGGCGAAGCGCGGCGGCGTAGTGGAGCAGGTGGACGCGATGCGGATCGTGGTCCGTGCGACGGACGATGTTGAGGACTCGAAATCGGGCGTCGATATCTATCGCCTGTCCAAGTTCCAGCGGTCGAACCAGAACTCGTGCATCAACCAGCGTCCCATCGTGAAGGTCGGGGACAAGGTGGCCAAGGGCGACATCATCGCGGACGGACCCTCTACCGACCTTGGCGAACTGGCGCTCGGCCGCAACGTGCTGGTCGCGTTCATGCCGTGGAACGGCTACAATTTCGAGGACTCGATCCTCATCTCCGAGCGCATCGTGCGTGACGACGTCTTCACCTCGATCCACATCGAGGAGTTCGAGATCGCGGCTCGCGACACCAAGCTTGGGCCGGAGGAGATCACGCGCGACATTCCGAACGTCGGCGAAGAGGCCTTGCGCAACCTCGACGAGGCTGGGATCGTTGCGGTCGGAGCGGAAGTTCAAGCTGGCGACATCCTGGTCGGCAAGGTTACGCCCAAGGGCGAGTCGCCGATGACGCCGGAAGAAAAGCTCCTGCGCGCCATCTTCGGTGAAAAGGCCTCCGACGTGCGCGATACGTCGCTGAAAATGCCGCCAGGCGCCACCGGAACAGTGGTCGAAGTGCGCGTCTTCAATCGTCACGGGGTCGATAAGGACCAGCGCGCTCTGCAAATCGAGCGCGAACAGATCGACCAGCTGATGACCGACCGCGACGACGAGCTGGCGATCATCCAGCGCGACGCGATCAACCGTGTGCGCACCATGCTGAAGGGCCAGATGGCGGTCGCTCGCGGCGGTAAGAAAGCGGCGATCACCGAGGAGTATCTCGACAATGTCTCGGCGCCGGACATGTGGAAAATCGCCATTGACGACGATGCGGTCGAATCCCAGGTCAAGGCGCTGAAGGGCTCGTTCGACGAAAGCGTCGGACTGATCGAGGCGCGCATCACCGACAAGATCGAGAAGGTGCAGCGCGGCGACGATCTGCCGCCAGGCGTCATGAAAGTGGTGAAGGTGTTCGTCGCGGTGAAGCGCAAGCTTCAGCCAGGCGACAAGATGGCCGGCCGTCACGGCAACAAGGGTGTGATTTCCAAGATCAATCCGCTTGAGGACATGCCATTCCTCGAGGACGGCACGATCGTCGACATCGTGCTCAATCCGTTAGGCGTTCCGTCGCGGATGAATGTCGGACAGATCCTGGAGACGCATCTGGGCTGGGCGTGCGCCGGCATCGGCAAGATGATTGATGAGTCGCTGCAGGCCTATCGCCGCAATCATGACATCAAGGCGCTGACCAAGACGCTGCGGGACGCTTACGGTGAAGACGAGGAGCTGCCAAAATCCGCCGAAGACCTGGAGGAGCTGGCCTCCAACCTGACCAAGGGCATTCCGATCGCGACGCCGGTTTTCGACGGCGCGAACGAGGACGACATCGCTGTTATGCTCAAGAAGGCCGGCCTCGATTCGTCGGGGCAGGTTTACCTCATCGATGGCCGGACAGGCGACCAGTTCACCCGCAAGGTGACCGTCGGATACAAATACCTGCTGAAGCTGCACCACCTTGTCGACGACAAGATCCACGCACGCTCTACCGGCCCCTATTCGCTCGTCACCCAGCAGCCGCTGGGCGGCAAGGCGCAGTTCGGCGGACAGCGCTTCGGGGAGATGGAAGTCTGGGCGCTCGAAGCCTACGGCGCCGCCTACACGCTGCAGGAGATGCTGACTGTGAAGTCGGACGACACCGCCGGCAGGGCGAAGGTCTACGAGGCGATCGTGCGCGGGGACGACACGTTCGAGGCCGGCATACCCGAGAGCTTCAACGTTCTCGTCAAGGAAATGCGTTCGCTCGGCCTCAACGTCGAGCTGCTCGAGGCGGACGAAACACCCGACGAAGATCCTTCTTGATCCTCGCCATGAACTACGCCGCCCAAATACTCTTCCTGCCGCGCGTCGGCCGGAAGATCACCCCAAGAGGGAGATAGCGTCAGGATGAGCCAAGAAGTCACCAATCTGTTCAATCCCAACGCGCCGGCCCCGACGTTTGAGGCCATCCGCATTGCAATCGCCAGCCCGGAGGAAATCCGGAAATGGTCGTCGGGCGAGATCAAGAAACCCGAGACGATCAACTACCGCACGTTCAAGCCAGAGCGCGACGGGCTGTTCTGCGCGCGCATTTTCGGACCTATCAAGGACTATGAGTGCCTGTGCGGCAAGTACAAGCGCATCAAGTATCGTGGCGTCACCTGCGAGAAATGCGGCGTCGAGGTCACGCTCGCCCGCGTGCGGCGCGAGCGCATGGGTCACATCGACCTTGCGGCGCCTGTCGCCCACATCTGGTTCCTGAAGTCCCTGCCGAGCCGCATTTCGCTGATGCTGGACATGGCGCTCAAGGACGTCGAGCGCGTGCTCTATTTCGAGAGCTATGTCGTCACCGAGCCGGGCCTCACCACGCTGAAGGAAAAGCAGCTCCTCACCGAAGAGGAATACATGCAGGCCCAGGAACAGATGGGCGAGGACAGCTTCACGGCGCTGATCGGCGCCGAGGCCGTGCGCGAGTTGCTGAAAGGGTTCGACCTCGAGCAAATGGCCGAGCAGCTGCGCTCGGATCTCGCCGAGGCCACCGGCGAGCTGAAGCCGAAGAAGATCGCCAAGCGTCTCAAACTGGTCGAGAGCTTCCTGCATTCGGGTTGCCGCCCGGAGTGGATGATCCTGACGATCGTGCCGGTGATCCCGCCGGACCTGCGTCCGCTCGTGCCGCTCGATGGCGGCCGGTTCGCGACGTCGGACCTCAACGATCTCTATCGTCGCGTCATCAACCGCAACAACCGTCTCAAGCGCCTCATGGAGCTTCGCGCCCCGGACATCATCATCCGCAACGAAAAACGGATGCTGCAGGAATCGGTTGATGCGCTGTTCGATAATGGCCGCCGCGGCCGGGTCATCACGGGCACCAACAAGCGCCCGCTGAAATCTCTGTCCGACATGCTGAAGGGAAAGCAGGGACGGTTCCGCCAGAACCTGCTCGGCAAGCGCGTCGATTATTCTGGCAGGTCGGTTATCGTCGTCGGGCCTGAGCTCAAGCTGCACCAGTGCGGCCTACCCAAGAAGATGGCGCTCGAACTGTTCAAGCCGTTCATCTACGCACGCCTCGACGCCAAGGGTCTCGCCGGCACCGTGAAGGCCGCCAAGAAGCTGGTCGAGAAAGAAAAGCCGGAAGTCTGGGACATTCTCGAAGAGGTGATCCGCGAACACCCCATCATGCTGAACCGGGCGCCGACGCTGCACCGGCTGGGCATCCAGGCGTTCGAGCCGAAACTCATCGAGGGCAAGGCCATCCAGCTTCACCCGTTGGTCTGCGCCGCGTTCAACGCCGACTTCGACGGCGACCAGATGGCGGTGCACGTGCCCCTGAGCCTCGAGGCCCAGCTGGAGGCCCGCGTCCTGATGATGTCGACAAACAACATCCTGTCGCCAGCCAACGGGCGGCCGATCATCGTGCCGTCGCAGGACATCGTTCTGGGCCTCTACTACGTTTCGATCGAGCGCGAGAACGAGCCGGGCGAGGGGATGATTTTCTCCGACCTCGCCGAGATAGAGCACGCGCTGTCGGCCAAGGCCATCACGCTGCATACCCGCATCCGGGCGCGCTACATCACCAAGGACGAAACCGGCAAGATGGTCGCCAAGGTGTTTGACACGACACCCGGGAGGATGATGGTTGCGGATTGCCTGCCGCGCGAATTCGGCATGGATCCCAAGCTCTGCAACGAGCTGATGACCAAGAAGGCGGTCGGCAAGCTGATCGATACCGTCTACCGGAATTGCGGTCAGAAGGCGACGGTCATCTTCTGCGACCGCGTCATGGCGCTGGGCTTCAAGGAAGCGGCGAAGGCCGGCATCTCCTTCGGCAAGGACGACATGGTCGTCCCCAAGTCCAAGGACAAGCTGGTGGGAGACACCCGCAAGCTGGTCTCGGAGTACGAGCGGCAATACGCCGATGGTCTCATCACGCGCGGCGAGAAGTTCAACAAGGTCGTCGACGCCTGGTCCGCCTGCACGGACAAGGTCGCGGACGCGATGATGGAGGCGGCGGGAACGCCGACCGTGGACAAGGTGACAGGCCGCGTCGGCGAGCTGAACTCCGTCTTCATGATGGCTCATTCGGGCGCACGCGGGTCGAAGAACCAGATGAAGCAACTCGCGGGCATGCGCGGCCTGATGGCCAAGCCGTCGGGCGAGATCATCGAGACGCCGATCGTGTCGAACTTCAAGGAGGGCTTGACGGTTCTCGAATACTTCAACTCGACGCACGGCGCCCGGAAGGGTCTCGCCGACACGGCGCTGAAAACGGCGAACTCCGGCTATCTCACGCGTCGTCTCGTCGATGTGGCGCAGGACTGCATCATCACCGAGGAAGACTGCGGCACCGACAAGGGCATTACGCTCTCGGCGGTCATGGAAGGCGCGGACGTCATCGTCTCGCTGGGCGACCGTATTCTCGGACGCACCACGGGCGAGGACGTCAAGCATCCTCTGACCGGAGAGATCGTCGCTCCCGCCAACACCTATGTCGATGAAGACGTCTCGGCGGCCTTCGAAGCCGGCGGCGTCGACCGCATCAAGGTGCGCTCGGTGCTGACATGCGACACCCGCAACGGCGTTTGCGCGAGCTGCTATGGCCGCGATCTCTCACGCGGCGCGCGGGTCAATGTGGGCGAAGCGGTCGGCGTTATCGCGGCGCAGTCGATCGGTGAACCCGGCACCCAGCTCACGATGCGGACCTTCCACATCGGCGGCGCGGCGCAGGTCGCCAACGACTCGTCCATCGACGCGGCGTTCGACAGCGAGCTACGCTTCGAGAACGCATCTACGGTGGAACGCGAGGATGGCACGCTGGTCGTCGTCGGACGCTCGATGGAGGTCAAGCTCTTCGACGCCGAAGGCCGGATGCGGCAGTCGTTCAAGCCGGTCTATGGCGCGCGAATTCACCTCAAGGAAGGCGCGAAAGCCAAGCGCGGCGAGCGCGTGGCCGACTGGGACGCTTTTGCGACGCCCATTGTCACCGATCTCGCCGGGACGGTGAAGTTCGAGGATCTGGTCGAGGGGGTTTCCACCCGCGACGAAACCGACGAGGCCACCGGCATCGCCAACAAGGTCATCATCGACGGCCGCACCAGCTCGCGTCAGGCGGAACTCAAGCCCGCCATACTGCTGGTCAACGCCAAGGGCGACACCATCAAGCACCCGACCGGCGCGGACGCGCGCTACTTCCTGTCGCTCGATTCGATCCTCTCGGTGGCGGAAGGCGATGAGGTGAAACCGGGCGACACGCTCGCTCGCGTCCAGACCGGCGGCGCCATGACCCGCGACATCACGGGCGGCCTGCCGCGCGTGGCCGAGCTGTTCGAGGCTCGCCGTCCCAAGGACCACGCGATCATCGCGGAAGTCACGGGCCGGGTCGAGTTCGGTCGCGACTACAAGAACAAGCGCCGCGTGCGCCTCGTTCCCGAGGACGAGACCATCGAACCGATGGAGTACCTGGTTCCCAAGACCAAGCACTTGATGGTCCAGGAAGGCGACCTGCTGAAGAAGGGCGAGTATCTCCTTGAAGGGAACCCGGCGCCACAGGACATCCTGACCATCCTGGGAGTCGAGGCGCTGGCCGACTATCTCGTCAACGAGATCCAGAAGGTCTATCGCCTGCAGGGCGTGCCGATCGACGACAAGCATATCGAGGTCATCGTTCGCCAGATGCTGCAGAAGGTGGAAATCACCGACTCGGGATCGACCACGATGCTGGCTGGCGAAAACGTTGAATCGCTGGACTTCGAGGAGGCCAACAACGCGGCTCGCCGCGCCAACCGCGAAGAGGCCAAGGGCATCCGCGTGCTGCTGGGCATCACCAAGGCCAGCCTGCAGACCCGTTCCTTCTTCTCGGCGGCGTCCTTCCAGGAGACCACTCGCGTTCTTACCGAGGCGGCCATCCAGGGCAAGATCGATCCTCTGGAAGGTCTCAAGGAGAATGTCATCGTGGGCCGGCTCATCCCGGCAGGCACCGGCGGCGCGCTGCGGAAATACCGCAAGCTCGCTAACGACCGCGATGCGCGTCTCAAGGAGCAGCGCAAGGTCAACGCTCCGGTGGCCGCACTGCCGGCGCCGGAGTAGGGGCCAGGCCAAGCCTGGCGAGAGTTCGGGCGCGGCGTCCCCCGGGGGATTCCGCGCCCGGTCTATTTTTAGGTGGTGAAATTTGAGCCCGGGAGCCATTTGCGTCGTGCGCGTCGGATCAGGCGGGAGCGTTGCAGAAATGGAGGAGGGAACCGCAAATTCCGGGGCTTCCAACACTTGACCCCGCGCGGCCGCCCCTTTAAGACCGCGCTTCACATCGCCGGACTGGCTGTCGGACGTAGCTCCCAAACGCTGTTGTGACGATGTGACTTAAGAGAGCGAAAGCCTCCATAAGAGTTCGGCCGGGGCAGGCGCAGGTCTGTCGCGGCCCAAGGTTTTGGAAAAAGAGCGTCGTTCCGGCACATCCTTTCTGTCGGCGCGCGGGTTTGACGAGCGAGGGCTGATGCCTACGATCCAACAGCTGATCCGCAAGCCGCGGACCGACAAGCCAAAGCGGAACAAGGTGCCCGCGCTCAAAGCCTGTCCCCAGCGCCGCGGCGTCTGCACGCGCGTCTACACGACAACGCCGAAAAAGCCCAACTCCGCTCTTCGCAAGGTCGCCAAGGTTCGTCTGACGACGCAGCACGAAGCCGTCTGCTACATCCCCGGCGAAGGCCACAATCTGCAGGAGCATTCCGTCGTGCTCATTCGCGGCGGCCGGGTCAAGGACTTGCCGGGCGTGCGCTATCACATTCTTCGCGGCGTCCTCGACACGCAGGGCGTCAAGGATCGCAAGAAGCGCCGGTCGCATTACGGCGTGAAACGCCCGAAATAAGCAGGTCAGATCATGTCCCGTCGTCACCGCGCAGAAAAACGCCAGGTTCTTCCCGACGCCCAGTATGGCGATCAGGTCATCACCCGCTTCATGAATCAGGTGATGTACGAGGGCAAGAAAGCCGTCGCCGAACAGATCGTCTACGGCGCGCTCGAAGCGATTTCGACGCGCGGCAAACGGCCTGCGCCCGAGCTGTTTCACGAGGCGCTGGAAAATGTGGTGCCATCGGTCGAGGTCCGCTCGCGCAGGGTGGGGGGGGCGACCTACCAGGTTCCGGTCGAGGTCCGTCCCGAACGCCGTCAGGCGCTGGCGATCCGCTGGCTGATCATCGCCGCCCGTTCGCGCTCGGAAAACACGATGCAGGAGCGTCTGGCGGCCGAGCTGCTCGACGCGGCCAATGGGCGCGGCACCGCAGTCAAGAAGCGCGAAGACACGCACCGCATGGCGGAAGCCAACCGGGCCTTCTCGCACTACCGCTGGTAGCCGGCGGACAAGCAACAGAACGAACAGGGCGCTCCCCCATGCCTCGCACCCACCAGCTCGCGGACTACCGCAATTTTGGAATCATGGCGCATATCGACGCCGGCAAGACGACGACGACCGAGCGCGTGCTGTTTTACAGCGGCAAGTCGCACAAGATCGGCGAAGTCCATGACGGCGCCGCGACCATGGACTTCATGGTGCAGGAGCAGGAACGCGGCATCACGATCACCTCCGCCGCGACGACGTGCTTCTGGCAGGACAAGCGCCTCAACATCATCGACACCCCCGGCCATGTCGACTTCACCATCGAGGTTGAGCGCAGCTTGCGCGTGCTCGACGGGGCGGTCGCCGTGCTGGACGGCAACCAGGGCGTCGAGCCGCAGACCGAGACGGTCTGGCGTCAGGCCGACAAGTACAACGTTCCGCGCATCGTCTTCGCCAACAAGATGGACAAGATCGGCGCGGATTTCTTCAACTGCGTCGATGATCTTGTGAAGCGGCTTGGCGTCAAGCCTGTCCCGCTGCAGCTGCCGATCGGCATCGAACACACGTTCAAGGGCGTGGTCGATCTCGTCGAAATGCGCGGCATCGTCTGGCGCGATGAGACGCTGGGCGCGAAGTACGACATCGTTCCGATACCGGATGATATGGTGGAGCAGGCGGCCGAGTATCGCGGCAAGCTGATCGAGGCAGTGGCGGAACTCGACGACGACGTCATGGCGGCTTTCTTCGAGGGCAAGGAACCGGATGTCCCGACGATCAAGCGCCTCATCCGCAAGGCGGTTCTGACCAGCGCTTTCTATCCGGTGCTGTGCGGCTCGGCGTTCAAGAACAAGGGCGTGCAGCCGCTGCTCGACGCGGTGGTCGATTATCTGCCCTCGCCTCTGGACGTGCCCGCGATCAAGGGTATCGACCCCAAGACGGACGCCGAGATCGAGCGCCTTCCGGAAGACGACCAGCCGCTGTCGATGCTGGCGTTCAAGATCATGGACGATCCGTTCGTCGGCTCGATCACATTCTGCCGCATCTATTCCGGGACGCTGAACTCCGGCACCACGCTGCTCAACTCCACGAAGGAGAAGAAGGAGCGGATTGGCCGCATGCTGGAAATGCACGCCAACGACCGCAAGGACATAAAGGAGGCTTTCGCCGGCGATATCGTCGCTGTCGCGTCCCTCAAGGAATCCACCACGGGCGACACGCTCTGCGACCCGGCAAGGCCCGTGATCCTGGAGAAAATGGAATTTCCCGAGCCAGTCATCGAGATCGCGATCGAACCGAAGACCAAAGCCGACCAGGAGAAGCTGGCGCTCGCGCTGCAGCGTCTCGCCGCCGAGGATCCGTCCTTCCGCGTTTCGACCGACCATGAATCGGGCCAAACGCGCCTCAAGGGGATGGGCGAGCTGCATCTCGACATCAAGGTCGACATCCTGCGCCGGACCTACCATGTGGACGCCAATATCGGCGCGCCGCAGGTGGCGTATCGCGAGACGCTCGGCCGCGCGGCCGACATTGACTACACCCACAAGAAGCAGTCGGGCGGCACGGGTCAGTACGCCCGCGTCAAACTCACCTTCGAACCCCTGCCGCCTGGCTCGGGCTTCATCTTCGAGAGCGCCGTCGTCGGCGGCTCGGTCCCGAAGGAATTCGTGCCGGGCGTCGAGAAGGGCCTGAAGTCGGTGATGAATTCCGGTCCGCTTGCCGGCTTTCCCGTCATCGACTTCAAGGTGACGCTGACGGACGGCGCCTATCACGATGTCGATTCAAGCGTACTGGCGTTCGAGATTGCCGCCCGCGCCGCCTTCCGGGAGGCTTCGGACAAGGTGCAGATGAAACTGCTCGAGCCGATCATGAAGGTGGAAGTAGTCTCGCCGGAAGACTATGTCGGCACGGTCATCGGCGACCTCAACTCGCGGCGCGGCATGATCCAGGGCCAGGAGATGCGCGGCAACGCCACCGTCATCAATGCGATGGTGCCGCTTGCCAAAATGTTCGGATATGTGAACAACCTCCGCTCTGCCACGCAGGGCAGGGCGAACTATACGATGCAGTTCGACCATTACGAGGCGGTTCCAAGTGCAGTCGCCAAGGACGTGATCGAGAAACTCAGCGGCTGATCCAGCGGGCCAACAGGCCCCTCGGCCGGAAACGAAGTTACGGAGTGGAAGAAGAGATATGGGCAAGGAAAAATTTTCGCGTAACAAGCCGCACGCGAACATCGGCACCATCGGTCATGTCGATCACGGCAAGACTACGCTGACGGCGGCGATCACCATCATTCTCGCCAAGTCCGGCGGCGCGACCGCCAAGAAGTATGACGAGATCGACGCGGCGCCGGAAGAGAAGGCGCGCGGCATCACGATCAACACCGCTCACGTCGAGTACGAGACGAAGGCACGTCATTACGCTCACGTCGATTGCCCCGGTCACGCCGACTATGTGAAGAACATGATCACGGGCGCCGCTCAGATGGACGGCGGCATTCTCGTCGTGTCGGCTGCCGATGGCCCGATGCCGCAGACCCGCGAGCATATCCTTCTAGCCCGCCAGGTCGGCGTGCCGGCGCTCGTCGTGTTTCTCAACAAGGTAGACATGGTCGATGACGCCGAGCTTCTCGAACTCGTGGAACTGGAAGTTCGGGAGCTTCTGACCTCATACAATTACCCTGGCGACGACATCCCGATCATTCCCGGTTCGGCGCTGGCCGCCGTCGAGGACCGCAACCCCGAGATTGGCGAGCAGGCGATCCTCAAATTGATGGAAGCGGTGGACACCTACATCCCCACGCCGGCCCGTGCGCTCGATCAGCCCTTCCTGATGCCGATCGAGGACGTTTTCTCGATCTCGGGCCGGGGCACGGTCGTCACCGGCCGCGTCGAGCGCGGCATCGTCAAGGTCGGCGAAGAACTTGAAATCGTCGGCATGCGCGATACGCAGAAAACCATCTGTACGGGCGTCGAGATGTTCCGCAAGCTGCTCGACCAGGGCCAGGCGGGCGACAATATCGGCGCCCTGCTGCGCGGCATCGACCGCGAGCAGGTCGAGCGGGGCCAGGTGCTGTGCAAGCCCGGCTCGGTCAAGCCGCACAAGAAGTTCGAGGCCGAGGTTTACATCCTTACCAAGGAAGAGGGTGGCCGTCACACGCCGTTCTTCGCCAATTACCGTCCGCAATTCTACTTCCGCACGACGGACGTGACCGGCATCGTGGAGCTTCCCACGGGCACCGAAATGGTTATGCCGGGCGACAATCTGAAACTGAAGGTCGAGCTGATCGTCCCGATCGCGATGGAGGAAAAGCTCCGCTTCGCCATTCGTGAAGGCGGCCGCACCGTCGGCTCGGGCGTCGTGGCGAAAATCCTCGATTAGCGCATTTCCTCAACGGAATAAATGTCAAGGGCGCCGGGCAACTGGCGCCCTTTGCTTTTTTGGGTAGGGCGGCCGGCGAGGGGGAGTAATGACGGAGAACCGATATATCCGGATTGTCAGTCTCTGGCTGCGGGATGGGGACGTTGCAGCGTTCGAATCGTTCGAGCGGGAGGCCGCACGGCTGATGACCCGGCATGGCGGCCGAATCGAACAGCCTGTCCGCGTGACGCAGGGGGAAGGGAGAGACGATCCCTTCGAGATCCATGTCGTCAGTTTTCCCCACGCGGCCGGTTTTGAGACCTATATGGCCGATCCGGACGTCGCAGGTCGAAAAGCCTTGCGGGAACGTGTAATTTCTCGAAGCGAAGTGCTCGCCGGCCGGCCTGCCGGCCCTTATTGAGCCTTGGCGGCTTAAAGTCCGCTGCTTAGCCCCAAAACTATTTACGCTTTCCGGCGCCCGGCGCTTGACGCGCCAGTGGGGGGAATCTAGAACCCCCGCTCGCTCTCAGGCGCTGGCAGTGGCAAAGCCAAACGTAGCGCTTGTTGGCAAAAGGCAAAATTCATCTGCTCGACGGTCCTCGGGGAACATGTCCCCGCTTGGCCGTCTTGTGCTGTTTCGGTGGACCTGATGGAACGTCAGAACATACGCATCCGGCTCAAGGCCTTCGATCACAGGGCCCTCGACCAGTCTGCCCGAGAGATCGTCTCGACCGCCAAGCGCACGGGCGCTCAGGTGCGAGGACCCGTTCCGCTCCCCACGCGCATCGAGAAATTCACCGTCAACCGCTCTCCCCACATCGACAAGACCTCACGCGAGCAGTTCGAGATCCGCACGCACAAGCGCGTCCTCGACATCGTCGATCCCACTCCGCAAACCGTCGATGCCCTCATGAAGCTGGACCTCTCCGCCGGCGTCGCCGTTGAGATCAAGCTTGAAGGACGGGGCGGCTGATGCGCACCGGGGTCGTAGCCAAGAAACTGGGCATGACCCGGGTGTTCGGCGCCGACGGCGCCCACATTCCGGTGACAGTGCTGGCCCTTGAAGGGTGTCAGGTCGTCGGCGTCCGCACCAAGGCGGACCGCAGCGTGGATGTGAAGAAAAAGGGCGAGACGGTCGGCAAGCGCACCGCCAATGACGGCTACACGGCCGTGGTGCTGGGGGCAGGAACCCGCAAGGCCAAGAACGTATCCAAGCCGCTTCGCGGCCAGTTCGCCAAGGCCAATGTCGAGCCCAAGGCGATCGTGCGTGAGTTCCGCGTCGACGAGGACATGCTCCTCGAAGTCGGCGCCGAAATTTCGGCGGATCATTTCGTGCCGGGCCAGCTGGTGGACATCGCGGGCGTTTCCAAAGGCAAGGGCTTCGCCGGCGCCATTAAGCGTTGGAGCTTTGGCGGTATGCGCGCCTCGCACGGCGTCTCGATCACCCATCGCGCCCACGGTTCGACTGGCCAGCGCCAGGACCCCGGCAAGGTGTTCAAGGGCAAGAAGATGGCCGGCCATTACGGCGTCGAGAAGCTCACCACGCAAAACCTTGAAATCGTGCGCACGGATGTCGAGCGCGGCCTGATCCTGGTCAAGGGCGCCGTCATCGGCTCGGCCAATGGCTGGGTTGAGGTTCGCGACGCGGTCAAGTCCAGGCGTCCCGATGGCGCGCCGACGCCGGCTGGCATCCGGGGGGCCGCATCAAGCTCCGCCGACGCCGGGTCCACGGAAGGGCAGGCCTGATGAAACTCGCCGTCACCAAGCTGGACGCCGCGCAGGCCGGCGACATCGAACTCGATGACGCCGTCTTCGGCATTTCCGAGATTCGCGCCGATATCCTGCAGCGCATGGTCCGCTACCAGCTGTCAAAGCGCCAGGCTGGAACGCATTCGACCAAGTCGCGATCGAACGTGGCCCGCACAACCAAGAAATTCGGCAACCAGAAGGGCTCGGGCGGCGCGCGCCATGGCTCGCGAAACGCGCCGATCTTCGTCGGCGGCGGCACGGCCCATGGCCCCCATCCGCACAGCCACGCCCACAGCCTGCCCAAGAAGGTCCGGGCTCTCGCTCTGAGGCACGCCCTTTCGGCCAAGGTGAAAGACGAGGCGTTGATCGTACTCGACACCATGGCGATGGACGCTCCCAAGACAAAAAACCTGACGGCGCAACTGAAGGCGCTGGGCATCTCGAACGCCCTGGTCATTGGCGGGGTCGAACTCGACGTCAACTTCGCCCGGGCCGCCAGCAATATTCCGAACATCGACGTGCTGCCGCTGGCCGGGCTCAACGTCTATGACGTGCTCCGCCGCAAGACGCTCGTGCTGACGCGCGAAGCGGTCGATGGCGTGCACGCGCGCTTCGCCGAGAAGGCCTGAGATCATGGCTGAACCCAAGACCATCCATTACGGCCTGATCACGTCGCCGATCATTACCGAAAAATCGACAATTCTGTCCGAGCTGAACAAGGTCGTGTTCCGCGTGCCGCTGACGGCGACGAAGCCGCAGATCAAGGAAGCGGTCGAGGCGCTCTTCAAGGTCAACGTCGTTTCGGTCAACACCCTGGTGCAGAAGGGCAAGACCAAGAATTTCCGCGGCACCGCCGGCCGTCGTTCGGACATCAAGAAAGCCATCGTGACGTTGAAGGACGGACAGTCCATCGACGTGGCGACGGGCCTTTGAGGATCGGCATCGCAACATGGCTCTGAAACACTACAACCCCACTTCGCCGGGCCGACGTCAGCTGGTGCTGATCGACCGCTCCGGCCTGCACAAGGGCCGGCCCGTCAAGGCGCTGACCGAGGGTCTGACCAACAAGGGCGGCCGCAACAACATGGGCCGCATCACGGCGCGCCGCATCGGCGGCGGCGCCAAGAAGCTGTACCGCATCATCGATTTCAAGCGCCGCAAATGGGATATGCCCGCGACCATCGAACGCCTGGAGTATGACCCCAATCGCACGGCTTTCATCGCGCTGATCACCTACACGGACGGCGAGCAGGCCTACATCATCGCCCCTCAGCGCGTCGGCGTTGGCGACGTGGTCATCGCGGGCGAGGGCGTCGATATCAAGCCCGGCAACGCCTTGCCGCTGAAGAACATTCCCGTCGGAACGATCATCCACAATGTCGAGATGAAGCCGCTCAAGGGCGCACAGATGGCCCGCTCCGCCGGCGCCTATTGTCAGCTGGTCGGCCGGGCCGACGGGTATGCGCAAATCAAGATGGGTTCGGGGGAGGTGCGGCTCGTTCCCGAACTCTGCATGGCCACGATCGGCGCAGTGTCCAACCCCGACAATTCGAACACCAATCTCGGCAAGGCCGGCCGCAAGCGCCACATGGGCAAGCGTCCGTCGGTGCGCGGCGTCGCCATGAATCCTGTCGATCACCCCCATGGCGGCGGCGAAGGCAAGACTTCGGGCGGCCGTCACCCGGTCACGCCCTGGGGCAAGAAGACTAGGGGTCCCAAGACCCGCAACAACAAGTCGACCGACCGCCTGATTGTGCGTCGGCGTCACAAAGCCAAGTAATCGGAGGGATCACACATGTCGCGCTCCGTCTGGAAAGGCCCGTTCGTCGATGGCTATCTTCTCAAGAAGGCCGACGCCGCGACCGGCGCCGCGCGTCCGACGCCGATCAAGACCTGGTCGCGCCGGTCCACCGTGCTGCCGCAGTTCGTCGGCCTGATCTTCCAGGTTCACAACGGCAAGACCTTCGTGCCGGTGAACGTCAGCGAGGAAATGGTCGGGCACAAGCTCGGCGAGTTCGCGCCGACCCGCACCTATTACGGCCACGGGTCGGACAAGAAAGTGAAGAGGAAGTAGGATGGGCAAGCCCAAATCTCCTCCCAAGCAGGCGACGAATGAATCGCGCGCGGTTCTGAAGATGGCCCGTATCTCGCCGCAGAAGCTCAATCTGCTGGCGCAACTGATCCGCGGCCACAAGGTGGACAAGGCGATGGCCGAGCTGGAATTCTCGCGGAAGCGGGCAGCCTCCGACGTTTTGAAACTGTTGAAGTCGGCCGTCGCAAATGCTGACAACAATCACGGCCTCGACATCGACAGCCTGGTCGTTGCGGAAGCCCATGTCGGCAAGAACCTCGTGATGAAACGTATGCACGCGCGCGCACGAGGCCGGGGCGCCCGCATCGAAAAACCCTTTTCACAGATCACCATCGTCCTTCGCGACACCTCCGCCGTCGCGCAAACGTCCGAGGCCGCATAATGGGTCAGAAGATCAATCCGATCGGTTTTCGCCTCGGCGTCAACCGCACTGCGGACAGCCGCTGGTATGCGGACAGCGCCGATTTCGGGCGCCTGCTCCATGAGGACATCAAGATCCGCAAATACATCAAGGAAAAGCTGAAGCAGGCTGGCGTCTCCAAAGTCGTGATCGAGCGTCCGCACAAGAAGTGCCGGATTTCGGTTCATACGGCCCGTCCGGGCATGGTCATCGGCAAGAAGGGCGCGGACATCGAGACGCTGCGCAAGGAAATCTCGCGGCTCTGCACGGACGAGGTGTTTCTGAACCTCGTCGAAATCCGCAAGCCGGAAGTGGACGCCAACCTCGTCGCCGAGGATGTCGCCCGCCAGCTTGAGCGGCGGGTGTCGTTCCGCCGCGCCATGAAGCGCGCGATGCAGACCACGATGCGCATGGGCGCCCAGGGCATCCGTCTCACAGTCGCCGGTCGGCTCGGCGGCGCGGAGATCGCCCGCACCGAATGGTATCGCGAAGGCCGCGTGCCGCTCCACACGCTGCGCGCCGACATTGATTACGGCACGGCGGAGGCCACCACGACCTACGGCATCATCGGCATCAAGTGCTGGATCTTCAAGGGCGAGATCATGGAGCACGACCCGATGGCCCTGGATCGCAAACAGGAAGCGGCCGGCGATAGCCGTCCGCGCCAGGACCGCGATCGTGGCGACCGCGGTGATCGTGGCGATCGCGGCGACCGTCAGCGTACGAACGCATAGGATTGAGGACCCAGTTCGATGCTGCAACCGAAACGGACCAAGTTCCGCAAAGCTTTCAAGGGCCGCATCAAGGGCGCGGCGAAGGCTGGATTTTCGCTGTCGTTCGGCTCCTATGGGCTGAAGGCTTTGGAGCCTGAGCGCGTCACCGCGCGTCAGATCGAAGCGTCGCGGCGCGCCATCACGCGTGAAATGAAACGCGTGGGCAAGGTGTGGATCCGCATATTCCCAGACGTGCCGGTTTCGAAAAAACCGAACGAGGTCCGCATGGGCTCCGGCAAGGGCGCCCCGGAATTCTGGGCCGCCCGCGTGAAGCCAGGACGTATCATGTTCGAGATCGACGGCGTGCCCGACGCGGTTGCTCGCGAGGCGTTGCGCCTTGGCGCCGCCAAATTGCCGATCAAGACGAAGATCATCTCGCGCGTGGGGGTGCTCTGATGGCCGCGCTCAAAGTGGAAGATATCCGCCTGAAGACGCCTGACCAGCTTCGCGACGAGATGACCCGTCTCAAGAAGGAGCAGTTCAACCTGCGCTTTCAGAAGGCGACGGGTCAGTTGGAGAAGACCTCGCGCGTGCGTGAAATTCGCCGCGACATCGCCAGGATCGAGACGATCCTATCCGAAAAAGCCAAAGCCAGCGCAGCCTGAGTCGAGGAACAAGAAGTCATGCCCAGGCGAATCATGGAAGGCATCGTCGTTTCCAGCAAGATGGACAAAACCGCCGTTGTGCGCATTGAGCGCACTTTCATCCATCCGCTGTTCAAGAAAATCGTGCGCCGCTCGAAGAAGTATCATGCGCATGACGAGACCAATTCCGCTGTTGAAGGCCAGATCGTGTCGATCCGCGAATGCCCGCCGCGCTCGAAGCTGAAGCACTGGGAAATCGTGTCCGCTGAAGGCGACGCCCAATGATCCAGATGCAGTCAAATCTCGAAGTCGCCGACAATTCCGGTGCGCGTCGCGTCCAGTGCATCAAGGTGCTCGGCGGCTCGCACCGCCGCTATGCCTCGGTTGGCGATGTCATCGTCGTGTCGGTCAAGGAAGCCTCGCCAAAAGGCCGCGTCAAGAAGGGCGATGTGCGCCGCGCTGTCGTGGTTCGGGTCGCCAAGGACATCCAGCGCCGCGACGGATCGGTAATCCGTTTTGATTCGAACGCCGCCGTGCTGGTCAACAACGCCAACGAGCCCGTCGGCACCCGCATTTTCGGGCCCGTGCCGCGCGAGCTGCGGGCCAAGAACCACATGAAGATCATCTCGCTCGCCCCGGAGGTGCTGTGATGGCCGCCAAGATCAAGAAGGGCGACAAGGTCGTGGTGTTGACCGGCAAGGACAAGGGCAGGACCGGCGAGGTCGTGCGGTCCATTCCCGACGAGAACCGCGTCGTCGTTTCTGGCGTCAACATCGCCGTCAAGCACCAGAAGCCTTCCCAGTTCGACCAGGGCGGCATCAAGCGCATTGAAGCGCCGATCCACGTATCAAACGTCGCGCATGTCGATCCTCGCGACGGCAAAGCGACGCGCGTGGGATTCAAGACTGACGACAGTGGCCGCAAGGTGCGTTTCGCCAAGCGGTCCGGGGAGAACATCGATGCCTGAGGCCAGGAACGAAGAGGCGCAATACGAACCGCGGCTCAAGGCGCTCTACAAGAGCGCCATTCGCGAGAAGCTGACCGAGCAGTTCAAGTATACAAATCCCATGCAGGTTCCGGCCCTCGACAAGGTCGTCATCAACATGGGCGTGGGCGAGGCCGTGTCGGACTCCAAGAAGATCCGTTCGGCCCTGGCAGACCTTTCGGCCATCACTGGCCAGAAGCCGGTCGAGACGAAGGCGCGCAAGTCGATCGCGACCTTCAAGGTCCGCGAAGGCATGACCGTGGGCTGCAAGGTGACCCTCCGCCGTGAGCGCATGTATGAGTTCGTTGATCGTCTGACCAACATCGCGCTCCCCCGTGTGAAGGACTTCCGCGGGCTCAACGGCAAGAGCTTCGACGGACGCGGCAATTTCGCGATGGGCCTCAAGGAGCACATCGTGTTCCCGGAGATCAACTACGACCAGGTCGACCAGGTCTGGGGCATGGATATCATTGTGTGCACGACGGCGCGCACGAACGACGAGGCGAAGGCGCTCCTCACGGAGTTTGGCTTTCCCTTCCGCACCTAGGCGCGCTGGAGAGACGAGATGGCGAAGAAAAGCTCGATCGAGAAGAACAACCGGCGCAAGCGCCTGGTCGAACAATACGCTGACAAGCGCGCGGACCTGAAGGCGATGGCGCTCGACGAGAGCCTGTCGCTCGAGGAACGGTTCGCGGCCCGCATGAAACTGGCGGAACTGCCGAGGAATTCCGCTCCAAATCGCGTTCGCAACCGCTGCGAGATCACGGGTCGCCCGCGCGGCTTCTACCGGAAGCTGAGAATGTCGCGCATCGCGCTTCGTGAATACGGCGCAGCGGGTTTCATCCCCGGCCTTGTCAAGTCGAGCTGGTAGAGGAGGTCGGGCGCATGATGATGAACGATCCCATCGGCGATCTGCTGACCCGGATCCGCAACGCGCAGCAGCGCGGACGGTCTTCGGTGTCATCGCCGGCCTCGAAGCTGCGTGCGCGCGTGCTCGATGTGCTGCAGCGGGAAGGCTATATCCGCGGGTATTCCGAGGTCGAGAAAGACGGCTTCAAGGAACTCGACATCGAGCTCAAATACTATGACGGCGCTCCGGTGATCTCGGAGATTCGCCGCATCTCCAAGCCAGGCCGGCGGGTCTATTCGTCGGTCGGCGATCTGCCGCTGGTCCGCAATGGCCTTGGCATCTCGATCCTCTCGACGCCCAAGGGCGTCATGTCGGACAACGACGCCCGCAGCAACAATGTGGGCGGCGAAATTCTTTGCCGCGTCTCGTAAGGGAGCGGAGGAGCAAGCCATGTCACGGATCGGAAAACTCAGCGTGGCCGCGCCGGCCGGGGTCGATGTCAAGCTGACGCCCGAGCAGATCACCGTCAAAGGCCCCAAGGGCGAGCTCAAGCTCGCGCTCACCGAACTCGTGGTGGTCAAGTTCGACAAGGGTGAAGTCACCGTCGAGCCGCGCGACGCGGAGGATCGCCGGTCGAAGGCGATGTGGGGCACGACGCGCGCCAACATCTCGAACATGGTTCGCGGCGTCACCAAGGGGTTCGAGCGCGATCTCGAACTTCAGGGCGTCGGCTACCGCGCGGCGCTGAAAGGCAAGGACCTCGAACTCAGCCTCGGCTATTCGCATCCTATCGTCTACAAGGCGCCTGCCGGGATCACCTTCGCTTCGGCCAAGCCGACCGAGATCAAGATATCCGGCGCCGACAAGCAGACAGTGGGACAGGTCGCGGCGGAAATACGCGGCTTCCGTCCGCCCGAGCCCTACAAGGGCAAGGGTGTTCGCCGGGCCGGGGAATTCGTTCGTCGCAAGGAAGGCAAGAAGAAGTAAGCCATGTTGTCCAGCCGCGAAAAAACAGCCCGGCGCGCCCAGCGTGTCCGCACGAAGCTCCGCCAGGGCGCGGGGGGCAAGCCGCGTCTGTCGGTTGCGCGCTCCGCCAAGCACATCTCGGTGCAGGTCATCGACGACGCACAGGGAGTCACGGTGGCCGCCGCATCGACACTGGAGAAGGATTTCAAGTCCGGCGGCAAGACGGGAGCCGATCGCTCGGCGGCCCAGACCGTCGGCAAGCTCATCGCCGAACGCGCGACGAAGGCAGGCGTCACCGACGTCGTGTTCGATCGCGGCGGTTACCTGTTCCATGGCCGCGTGAAAGCGTTGGCCGACGCCGCCCGTGAGGGCGGCCTGAAATTCTAGGGAGAAGCTCATGGCGCGCGAAAGAGGCGAGCGGGGCGGCCGCAAGAACCGGGACGATGACCGCGAGCAGTCGGACATCATCGACAAGCTCGTGGCGATCAACCGCGTCGCCAAGGTGGTGAAGGGTGGCAAGAACTTCGGCTTCGCGGCGCTGGTCGTCGTCGGCGACCAGAAGGGCCGTATCGGCTTTGGCCATGGCAAGGCCCGTGAGGTTCCCGAGGCTATCCGCAAGGCCACCGAGGAAGCCAAGAAGACGATGATCCGCGTCCCGCTCCGGGAGGGGCGTACACTGCATCATGACGGCAAGGGCCGCTGGGGCGCCGGCAAGGTGTTCCTACGGTCAGCGCCGGCTGGAACGGGTGTGATTGCCGGCGGTCCGATGCGGGCGGTGCTTGAAGTGCTGGGCGTGCAGGACGTGGTCGCAAAGTCGATTGGGTCCTCGAATCCTTACAACATGGTTCGCGCGACGGTTGACGCCCTCAAGCACCAGTCCTCGCCGCGCCAGATTGCGTCGAAGCGCGGGCTGAAAGTGCAAGACGTCATCGGACGGCGCACGGATGGCGCCGGCAATGCTGAAGTCGTTCAATAGGCTGATTGGAAACGGGAGACCGCCAGATGGCGACCAAAAAAACCGTGACCGTCCGCCAGGTGCGGAGCCCGCAGCGCCGCGACGGGACCCAGCGCTCGACCCTGATCGGGCTTGGCCTCAACCGCATCCAGCGGACCCGCGAACTTGAAGATACCCCGGCCGTCCGGGGCATGATCGCCAAGGTGGCTCATCTCATCGAAGTCGTCGAATAGACGGCTGATACTTGAAAGCCGGTTGGCGTCAGCCTGCCGGCGACCCGGAGCGTGACATGAAACTGAACCAGATCGCCGACAATCCGGGCGCCCGCAAGACGCGCGTGCGTCTCGGGATCGGCGTGGGCTCCGGCAAAGGCAAGACGGGCGGCCGCGGCGTCAAGGGGCAGAAGGCCCGTCGCGGCGTCGCGATTAATGGTTTCGAAGGCGGCCAGATGCCGATCTACATGCGGCTGCCCAAGCGCGGCTTCACCCCGCCGAATTCGTCCAAATTCGCCTGGGTCAATATCGGGCGGATCGACGCTGCGGTGAAGGCTGGCAAGCTCGACGCCGGCAAAACCATTGATACGGCTGCGCTGATCGCGGCGGGCCTCGTCCGCCGGGCGAGGGACGGCGTGCGCCTCCTTGCAAAGGGTGAGATCAAGTCCAAAGTTGATCTAGTTGTCGCCGGCGCCTCCAAGGCGGCTGTCGAGGCGGTCGAGAAAGCTGGCGGCAAGGTCACCGTGACGATGGTCGTGGCGGCAGAAGCAGCCGAATAGGTTCACCCCTTTCGGGGCGACCGACCGCGTCCACGGGTTGCCGCTCATCGGCAGCACGTAGCGGCGCGATCTGGAGGGTGGACGTATGGTTTCGGCGGCCGAGCAACTCGCGCGCAACATCAATTTCTCCACCTTTGGCAAGGCCAAGGAACTGCAGGCGCGGATCTGGTTCACCCTGGGCGCCCTGCTGGTCTATCGCTTGGGAACGCACATCCCGATTCCCGGCGTCGATCCGGTTCAGTTCGCCTCCGCCTTCGGCAATGCGGCCAACGGCATCCTTGGCCAGTGGAACCTGTTCTCGGGCGGGGCCGTCGAGCGGATGGCGATCTTCGCGCTCAACGTCATGCCGTATATTTCTGCGTCGATCATCGTCCAGATTCTGACGACGGCCGTTCCCGCCCTGGAAAGGTTGAAGAAGGAAGGCGAGGGCGGCCGTAAGCAGATCAACCAGTACACGCGCTATCTGACGGTCGTGCTGGCCATCGCCCAGGCTTTCGGAATAGCCGTCGCGCTCAACGCCGTCGATCCTTCGTCCGGAAATTCGATGGCGGTGGACCCCGGGGTCTATTTCATGTCCTCGACAGTGATCACCCTGGTTGGTGGAACCATCTTCCTGATGTGGCTGGGCGAGCAGATCACCGCGCGAGGCGTGGGCAACGGCATTTCCCTGATCATCTTCGCGGGGATCGTGGCCGAACTTCCGCGCTACGCCTTCCAGTCGCTGGCCCAGACCCGTCAGGGCAGCCTGTCGATCATCGCCCTGATCGCGATTCTCGCCCTGTCGATCGCCTTGATCGTGTTCATCGTCTTCATCGAGCGATCCCAGAGGCGGCTGTTGATCCAGTACCCCAAGCGCCAGCAAGGCAACCGGATGATCGGCGGGGAATCGTCTTTCCTGCCTCTCAAAATCAATACGGCGGGGGTCATTCCGCCGATTTTCGCCTCGTCGCTGCTGCTCCTTCCCAACACGATCGCCGCCATGTCTGCGAGCAGCGGCGCGTCCGACGGCTGGTGGGCCAGTTCTCTGCAGTTCCTGCAAGCCTACATGGGCAATGGCCAGCCGCTGTTCATAATCTTCTATGCCGCCCTCATCATTTTCTTCTGCTTCTTTTACACCTCGATCGTCTTCAACCCCGAGGAGACCGCCGAAAATCTGCGCAAGTATGGCGGTTTCATTCCAGGCTACCGTCCAGGCAAGCGAACGGCCGAGCATCTCGACTATGTGCTCACCCGGCTCACGGTGATCGGCGCAGCCTACATCACGGCTGTTTGCGTGCTTCCGGAAATCCTCCGCGCCCAGTATTCGGACATGTTCTACATTGGCGGCACCTCGATCCTTATCGTGGTCTCTGTGACCATGGACACAGTCGCGCAGATCCAGTCCCATCTCATCGGGCACCAGTATGAGGGCATGATCAAGAAATCGCGCCTCGGGGGTCGGAAGAAATGAACTTGATCCTCTTCGGGCCGCCAGCGGCGGGCAAGGGAACGCAGGCCAAGAAACTGGTTGCCGAACGGGGATTCGTTCAGCTTTCCACCGGAGACATGCTGCGCGCCGCCAGGTCGTCGGGAACCGAACTTGGCGTACGGGTGGCTGAAATCATGGATTCCGGCTCACTGGTCTCCGACGAGGTCGTTATCGCGCTGATCGAGGAACAGCTCGATCTCAACGCCAAGGCGCCAGGGTTCATTTTCGACGGCTTCCCCCGCACCATCCCGCAGGCGCAGGCTCTTGACGAGATGCTGCGGCGGCGGGGCGCGCACATCGACGCCGTTATCCGGCTCAAGGTCGATGAACCGGCGCTGATCGCTCGGGTGACGCGGCGCTTCGAGGCGGAAGGCCGGGCCGACGACAACCCCGAAGCCTTCAAGAAGCGGTTGACCGCCTACAACAGCCAGACGGCTCCGCTTCTGCCGATCTATGCGGAGCAGGGAAGGCTGAAGGAGCTGGATGGAATGCAGGATGTAGGCGCAGTTTCGGCCGCCATTTCGGGCGTGATCGACGCTGTTCGTCAGGGCGCCGCCGGACGGGAACAGACCCTTAAATAAGCGGTTGACGGCAAGGGTTCGCCCCCTATAAGTAGCCGCTTCCGCGACGGGCACAGGCCACGCCGCGCCGCTTTGGCGTCGGGCGCTTATACGTGTCGCCCGGAAATTCGCGACGGACTCAACAGCCGGTTCATTGATACTGGCGGACTTTCAGGAGCGGCAATTGGCCCGTATCGCAGGCGTCAACATTCCCACCGCCAAGCGCGTCGAGATCGCGCTGACCTATATTCACGGCATCGGTCCAGCGAAGGCGAAGGAAATCTGTGAGAAGGTCGGCATCGAGTCCGCGCGCCGGGTGAACCAGTTGTCCGATTCCGAGGTGCTCCGCATCCGTGAGACGATCGATGGCGATTACATGGTCGAGGGCGACCTGCGACGCGAAGTGGCGATGAACATCAAGCGCCTCATGGATCTCGGCTGCTATCGCGGCCTGCGTCATCGCCGCGGTCTGCCGGTCCGCGGTCAGCGCACGCATACCAACGCGCGGACGCGCAAAGGTCCGGCGAAGGCTATCGCCGGCAAGAAGAAATAGTCAGAGGACACCGATAGATGGCTCGCGAAGCGACCCGGGTAAAGAAACGCGAACGCAAGAACATTGCGTCGGGCGTGGCGCATGTAAACGCCAGCTTCAACAACACGATCATCACCATCGCGGACGCTCAGGGCAACACGATTTCGTGGTCGTCCGCTGGAATGATGGGCTTCAAGGGCTCACGCAAATCGACGCCTTACGCCGCCCAGGTCGCCGCAGAGGATGCGGGCCGCAAGGCGCAGGAACACGGCATGAAGACGCTGGAGGTTCTGGTCCATGGACCAGGGTCTGGCCGCGAATCGGCGCTGCGAGCGCTTCAGTCCGTTGGCTTGTCGATAACGACCATCCATGACACGACATCCGTTCCGCACAATGGATGCCGTCCCCCGAAACGCCGTCGCGTCTAGACGCGGCCGCGAACGATCGGGACTGATAGCAAGTCTGAGAGGCGATACATATGGCGCAACCCGCCGCTTCCGTGAACGATAAGAACTGGAAAGATCTGATCCGTCCCAACCGCCCGGTTGTGGAGCACGATCACGATCCCCAGCGCAAGGCCAAGCTGATCGTCGAGCCGCTGGAGCGCGGTTTTGGAACAACTCTGGGCAACGCTCTGCGCCGGGTGCTGCTGTCCTCACTGCAGGGCGCCGCGATCACGGGCGTGCAGATCGACGGCGTCGTGCACGAATTCTCTTCCATCCCCGGCGTCCGCGAGGACGTGACCGACATCGTGCTGAACCTGAAGCGGATCGCGATCCGCATGGTTTCCGAAACGCCCAAACGGGTGATGCTGAAGGCCAGCGGCGCTGGCCCGGTGCGGGCTGGCCAGATTGAAATGTCGGGCGACATCGAGATCCTCAATCCCGACCACATCATCTGCACGCTGGACGAGGGCGCGGAAGTCCGCATGGAATTCACGATCGCCACCGGCAAGGGCTATGTCCCGGCCGACCGCAACCGGCCGGAAGACGCCCCGCTTGGATTTATTCCGGTCGATTCCATCTTTTCGCCGGTCGAGCGCGTCGGCATCTTCGTGGAAGACACCCGCGCGGGCCAGGTGCTGGATTATGATAAACTCACGCTGGACGTGCAGACCGATGGCTCTGTGACGCCCGAGAATGCGGTGGCCTACGCCGCGCGCATTCTTCAGGACCAGTTGCAGCTGCTTATAACCTTCGACGAGCCGGTCACGGCTTCCTCTGCCGACGACGAACCGGACCTCGGCTTCAATCCGGTGTTGCTGAAGAAGGTCGACGAACTCGAACTGTCCGTGCGTTCGGCCAACTGCCTGCGCAACGACAACATCGTCTATATTGGCGACCTTATCCAGAAGTCCGAGGCGGAGATGCTTCGCACGCCGAACTTCGGGCGCAAGTCGCTCAACGAGATCAAGGAAGTGCTTGCCAGCATGGGTCTGCATCTCGGCATGGAAGTGGCGCAGTGGCCGCCCGAGAACATCGAAGACCTCGCCAAGAAATACGAAGACCACGCTTAATCAAGGAGCGGTTCCGAGAGGGACCGGCTAGACCTCATGCGCCACGGCTTTGCGCTTCGCAAACTCAACCGCACGCACGAGCATCGCAAGGCGATGTTCGCGAACATGGCTGGCGCGCTCATTCGCCATGAGCAGATCACGACCACGCTTCCCAAGGCCAAGGAATTGCGCTCGGTCGTCGAGAAGCTGATCACGCTGGCGAAAAAGGGTGATCTCGCGGCGCGCCGTCAGGCGGCTGCAGCCCTCAAGGAAGACGATCTGGTCCAGAAGCTCTTCTCGACTCTGGGCGAGCGCTATCAGGACCGGCCGGGCGGATATACCCGCGTTCTCAAGGCTGGGTTCCGCCATGGCGACAACGCTCCGCTGGCGGTGATCGAGCTGGTGGACCGCGACCCTGACGCCAAGGGCATGGTCGATCGTGAGCGCCTCGAGCTTGAGGCCGAACTCGCAAACGCCTGATCCATCGCACGAGTGGACATTTGCAATGGCCGCCTGCAGGGGCGGCCGTTGAATTTCTGGCGTGGGGGGCCGCACCTACCCAGCCTGCCTTACGCGATACCTGTCCAGCCTTACCATGAAGACAATGGGTTGAACTCCGGTGGGCCTTGTTTGCGCCGGAATCTGGCCCTTATCTGCTAGGCATCCAGGCGGCGCCTCCAGCGTCGGCCGAGCGGCGGCAGGGTTCATGAACAGGCAGAACATCCTACTGGTTGCGGCCGCCTCGGCCGTCACGGCTCTGACCATGCTGGCCGTGCCTGCGATGGGTCAGCTGGTCCAGGAAGAGTCGCCCGCCGAAACGGCGGCGCCAGCGCAATTCGCGCAGGCCCAGCCTTCGCCTGCCATTGAGCGCGTCGTCCCCGCCTCTCAGGCCTCGATGGCGCAGTCGTTTTCTCCGGTCGTCCGCACGACCGCTCCGGCCGTCGTCAACGTTTATTCCAGCGTCGAGGTGCAGCGCTCGAACTGTCCCTACGCCAACGACCCGTTCTTCGCGCAGTTCTATTGCGGACGCGGATCGAGCGTCACGAAGGAGCGGGTCGAGAACTCGCTCGGCTCGGGCGTCATCGTGGGTGAAGATGGCGTCATCGTCACCAATAACCATGTCGTCGAGGCGGGCGACCAGTTCCGCATCGTGCTTCAGGACCGCCGAGAATTTCCAGCCACCCTCGTCATGGCCGACCAGCGCTCGGACCTCGCCGTCCTCAAGATTGACGCAGCGGGGGTAAGATTCCCGACACTCTCCTTCGCCGACACGCGCACCATGCTGGTCGGCGATCTCGTGCTCGCCATCGGCAATCCGTTCGGGGTCGGACAGACGGTCACCAGCGGCATCGTTTCGGCGCTGGCTCGCACCGATGTCGGTGTCTCGGACTATGCGTCCTTCATCCAGACCGACGCCTCGATCAACCCCGGCAATTCCGGCGGCGCGCTGGTCGACATGCAGGGACGGCTCGTGGGCGTCAACACCCTGATCTTCTCTAAGGGCGGCGGCTCTAACGGGATCGGCTTTGCCATTCCGTCCGAAATGGTCAAGCGCGTGGTCGACGCGGCCATGAATGGCGGCGCGCTGGTGCGTCCCTGGCTGGGCGCCAAAGGCGAGAGCGTCACGCCCGGCATCGCTCAGGGCCTGGGCCTCGACCGGCCCAAGGGCGTGCTGATCTCGGAAATCTTCCCGGGCGGACCCGCCGCCAAGGGCGGGCTGAGGAAGGGCGATCTGGTGCTGACCATCGACGGCCGCGAAGTCTATGACGAGAAGGGTCTTAAGTTCGTCGCCGCGACCAAGGCGGCCGGAGAGAGCGTTTCGCTTCTGGTGCTGCGCGACAGGCGACAGCAGACGCTTTCTGTGAAACTCGCCGCGCCACCCGGCACGACCGACGCCGAGCTGAAACAGGTGCAGGGCCGCAACCCCTTCGCCGGCTCGGTTCTGGCCGAATTGTCGCCCGCGCTGGCCGAGGAGATCGGGCTCGATCCATTCCGCTATGAAAGCGGCATGCTGGTCTACCGCGTCCCGCGCGGCAGCATCGCCTCGCGCCTGGGGCTGCGCCAGGGCGACATCGTCAAGGAGGTCAATGGCGCGCCGATCCGCACAGCGCGCGACCTCGACGGCGTGCTGTCACGAGCACAGACCTCTGACGCCCAGGCTGTCTGGCGCCTCGCCATCGAGCGCAATGGCGAACGCATCGAGACGTCGGTCAGGGTGTAAAAGCACGCCTCGCTGGAATGAAGGTCGGCGGAGCGCTACATCTTTCTTGTGACCGACCTGTTTCAAGCCGCTGGCCTTGACGCCGCCGCGCCGCGCCCGCTGGCCGATCGCCTGCGTCCCGAGGCGCTCGAAGAAGTGGTGGGTCAGGAGCACCTGCTGGGGCCGGACGGTCCGATCGGACGCATGCTGGCGCAGGGGCGGCTGGCCAGCCTCATCCTCTGGGGACCACCCGGCGTCGGCAAAACCACCATTGCGCGCCTCCTCGCAAAACATGCGGACCTAGAGTTCGAACAGCTCTCGGCGATCTTCTCCGGCGTGAAGGACCTTCGCGCCGTATTCGAAAGGGCCGAAGCCAAGCGCGCGATGGGCAAGGGCACGCTCTTGTTCGTCGACGAGATCCACCGCTTCAACCGGGCGCAGCAGGACGGTTTCCTGCCGTTCGTCGAACGTGGCGTCGTCACTCTGGTGGGCGCCACCACCGAGAATCCCAGCTTCGAGCTCAACGGCGCGCTGCTGTCCCGAACGCAGGTGATGGTGTTGAAGCGCCTCGACGAACCGGCGATGGAAAGACTGATCGCCCGGACCGAAGCGCATATGGGAAAGCCGGCGCCGCTGACTCCAGACGCGCGCGTCGCGCTTATGGCGATGGCGGATGGCGATGGGCGCTATCTGCTCAATATACTGGAGGAGATGTTCGCCTGGCGGCTCAGTGCGCCGCTCGATGCGTCGGCGCTGCAAGCGGCCTTGCAGAAGCGCGCCCCGGCTTATGACAAGGATCGGGAGGAGCACTACAATCTCATCTCGGCCTGGCACAAGGCGACGCGCGGATCTGATCCCGACGCGGCGCTCTACTGGTTCTGCCGCATGCTGGAAGGCGGAGAGGATCCGCTGTTCCTGGCGCGTCGCATGATCCGCGCGGCCAGCGAGGATATCGGGCTCGCCGATCCGACCGCGTTGATGATCTGCAATGAGGCGGCGGCGGCCTATGAGCGGCTGGGGTCGCCCGAGGGTGAACTCGCTCTTGCCCAGGCGGCGATCCATCTCGCGACGGCGCCGAAATCGAACGCGGTCTACAAGGCTTTCGCCGCCGCCCGGGCGGCGGCTCGGGAGACCGGGTCGCTGGCGCCCCCCGCCCACATCCTCAACGCGCCGACGAAGATGATGAAGGATCTCGGCTACGGGTCCGGCTACCAGTACGACCATGACGCCGAAGGCGGGTTTTCCGGCCAGAACTATTTCCCTGACGCGATGGAGCGGCAGAGCTTCTACCGGCCCAAGGGCGCCGGGCGCGAAGGGCCGATCCGCGAGCGGCTGGAGAAGCTGTCGCAAGTCCGCGAGGCGAGGGCGGATGACGAGGCCCCGCCAGTCGTGGTAAACTCAAAGGATGAGTGAATCGGCTCTCAAATCTGCGTTCGAAGCGGTGCTGAACCTGCCGGAGGAAAATCAGGCGGAGGTCGCGCAAATATTGCTCCGATACGTCGAAGAACAGCGGTCACCGTCCCTATTGACGGGAAGTCAACGGGCGGAAGTGCGGCGCAGGCTCTCCGACCCGGACCGGGAAATGGTTCCCCATGAAGAAGTTGTTGCCGCTATTCGTCGGCGCATCTCCCTAAAATGAATGTCTTCTGGTTAGGGGAGGCGGAGCGCGACTATCTCCGTATTGCGGACTACCAGATGCAGGAAAGTCCTCGACAGGCTGTGCGAGTGCTTGACCGTATCGACGCCGCAGCAAAAAATCTCGCCGACTTTCCAGACCGCTTTCGACGGGGACCAGAGCCCGGCACGCGCGAGCGTGTTGTTCAGGGACTGCCTTACATTCTCGTCTACCGCATGCAGGACGATTTCGTGGAGAAACTATCGATCTTCCACGCTGCCCAAGACCGGCCGTGTGGCGGCTGACATGGCGAGGCGCGACTACCAACAGTCCGGCGTCAGCGACGAGGACGACGCCTGGATCCGCTCTTTCGTGATCCACGAGGACGAGGCGCTCCTTGCGTTCAACAAACCAGCCGGACTGCCAGTGCAGACCCGCAATCCCGACGATCGCACTCTGGACAGCCTCCTCGCGGCGTTTGCAAAATCCAATGGCAAGCGTCCCCGGCTCGTCCACCGGCTGGACGCACAAACGTCCGGGGTCATCCTCGCCGGCAAGACCCAGCCAGCGGCGGCGGCGCTGAGCGCGGGGTTTGCGGGCCGGGACGTTCGGAAAACCTATCTCGCCGTGGTGTCCGGCGCGCCTCTGGCGCAGCATGGCGGTGACATCTCCATCGCCCTCGCGCGCTACCGGCCCAGGCCAGAGCTGGAGCTGATGCGGGCCGCGCGACCGGGTGACGGGAAGCCACAGGAGGCGCTGACGCGCTGGACGCTGCTCGCTTCGAACGGAATGCACCATCTGCTGTCGCTCGCTCCGGAAACGGGGCGCATGCACCAGATCCGGGCGCACCTGTCCTTGATGGGCCGTCCCATTCTCGGCGACCCGTATTACGGCGGCGCGACCACTTTGCGGGGCGAACCGGTCCAGCGGATGATGCTTCATGCGGTACGGATCGCGGCCCCGCATCCCTCGGGCGGGCGGTTCGCTCTTTACGCCGCTCCGCCGCAGGATTTCGCGGCGGCGTTGACGATCGCGGAGCTCGATCTGGCCACGCCGCCGGTACGGGGCTAAGACACCCTCAGCATGTTGAATTTCCTTGTTGTTGCGATAGGCGGGGCGGCGGGCGCCGTCGCGCGCTATGGCGTCAGCCTGGCGGTCGCGGGCCGGTCGGATGGCTGGCCCTGGCCGACCTTCGCCATCAATGTTTCCGGCAGCCTGTTGATCGGGGTGCTGGCCGGCTGGTTCGCGACGCGCCAGACGGACGGCGGGTCATGGGCGCTGCTGCTTGGGACCGGCGTGCTGGGCGGGTTCACGACATTCTCGGCCTATTCGCTCGAGACGGCGAAGATGATGGAACGCGCGGACTGGTGGGGAGCGTCAAGTTATTCACTGGGTTCGATTGCCGCCGGCCTCGCGGCGGCGCTTGCTGGACTGGCGATCGCCCGCCGGGCGTTCGCATGACCTGGAATGCTGGTCAGGTGGTCAATCTCCCGGTCGAGCCGGGCGAGGACGACACGCGTCTCGACCGGTGGCTGAAGCGGAAGTTCCACGGCCTCACCCAGGGACAGATCGAGAAGACGCTGCGCAAGGGCGAAATTCGCGTCGATGGCGCGCGGGCGAAGTCCAACACGCGGCTCAAGGCCGGGCAGACCGTGCGCGTGCCGCCAATGGCCTCGGCTGGCGATGCAGACGACCGGCCTCGACCCGAATCGGCCAGGATCAAATCCTCCGACGCCGACCTGATGCGCACCCTCGTCATCTACGAGGATGACACGATTATCGCGCTCAACAAGCCTGCCGGGCTGGCGGTGCAGGGAGGGACGGGCACGACGCGGCATATCGATGCGTTGTCCCGCGCACTCGTGCCGGACACCGCAGAAAAACCAAGACTGGTCCATCGCCTCGACCGCGAAACGACCGGAGTGCTGATCCTGGCCAAGACGGTCGGCGCCGCCAACAAGCTGGGCGCGCTTTTTCGCGGGCGCGATCTGGAAAAGATCTACTGGGCGGTGACCATCGGCGTTCCCCATCCGCAGGATGGGGATGTTCGCGGCTGGATGATCAAGTCCGTCGGCCCGGGCGACGACAAGGAAAAGATGCGCGCCGCAGAGCAGGGCGAGAAAGGTTCGGTGCACGCCTCGACCCAGTACACCGTCATCTCGAACGCCGGACAGAAAGCGGCCTGGGTCGGACTGAAGCCCGAGACGGGCCGCACCCACCAATTGCGCTTTCACATGGCGGGAATGGGCTGCGCCATCGTCGGGGACCGCAAATACACGTCCGACCGGCTGGTCCCCAGCGGACTTGCGGAGGGTCTCCATCTGCACGCCCGGGCCATTCGCTTGCCGCCTCTCAGCGAGTTCGGTCGCCCGGTCGAGATCGTGGCGGAGTTGCCGGCGCATATGGAGGCGACATTCGCTGCGCTGGGGTTCAACGCGAACCAGGCCGGAGACCCTTTCTTCCATTTGAGGAAGATCCGGCGCAGATGACGCGAATTTCCGAGGATTGCGAAAACGTCACCGGGGAGAGTTGCGGTTGAAGGGCGTAAAGGGCGAGATTGACCAACGTCCGAAACGTTTCTACCGGACGGTGGACATTGCGCGGGCCGACCGCACATGGGCCGTGACGCTGGACGGTCGGGCGATCAAGACGCCCGCCAGGCATTCGCTGGTGTTGCCGACCCAGGCGCTGGCCGAGATCGTCGCCCAGGAATGGCGTCGGCAGGATGAGCGTATCGACCTTCAATCCATGTTCGCGACCCGCATGGCCAACGTCTCCATCGACCGCACGCCGGGTTGCAGGGGCGAACTGGCTGATGAAGCCGCGTCCTTCGCTGAGACGGATCTCGTGTGTCACGTGGCGGAGGGACCGGCAGACTTGCGGCGCCTTCAGGAGATAGCCTGGACGCCGCTGCGGAACTGGGCCGCAGAAACGCTTGGAGTGCGCCTCGTCGTGGTTGAAGGCGTGATGGCGGCCAAACAGCCCCGGGATTCGCTTGAAGCCGTCCGGAACCACGCCGCTGGTCTGGACGATTTTCGATTGACGGCGCTTGTTTACGGAGTGGCGCTGCTGGGATCGGCGGTGCTCGGTCTGGCCGCCGAACGCCGCCGTCTCACGGCGGTAGAGGCTCACGAGATGGGGCGAATCGACGAAGCTTTCCAGGCTGGATTATGGGGCGAGGACGACGAGGCGGTGCGCCGGACCCAACGCAGCCGGGATGAAGCTGCCGCGCTGGATCTGTGGTTTGATGGACTTGACCGTCCGGCTGAGGCCGCGCCCGGATAGAGCCAGAGGACATTTCGGGATTCAACATGCGATGAAGGTCCGCGCCATCATCATCTGTCTGCTGGTCGCCCTTGCGTCGGAGGCGTCCGCGCTGGCCCAGACCCGGCTCTTCAAGCGCGAGGACTATGAAACCTTTTTCGCGCCGGGACGGTTCAAGAGCCACGCCGCCTATTATGCCAGCCATGGCCTTCTGGAGATCGTCAAGAACCGATCGACCATCTTTGCCGGCCGTTACTTTCTCGAACAGACGATGCAGGCCCTGGACGTTTCGGCCAATTACGACACGCTGAGCGCCAACCCCTACTACAAGATCGAATCGCGCGGGGCGGAAGTGATGGTTTGGGACGACCGGCTGAAAGCCTATCTCTACGAATATTCCGCTGCGGATTTCGACGGCAACGCCTCAATCGTCTGGGAGTCCACGAACGACCAGATCGAAATCACACCTGACGATTCAAGCTCCGGCGACCTGCACGAATACTACCGCGCCGCTGACGTGAGGGCTTCGCAAGACGTCGATGCCCTGCATAGCCAGTATAGGCGCGACGTCGTCGGCGGGTGGAGCATGCAGTGCGGCTATATCAGGGACGATGAATGGGACGTCGAGTGCAAGGTGCTGCACCAGCCCACGCAGCGGCTTGAGCTCTATTACTACCGCAAGCTCGACCTGATCAGTTGAGCTGCAAGCTGAAGGCGGTATTCAGGTCCGGTTCGGTCTGCGGGGTGCAGCCTGCCCTCATGAGCAAGCAAAACCACTTCCTGAGGATGTCCGTCGCGGCGTTGGCAGCGGCGGCGTTTCTTTCCTCTCCCGTCGCGACCGCGCAAGGCGTTTTCTTGAAGGTTCAGTCGCCTCAGAACAATGAACTTGCTGGCGGACCCGCCCGCCAGCCGCAGGACTGGCGCGGCGGTGGAGACGATGATCGCCGCTACGACGACGCGCAGCGGGGCGATGACGGGGACTGGCGCTACGGCGAGGACCGTCGCTATGGCGACGATGACTGGCGTGGCCGCCGCCGAGCGCCGGATTTCCAGACTGTGCAGGCGTCATGCTCGCGCGCGGCGATCCAGGAAGCATGGCGGACAAACGCCTATTCGGCGCAATACGACGGGGCGCCACGGCTTGTCGAAGGTCGGCGCGGCTATGAGCTCGTGGGCCGGGTCCGCGTTCATTCGCGCAAGGGCTACACGACTGGAGCGACCGTCTGCGAATTGCGAGGCAGCGACGCGGTGCGTTTCGAATATCTGCGGTAGAACCGGATCGCTTCAGGCGGATCTTCCATTGAAGCGAGAAATTTAATCGAGGCCGGCGCGCTGCGCGCACGCATAAGAGAACCGCGCGAGCGGCGCGACCCGTCCCTCATTTTCCGCCGCTGCGGCGTTGGAGGCCGTGCCGTCGCGCACCCGCCCCACAATGCCTTGCAGAATGCCCGCGAGGCGAAAGGCGTTGTAGGCGAAATAGTAGTCGAGCTCCGGCAGGCTGGATCGGCCCGTCAGCTCGCAATAGCGGTTCACGTATTCCTCGCGTGTCGGGATGCCCTTGGCTGCCTTGTCCTCGACCTGCGCGAGCGAGGGACGTGTGGGGTCCGAAGAAGGTATTTCCCACGACATCAGGTGATAGGTGAAGTCGGCGAGGGGATCGCCTAGCGTCGATAGTTCCCAGTCGAGAACGGCGATCACGCGCGACTCGGTCGGGTGCAGAACCATGTTGTCGATGCGATAATCGCCATGGACAATGGTCGTGCGCTCATTTGGCGGAATGTTCTTCGGCAGCCACTCGATCAGTCTGTCCATCTCCGGAATCCTGGCGGTTTCAGACATCTGGTACTGTTTGGTCCAGCGGTGGATCTGGCGCGCGATATAATCGCCTTCCTTGCCGAAGCCCTCCAGTCCGGCTGCGCGCCAGTCGACATTGTGCAGCCGCGCAAAGGTCGAGATCTTGGCCTCGAAGATCGCGTGGCGCTGGGCCGGCGTGTACTCCGGCAGGGTTGCGTCCCAGAGGATTCGTCCCTCGACCATGTCCATCACATAGAACATCGTGCCGATGACGGCGTCGTCCTCGCAGAGGCCATACGGCCGCGCGACCGGAAAGCCGAGCGGATAGAGAGCCGAGATGACGCGAAACTCGCGATCGACGGCATGCGCGGACGGCAGGAGCTTGCCGGGCGGCTTGCGGCGCAGGACGTATTTCTTGTTCGGCGTAATGAGCTGGTAGGTGGGGTTGGACTGACCGCCCTTGAACTGCCGCACCTCAAGCGGCCCGCGATAACCCTCGACATTGTCCTCCAGCCAGCGCACGAGATTCGCCTCGTCGAACCTGTGTGTTTCGGCGACTTCCTTGGTGCCGGAGAATTGTCCAGCCGGGTCGGGCGTATCGGTCATTGCCTGCCTTCGTCCGCTTGATTGTGCATCAGGAAAGCATACGCGCAGTTCTGCTGGCGAGAAATCTTTCGGCGCGCGCGACTTTTCAGGTCGGTCAGGACCGCTCCAGCGCCCGCCATCCGATATCCCTGCGACAGAAACCGTCCGGCCAGTCGATGAGATCGACGGCCCGATAGGCCCGGGCGACCGCTTCGGAGAGGGTGGGGGCGATGGCCGTGACGTTCAGCACACGTCCGCCATTGGCGATGATCTCGTCGTCGCGGCTCATTGTAGCGCCGTGAAAGATCGTGACTCCGGGGACGCCGCCCGCTTGCCTGAGGCCGCCGATGACGCCGCCTTTTCTGGAGTCGCCAGGATAGCCCGCCCCGGCCATCACGACGGAGACCGCATGGTCGGTGAAGCGCTCCAGCCGCGCGCACCCGTCCAGACCGCCGGTCGCGCAGGCAAGCAATTGCGGCAGGGGATCGTCCTTCAGTCGCGCCATGATCACCTGGCATTCCGGGTCGCCGAAACGGCAATTGTATTCGACGACGCGCGGACCCGTCTTGTCGATCATCAGGCCGACGAAAAGCACCCCTCGATAGGGCCGGCCCTCCGCCTTCATGCCCTGCAAGGTGGGAGCGACGATCTCTTCCATCACACGTCGCTGCATCGCTTCGTCGAGGATTGGAGCCGGGGAATAGGCGCCCATTCCCCCGGTGTTGGGTCCCGTGTCTCCCTCGCCCACGCGCTTGTGGTCCTGCGCGCCGGCAAGCGCCACAGCGGTCTCGCCATCGCAGAGCGCGAAAAAGCTCGCCTCCTCGCCGGCCATGAACTCCTCGATCACGATGCGCGCCGAGGCGGTTCCGAACTTTCCCGCCAGCATGGCGTCGATCTCGTCCTCCGCCTCGCGCCGCGTTTGGGCGATCACAACGCCTTTCCCGGCGGCAAGGCCATCGGCCTTGAGAACATAGGGTGCGGAGAACCTCCCCAGGAACGCCTTGGCCACTGAGGGATCGGAGAAGCAGCCATGGGCGGCGGTCGGGATGGCGTGTCTCGCCATGAAGTCTTTCGAGTAGGCCTTCGACCCTTCGAGGATCGCCGCCCTAGCTGACGGCCCGAAAACCGGCACATCGATGGCTCGGAGGCGGTCGGCGAGGCCGGCGACCAACGGCGCTTCGGGTCCGACAATCACGAGGTTCGGGCGCTCCCGTTTCGCAAGCGTGACCTGACCTTCGACATCGTCGGCGTTGACTGGCTCGCACCGGGCCAGCGCCGCCATGCCGGGATTGCCGGGCGCGCAGACGATTTCCGTGACGCGCTTGCTGGCCGCCAAGCGCCAGGCCAGGGAATGTTCGCGGCCGCCGCTACCCACGATCAGTATTTTCATGTGAAATCGTCCGATGGGATTATCGCCGCGTTGGGCGCTGGCGTTGTTGGTGGCGCGGCGGACCCGAGACCAAGGCAGGACGGAAATGTGAGCGCCAAACAACACGCGTTCTCGCGAGAGGGCAATCTGACCGGGCTCTGGTCGGGAGAATACTGGTATGGAGGCGTGTCATTCCCGACGCCCTTCTCGGCGCATTTCATCGACGCCGACGGCAGCCTGACGGGCACGACCCTGGAGCCCCAGGTTTTCGGCGATCATGGGCGGGTCGAACTCTCGGCGAGCCTCACCGGCTGGCGAGGCGATCTCTCCGTGCGGTTCACCAAACTTTACGACCCCGCGCCCGACACGCACGCTCACCCGATTTTCTACTCCGGGACCGTTGACGCCAAATTTACCTTGATCGACGGCGACTGGAATTTTGGGCGCGCCGATCCTGCGGCGGGACGTTTCGTTCTGGTCCGCGTCTCGCGTGGCGCGAAGGCGGAGATGGCCGAGGCTTCGGCGGTGATCGCGCTGCGGAGGTAAGCGCGTGCTGGGCTGACGCCGCGTCCTGAGCGGCTATACTGCCGCCATGGACGATCCCATCGATTCCCTTGCCCCCATCGCCGACGCGCAGAGCAACGCCCCGGAGATGTCGGTCTCCGAACTGGCGAATGCGCTGAAACGAACCATCGAGGACAATTACGGCTTCGTGCGCGTGCGCGGCGAGCTGGGGCGCGTTGTCGCGGCGAAGTCCGGGCACCTCTATTTTGATATCAAGGACGACAAGGCCTGCATCAATTCGGTGATGTGGAAGGGTCAGGCGGGGCGCCTGCCGTTCAAGCCCGAGGAAGGGTTGGAGGTCGTTGCCGAAGGCAAGCTGTCGACCTATCCCGGTCGCTCCAACTATCAGCTGATCTGCGAGCGCATGCGTCCTGCGGGTCTTGGCGCGCTGATGCAGCTGCTGGAAGAGCGCAAGAAAAAACTGGCGGCCGAAGGCCTGTTCGACGCGGACCGCAAGAAGCCCATCCCCTATTTGCCGACCGTCATCGGTGTGGTGACCAGTCCGACCGGCGCGGTCATCCGCGACATACTCCATCGCGTGCGCGAGCGCTTTCCGGTGCGCGTCCTCATCTGGCCGGCACTGGTGCAGGGCGAGCGCGCGTCGTTCGAGGTCGAGGCGGGCATACGCGGCTTCAACGCGCTCCCGGCGAGCGGGCACATCCCGCGTCCTGATGTCATCATCGTCGCGCGCGGCGGCGGGTCGATCGAGGATCTCTGGCCGTTCAATGAGGAGCGCGTCGTGCGCGCCGCCGCCGACAGCGTGATCCCGCTGATCTCGGCCGTAGGGCACGAGACCGACACGACGCTGATCGATTTCGTATCGGATCGCCGCGCGCCGACACCCACCGGGGCCGCCGAAATGGCCGTGCCAGTGCGGGCGGAGCTGCTGGCGACGGTCATGGATTATGGCGCCAGATCCGGGCGATGCCTGACGCGCCACCTCGAAAAGCGACGCCTCGAGTTTCGCTCGATCGTCGGGCGCTTTCCCAGGCTGGATGCGGTGCTGCAAGGACCGAGGCAGAGGCTGGACCGCAGCGGCCAGCGATTCATCGGGGCGCTGGACAGGGCGCTGGCGCGCAAGCGCGCGGGGTTAGACGCGCGCGCCGGCCGCCTGCAACCAGCCGCCCTTAAACGGGATCTTTCCCGCAAGCGTATCGAGGCGGAACGTTTGTCCGCCCGGCTGAAGCCAGCCGTGCTGCGCGAGATGGCTCAGCTCCGGCGGCGCCTCGATGGTCAGGGACGTGTGCTCGCGACGCTTTCCTATGAAAGCGTTCTCGGTCGAGGCTTCGTGCTGGTGACGGGCCACGACGGAAAGCTGAGGCGTTCTGCGGCTGCGGTCGCGCAGGGCGAGGCCTTGAAACTGCGTTTCTCCGACGGGGAAATCCTGGCCATGGCAGGAGGCGCCCTGCGCCGCCCGCGCAAGCCCGCCAGCCCCTCGCAACCTGAAGAGCCGGCGAGGACCGTGCCGGCCGCGCCTCCGGAATCTCAGCGTCCCCGCATTCGGCGGCGCGGGCGAAACGACCAGGGCGACCTCTTCTGAAGTATCGATCCTCGCCGATCGTGGACCGGCCGATGGAAACATGCTGACCTGCGCCGTTCTCCATTTCCGTTCAAGGCAAACCGCCATGCGCTCAACTACGTTCCCGGCGATTGTCGCGACTTGCTTCGCGCTCTCCGGATGCGTTGCGACACAGACGCCAGCGGCCGGCCTCGACGCCGACACGGCTGCCTGGTGGGAGATCACCGGCGATCTCTCCGGCGACGCCATGGAAGGCCGGGACACGGGATCCCCCGGTCACGCCCGCGCCGTCAACTATGTGATCGATCGGTTCGGCAAGGCCGGGCTCAAGCCTGCGGGGGATGCCGGCGGCTGGACACAGACGCTGCCCCTGAAGGAGGTGCGCGTCGAAAAGGACGGGACGAGTTTTGAGGTGCTGGCTTTGCAGCCAGGCGCCACGCCCACCCGGCTTTCCTTCCTGCACGAGATCAGCGTGCGCGCGACGGACGAGCTTCCGGCGTCCATCGAAGGCGCACTCAGTTTTCGCGGCTACTGTTCCCCTGCGGAGATGGGAGAGGTGCTCGGGCGCGTGGTCGTTTGCTTCGGCGCGAGGCGGAGCGGACTTCCGGGTGGGGCCGACAGGATGCGCGCGGTGGCGGACGCGGGCGCAGTGGGGCTGATCAACATCGACGATCCCGGCTTCACAGTCGAGCCGGCGCGATGGCCGGACGCCTATGCGCGGTCGGTTTCGTTGCGGAGCGCGCCGTCGCCAGCCTTTGCAAACCTTCCGGTGATGCGCCTCTCGCCGGATGGTTTTGAGAGGATGCTGCAGTCCGCTGGTCACGCTACGCCGTCTGCGGACATCCTGGCCAGCGGCGCCGCGTCAAGGCCGCTCGCGGCTTTCGACCTGGCGCTCCGGATGCAGGCGACCTTCAGCCTGTCGCGCCGCGAATACACGTCGGACAATGTCCTCGCGATGCTGCCGGGAAGCGATCCCGCGTTGAGCCAGGAGGTCGTGATCGTCTCCGCCCACATCGACGGCTATGGTTTTGGCGAACCGGTGGAAGGCGATGCACTCTACAACGGTGCATTTGATGACGCGGCCTATGTCGCAACAATAATCCGGTTGGCCGAGCAGCGCGCCGGCCAGGGCTTCAGGCGCAGCGTGCTGTTTGCCGTCTACACCGGCGAGGAAAAGGGACTGCTCGGCTCCAACTGGCTGAGCCGAAACCTGCCGGTTCCAAAAGAAAACCTGGCGGCGGTCATCAATCTCGACCAGCTGCGGCCTTTGTTCCCGCTGAAAATCCTGACCATGCACGCTATCGGCGACACCACGCTGAAAGCCAATGTTGACCGCGTCGCGGCTGGCATGGGCATCGAGATCCGCCCCGACCTTGAGCCCGAGCGAAACCTCAACCAGCGCACTGACCACTGGCCCTTCCTCAGCATGGGCGTGCCCGCAACCAACTTCGTCTTCGGCTTCGATCCGGGCACGGAAGCCGAAGCGCGTTACCGCGAATGGTACAAGGTCCGCTATCACCGCCCGCAGGACGACATGAGCCAGCCGCTCGACTTTCAGGCGGCGGCGGACATGAACACATTCTTTTACAGGCTGACCGGGGATGTCGCGAACGATCCGGCGCGTCCGGCGTTTCTGCCAGGAAGCCGTACCATCCGGAGTAAGCTTCTCGCCGGGAGGATCAGGCGTTCAGTCGCCGGACAAACCAGTCCGTCAGGTGCGACCACACTGCGTTCTTTTCGGAGGCGTCCTCTATACCGTGTTCGAGATTGGGGTTGTCGTTGATCTCGATGACCACCGGGCCGTCCGGTCCCGTCTTGATGTCGACGCCGTAAAAGCCGTCTCCGATCAGGTTGGCCGCGCGGACGCCCACATCAACCACGTCCGCAGGCGCCTCGGCAACGGAGAGCGACCGGAAGCCGCCCTCGATCGAGCGGCCGTCCAGCTTGTGGTTGATGATCTGCCAGTGGCCGCGCGCCATCTTGTACTGGCAGACAAAGATCGCGCGCCGGTCCAGCACGCCCACGCGCCAGTCAAAATCGGTTGGCGTGAACTTCTGGGCGATGACGAGGTCGGTGTCTTCGAGAAAGTCATGAACGATGGTCCGCAGCTCGGCCATGTCGCCGGCCTTCTTGATTCCGCGCGAGAACGACCCGTCCGGGATCTTCAGCACGAGCGGGAAGCTCAGCCGGTCCGCGACTTCCACGAGGTTGGTCTTGTCCTGAACGATCATGGTCTCGGGCGAGGGGAGGCCGGCGCCCGTGAGGCGCTCCCAAAGATAGACCTTGTTGGTGCACCGCATCATCGAGATCGGATCGTCGATGACCGGCATGCCCTCGGCCCAGGCCCGTCTGGCGAACCGGTAGGTATGATTGGTGATTGAGGTCGTCTCGCGGATGCAGAGCGCGTCGAATTCGGCCAGCTTGGCCAGGTCCTTCTTGGTGATCGGTTCGATCTCGACGCCGTCCTTTTCGGCGAGGCGGGCCCAGTGCTTGAGGGATTCGACGCTGGACGGCGCGAGCTGCTCGTTCGGATCGTAGAGAACGGCGATCGAGTGTTTCGCCACAGTTCGGGCCTTGGGCGATTTCCAGACCCTGCCTGTGTACTTCGTGAGGGCCTCGATAAAGAGCTTGAGGTCGTCGCCCTTGAGCTGGGTGAAGGGCGTCAGCTTGATGCGCTTGATCTTGACCCATGGCGAGCCATTCACGGCGGTCGTGACGACAAGGGCGGGCGCCCGATACCAGTCGAACAACAGGCGGCCGAAGCGCTTGAAACGTTCGTCCTCGGTCTCGCCAAAGCATATGACGATGCGCTCGGGGATGGCCAGCTTGTCGCTGGCCCTCGTCCGGTCCTTGTTGAGAGCCTCCTCGAGGTCGGGGACGGCCTCCTCCGATCCGTCGGCGTCGTAGAGGTCCAGCATCGTCTCGACGCTCGGCACCACGCGGTGGCCGCGCGCTTCGGCCAGCAGCGACGCGTAGTAGCCGTCCGTCTGGTAGTTGTAGTTGCGGGTGAGGTTGATGATCTTCGGCCGCGACCCGGACAACAGCTTTGGCTGCAACACGTAGTCGCGCGTCGTCATCATGCGGAATGGCGCGCCAAGGGTCGCGAGATCACGCAGATCGTCCGCGATCAGTATCCAGTCTCTCATGCGGCCCGGACCCCCGACCGCGCACCCAGCGGTTTTTCCAGACGCAATGCGGGCGATCCATCCTCGTAATAGTTTTCATGCCGCCCAAACTGCACATAGCCCAGCTTTCGATAAAGCCGGATGGCGGCGTCATTGTCGATCCGCACTTCGAGACGCAGGACCGAGCAACCCCTTCTCGATCCAGCAGCTTCGCAGGCATCGATGAGGGCTCTGGCAATGCCGGACCCGCGCGCTTCGGGTGCGGTGGCGATCGAATAGAGCCGGGCGATGCGCGTCGTCCGCCGGTAGAAAACCAGGCCATACCCCACGACGTCCAAATTAAGCTCGGCAACAAGCACGTCGCACGTCTCCGAGGCTATGTGATGGCTGAGACTGCGGCGAGACAGGCGATCGGCGACGAACGATGCCGCTTCGATCCGCTCCACGGACTCGATATCATTCAGTCTTGCGGCGCGAACCGCCACGCGCGACCCGGAGGGGTCCATGGAAATATCGCTCCAGCAACAAGGTCGCCGAATAACGCTCATGGGCGGGCACTGTCGAGTGTCTTTTGATTGAGCCTCTCAGGAAATCGCAGCGGGCTGTGGATGGCAGCGCCAAAGCGACCAGAATCCCTGCGCCACATGCTGAAACCCTTGTCGTCAGCCAAGCGTATTGCAATGGGGCCAGAAGGAGACAAAGGGCGCTAATGGAACGCAAGATCGAGGCGACAAGGCGGAGCATGCAGGTACACGCGGAGCTGGCTGTCCGGCTCATGGACATCATGTTGCGAACCACAAGGCCCGAGGAAAAGATCCAGGCAGAGCACCGGCTTGAACTGATCGAACGCACACTTTGGCGCAACCACGCCACGCTCCGGCGTTTGAGGGCCGACCCGCGCGCCCCGCCGGTTTAGCCAAGCAGCTCGGCCGCGCGCTCGGCGAAATAGGTAATGACCCCTGCGGCGCCTGCCCGCTTGAAGCATGACATCGTCTCGATGATGGCGCGATCTTCGTCGAGCCAGCCCTCGCGCGCCCCGGCCTTGATCTGCGCGTATTCTCCGGAAATCTGGAAGGCGAGCGTTGGCACGCCAAATTCCGCCGAGACGCGCTGCACGATGTCGAGGTAGGGAAGGCCCGGCTTCACCATCACCATGTCGGCGCCTTCCTCGATGTCCATGGCGACCTCGCGCAGAGCCTCCTCGGTGTTGCCGAAGTCCATCTGATAGGTTTTCTTGTCGCCCTTGAGTACCGCCGAGGTGCCGACCGCGTCGCGGTAGGGGCCATAGAAGGCCGAGGCGTATTTGGCGGCGTAGGACAGGATCATCACCCGCTCGAAGCCTTCGCTGTCGAGGTGATCGCGAATGGCGCCGATCCGGCCATCCATCATGTCCGAGGGCGCGACGATGTCGGCGCCGGCCCGGGCCTGCACGAGCGCCTGTTCGGTGAGCGCCCCGACGGTTTCATCGTTCACGACATAACCGGTCTCATCCAGCAGCCCGTCATGACCGTGGCTGGTGAACGGGTCGAGCGCGACATCGCAGGCGACGCCTATGTCCGGCGCGGCCGCCTTGATGGCCTTGATGACGTTGGGGATCAGTCCGTCCGGATTGCCGGCCTCCGACCCGGCCTCGTCTTTCCTGGCGGCGTTGATGTGTGGAAAGATTGCGAAGGCCGGTATCCCGAGCTCGCGCGCCCGGACAGCCATCCGGGCGGCCTCGTCAATGTTGAGGCGGTCAAGCCCCGGCATCGATTTCACCGGGATGCGTTTTTCCGCGCCGTCATGGACGATCATGCCCCAGACGATGTCGTCTGGCGTCGGACGGGTCTCGCGCACGAGCCGCCGCGTCCAGTCATTCTGTCTCAGGCGGCGAAGGCGGGTCGCTGGGAAAGCGCCGGTGACGATCGATCGGGGCATGACTTCCTCGCTCGCTGGACGCCATCGGGCGGAACGCTGTCGTCCGCCAGCCCGACTTGAATTGTCAGCGATCGGTTGCGGCCTTTACCGGTCGCTGCATAAAGCATCTCAGCCGGACGTCCATGGTCAGCGTCTGGAGCTGCCGGATGTCGCGCTGCCAGTCTGCCAGCCGCCACTCCGGAATCTCACGGAAGCCCAGCTTGCGGTAAAAGGGACCGTTCCACGGCACTTTCCGAAACGTCGAGAGCGAGATTCGCCTGTGGGTCCGGCTTTCGGCTTCCTGGAACGCCCGCCGCACCAGCCTGCCGCCGAGGCCTTGCCGGCCGTGTCGCGGCATGACCGAGAGCTGGTCGAGGTAAAGGTCCGCCCCGCGGTCGGAACAGAGCGCAAAGCCCGCCAGCTCCTCCATCTCATCGACCGCGACCCAGACCAGCCCGTCTCCGAAGCCCTTTCTCAGGCGATCCTCGGGGATGGGCTCGCCCGGCTCGCCAGAGGGTCCGAAGTCGATGAGGCCGCTGCCCCGGAAAAGGGTCGCGGAGGCGAGATCGATGTTCTGGAGTTCCCCCACCTCGTTCCCGCGCGCGGGGCGGATACGATATTGCGGGGCCGTTTCTGAGATCAGGGTCGCCATCGGATCTTTGCCAGCCTGTGCGCCAGTCTTGGGGAGGTCTATAGGAGAAACATCGGTTCGGACTTGCTAAGCAAGCCTGAAGAGTAACGCACGCCGCCGCGTCGGGAACAGGGCAGATGACAGCTGAATTCACTGACGAGCAAAGGCTGATTCGCGAGACGGCGTCTTCCTTTGCGACCGCTCGCCTTCGGCCGTTCGCGGCGCAATGGGATGAAAACAAACACTTTCCTGTGGACGTCATCCGCTCCACCGCCGAACTCGGTCTGGCGGGACTTTATGTCGGTGAGGATGTGGGCGGCTCCGGCCTCAGCCGGCTCGATGCCGTGATTGTGTTCGAGCAGCTTTCGATGGGCTGCGTCTCCACCGCCGCCTTCCTTTCCATCCACAACATGTGCGCCGGCATGATCGACCGCTTCGGGACGGAAGAGATGCGCCGGGAATGGCTGCCCCGCCTCACCTCGATGGAGCTGATGGCGAGCTACTGCCTCACCGAGCCAGGGTCGGGGTCGGACGCGGCGGCCCTGCGCACACAGGCGGTCCGGCATCGCGGCGCCAAAGACGAGGGAGACTATGTCCTCAACGGCTCCAAGGCCTTCATTTCGGGCGCCGGGGCAAGCGACCTCTATGTCGTGATGACCCGGACAGGCGCCGACGGCCCGAATGGCGTCTCGGCGTTTCTCGTTCTGGCGACGGACAGGGGCGTCTCGTTTGGCGCTGCCGAAAAGAAGATGGGCTGGCATTCCCAGCCGACCCGCGCCGTGATCCTGGAGGATGTCCGCATTCCGGCCAGCCGGCGGATCGGGGCGGAAGGCGACGGCTTCCGCTTCGCCATGGCGGGGCTGGACGGCGGGCGCCTCAACATCGCCGCGTGTTCGCTTGGCGGCATGCAGGAGGCGCTGGACAGGACGCTGGCCTATACCAGAGAGCGCCGCCAGTTCGGCCAGGCCATCGCCGATTTCCAGACCGTCCAGTTCAGACTCGCCGACATGGAGACCGAGACGCAGGCCGCCCGCGTGATGCTGTATGCGGCGGCGCGGGCGCTGGATGCAAAAGCGCCTGACGCCACGCGCTGGTGCGCCATGGCCAAGCGCTTTGTGACGGACACGGGGTTCAAGGTCGCCAACGACGCTTTGCAGCTTCATGGCGGCTATGGCTATCTCGCGGACTACGGGATCGAGCGCATCGTCCGCGACCTGCGCGTGCACCAGATTCTCGAAGGCACGAACGAGATCATGCGGGTGATCATCTCGCGCGACATGCTGAAGCAGTAGATGGCAGACGTCATCATCCACCGACAGGGCGTCGCCGGGCGCATCACGCTCAACCGCCCATCGGCGCTGCACGCCCTCAACGAGGAGATGTGCCTCGCCATGGACGCCGCCCTGATCGCCTGGCGCGACGATCCCGAGATCGAGCTGGTGGTGATCGACCATGCTGACGGCACAAGGGGCTTCTGCGCCGGCGGCGACATCCGCATGCTGGCCGAAAGCGGTGCAGCCGATAGCTCGGCGGCGATGGCGTTCTTCGCGGCCGAGTACCGGCTGAATGCGCGCATCAAGAACTACCCCAAGCCCTATGTCGCCTTCATGGACGGCGTCACCATGGGCGGCGGCGTTGGCATCAGCGTCCACGGCTCGCACCGTGTCGCGACGGAGCGCACGAACTTCGCCATGCCTGAGACGGGCATCGGTCTTTTTCCGGACGTTGGCGGCGGCTGGTTCCTGCCGCGCCTTGGCCCACCGCTCGGCATGTGGCTGGCGCTCACCGGCGAGCGGCTGAAGGGCGGCGATGTTGTGGCGGCAGGGATCGGCACCCACTTCGTCGAGGCGGCGGTGACCGGCGTCGTCAAGGACTCGATCTGCGAGGGGGGCCTTGCGCTGCTCGACGCGATGGACTGGGACGAGACCGCCACGTTCGAGACCTATATCGACGCGATCCAGCGCTGTTTCTGGAAGCCGGGCGTCGAGGAAATCTTCGCGGCTCTGGAGGAGGAAGGCGGAGAATGGGCGGCCCGCCAGCTCGCGACCCTGAAAACCAAATCGCCCCAGACGCTGAAGGTCGCGCATCGCCAGCTGGCGCTCGGCCTCCACGCCAGGACGTTCGAGGACAATATGCGGATGGAGTTTCGCATCGGCTCGCGGGTCGTCTCGCGCCATGATTTCCAGGAGGGCGTCCGAGCCATCATCATCGACAAGGACAATGCGCCGGCCTGGAATCCGGCGACGCTTTCTGGCGTGACCGACGAGATGCTGGACGAAATCTTCGCCCCGCTGGATGGCGGCGAGCTTCAGTTCGATTGACTGGCACTCCCCGCGCTTTGGCTCCACTAGACTTCTGAGTGAGGCATGAGACCTCGCCAGATACGTCAAACTTCGAAAGGGGCGTTTACTTCCCGCTCACAATAAAGAACAAATCTAAACTGCCGGAAATCTAAGATAAACTACAACAAAATTGTCTTTCTTAGCGATTGTTTAGCCATCCCCATGTAGTGTCATCATCAAGCCCAGACAAAACGGGCGCGACACAAAAAACAAGAATAGTGGTGGTGATGATGTTGAACGCGAAAGTCCGGGTCGCTGGCAATGAAGACGTTGTCGAGCAGTCCTTCCTGAAGGCTCTCTCCTTGCTGGAGCAGGCGCATCGCCGCCTGCATGACGTCGTCAAGGACAATCTGGAGCGGGGCGGCGAGCGCTCGCTGACCGGCGTTCAGGCCCTCCTGATCTATGAGATCGGCGAGACCGAAACGCCTGCCAGCGCGCTGCGCGCTCGCGGGTCCTTCGCCGGCACATCGATGTCCTACAACGTCAAGAAACTTCAGGATGGCGGTTATCTCATCCAGACCCGCTCCAGCGACGATCGCCGCACGGTTCGTCTCAAGCTGACGCCTTCGGGCAAGGCTGTCCGCGCCCGCGTCGCGCAACTCTTCGAGAAGCAGGCCTCGGCGCTTGAGCCGACCGCCAGCGTTCGCGCGGACGATCTGGAACAGTTCAACAAGACGGTCGCCCGCCTGGAACGCTTCTGGTCCGACCAGATCCGCTACCAGCTCTGATCGGTCGTCAGAAGTCCTTCAGCGCCCGCCTCGTGCTCCGACAGGTTTAGCATGAGGCGGTTTGTCAAAATCATCCTGATCCGCCTTCAGATGAAATCGTCTGAAGGCGGCTGATGTGGTCATCCGGCCAGACCCGGAGCAACTGGCGCAAGACTGGTTGTCAAAAGACTGGATCGGCCTCTCCGCCGGCCTCGCCTTGCGAGCGCCGGCGGTTTTGTTTTCACGGTTTCGCTTTCATAGCCCGCGTCTCGACCACACGGGCGCCAGAAAGAATGTTGGCGAGCGAGTAGTTGCCCTCATGGCAGCTTGCTTCGAACATGCGCGCCTTGGTGCGGACCAGAGTGAACGCGACGCGCATCGGGGCGATAAACATGCCGGAGTCCTCAAGTGTATATTCGTATGAAAGTTCGTTAGGTTCACTGAAACGCAGGCTCTCGGTGAGTTTTCGTATTGCTTGCCCTTCCGTCCCCGGCGGAGAGGCAGGATCGGGGCGAAGCAGTCTTGTTTCTATGACCAGGACATCGCCTTCCCAGTGACCGGTCGATTCGCCCATAGTCGACACAAGCGCTGCTGGTCTATTCCGAGCGACAAAGGCGATGATCCGCGCTTCAGCCATGTCTTCGGTGTTGATCACGACATGATCGTCCGTTTGGACGATCAACCTGTTCATGTTGCCGGGCGAGATCGAGAGCGGTGTGTTTCCGGGACCGCGTATGCATCGTTCCCAAAGGTTGCGAGCCTCCGGGTCTTCCGCCCGATCGCGAACATCCTTGATGGTCTTCGCCCAGTCCCGGGCCTCTGGGGTCAGCGGAAGTTTTCCGTCCGCCGGCTCGACAATCAGTGACGTGCGGAAGCCGCCGCCAGCCGCCGGCATCAAGGTTCCCCAGTCGAAGTCCTCATCGGGATGAAGACCTGTCAAGGCGGCAGCGCGCTTGTCCAATGCTGCGATGAGGCCCCGGACCTGCTCGGCATGGACAATGGGACCATCGGCCTCATCCAAGCGTTCGAGCGGCGTTCGCCACCTGCTTTCCCATACGCCGTGGAAGTCGGGGCGTCCGTCGGTGGTGCGGGGGATGTCATGCGACTGCGCATGGGCCTGAGCGACCGACCCAACCAGAGTCGCCAGAACCAGAAGCCGCTTCAACATGATCCTGTCCCCGCCCCGGTCGGGGCGATGGGATTATTGCTCAATCGCATCGGGGCGGCCAGTGGCTGACAGACCCCGCAGTTGCGAACCGTTCGCAAAAAATCCAGAGATGTGAAGGCGCTACACGCAGTTGCGTTTGACATGCGTCTAGGAAAGGAGAGGCTTGGGCGCTAACTTGAACGTCACGCGCCCGGCAGAAGCGTGCATGTCGGCCAAAGAGAAACGACCCATGAAGCATCTGGCAGCTTTCGAGGATGTGATCCAGGACATCCGTTCCGAGGGTCGCTATCGCGTCTTCATCGATCTCAAGCGTCATCGGGGCAGGTTTCCGCTTGCGTCGGTCCGCCATGAAGACGGGCGCGAGCAGGACGTCACGGTGTGGTGCTCCAACGACTACCTGGGAATGGGGCAGGATCCGGACGTCATCCAGTCCATGCATGAGGCTGTAGACGCTTTCGGCGCAGGATCCGGCGGCACCCGTAACATATCCGGTACGACGCGCTATCACGTCGATCTCGAGCGCGAATTGGCCAGCCTGCATGGCAAGGAAGCGGCGCTGCTGTTCACCTCAGGCTATGTCTCGAACGATGCGACCCTGTCGACGCTGGCCAAGATCATGCCCAACGTCATCATCTATTCCGACGAACTCAACCACGCCTCGATGATCGAGGGGATCAAGCGCGCCAACTGCGCCAAACGGATTTTCCGCCACAACGATGTGGGGCATCTGCGCGCCCTGATCGGGAACGATCCGGCGGAATCCCCCAAGGTCATCGCCTTCGAGTCCGTCTATTCGATGGATGGCGACGTCGCCCCTCTGGCCGCGCTTTGCGACATCGCCGACGAGTTCGACGCGATCACCTATCTCGACGAGGTCCATGCCGTGGGGATGTACGGCCATGAAGGCGCCGGTGTCGCCCAGCGCGATGGGGTGATGGACCGCATCACGATCTGCGAGGGCACGCTGGCGAAAGGGTTTGGCGTGATGGGGGGCTATATCGCCTCCCGGACCGTCGTCATCGACGCCATCCGGTCGATGGCCCCGGGGTTCATCTTCTCGACGTCGACATGTCCCGTACTCGCGGCAGGCGCCCTTACATCCATCCGCAAGCTCCGCGGTCCTGCGGGTGTGGATCTGCGCACACAGCATCAGGCCAAGGCGGAAATGCTGCGGCAGAAGCTGGTGGCCGCCCGGCTGCCGGTCATGATCACCGACACGCACATCGTTCCGTTGCTGGTGGGCGATGCGGAGCGCTGCAAGGCGCTGTCGGACACGCTCCTGTTCGATTTCGGCGTCTATGTGCAGCCGATCAACTATCCGACCGTCCCCAAGGGGACCGAAAGGCTGCGGTTCACGCCCTCGCCGCATCATACCGAGGCGATGATGGATGATCTGGTCGCGGCGCTGCTCGCAATCTGGGCGCAGCTTGGCCTCAAGCGCGCCGCCTGATCCGGTCGGAGAGCCATGCCAGACGATCCGGACCACGAGATCTTGCTGGAGTACAACCGTATCGGCCCGGTGATGGAAGTTCGCGCGGTGTCGGGAACGGATGGGTTGGAAATCAGATTTGCTGTACCGGCCCGTACCGCGAGGGCTGATGTGGAGCAACTGGCCCGGAACAAGCTCTCCTATGCTCGCGGCAGGAGCGATAATCTGGCGCCCTCGCCAACCTCCAGGGCCGGCCCGCGCGGCGGAATTCTTGTTTGAGGATGATTGTCCAATTCGCCAGACCCTACAGGGACCCAGGCCCTACAAGGGGGCCAGACCCCAAAATGGACGGGGTGCTGAGTGAGCCGCGCGCGATTGTGGTCGTGGCTATCGAATCCCTCAGGCGCTGACTGAACGAATGCCGGTCGGCGTCACGGCGTTTTCCGCACGCCTCGACCAAGCCCGATTTTTTTCGCGAACTCTGACCGTCGCTCCGTATAGCTCGGCGCGACCATCGGATAGTCAGGCGCAAGGCCCCAGCGCCGACGATACTCATCAGGCGACATGTCGTAGCGCGAGTGCAGGTATCGCTTGAGCATCTTGAGCTTCTTGCCGTCTTCGAGGCAAATAATATAATCGTTGGTGATCGATTTTCCGATGTTAACCGCAGGCTTTGGCTTGTCCTCGACCTTCAGTTCACGCGCCTTCGACAAGCTCGCGACTGTTTTATGAACCGAGCGAATGACGTCAGGCAGACCCTCAGTTGTAACTGGATTGTTCGATACAAACGACGAGACAATCTCAGAAGTTATACGGAGGATTTCGTCATTCGATAGTTCAAACAAGTCTGATGATTCATTCATCGCATCTACCCAGCCCGCCCCATCGACCAGAGATAGAGGCTTAATTAGACGAAAAATCAACCACTTTACCAAGCGCGTCTACGTAACTTGGAAGATATACTGATTCTGGCTCAAATATGCGTCAAAACGCCCTGCAATGACCGAGCTTGCCAACCTTGCATGAAGGCCCTATCGCCGACCTGATCACCCGAAACGCTCGGAGGGGGCCATGGGCCATTCGAATCCGCAGGCCGGATCCCAGCAACGCTCCTTTTTTTCGACCAGCCTCAACGAGGCGGATCCCGCCGTCGGCGAAGCGATTTCGTTCGAACTTGGCAGACAGGTTCAACAGATAGAGCTGATCGCTTCGGAGAACATCGTCTCACGCGCCGTAATGGAGGCGCAGGGCTCGGTTTTGACGAACAAGTATGCCGAGGGCTATCCCGGAAAGCGCTATTATGGCGGCTGCGAGTTCGTCGACGAGATCGAGAATCTGGCAATCGCCCGCGCCAGGAAGCTGTTTTCTGCAGGTTTTGCGAACGTCCAGCCCAATTCGGGCAGCCAGGCCAACCAGGCTGTCTTTCAGGCGCTGCTGAAACCCGGTGATGCAATTCTGGGCATGAGCCTCGACGCCGGCGGGCATCTTACCCACGGAGCGTCGCCCAACCAGTCCGGCAAGTGGTTCGCAGCTCACCAGTACGGTGTCCGGCGGCAGGATGGACGCATAGACCTCGACGAGGTCGAAAGGCTGGCTTTGGAGGTGAGACCAAAGCTGATCATCGCGGGCGGGTCGGCCTATTCTCGGGTGATCGACTTTGCGGCGTTCCGTGCGATCGCCGACAAGGTTGGCGCGATCTTCATGGTCGATATGGCGCACTTCGCCGGCCTCGTCGCGGCTGGTCTTCATCCAAATCCGCTGGCCGATGCGCATGTTGTCACCACGACGACCCACAAGACCCTTCGCGGCCCGCGCGGGGGGATGGTTCTGACGAACGACGAGAAGGTTGCGAAGAAAATCAACTCAGCCGTCTTTCCGGGGATCCAGGGCGGACCTCTGATGCATGTGATCGCCGGCAAGGCCGTCGCGTTCGGCGAGGCGCTGCGTCCGGAATTCAGACTCTACGCGCAACGTGTCATCGACAATGCGCGCATGCTTGCCCAGACCCTCGAAACCGGCGGCGTCGATATCGTGTCGGGCGGCACCGACACCCATCTCGCCCTCGTCGATCTCCGGCCCAAGGGCGTCAAGGGTAATGCGGCCGAGAAGGCGCTGGAGCGCGCCTTCATCACCTGCAACAAGAATGGCGTGCCGTTCGATCCCGAAAATCCCACTGTTACGTCCGGCGTCCGCGTCGGCTCTCCCGCCGCCACGACGCGTGGATTTGGGGAGACGGAGTTCCGCCAGGTGGGGCTGTGGATGGTTGAGATCATCGACGCGCTGGCGGCAGGGGGCGACACTTCCGCCGTCGAATTCAAGGTCCGCGAGGAGGTCACGGCCCTGACCGCTCGTTTCCCGATTTACGGCGCCGCCTGGAGCTGAACCTTTGCGGTGCCCGTTTTGCGGCTTTGCGGACTCGGTCGTCAAGGACAGCCGGCCCGCCGAGGAAGACACGGCCGTGCGCCGCCGCCGGGGCTGCCTGAAATGCGACGGGCGATTCACGACCTTTGAGCGTGTCCAGCTCCGCGAGCTGATGGTGGTGAAACGCGACGGCCGGCGCAACGTGTTCGAGCGCGAGAAGCTCCGGCGCTCTCTCACCATCGCTTCTGCAGAGCGTCCCGTGACCGAGGAACAGCTCGACCAGATGATTTCTGGCATTGTGCGCCGCCTCGAGAACATGGGCGAGCCCGAAGTGCCGACGTCGGCCATTGGCGAGATGGTGATGACAAGCCTGGGCGGCCTCGATCCTGTCGCCTATGTGCGTTACGCCTCGGTCTACAAGGACTTCAAATCGCCCTCCGATTTCGCTCGCTTCATCGAGGATGCTCTGGCGCGGCGCGAGATGGACGACGGCGAGCGCCAGAAATGACGGCCGGCACGGTGATCGTCGGGTCGCGCCCATCCGTCACGCTGAAGATCGCGACGTCGCTGGATGGGCGTATCGCGACGGCTTCCGGAGAAAGCAAGTGGATCACCGGGCCCGAAGCGCGCTTCGAAGCGCATCGACTGCGCGCCGCCCATGACGCTGTCATCGTCGGCTCGGAAACCGTGCTTACCGACGATCCCGAACTGACGGCGCGGCTTGATCCGGCGCCCGACCGCCAGCCGCTTCGCATCGTCGCCGACAGCCGGGGCCGCGTGCCGGCGAGCGCCAGGCTCTTCGCCACCCTGGAGATTGGGCCGGTCGCCATCGCGACTCTGGAGACAACCGACCTTGATGTGCGCTGGCCGTCCGCGCGCGGGCTGCAGTTCTGGATGTTGCCGCCGGACCCGGTCAGCGGCAGCGTCTCCCTCCCTGATTTGCTTGACTCGGCCACGCGTGCCGGCGTGACGTCCCTCATGGTCGAGGGCGGCGGCAGGCTTTCCGCGTCCTTCGTGCGCGCCGGGCTGGTGGACCGCATCGAATGGTTCCGTGCGCCGATCCTGCTGGGCGGGGACGGGCGAGAGTGTATCGCCGGGCTGGGCTTGGAGAATCTCGTCGCGGCGCCCACCTTCGCGCGAAGCGGAGTGCGGCCCGTTGGGCAGGACCTTTGGGAAAGCTATGAGCGGAAAACCTGAGCCATGTTCACCGGTCTCGTAACCGACATTGGCCGCATCGCCTCCATCGAGGATCGCGTTGGCCTTCGCCGTCTCACGGTCGCATCGCGCTATCCGGTGACGTCCCTGCAGCCCGGCGCTTCCGTCATGCACTCAGGCGTCTGCCTCACGCTTGTGGAGTTCGGCCCCGACGATGAAGGATCGTGGTGGACGGTCGAGGCCATACCCGAGACGTTGTCGCGCACGACGCTTGGCCGATTGGTCGCCGGGTCGCCGGTAAACCTGGAACTGTCGCTCAGGCTCGGAGACGAACTCGGCGGCCATCTCGTGTCGGGCCATATTGACGGAATGGGCGAAATCCTCGCCGTTGCCCAGGAAGGCGAGAGCTGGCGGATGCGAATCGGCATGGCGCCCGGGCTGGCGGGATTCATTGCCGAGAAAGGCTCCATCGCTGTCGATGGTGTTTCCCTGACCGTCGCGGCTGTCGGACGCGACGCCGGCGCCGACTGGTTTGATATCACCGTCATCCCGCATACGCTGAAGGTGACCACGCTGGGCGATGCGAAAGCCGGCGGCTGGGTCAATCTGGAAGTGGACATGCTCGCGCGGTATGTGGCGCGCACGCTTGAGGTGCAAGGCCGATGAGAGACGCTTCGCAATGAGAGACGCTCCGATGACGCACGATTTCAGCGCGGCGATTTCTCCCATCGAGGAAATCGTCGAGGAGGCGCGCAATGGCCGGATGTACATTCTCGTCGATGCCGAGGACCGCGAGAACGAGGGCGATCTGATCATTCCATCGCAATTCGCGACGCCGGCGCAGGTCAATTTCATGGCCAAGCATGGCCGGGGCCTGATCTGTCTCGCCCTGACGCGCGACCGCGCCGGCACGCTTGAACTCGACATGATGGCGCGCGAGAACCGGGAAAGCATGAAGACGGCGTTCACGGTCTCGATTGAGGCAAGGGAAGGCGTTACCACCGGCATATCGGCCCACGACCGGGCTCACACCATCGCGGTCGCCGTCGATCCCACCAAGGGCGCGAACGACATCGTCTCGCCCGGACACATTTTTCCACTGGTGGCGCGCGAGGGTGGCGTGCTGGTGCGCGCGGGCCATACCGAAGCCAGCGTGGACATATCGCGCCTGGCCGGCCTCGCCCCGTCCGCCGTGATCTGCGAGATCATGAACGACGACGGCTCGATGGCGCGACTGCCGGAGCTTGTAAGCTTCGCCCAGCTCCACGGCATGAAGATCGGCACCATCGCGGACCTGATCTCCTGGCGCCGGCGTCATGACCGCTTCCTTGAACGCCGCATAGAGGCGGATTTCGACAGCGCCTATGGTGGAAAGTTCCGTGTTGTCGTCTTCCGCAACACGCTCGACGGAGCGGAACACGTTGCCGTCGTGAAGGGGCGGATTACCGGCGAGACGCCCACGCTGGTGCGGGTTCACCGGGTCGATTTTCTCGCCGATTTCCTCGGCGAGGCAGGTGAGCGCGAGGGGCTGGTCAAGCGCGCCATGACCCGGCTGGCCGCGAGCGGTATTCCCGGCGTCGCGATTTTCGTCCGCATGGGGATGGGCGAGGACATCGCCCGTTCCCTCGGGGACGTCCAGGCCGCCAAGGCCGCCCATGTCGAGGGCGCCCATCCGCTGCGGGAATATGGCGTCGGGGCGCAGATCCTGAAGGATCTCGGAGTCCGCCGCATGATCCTGATGAGCAATACGCGCCCCAACCAGCTTCCCGGCCTTGACGGATACGGGCTGACGGTCGAGGGCTGGCGCAGGATCGATGCAGACGAGGATTAGATGTCCGCACCCAGAAGCGATGCCGCGAGCGTCCTCATCGTCACGTCGCGCTACTATGCCGACATCGCAGCGGAACTCGAAGCCGGAGTGACCAACGCCCTCGACGCCGCCGGCGTCGGGCATGAATTCCTGGTGGTGCCGGGCGCCTTCGAAATCCCCGGCGCGATCGCGCTGGCGTCCCAGGTTCAGGAGTTCGACGGCTTCGTCGCGCTCGGCTGCGTGATCCGTGGCGAGACCAGCCATTATGATCTCATCTGCGGCGAGGTCGCTCGCGGCCTGATGGACCTTTCGCTATCCGGCGTTCCGGTCGGCTTCGGCGTCCTTACGTGCGAGAACGAGGACCAGGCCAGGGTGCGGGCGGATCGCAAGCAGAAAAACAAGGGGCGCGAAGTCGTCGAGGCGGTCCTTCGCATGATCGCGCTCTCACGCACCTTCGGAGACATCGAAGCGTGACGGGCGCCCAGAAGGCCTTGTCGCCTGAAGCCGAACGGGCGCTGCGCAAGGCGCGCCGGTCCGGGGCCAGGCTCGCGGCGATCCAGGCGCTCTATCAGATGGAACAGACGGGACAGAGCGCGCGCTCCGTCGTTGCGGATTTTCTCGACGACCGGCTGGGGCTTGGCGAGGACGGCGCGCCGATCGAGGAGGCCGACCCGGACCTCTTCAGGACGATCGTGACCGGCGTGGTCGATCGTCAGGACGACGTGGACCGGGCGATCATGAAACGCCTCGCCGAGGGCTGGAAGATGGACCGCCTGGATGCGACCTCGCGGGCCATACTGCGCGGCGCGGTCTATGAACTGGTCGCGAACACCAGCCTGCCCCCGCAGATCATCCTCGATGAGTATGTCTCGATCGCCCACGCCTTCTTCGAAGGGGCGGAGCCCAAATTCGTCAACGGCCTGCTGGATGCTGTCTCCCGCGATGTGCGTGGCCCGCACTCCGGCGCACCCTGCGCCTGAAGGCGATGGATGAGTTCGACCTCATCCGGAAGTGGTTTGTTCCCCTCGCCCTGTCGCCAGGCGCCGACAATCTGCTCGACGACGTCGCCGAGATCGTACATGGCGGATCGCGGCTGATCGCGACGACGGACGCGATCGTCGAGGGTGTGCATTTTCTGCCGGACGATCCGATCGAGACGGTGGCGGCCAAGCTGGTCAGGGTCAATGTTTCCGACATCGTCGCCAAGGGCGCTGTTCCTGACGGCGCCTTCCTCACCCTGGTCTGGCCCCGGTCGCGGCCCGTTGCGGGAATCGAGGGCTTTGCTTTGCGCCTGGGGGAGGAACTGGCGGCGAGGGGCGCATACCTTCTGGGCGGCGACACCAGTTCGACGACGGGCCGGCTGACCCTGTCCCTGACGCTCCTGGGTCGGTGCGGGGCGCGTGGTCCAGTCCGTCGTTCGGGCGCAAGCGCGGAAGATGACCTCTGGGTCACCGGCGATATCGGCGAGGGCTGGCTGGGACTCCAGGCTGCGCGCGGCAAGCTACCGATGCTGATGCCGGTCGAGCGTGCGCGTCTCGTCGAGCGCTACCGCGTTCCCGAGCCCCCTGTGGCGCCATTCGCTTCCGTGATTGCGGCGCATGCAACGGCCTCGATCGACGTGTCCGACGGCCTCGTCGCGGATGCCGGCCATGTCGCCAGAGCTTCCGGGCTGGCGCTTGTCATCGACTGCAGGGACATGCCATTCAGCGAGGCAGCCCGATCCTGGCTGGCGACAGGACGCCGATCCGGTATCGCAAAGCTCCTGACCGGCGGAGACGATTACCAGACTTTGTTCACCGCGACGACGACAAGGCGCGACGCCGTCCGTGAGGCGTGCGACGCGATCGGTGTCAAGGTCAGTCGCATCGGTCGGGCAGAATCGGGCGAAGGCGTGCGCCTCTTGCATGGCCCCGGCTCAGTCTCCCTCATGTCAAGGGGCGGCTGGCGGCATTTCGGCGCGTAGATAGGGGCGTACTCCTGAACGCCGGTTGCTTAAACGCCTCTCAACCAATCTCGCGCAGGGTCCAGGGAGAAGGAGCCACCCATGCGTGTTCTTGCTGCTTTTCTCTGTCTGGCCCTCGTCGCATCTGTCCAGCCGGCATTTTCCTCACCGCCAAAGGCGGGCGCCGAAAAAAAGGACGGACAAATCGATAGCGTCGAAGAAAAAGAGGTGGCGCGCTCCGTTAAGCTGGCTGGCTTGGCGTTTCCGGTGTTCGACGCCGAGGGGCGGCTGGAGAACTACCTCTTCATCGACGCCCGCATGCGGGTCAATGACAGCAAGGACCACTGGAAATACCAGGACCAGGCGCACTTTATCCGGGATGCGGTGCTGCGCGCTGCCCATCGGGTGAGCTTCAACGTCAAGGGTGACGTGACCCGGCTAGACGAGAAACTGGCCGCCAAGGAGTGCCTCAAGGCAGCCAATGAGACGGTCGGCGAGCCGGATGCGCTCGTCACCATGACCTTCACCCAGATCGCCAGTCAGAACTGACGACCGGTCCCGCAAGCCAGGACGCCGACGAGCTGTTCTAGTTGCGGCGCTGGGGAGCGTCTCCCGGCTGGTCCTGGCCCGGCTGGGTCTGGCCCGGAAGCTGCTGGGGCAGTCGGCCGATCGTCCCGAAAAGCTGTTCGAGAATGCCGAGTTCGCGGCCCCGGGTCGGCGTCACGCTGGAATTGTAATCGACGACCTGCCCATCCTCCACATCGTAGACGAGAACGTCCGACACGACATCCTGATCGTCGAACTGGATTGCAACGATCTCCCGCGCCACGACCTTCGGATAGTAGAAGGCCAGCAATTCGCGGGTCGAGGACATGTAGACCCAAAGATTGTCATCGAAGATGCTGCTGGTGGACGGGGAACCGAGGCGCGCCAGCACCGTCGAGCGCGTATCCACGGTGGGCTGCACATCGGTCGGCAGCGCCTGGTCGGGCACATAGCCGTGAAAGTCACGCGTCGCACGGCAGCCCGAAACCGCGAGGATCGCAACGAAAGCTATCGCAAGAGTGCGCGTCGCCATATGTGAACTCCAGTGCTTCGGGCTAAAGCAACTCGCGTCGAACCGGACGCCGACAAGTTGCTTTGGAATTCTGAAATAGATCAGCTCAACCGCTTTCAGCCGATTCCGGTTTCAGGCGGGTTGATCTAGGTAGCGGGCGGGTCGCGGGTTTGGCAAGCGTCGAGGGCAGGATGGGCATCGCACAGTGGTTCGGACGCGGGTTCGGCCGCGCCAGGCGCAACAAATGGGCCGTGGACAGGCTGCACCAGCTGATCCTGGCCCAGGCGCTTCGCCCGGAATTCTATGTGCCAGGCGCCGCCCGTGACAATTTCTCCGGCCGGTTCGAGGTGACCTCCCTGCATGCCGCTCTCGTGTTTCGGCGGCTGCGTTCGCTGGGCGGGACCGGCAAAGCGCTCGCCCAGGACTGTTTCGACGCGCTGTTCGAAGGTTTTGACGAGGCCCTCAGGGACATTGGCACGGGCGACCTCAGTGTCGGAAAGAAGATCCGGAAGATGGGTGAGGCCTTCTATGGCCGCGCCAGGGCCTATGATGAAGCGCTGGCGCAAGACGCTCCTCCAGACGCTCTGGCGGGCGCTCTTGGACGCAATCTCGGGCTATCGGAAGATCTGTCTGAACGGCTGGCCCGCTATGTCAAATCGGTTGAGGACACGCTTGGCCGCCATTCCGACGAGGCCCTGCTGGCGGGTGAAGTCAACTGGCCCAAGCCCTCGCTGGCTTGAGGCGTTTGCGCCTCGTCGCCGCAACAGGCTATCCGAGACTGGCGCACATGGTATTAGACGCCTGGAGCCTGATGCGATCAGCCTGAATCACGTCGATCGTTGAATCAGTTTCTACACTAGTGAATCTAGAGCAACCTCTCGTCAGCCTCGACGCAGACAAGCGCGGCGCGATCATTGCGGACAGTGGAGACCTTCGGGCCGGCATGAGTGAGCGCAAGGTCATTTCCATCGATGGGATGGGCGGAGACAATGCGCCTGCGATCGTCGTCGAGGGTGTGGAGGCGTACGCCCGCCGGCGGCCCGACATCGGGTTTCTGCTCCATGGCGACGAGGCCCGGCTGAGGCCCCTGCTGGCCTCCGCGCCGACCGCCTCTCCCCGCACTTCGATCCGGCACACCGACAAACAGGTCGCGATGGACGCGAAGCCGGCGCAGATGATGCGCCAGGGCAAGGGCTCCTCGATGTGGAACGCCATCGAGGCGATCAAGTCCGGCGAGGCGATCGCCGCGTGCTCGGCTGGAAACACCGGCGCATTGATGGCCATGTCGAAGCTGATCCTCCGGACGGTCGAGGGCCTGCACCGGCCTGCCCTGGTGGGGACCTGGCCGACGCGCACCGGCGTCAGCGCCGTGCTCGATCTCGGCGCCGATATCGCCGCCGACGCCGAACAACTGGTCGAGTTCGCCATCATGGGCGAGGCGTTCGCGCGCGCTGTCCACCACAAGGCCAATCCAACAGTGGCGCTGCTCAACATCGGGTCGGAGGATCTCAAGGGCCACGAGGCGATCCGCGAGGCGGCCAGATTGATCCGCGCGTCCAATCTCAACATGACGTTCGAGGGTTATGTTGAGGGCGACGACATCGGGATGGGAAAGGTCGATGTCGTCGTAACCGACGGCTTCACCGGCAATGTCGCCCTGAAAACGGCCGAGGGCATGGCCAGGATGATTTCGGAACTCCTGAAGGAGTCACTGACATCGGGCTGGAGGGCGAGGCTCGGCGCGCTGGTTGCGATGCCGGCCCTGAAACGCTTCCGTGCGAGACTTGATCCCCGGCAGGCGAATGGCGCGGTCTTTCTGGGCCTCAACGGCGTCGTCGTCAAAAGTCATGGCGGCACGGACGGCGCCGGCTTCGCTCAGGCGATTTCGGTGGCGGCCGACATGGGCGCCAGCCGCTTCAAGGCCGAGATAGAGGACAATCTGAGGCGACTGGCCGCTAGCGTCACGGGCGCGCCGGTCATCGCGGCGAGTGAGGAAACCGCCCAGTGAACGAGTATGTATCGGTCGTCCGGGGAGTCGGGGGACATCTGCCCGCCAGGGTACTGACGAACGCCGATCTCGGAGTGATGGTCGATACCAGCGATCAATGGATCACCGAGCGCACAGGAATCAGGAAACGCCATATCGCGGCGGATGGCGAGACGACGTCGGATCTAGCTGCGGCCGCTGCCCGCAAGGCGTTGCACGCGGGTGGGCTTGGGCCGGACGACATTGATCTGATCGTCCTCGCCACGGCGACCCCCGACTACACGTTTCCGGCGACCGCGACGATCGTCCAGAACAAGCTCGGCATAACGCGCGGGGCAGCCTTCGACGTCCAGGCGGTCTGCTCCGGCTTCGTCTACGCCCTGGCGACGGCGGACAATTTCCTGGCGCGGGGTCAGTTCGAGCGCGCGCTGGTCATTGGCGCCGAGACATTCTCCCGCATCATCGACTGGTCGGACCGGACGACGTGCGTCCTCTTCGGCGACGGCGCCGGGGCCCTGGTGCTGGAGCGTCAGGACAAGGCGATAGCCGGCGATCGCGGCGTCAAATCGGTCCACTTGCGGTCGGACGGACGATACAAGGACATGCTTTATGTAGACGGAGGACCGTCCACGACCCAGACGGTCGGCCATCTGAAGATGATCGGCAACCAGGTCTTCAAGCATGCCGTCTCCAAGATCTCCGAGAGCGTCCGGGCGGCGGTCGATCAGGCCGGGCGCCATATCGACGAAGTCGACTGGTTCGTCCCGCATCAGGCCAATCAGCGAATACTCTCCGCCGTCGCCGAAAAACTGGGTCTGGACGAACGCAAGATCGTCTCGACGGTCGCTGATCACGGCAACACGTCGGCGGCGTCCGTTCCGCTGGCGCTGGCGGTTGCGGTTGAAGACGGCCGCGTCAAGCCCGGCGATCTGGTGCTGATCGAGGCGATCGGCGGCGGGTTGACCTGGGGCGCCGCCCTGATCCGCATTTGACTAAGAA